>Ga0308164_10002703_pt1 | contig 17164 bp, 15 predicted proteins | sample PhyTR2_FD_201031 | JGI IMG/M metagenome (GOLD analysis project Ga0308164, IMG submission 201031) | Phyllosphere microbial communities from UC Gill Tract Community Farm, Albany, California, United States - DLSLT.R2 | ecosystem: Host-associated > Plants > Phyllosphere > Unclassified | place: USA... | reverse complement strand
GATCGACGACCTCATCCCGGCCCTCGACCACCTGGCCGTCGCCTTCGAGAAGAAGGCCGAACTGTGGAAGAACGTCGTCAAGGCGGGTCGCACCCACCTCATGGACGCGACCCCCGTGACGCTGGGCCAGGAGTTTGGCGGCTACGCCCGCCAGATCCGTCTGGGCATCGAGCGCGTGCGCACGGCCCTTCCCCGCGTCGCCGAGGTTCCGCTCGGCGGCACCGCCGTCGGCACGGGCATCAACACGCCCCAGGGCTTCCCGCAGCTCGTCATCCAGCTGTTGCAGGAGGACACCGAGCTGCCCATCACCGAGGCCGTCGACCACTTCGAGGCGCAAGCGAACCGCGACGGACTCGTCGATGCGTCTGGCGCCCTGCGCGTCATCGCCGTGAGCCTCACCAAGATCTGCAACGACCTGCGCTGGATGGGCTCCGGCCCCAACACGGGTCTCGGCGAGCTGCACATCCCCGACCTGCAGCCCGGATCGTCGATCATGCCGGGCAAGGTGAACCCCGTCATCCCCGAGGCCGTGCTCATGGTCGCCTCGCGTGTCATCGGCAACGACGCCACCATCGCGTGGTCGGGCGCGTCGGGCGCCTTCGAGCTCAACGTCGCCATCCCCGTCATGGGCACGGCGCTGCTCGAGTCGATCCGCCTGCTGTCCAACGCCTCGCGCGTGCTCGCCGACAAGACCGTCGACGGCCTCGAGGTCAACGCCGAGCGGGCAACGGCCCTCGCCGGGTCGTCGCCCTCGATCGTGACGCCGCTCAACAAGATCATCGGCTACGAAGCCGCCGCCAAGATCGCCAAGCACGCCGTGGCCAAGAAGATCACGGTGCGCGAAGCCGTCGTCGACCTCGGCTACGTCGAGCGCGGCGAGATCAGCGAAGAGCAGCTCGACGAGAAGCTCGACCTGCTGAGCATGACGCACCCCGGCTAGACCCGGTTCACGACTAACCGCCGCCTTTGCTTCACACCCTTCGAGGGCCCCGAGAGATCGGGGCCCTCGTTCGTTGGGGGCTGCCGCTCGCCCGCTTGCCTGCTCGCCCGTTTGCCCGCTCGCCCGCCTGCCCGGAAACACGTCGCTCGCCATCATCGTCATCACGCCCTGCACCATCACGCCCCGCACCATCTCCCGGCGACCAGGGCCAGCCAGAAGCCGACGATCAGCGCAGGCCCGATCGGGATGCCTCGCCCTCGGTAAACAGGCCCGCCCCGCAAGCACGCGACATGCGCTAAACGCCCCAGGCCGCTGAGAAACGCGCCGAAGATACCCAGGCTCATCGCGACGAGGACGACCGCGAAACCGGCTGTCCCGGCGGCCGCACCCAGCAGGAAGGCGAGCTTGACGTCGCCGAAGCCGAGACCACCGAACCACCAGGCCAGCGCGCACGACGCCCCGTAGACGAGCGAGCCGAGCAGGATCCAGACGAGCGTCTCCCCACCGGCGGCCAACCACGGCGCCGCCGATGTGATCACGGCTCCGGCGCCGTCGAAACTCGTCGAGGTCTCGCCACTTCCGGCCAGCTCCGCGGTCGAGTCGTCGGAGATGCCGACAACCGTCTCAGCTCTCCCCCTCGGCAGCGGCGCCGGACTCCGAAGATCGGTGTCCGCGCTGCGAGCGGCGTCCAGGGCTCTGATCGAACCGGCGAGGACGGCCCACGCAGCGAGCGCCATGCCGGGCACCGTGAACATATTGGGGAGACGGTGGAACAGGACATCCGAATTCACGAGAGGGAGGGAGACCGCTGCGACGTAGGCGATGAGCACAACGCCGGGCGGGACACCTTCGGCGATGAGCACAGCGCCTAAGAGCGCCACCACGGCGCCGGAGGACGGCAGCCATACTCCTCGTGCGCGGGTGCTCACATGACGAAGCATTCGTGAGCGACGCACGTGCGAACGAGACACTCGAGCGTGCAGCACTCGCGGGCGAGGCGGCTGCGGCAGGGCGGAAGTGACGGACATCCCGTAACCGTAGGAGTGGCTCCGCTCCCCCGAACGTTGTGCACAGGAACACGTCGGAAACCGGCCTGTGGAGAACGGATCGCAGAGCTCGAAGCCCCACGAAAAGGTCCGGCCGACCCCCGCAGGAGTCGGCCGGACCGGTGAAACGTCGAGCGGCTAGGCCAACTCGTTGCCCTCCAGCATCTCGGTGACGAGCGCGGCGATGGCCGACCGCTCGGACCGGCTGAGCGTCACGTGCCCGAACAACCGGTTGCCCTTCAGTGCCTCGATGACCGAGGCGACGCCATCGTGCCGCCCGACCCGCAGGTTGTCGCGCTGAGCCACGTCGTGCGTCAGCACCACGCGCGAGTTCTGTCCGATGCGGCTGAGCACCGTGAGGAGCACGTTGCGTTCGAGTGACTGGGCCTCGTCCACGATCACGAAGGCGTCGTGCAGCGAACGCCCGCGGATGTGCGTGAGCGGCAGCACCTCGAGGATGCCTCGCTCCACGACCTCTTCGAGCACGTTGTTCGACACCACCGAGCCGAGCGTGTCGAACACGGCCTGGCCCCACGGGTTCATCTTCTCGGCCGCGTCGCCCGGTAGGTAGCCGAGCTCCTGGCCACCCACCGCGTAGAGCGGTCGGAACACCATGATCTTCTTGTGCTGCTGCCGTTCGAGCACGGCTTCGAGGCCCGCGCACAGGGCGAGCGCCGACTTCCCCGTCCCCGCTCGACCCCCCAGACTGACGATGCCGACCTCCGGGTCGAGCAGCAGGTCGATGGCGAGACGCTGTTCGGCCGAGCGCCCGTGCAGTCCGAAGACGTCGCGGTCGCCGCGCACGAGCTTGAACTCGCGCCGTCCGGTGACGCGGCCGAGCGCCGAACCGCGCTCCGAGTGGATGACGAGCCCCGTGTTCACGGGCAACTCCTCGACCTGCCGCGACAGCCCCACCTCGGTCTCATAGAGGTCGCTCATCTCGTTGGCGCTGAGCGAGACATCCGCCATGCCCGTGTAGCCGGAGTCGACGGCCTGCTCGGCGCGGTACTCCTCAGCCGCCAGGCCTACCGAAGCGGCCTTCACGCGCAGCGGCAGATCTTTCGAGACGACCGTGACGTCGAGCCCGTCTCCCCGCAGATTCATGGCGACGGCCAGGATGCGTGAGTCGTTGTCGTTGAGTTGCAGACCGCTCGGCAGCACCTGCATGTTGGAGTGGTTCAGCTCGACGCGCAGGGTTCCGCCCTCGTCGCTGACGGATACCGGGAAGTCGAGGCGCTCGTGTTTCACGCGCAGCTCGTCGAGGATGCGCAGCGCCTGGCGGGCGAAGTAGCCGATCTCGGGGTCGTTGCGTTTGCCCTCGAGCTCGGAGACGACGATCACCGGGATGACGACGGCGTGTTCGGCGAACCGGAACAGCGCCTTGGGGTCGGACAGCAGGACCGACGTGTCGAGAACATAGGTCTTCTCGGCGGTTTTGGCGCCGCGGGGACGCCTGCGCGAAGCGGTGGGGCTCTCCTGGCCCGCCGTCTCGGTGGTGCTCAGAATGTCTTGGGTTTCGTGCGCGGCCACAACCACTCCCACCCCGGGCGGCGAGCGCCCGGATCTCTTTTCGAGTCGGCCACGAAGCGGTTACGAGTCGAACTTATGTGGCCGTCTCGACCGGGCCCCATGCCCGATGAGTATGAAACTACGCGGTTGTAATTCGGTTGGCAAGACTCTTGCGTGGCAGCAGGTTTCCGTCAGATTAACGTTTGGAGACAGGCGGCAGTATGACCTCTACCTGGGCCCGGATCTGGGCGACGAGGCTCTCGACGCTGCTGGTTGCGTTGGGGGTCGCGGCGAGCGTCGTGAACATGACCGCCGAGACGACTTGGGCGCGTGTCGCTGCGTCGTCGGGTGTGACGGAGGCGAGACGGGTGAGCACGGCGGCAACGGCCTCGGCGGTGGCCAGGGAGTAACCCACGGCATCCCGATGGTGTGGTTCGTCGTGGTCGCCGAAGACGATCTCGCGCAGATAGGTGCGGCCGTTGTCGACCTGGGTGCGATTGCATTCGACGACGGGTGTGAGGATCGCCATGATCGCGTCGAGGGGGTCGTCGAGCGAGGATGCTTCGGCCGTGCCCCGCTTGAGGGCGTCGGCGTAGGCGGAGTTCTGCACGAGCAGCAACAGCTCGCCCTTGGTCTTGGCGTAGAGGAACAGTGTGCCCGTGCCGATATCGGCCGCGTCGGCGATCTGTTGAGTCGTCACGTCGTCGATGCCGTGCTGCGAGAAAAGCTCACGTGCGGCGGCCGTGATGCGGTCGAGTTTGTCCTGCTTGTTGCGCTCGCGCCGGCCGGGCGCCGAAGAAGTGGTGGGCATATCGGTCCTCGAGGGGTAGAGTATGAGCGTACTCACTTTTGAGCGCACTCAGAAACGGGTGCGCTCAGATCGCTCGTCATCATTCTCGCACGCGGATCTCCCGCATCCGTGCCTCTTCAGAAAGCGAACCCCATGCCCACTCTCACCGACGCCATCGTCCTCGTCACCGGAGCCAATGGGGGCATCGGCACGCAATTCGTGCACCAGGCCCTCGCCCGCGGCGCCGCGAAAGTCGACGCCAGCGCCCGCACGCCACAGACATGGGATGACGAGCGCATCGTCCCCCTCCCCCTCGACATCACCGACCAAGCGTCCGTCCGTGCGGCCGTCGCGGCGGCGGGCGACATCACCGTTCTGATCAACAACGCCGGAGCGAACCCCCCGAGCGCCAGCCTGCTCGACATCAGCGAAGAAGACATCCGTCTCAACATGGAGACGAACTTCTTCGGGCCCGTTCTGCTGGCCCGCGCCTTCGCCCCCACCCTCGTCGCCGCGCCCTCGGCCGTCCTCGTCGACGTGCACTCGGTGGCGAGCTGGTACGCCTTCGGCGGCGTGTACAGCGCCTCGAAAGCCGCCCTCTGGTCGGCCACCAACTCGCTGCGCCTCGAGCTCGACCCGCGGGGCGTACACGTGGTCGGCGTGCACATGGGTTATGTCGACACCGCCATGGCCGCGCACGCGGACGGGCCGAAGCTCACCCCGAACGAGCTCGTCGAAGCCGTCTTCACCGCGATCGAGGCGGGCGCGTATGAGGTCATCGGCGACGAGCTGACGGCCGGCGTCAAGGCCGCTCTGAGCGCACCCGTCGAGGCGCTCTACCCCGAACTCGGCACGCACGGCGCCTGAATCCCGCCCGATCACACAGACAGGAGACCCATGATGCGAGCATTCCTCTTCGACGACTACAACCAACCGCTCCGCGAGGCCGTCGTGCCCGAACCGGTCGTCGGCGACCACGACGTTCTGGTGCGCGTGCGCGCCGCGGGCGTCAACCACCTCGACGAGAAGCTGCGAACCGGCGAGTTCCGACAGATCCTCCCCTACCCGGTGCCCCTCACGCTCGGCCACGACGTCGCCGGCACGGTCATCCGCACGGGTTCACAGGTGCGCAACTTCGCCCCGGGCGACGAGATCTTCGCGCGACCCCGCGACCATCGCATCGGCACGTTCGCCGAACGCATTGCCATCGACGAAACGGATGTCGCACACCGACCGACCTCCCTCTCCGTCGTCGAAGCGGCCTCACTCCCCCTCGTCGCCCTGACGGCCTGGCAGGCACTCGTCGAACGCGGCCGCGTCACGCCCGGACAGAAGGTCCTGATCCACGCGGGCGCGGGGGCGGTCGGCTCGGTTGCGATCCAACTGGCCAAGCACCTCGGGGCGCAGGTTGCCACCACCGCCTCGGCCGCCAACGCGGAGCTCGTGCGCGGGCTCGGCGCCGATACCGTCATCGACTACCGCAGCGAAGACTTCGAGCAGCAGCTCTCGGGCTATGACCTCGTGCTCGACAGCGTGGGCGGCGAGACGCTCGAGAAGTCGTTGCGCGTTCTCGCGCCGGGCGGCCTCGCCATCGGCATCTCGGGCCCGCCCACACCGGCGTTCGCGAAGCAGGCCGGCCTCAACCCGGTCGTGCGCCTCGCCATCGCCGGCCTGAGCGGCAAGGTCCGGCGTCAGGCGGCCAAGGCGGGCGTCGACTACGAGTTCCTGTTCATGTCGGCGAGCGGCAGCCAGCTCGCCGACATCGCGAAGCTCGTGGATGCCGGAGCCATCCGCCCCCTCGTCGGTGCGACATTCCCGTTCGACGACACCCCCGAGGCGCTCCGTCAGGTCGCGGCGGGGCAGGTTCGCGGCAAAGCAGTCATCACGATGCCCTAGCGCGATGCCGTAGCGCGCCAGGACACGAGGCGGTGCCATGACCCGACCGGCGGCAGGGCGCCGGGCTCAGTACGTGACGGCCGTGCCGAACGACACGAACGCGTCGCGCAGCATGGTCAGCGTCTCGTCGGTCGTGCCGGCGTGGCACGAGATGCGCACGCTCCCCTGCCGCACGGTGGCAGTCAAGCCGTGGTTGTGCAGGCTGGCCGTGAGCGGGTTGAGCTGGTCGTCCTCCAGGTCGAGCACGACCATGCCCGCGCGCTCGTGTTCGGCCCGTGACGATGCCACGGCCACGCCGAACTCATCGGCCAGGTCAATGACCTGCGCGGTGCGCTCGGCGACGAGGGCGCTGACCTGCGGCACACCCACGGCGGCAAGGTCTTCGAGCGCCGCAGCGAAGCGGGACTCGGCGACCTTGTCGGCGTTGGTGGTCTGAAAAGCACGCGCCGCCGAAGCGGGTTCGGACACGGCATCCCACCCGCCGGCCGTCGGGTCGTCCTCCTCGATGCCCGTCCAGCCCGAGAACACGGGCACGAGCTCGTGGATGGCGCGATCACTGAGCGCCAGGAAACCCGTTCCCCAGCCGGCGCGCATCCACTTCTGGCCACCCGTGGTCACGACATCCGCGACCTCGTACGGCGCGTCGACGACCCCGAAACCCTGGATGGCGTCGACGATGAGCAAACGGTCGTCGCCGATGACCTGGCGGATGCCTTCGATGTCCGAGAGATACCCGGTGCGCGAGTCGACGAGACTCACGGCCACGGCGACGGTCTGATCGGTGAGTTGCTCGCGGATGCGCGCGGGCGTGACGCGTCCGCCGTCGGTCTCGAGCCACGTCGGCTCGAGCACGTGCATGTTCTCGGCCGCGCGCTGCACCGCGAACGTGAGGCTCGGAAACTCGCGGGGCGAGAGCAGGATGCCGCCCGTCAGGCCGAACATGACGTGCATGAGGCCCGTCGAGGTGTTCGGCTGCGTCACGATGTTCGACGCGGGGAAACCCGTCATGACCGAGACGGCCTCGTGAAAGCGGGTGCCGGCGTCGAGCAGGGGTTCGAGGCTGCCGTGCCGCGCGCGACCCAACACCTCGGCCTGCAGCATCATTTCGGAACGCACGGCCTCGGACAGCGGCCCGATGCGGCCGTAGTCGAGGTAGCCGGGCTCTTCGCCGAATCCGGCGAGGTAGTCGTCGATGCTGCTCACGCGCGTGCTCCTTGCTGTGGGTGTGAGTCAATCCTGCCGTAGCCGTGAGGATGCCTCGAACCGGGCAGCCGCCGAGCGCGCGTCGATCAGCCGCCGTAGCGCCGGTGACGCCGCGTGTAGTCGCGCATCGCGCGCAGGAAATCGACCTCGCGCAGGTCGGGCCCGAGCGCCTCGACGAAGTAGAACTCGCTGTGCGCGCTCTGCCACAGCATGAAGTCGCTCAGCCGCTGCTCGCCCGACGTGCGGATCACGAGGTCGGGGTCGGGCTGCCCACCCGTGTAGAGGTGCTCGCCGATCAGGTCGGGGGTCAGCAACTCGGCGAGCTCCTCGAGCGCGCCGCCCTGCAGGTGGTGGTTCTCGACGATGCGACGCATGGCATCGACGATCTCGGTGCGGCCGCCATAACCCACCGCGAGGTTCACGTGCAGGCCCTTCTTCTGGGCCGTGCGGCGTTCGGCGGCTTCGAGCGCTCCGATCAGCGGCTCGGGCAGGCCCGCATTCGAGCCCACGTGTTTGACGCGCCAATCGCGGTAGTGCGAGAGGTCTTCGGCGAGATCGGCGATGATCTCGACGAGAGCGTTCAACTCGTCGCTCGAGCGGTTGGTGAGGTTGTCGCTCGACAACAGGTAGAGCGTGACGACCTTGACGCCGATGTCGTCGCACCACTCGAGGAACTCGCGCATCTTGGCGGCGCCCGCGCGGTGACCGTGTGCGGCGGTCTCGTAGCCGAGCTGCTTCGCCCAGCGCCTGTTGCCGTCGATGATCATGGCAACGTGCTCGGGCGGCTGATGCCCGACCAGATCTTTGCGCAGGCGCTTCTGGTACAGGTTGTACAGGAGTCCCGGGCGGGGCCGATTCTCTCCAGTTTTCACAACGCTACGTTAGTGCACGATCCCGTGAGAGTCCGCTCCCCGGAATACGACCTGTCGTAGTCTGACGGTATGTCTCAGGAGAACACCCCGCACCGCCCGAAACCTGCGCACTCGGGCGACCCCATCGAAGACACGCGCGACCGTCTCGACCATCCCGTATCGGCCGCTGACCAGGCCGTCGCGCACGACGACGCGAGCGGCCCCGAGCTGCCCAACCTGCCGCTCATCGACGCTTCACCCGCAGACGCCGCCGAGGTCAAACCGACGTGGCGCGGATGGCTGCACGCGGGCATGCTGCCCGTCTCCCTCGTCGCCGGCATCGTGCTCATCAGCGTGGCCCAGGGCGCGCCGGCCAAGTGGAGTTCGGCCGTGTTCATGGTGTCGTCGCTGCTGCTCTTCGGCAACTCGGCGCTCTACCACCGCTTCAATTGGAAGCCGCGCGCCAAGATCATCCTGAAGCGCATCGACCACGCCAACATCTTCCTGCTGATCGCGGGCAGTTACACGCCCATCGCCGTGCTCGCGCTGCCGCCCGCCAAGGGCACGCTGCTGCTCAGCCTGGTGTGGGGCGGCACCGTGCTGGGAATCGCCTTCCGCGTGTTCTGGATCGGCGCGCCGCGGTGGCTGTACGTGTTTCTCTACCTGGCGCTCGGGTGGGCCGCCGTCATGTACCTCGGCGACATCCTGGAGTCGAACGCACTCACGATGATCCTCGTCATCGTGGGCGGGTTGTTCTACACGGGCGGGGCGATCATGTACGCGATGAAGCGACCGAACCCGTGGCCCGGGCACTTCGGCTTCCACGAGCTGTTCCACCTGTGCACCGTGCTGGCATTCATGTGCCACTGGGTGGCCATTCTGCTGCTCGTCGTCGACCCGACCTACAACGCGTAACGCCCGGGCGGCGACTCAGCGGTTGCGCGGGTCGGTGAACCGGTCGTCGTCGGCCGCGCCGGTCGGGCGGCCGCCGTTCTCGTCACTGGCGTGCGACCGCTCGTCGGGCGCCACATAGGGCTGCCCCGTGCGCTCGGCCTCCTCGCGCGCGGCGACCTCGTCCGCCAGGCGCTCGGCGATCTCACCGCGATAGGTGGCACGACGGATGCGGCGCACCATGTCCACGATCAGCAACACGACGACGACCACGACGAGGAACGGCACGAGGAATCCGAAGATGCCGGGCGTGACCTGGTCGGGGTCGACCTTGAGCGTCGGGGTCGGGCTGGGCGTGGGGCTCACGGCCGCGTAGGCGGCATCCCGGATCGCGGCGGTCAGGGCGTGGGTCATTCGGTGTCCTCGATTCCGGTGAACAGGTCAGTTTCGGAGTCGAGGGTGTCGACATCCGACCAGACGAGTTCGAAGTCTTCGTACGGCCAGGCGGCACGCTGCAGGTCGTTCGACCAGAAGAAGAAGTTGCTGTCGGGCGAGACCTGGCAGGCGTGCGAGCGCAGGGCCTGGTCGCGCACCTCGAAGAAGTCGCCAGCCGGAACGTGCGTGGTCGACGTGTCGGGGCGGTCCTTCATCCATTCGAGCGTGCCCTGCAGTTCTTCGAGCAGGGGCGACTCGGGGTCGGTGCGGTGCAGCTCGTCGACGTTGGCCTTCATGCGCGGGTAGTTGAAGATGCGGTCGTAGTAGAGCTTCGTCACCTTCCACGGCTCGCCCAGCTCGGGATAGAGCGTCGGGTCGGCGGCGGCCTCGATGGCGGCGACCGAGATCTGGTGGGTGCGAATGTGGTCGGGATGCGGGTAGCCGCCGTTCTCGTCATAGGTCACGAGAACCTGCGGCTTGAACTCCCTGATCAGCTTGACGAGCGGCTGGCGCGAGATCTCGAGCGGGATGCTGGCAAACGAGTTCGCGGGCAGCGAGCCGTCTTCGCGGGCCATCCCGGAGTCGACGTAGCCGAGCCAGCGGTGTTGCGCGCCGAGGGCCTGCTGCGCGGCCGCCATCTCGAGGCGTCGCAGCCCCGGCAAGTCGCGTTCGGCCATGGCCTGGCGTTCGAGGTTCGGGTTGAGGATGTCTCCCGCCTCGCCTCCCGTGCAGCTGACGATCATCACCTCCCGCCCGAGCGAACGGTAGTAGGCCACGGTCGCAGCACCCTTCGACGATTCGTCGTCGGGGTGGGCGTGAACGGTCATCATTCGCAGGGTCACGAAGCGGTCTCAACTCTCAGCATTTGGCAATAGCCTTGTAGGACAAGCGTAATCGTTCCGCGTGTGGAGACTGATCCGATGTCACAAGTTGAGGGCCCGTCCGGCCGTCGTCCCGGTCAGGGGCGCCAGGGTTCGGGCAGCGGTGTTCCCGCGACGGGTTCGCGTTCCTCCGACATCCCCGTCGATGCCGCCGAGAGCGGCTCGGTCAGAAGCGGTCTGGTCGCAAGCGGTCTGGTCATCGAGGACGACGTCGCGGCCGAGGACGGTGCCGTCGGCGCCGAACGTCCCCGGCTGCCCGAGCCCGTCATTGCGGCCGGCAACGAATCGATCGCCGAACGCTATGGCCGCGGGCGACGCACCCGCTCGCGCGAGAAGACCATGCTGGCGATCTTCGGCGGACTCATCGTCGTCGTGTTCGCGGCCTGGGTGCTGTGGGCGGGGCTCGACGGCAACGCGCCGGCGCTCGAGGCCCGCGACATCGGGCACAAGGTGGTCGACGAACACCAGGTGCAGGTCACGTTCGAGGTCACGGCCGAGCCCGGCACGCCCATCAACTGCGTCGCTCAAGCCCTCAACGAAGAGTTCGCTCCCGTGGGCTGGAAGGTGCTCGAGATTCCGGCATCCGAGCAGCGCACGCGCCAATTCACGACGGATGTCTTGACGACAGAACTCGGCAACACCGGGTTGATCTACCGTTGTTGGCTCGCCTAGACTGACCAGCTAATACGTTTTGACTTCCAGCGCCCCGGCCTTCGTCGGGGCGTTCGTTACTGTTAGGAGTTCCTCGTGGCCGATCAGACCGACGTCACCTTCCTCACCCAGGACGCGTTCGACCGTTTGCACGCCGAGCTCGACCGCCTGTCGACGACGGGTCGCGAAGAGATCGCCAAGCGCATCGAGGCGGCTCGCGAAGAGGGCGACCTGAAGGAGAACGGCGGCTACCACGCCGCCAAGGACGAGCAGGGCAAGCAGGAGGCGCGCATCCGCACCCTGACGGCACTGCTGCGCGACGCCAAGGTCGGCGTCACGCCCGAATCGTCGGGTGTCGTCGAGCCCGGCACCGTCATCACGGCCAACGTGGCGGGCGGCAGCGAGGTCTTCCTGCTCGGCAACCGCGAGATCGCGGCCAACAGCGACCTCGACGTCTACAGCGAGAAGAGCCCGCTCGGCGAGGCCATCCTCGGCCTGAAGGTCGGCGAGAAGACCAGCTACACGGCGCCCAACGGCAAAGAGATCTCGGTCGAGATCGAGAAGGTCGAGACCTACGCCGGCCAGTAGCCTGCGCTCTCCTCCTCGACCTTGCTTATTCGCACAGGCCCCGGTCCCGCCGGGGCCTTTTGCGTGCCCAAGCCCGCCAGAGCCCACCGGTCCGACCCCACTGGTGCGAGCACACCCAGCGGCCACGAGCGCATCGGGCGAGCGTCCGCGCGAAACCGTCGATCGGAACGGTGCCCGGTCGTTGGAGGTACGCGACAGCCCGCTCGAAGGCGCGAGTCGTAGCCCCGCCGAGCTCAGTCTTCGAGAATGTGTGGCTCGTAGCCCGCGGCGCGCAGCGTGTCGACGACGTGCTGACGGTGCTGCGGATCGCGCGTCTCGACGCTCAACTCGAGCTCGACCTGGCCGATCTGCAGGCCGTGACCGTGCCGCGTGTGCAGCACCTCGATCACGTTGGCGTTGGCGGCGGCGACGAGTTCCGACGTGCGCGCCAGCTGGCCCGGGCGGTCGGGCAACGGGATGCGCAGCGTCAAGTAACGATCGGATGCCGCCAGGCCGTGTGCGATGACGCGCTGCATCAGCAAGGGGTCGATGTTGCCGCCCGACAGGATGAGGGCGGTGGGCCCCGAAGCCGTCACCTTGCCCGCCAGCACGGCCGCGACGCCCGCGGCACCGGCCGGCTCGACGACCATCTTGGCGCGCTCCAGCAGCACGAGCAGGGCCTTGGCCATATCGTCTTCGGTGACCGTGACGACCTCGTCGACATAGTCGCGGATGATCTCGAAGTTCAGCGCTCCGGGGCGCCCGACGGCGATGCCATCCGCGATGGTCGGATTGACCGTGATGGTGGTCGGCTCCCCCGAGGCGAGTGACGGCGGATAGGCGGCGGCGTTCTGGGCTTGCACACCGATGACGCGCACGACGCGACCATCCTTGGCGGCCCTCTGTTTGACCGCCGCGGCGACACCCGCGATGAGCCCGCCGCCGCCGATCGGCACGACGATGGTCTCGAGGTCGGGCACGCTCTCATAGATCTCGAGACCCAACGTTCCTTGGCCGACGATGATGTCGGGGTGGTCGAACGGCGGGATGAAGATGGCGCCCGTTTCTTCGGCGTAGGCGGCCGCGGCGCGCAGGGCCTCGTCGACGGCCGTGCCGCCCAGCACGACCTCGGCGCCGTAGTTCTTGGTGGCCTGCAGCTTCGGCAGGGGCACGCCCATGGGCATGAAGATGGTCGAGCGGATGCCGAGCTCACGTGCCGCGAACGCCACACCCTGGGCGTGATTGCCCGCCGACGCCGCCACGACACCGCGTGCACGCTCTTCGGCGGTGAGCTGCGACATCCGGTTGTAGGCGCCGCGGATCTTGTAAGAGCCCGTGCGCTGCAGGTTTTCGCATTTCAGGTAGACGGGCTGGCCGAGCAATTCGGCGAGGTAACGGGATGATTCGAGTGGAGTGTCCTGAGCAACCTTCGCGACGACGGCGCGGGCGGCTTCGAATTGCTCGAGCGTGGCGATCAGACCGCGTTCGGACGCGGAACCGGTATCGGACGCGGCCTCGGAGAGCCCCCCGCCCACCGATTCGGCCACGAGCTCGTCTTCGACATAGGTGCGGGAATCTTGCGTGTCACTCATTCGGGAGCCTGAGCGCCTTTCTTGCGAGCGGATGACCCGACGCGCGGGTTCCGCGGAACGGTTTGCCAGAGCGCGGAGCCCGGGACGACCTGGGGAGATAGCCCCGGCGTCTTCCAGACTCCGCTCGCGACGTAGCGCACCATCACGTTGATGACGGCGGCGATCGGAACCGCGAAGAGGGCGCCGGGGATGCCGGCTAAGAGAGTGCCGCCGGCCACGACGAGCACGACGGCGAGCGGGTGCACCTTGACGGCACTGCCCATGAGGAGGGGCTGCAACACGTGGCCCTCGATCTGCTGCACGAGCAGGACGATGCCGAGCATGATGAGCGCGATCGCCCAGCCGTTGTAGACCAGGGCGATGAAGACCGCGACGGCCCCCGTGACGACAGCGCCGACGATCGGCACGAAGGCGCCGAGGAACACGAGCACGGCGATGGGAGCGGCGAGCGGCACGCCCAGGGCGAAGGCGCCGATGCCGATGCCGGCGGCGTCGATCGTGGCGACGAGAATCTGGGTGCGGGCGTAGTTGGTGAGCGTGAACCATCCGGCCTGACCGGCGCCGTCGACGGCGCTGCGGGCGCGGCGCGGCATGAGGCGCACGACCCAGCGCCAGATGCCTCGTCCGTCGATCAGGATGAAGAGCAGGCAGAAGAGCGACAGGAACAGGCCTGTGGCGACGTGTCCGAGGGTCGAACCGATCGAGAGGGCGCCGCTGACGAGCACTTGAGAGTCTTGTTGGATCGAACCGAAGAGCCCCTGGATCCAGGCGTTGATGTCGGCCTCGGTGACGTGCAGGGGCGACTGCAGCAGCATCTCTTTGAGGTCGTCGAACGACTGCACCGTGCGATCACGCACCTCGCCGAACTGGCGGGAGATCTGCCAGATGGCCAGGGCGAGCAGGCCCGAGACCGCCACGAGAGCACCCAGCACGGCCGCCGCAATGGCCAGACCGCGCGGCCACTTGTGTCGGTGCAGGAAGTTGACGAGCGGCGTGAGCAGCGCCGCAACGAGCACACCGATGAGCAACGGGATGACGATCAATCGCAGCTGGATGACGAGGAAGACGGCGAGCGCGGTGACCCCCGCGATGACCAGGATGCGCCAGCCCCACGCCCCGGCGATGCGCATGCCGCGCGGCACCGCGTCCTCGTCGACACCGGAGTCTTCGATCACGACGACGGGCTCGTCGGACGGGGTCTGGAACAGGCGCTGCCACCAACTGCTCTTCGTCGTGTCGCTCATCGCTCAAGTCTAGGAGTAGGGCCATACCCATGGGGCTATACCGGGTGCCCCAGAACGGCCGCCGCGCGTGTCGGTGGCCGGAGCGCGTGTCGGTGGCCGGCGCGCGCGTCGGTAGCCGGCGATACGCTGGCCGACATGACGGAAAAGGGGCCCGCATGATCGAGAAGGTGTCGATCGCGAGTGCGCGCCGAATCGCGTTGGCCGCGCAGGGCTTCGGGCGAGAGATGCCGGCGAGCGTCGGCACGCGTCAGCTCACGGGCACGCTCGACCGGCTCGGCGTGCTGCAGATCGACTCCGTCAACGTGTGGGAGCGCAGCCACTACCTGCCCGTCTTCGCGCGCCTGGGCGCCTACGAGAAGTCACTGCTCGACGCGATCACGCTCGCGCCACGCGCCCGCTACCTCGAATATTGGGGCCACGAGGCCACGTTCATGCGGCGCGAGATGTTGCCGCTCTTCCAGTGGCGCATGGATCGTTACCGCGACCGCGCGCTGGCCGATTCCGACGGCTGGGTGCGCGAGAACCGCGCCACGCTCGGCTGGCTGCTCGCCGAGATCGGCCGCGGTGGCCCACGTGCTGCGAGCGACATCGAGCACGAAGACAATGTGCGTCAGGGGCCGTGGTGGGGCTGGTCCGACGTGAAGCGCGGGCTCGAGGTGCTGTTCCGCAGCGGCGAACTCGTGTCTGCCGGTCGCAAAGGGTTCGAGCGGCGTTATGCGCTGCCCGCCCAGGTCCTTCCCGCCGAGATCACGTCCCGCGTCGTGGCGAAACCGGATGCCATCCGCGAACTCGTCGCCCATGCGGCCCGGGCCCACGGCATCGGCACACTCGACGACATCGCCGACTACTTCCGCCTGCCCTCGGCCGACACGCGCGAGGCCATCCGAGACCTGGTCGACGCGGGCGAGCTGCTTCCCGTCGTGGTCGAAGGGTGGTCGCAGGGCGGCAAACCCCGCGCGGCCTGGCTGCACCGTGACGCGCGGCGCCCTCGGCGCATGGATGTCGATGCCCTCCTCTCCCCCTTCGACCCCGTCGTCTGGGCCCGCAGTCGCGCCCTGCGGCTCTTCGACTTCCACTACCGCATCGAGATCTACACCCCCGAGCCGAAGCGCGTCCACGGTTACTACGTGCAGCCCGTGCTGATCGACGGCATCATCGCCGGCCGCGTCGACCTGAAGAACGACCGGCAGAGCAAGACGTTGCTCGTGCAATCGGCGTGGCGCGAGCCATCCGCACCGCCCGAGACCGCCGAGAAGCTCGCGGCATTGCTCCGACGCGCCGCCGAGTGGCAGGGACTCGAAAGGATCTCGGTGCGCGACCGAGGAACGCTCAGCAGCGAGTTGCGAGCAGCCCTCGGAGACGCGCTCACCCACTAAAGCGTCTGTACCGAGTGGCGGATGGGGAGAAGTGCCCATGACATCCGCGTGTTTTCGGGCTTCTTACCCTCTTTCAGGGGTCCGAAAACTGCTACGTTTGCCACGACGCACCGAACACTGAGGACGAGTGATTGCCATGGCAGACGAAGAGCGCCCCGACCAGCAGGGGCAGAACGAGAACACCCACCGACCCGAGAACGGCGAACAGCACGCCGGCTCGACGCCGCCGCCCATCCCGCCGCAGGGGCAGCAGCCCTTCGTGCCGCCGGTCCCCGGCCAGCAGGGCTACGGTGCACAGCAGCACGGGCAGCAGGCCTCTGGCTCGAACCAGCAGGGGCAGGCTCCCTACGGCGCCGGCCAAGACGGACAAACCGCCTACGGGTCCGGCCAGCAGGGCGCAGGTTCCTACGGTTCCGGCCAGCAGGGGCAGTCCGGGCAGCAGGGCCAGTCCGGCTCCGCTCCCTACGGCTCGGGCCAGACCGACCCTTCGCAGTCGCAGCCTCAGCCGCCCTACGGCGCAGGCCAGTCCGGTCAGGGTCAGCCTCCCTACGGCGCGGGTCAGCCTCAGCCGCCGTTCGGCGCACAGCCCGGTCAGGGTGCGCCCGGACAGGGTCAGCCCGGTCAGGGTCAGCCCGGTCAGGGTCAGCCCGGACAGGGTCAGCCCGGTCAGCCTCCGTACGGTGCGGGACAACCCGGACCGTACGCTGGTCAGCCCGGACAGCCGGGCCAGCCCGGTTACGGCGCCGCCTACTTCCCGGCAGGTGGCCCCGGCCCGCAGAAGCCGCGCATGGATCCCAAGAAGAAGAAGCGCGTCATCCTGCTCAGCGTGGTCGCCGCGGCAGTCGTGCTGCTGCTCGCCATCGGCGGAATCGTGGCGGCTGTCGTTGTGGGCGCGAACAACGGCCCCGAGGCGCTCGTGCGCAACTACCTCACCGCGATCAGCGAGGGCAAGGCCGGGGAAGCCAACAAGCTGGTCGACCCGGGTCTCGGCGAAGAAGAGACCGTTCTGCTCACCGACGACGTGTTGCGCGAATCGCCCGAGTTCATCTCGAAGCCCAAGGTGTCCCGCATCTCGTCGAGCCGCGACAGCGCCTACGCCTCGATCACGTACGTGCTCGACGGCCGCACCTACGACGCCACGCTCGACCTGAGCAAGGACGACGGAAAGTGGACCATCGACAAGCCGTTGCTGTCGACGATCTACATGTACTCGTCGACCAACACGAAGGCCAGCGTCAACGGCACCACCGTGGACTTCACCGACAAGGGCAGCATCCAGGCCTACCCCGCCG
>Ga0308164_10002699_pt1 | contig 17181 bp, 12 predicted proteins | sample PhyTR2_FD_201031 | JGI IMG/M metagenome (GOLD analysis project Ga0308164, IMG submission 201031) | Phyllosphere microbial communities from UC Gill Tract Community Farm, Albany, California, United States - DLSLT.R2 | ecosystem: Host-associated > Plants > Phyllosphere > Unclassified | place: USA... | reverse complement strand
ACCATAGCGCTCGTACAGGTGGCAGGCGGCGAGATTGTTGCTCTGGGTTTCCAGCTTGATGCCGGGCAGGTTGTGCTTGCGGGCCCAGAAGCGCACCACGTCGATCAGTTGCCGGGCGACGCCGCAACGCCGCGCGCGGGCGTCGACCACCAATTCCTCGATGTGGGCGAAGCCGTTCCAGCTGGTGCTGACCACCACGTGCCCCACCGCCTGGTCACCGAGCCAGGCGACGAAGATCTCGCCCAAGGCCGAATCGCGCAGGGCGCTGAATTCTTCCGGGTCGATGCCGTAGCACTTGCGATAGGGCGTGACCGGCCGCCGTGGCCAGCTGGCCACCGCCAGCCCTGGCTGGGGCTCGACGTAGGCATGCACCATGAAGCCGAAATCCCCGGCCAGTACATAATCGGCGAAACCGCCGTCGGCCACCCGAATGGACAGGTCTTCGGCGGCGGGCAGGCTGGCCATGGTCGCGCCGCTCAGTTCGCCGCCGGACCGTCGACCAGTTGGGTCCACAGTGGCGGTGCGCCGGCTGACTTGGCAATGATTTCCAGGCGCGTGGCGTGGGCCGCCAGCTCGTCGTCGCTGGCAAGGATGACCCGGCTGCGCTCGCGGGTGGCGGGCAGGCGGCGGATTTCACTGCCCTGCTCGCTGGAGCCCTCACCGTCACTGGAGTTGCCAGCCAGCGACAGGCTGGTCTGGCCACCGGTCATTGCCAGGTAGACGTCGGCCAGCAACTCGGAGTCGAGCAAGGCGCCGTGCAGGTCGCGGCCGCTGAGGTCGATGCCGTAGCGCTTGCACAGCGCGTCAAGGCTGTTGCGCTGGCCGGGATGACGGGCCCGGGCCATGGCCAGGGTGTCGAGGATGGTGCAGAAGGTGCTGAGGTCGGAGCGGTCGTGCTGGCCGATCAGGGCGAATTCGTTGTTGAGGAAGCCGACGTCGAACGCCGCGTTGTGGATGATCAGCTCGGCGCCCTGGATGAATTCGTAGAATTCATCGGCCACCTCGGCGAAACGCGGCTTGTCGATCAGGAACTCGGTGGTGATACCGTGCACGCCGATCGCGCCTTCGTCGCTTTCGCGGTCGGGTTGCAGATAGACGTGGAAGTTGCGCCCGGTGAGGCGGCGCCCAAGCACCTCGACACAACCGATCTCAATGACCCGGTGGCCGTCGGTGACGGGCATACCCGTGGTTTCAGTGTCGAGTACGACGTACCGTTGAACCATGCTTCGTAGAATTCCGACTGTGACTGGATGAAGGCAAGCCTACCACAGCCCCCGCCTGGAGGCTGCCCGACTCGCCCGAATGGCGTCAGCCGCGCTTGAGCGCGCGCACTTCGTCGACGCCGCGGTTGGCGAGGTCGTCGGCGCGTTCGTTGCCAGCATGGCCGTTGTGGCCGCGCACCCACTCCCATTTCACTTCATGGCGCCCGACCTGCTCGTCGAGGATCTGCCACAGGTCGGCGTTCTTCACCGGCTGCTTGGCGGCGGTTTTCCAGCCGCGCTTCTTCCAGTTGACCATCCATTCCTGGATGCCCTTCATCACGTACTCGGAGTCGGTGACCAGCAGCACCTTGCACGGCCGCTTGAGCTCTTGCAGGCCACGAATGGCGGCGGTCAGCTCCATGCGGTTGTTGGTGGTCGCGGTCTCGCCGCCCCAGAGTTCCTTCTCCACGCCCTTGCACACCAGCAAAGCGCCCCAGCCACCCGGGCCGGGGTTACCCTTGCAGGCGCCGTCGGTGAAGATCTCGACGCTGTCATCATCGCTCATATACGTTTTCCATCAAGTCGGCGGCGGGGGGCTCAATCCTGGCTGTTGCGGCGGTTGACCTTGGCCAGCGGCAGCGGCAGCAGCTTGCCCATGGGCTCGCGGCGGGCTTCGCGCAGGGGCCGTAGGCCGACCACCATCTTGCGCGCCACCAATATATAGACGCCACCACCACCCAGTTGCCGGGCCCCGGCCAGGCGTTCCCAGCCCGCCATTCGCGCCTGCCAGGCAGGCGCAGCAAGCGGCGGACAATAACACCCGTACCGGCGTTTCTCCAGCGCGAAGCCCAGCAGGTTGAGCCAGTCGCCGACCCGCGAGGCGGAAATGCAGCGTGCCTTGTGCAGGGCGTCGCTGGTGTAGAGGTGGCGCAGGCCCCAAAGGCTCCAGGGGTTGATGCCGACCACCAGCAAATGGCCACCTGGGCGCACGCTGCGGGCCGCTTCGCGCAGCAGGCCGTGGGGCGACAGGCTGAAATCCAGGCCGTGCTGCAGCACCACTACATCGGCGGCATGCTCGCCCAGCGGCCAGGCTTGCTCCTCGCAGATGATCTCCACACCGGGCAAGGGTGCGCCCAGGCGCACGTTGCGTTGCACCTGGGCAGCCACCGGCGGTGCCTCGGCGCTGGGGCCGTAATGCACCAGGTAACCGCCGAAGAAACGCCCGAGCTCGTTTTCCAGCAGGCGCTGCTCCTCATGCAGCAGCAGTTGCCCCAGCGGGCTGGTAAACCATTCACGGGCCTGGTCGATCAGCTCGAGCCATTGCGGATCGGCCTGGGCCACGGCTTTGTCGGTCATTGCGCTCTCCCACCAAAGGTCGCTCGGTTGCCCGGCGACACACCCTTTTCCCGCAGGCATGTAAGATGTGGCTATTGCCTACAGCTTAGCGAATTGGACCATGATACAGATCGATGCCCTCCCCGCGTTCAACGATAACTACATCTGGTTGTTACAAGACACTGCAAAGCGCTGCTGCGCCGTGGTCGACCCCGGTGATGCCGCGCCGGTGCTGGCCTGGCTGCAGCAACACCCCGACGTACAGCTCACCGACATTCTGGTCACCCACCACCACAACGACCACGTCGGCGGCGTCGCGCAACTCAAGCAGGTCACCGGCGCCAAGGTCTACGGCCCGGCGCGGGAAAGCATTCCGGCCCGCGACGTGGCCCTGGATGACCACGACAGCGTCGAGGTGCTGGGCTTGACCTTCACGGTGATTGCCGTGCCCGGTCACACTCTCGGCCATATCGCCTACCACCAGGCCGACCAGGGCCTGCTGTTCAGCGGCGACACCCTGTTCGCCGGCGGTTGCGGGCGGCTGTTCGAAGGCACCCCGGAGCAGATGCACCAATCGCTGTCGCGCTTCACCGCGCTGGCCGACGCCACCCTGGTGTACTGCGCCCACGAGTACACCTTGAGCAATCTGCGTTTCGCCGTCGCCGTGGAGCCGGACAACGCCGACCTGCAGCAGCGCGTGCGCGATGCCCAGGCCCTGCGCGAGCGCAATCTGCCCACTGTGCCTTCGACCCTGGCCCTGGAAAAGCGCACCAACCCATTTTTACGGGTTGATGAAACATCTGTTAAAGAAAAAGCGGACGAACGGAATCCGGGGGCCGGTGCCACGCCAGCCACGGTCTTCGCGGCTTTGCGTGCTTGGAAAGATAAGTTCTAAACACAGGCTGGTTGTGTCGAAAAATTCTGAAAGGTTGACCCGCCTTCGGTCAGTTTTTAGAATCGCCCGACATTTTCGTGCGGAACTCACCTCCAGCCAATGTCGTCATCTATAAACAGAACCTTTAATTGCGACGCATTGACGCGACTGGCCCAGGCAATCGCCATTGCCATTTCGGCCACACTGGCGGGTTGCCAGACCTCGGCGCAGCTGCCGGACAACAGCGATTCGGCGGTGCAGGCGCATAACCTCACCGCGCGCATCAAGCAGAAACCCATCTTCCTGGCCGACGCCAAGCAGCGCCAGGCGCCCCAGGACGTCTGGCAGCGCATGCGCTACGGCTTCCAACTGCAGGACGGCATCGACGTCAACCCACGGGTCGAGCAACAGCGCCTGTGGTTCGTCAGCAACCCCTCGTTCCTCGAGACTGCCGCCGACCGCGGCAGCCTTTATATGCACTACATCGTCGAACGCCTCGAAGAGCGCGACATGCCGCTGGAGCTGGCGCTGCTGCCGGTGATCGAAAGCGCCTACAACCCGATGGCCTACTCCCGCGCCCACGCCGTGGGCCTGTGGCAGTTCATCCCGTCGACCGGCCGCTACTTCAACCTGCGCCAGACCAACCTCTACGACGGCCGCCGCGACGTCACCGCTTCCACCACCGCCGCCCTGGACTACCTGTCGCGCCTGCACGACATGTTCAACGGCGACTGGCTGCTGGCCCTCGCGGCCTACAACGCCGGTGAAGGCACCGTAAGCCGCGCTATCGAGCGCAACCAGCGCCTCGGCCTGCCCACCGACTACTGGAACCTGTCGCTGCCCCAGGAAACCCGCGACTACGTGCCCAAGCTGCTGGCCCTGTCGGAAGTGGTGGCCTCGCCGGAGGCCTATGGCGTGAACCTCACGCCGATCGAGAACAAGCCGTACTTCCAGACCGTGGTGGTCAACCAGGGCGTCGACCTGTCCCGCGTCGCGGCGCTGGCCAACATCGACGAAGACGAGATGTACCAGCTCAACCCTGCCTACAAGCAGCGGGTCACCACCGACGGGGCCCAGGCCCTGCTGGTTCCGGCGGCCAAGGCGCAACTGCTGACCGCCAGCCTGTCGAGCATGAACCCTGAGGAACTGCTGAGCCTGCGCCCTACCCGCGCGGTCTCGGAGCGTGCGGTGGCGGATGTCACGCCTTCGCGGCGCAAGAACTACACCGTGCGCAAGGGTGACAACCTGGCGCTGATCGCCAAGGCCAACAAGGTCAGCACCAAGGACCTGCAACGCTGGAACAAGCTGTCCGGCCAGCGCCTGAAGATCGGCCAGACCCTGGTCATGCAGGACACCCGCAAGATCACCGTCGCCAGCGCCAAAAGCGACGCCGGGCGCGCCACTCGCTACAAGGTGCGCAAGGGCGATTCGCTGTACACCGTGGCCAAGCGTTTCAACATCGAGATGCAACATCTCAAAAGCTGGAACCCACGCACGGGCAAGGCGCTGAAGCCTGGCCAGACGTTGATCGTCTATCGCGAGCATTGATACCCGCGAGGGGCCTTCCCGGCCCCTCCGCCCCTTGCTGTACCCGCGCTGCGCCTCCCTGAAGCATTCACAAACCGATACAAACCCCCACCCTTTTTCCAGCGGATACAAGCTGTTACTGTAACGGCAATCATTTCCCTGCCGCCTGGACCGAAGTTCTGACTCAATGTGCCCACTCTTCGCCCATTCCCACCGGGTATTGCGTCCTTCGGTACCCGGCGCGCGTTGACTACGTCCGCACCTCGGCCCTCGGCGCCTATGCCGCCTTGCCCGTTGTGGCCCTGCCGTTTTCGGAGACCGCTCCATGACCTCTCTGCGCGCCCTGCTCACGCAGACCGGCGGCCTGCTGCTGGCGGGCCTGGCCTGCCTGGCCCATGCCGCTCCCCAGCACGCCATCACCCTCTACGGCGAAGCGCCGAAATACCCGGCCGGCTTCCAGCACTTCGACTACGTGAACCCCGATGCGCCCAAGGGCGGTACCTTGCGGCTGTCCGATTCGGGTGGCTTCGACAGCCTCAACCCGTTCATCAGCAAGGGCGTACCCGCCGGCCAGGTGAGCCTGATCTACGACACCCTGGCGACCCAGAGCCTCGACGAGCCCATGACCGAGTATGGCCTGGTGGCCAGCGGCATCGAAAAGGCCGCGGACAACAGCTGGGTGCGCTTCACCCTGCGCCCGGAAGCGCGCTTCCATGACGGCCACCCGATTCGCGCCGAAGACGTGGTGTTCACTTTCAATACCTTGATCAAGGACGGTTCGCCGTTCTTCCGCAGCTACTACGCCGACGTCGACAAGGTCACCGCCGAAGACTCGCTGCACGTGCTGTTCAGCTTCAAGAACGGCGACAACCGCGAGCTACCCTTGATTCTCGGGCAACTGCCGGTGCTGCCCAAGCACTGGTGGGCCACCCGCGACTTCACCAAGGGCAACCTGGAAATCCCCCTCGGCAGCGGCCCTTACCGGGTGGCCTCGGTACAGGCCGGCCGCTCCATTCGCCTGGAAAGGGTCAAGGACTACTGGGGCAAGGACCTGCCGGTGAACCGCGGCTTCTACAACTTCGACGCCATCACCAGCGACTCCTACCGTGACAATGGCGTGGCCCTCGAAGCCTTGAAGGCGGGCCAGTTCGACTACTGGCTGGAAACCAGCGCGAAGAATTGGGCCACCGCCTACAACGTCGCTGCCGTGCGCGATGGCCGGCTGATCAAGGAAGACATCCCCAACGGCAACCCCACCGGCATGCAGGGCTTCATCTTCAACCTGCGCCGGCCGCTGTTCCAGGACGTGCGCGTGCGTGAAGGCCTTAGCCAGCTGTTCGACTTCGAGTGGACCAACAAGCAGCTGTTCAACGGCGCCTACCACCGCGCCGGCAGCTTCTTCGAGAACTCGGAGATGGCCGCCAAGGGCCTGCCCGACGCTGCCCAGCTGAAAATTCTCGAGCCGCTGCGTGGCAAAGTGCCCGAGCGGGTGTTCACCAGCGCTTACCAGAACCCCCACACCGACGCCAGCGGCATGATCCGCGACCAGCAGCGCCAGGCCTACAAACTGTTCCTCGAAGCCGGCTGGAAGGTGGTGGACGACCGCATGGTCGATGCCCAGGGCAAGCCAGTGAGCATCGAGTTCCTGGTGGCACAGCCGGAGTTCGAACGCATCCTGCTACCGTTCAAGCGCAACCTCGCTGAGCTGGGCATCGAGCTAGTGATGCGCCGGGTCGACACCTCGCAGTACGTCAACCGCCGCCGCTCGCGGGACTTCGACATGATCATCGGCAGCCTGCCGCAATCGGCCTCGCCGGGTAGCGAACAGCGCGGCTTCTTCAGCTCGGCCGCCGCCGACAACCCCGGCAGCTACAACTACATGGGCCTCAAGGACCCCGCCGTCGACAGCCTGGTGGACGGCCTGATCGGTTCCGGCTCGCGCCAGGCCCTGGTCGACCATGCCCGCGCCCTCGACCGGGTGCTGCTGTGGAACTACATCCTGATTCCCAACTGGTACATCAACACCTGGCGCATCGCCTACTCATCGCGCCTCGGCCACCCTGCGGTGCCGCCCAAGTACGACCCCGGCATGTACACCTGGTGGGTCAAGCCCGACGCCAGCGCGCCCGCCGCGCCGGCGGCGGCCAACAAGACGGAGCAATAACCGATGGCGGCCTATATCCTGCGGCGCCTGCTGCTGATCATCCCCACCCTGTTCGGCATCATCATCATCAATTTCGTGATCATCCAGGCCGCGCCCGGCGGCCCGGTCGAGCAGGCCATCGCCAATATCGAAGGCTTCAAGGGCGCCAGCACGCGCCTTAGCGGTGGCGGCAGCGAGGCGGCCAGCGGTGGCGGTTCCAGCTACCGCGGCGCGCAGGGCCTGGACCCGGCGCTGGTGAAGGAGATCGAGCACATGTATGGCTTCGACAAGCCGGCGCCCGAGCGCTTGTGGATCATGATCAAGAACTACGCCCACCTAGACTTCGGCACCAGCTTCTTCCGCGACGCCAAGGTCACCGACCTGATCGCCGAGAAAATGCCGGTGTCCATTTCCCTGGGGTTGTGGAGCACGCTGATCATGTACCTGGTGTCGATCCCCCTGGGCATCGCCAAGGCCACCCGCCACGGCACCCGCTTCGACGTGTGGACCAGCTCGGCGATCATCGTCGGCTACGCCATTCCGGCGTTCCTGTTCGCCATCCTGCTGATCGTGGTGTTCGCCGGCGGCAGCTACTTCGACTGGTTCCCGCTGCGCGGCTTGACCTCCGACAACTTCGACCAGCTCAGCTGGGCCGGCAAGCTCGGCGACTACTTCTGGCACCTGGCACTGCCGATCACCGCGCTGGTGATCGGCAACTTCGCCACCATGACCCTGCTGACCAAGAACAGCTTCCTCGACGAAATCGGCAAGCAATACGTGATCACCGCCAAGGCCAAGGGCCTGAGCAACCGGCGCGTGCTCTACGGCCACGTGTTTCGCAACGCGATGCTGCTGGTGATTGCCGGCTTCCCCTCGGCCTTCATCAGCATTTTCTTCACCGGCTCGCTGTTGGTGGAAGTGATCTTCTCCCTCGATGGCCTGGGCCTGATGAGTTTCGAATCGGCGATGAACCGCGACTACCCCGTGGTGTTCGGCAGCCTGTTCATCTTTACCCTGATCGGCCTGCTGGTGAAGCTGATCGGCGACCTCACCTACTCGCTGGTCGACCCGCGGATCGACTTCGACAGCAGGAAGCACTGAGATGACGCTCTCCCCTATCAACCGTCGCCGCTTCGAACGCTTCAAGGCGCACAAGCGCGGCTGGTGGTCGCTGTGGCTGTTCCTGGTGCTGTTCGGCCTGAGCCTGGGCGCCGAACTGGTCGCCAACGACAAGCCCCTGGCCGTGCGCTACGACGGCGAGTGGTACTTCCCGGCCCTCAAGCGCTACCCGGAAACGGTGTTCGGCGGCGAGTTCCCGCTGGAAGCCAACTACAAGAGCCCCTATATCCAGGGCCTGTTGAAACAGAAGAATGCCTGGGAACTGTGGGCACCGATTCCCTACAGCTACCAGAGCATCAACTACGACCTGCGCGTACCCGCCCCCGCGCCGCCTTCGGGCGACAACTGGCTGGGCACCGACGACCAGGGCCGCGACGTGCTCGCGCGGGTGATCTACGGCTTCCGCATTTCGGTGCTGTTCGCCCTGACCCTGACCGTACTCAGTTCCATCATCGGCGTGATCGCCGGCGCCTTGCAGGGCTTCTACGGCGGTTGGGTGGACCTGGCCGGTCAGCGCTTCCTGGAAATCTGGTCGGGCCTGCCGGTGCTGTACCTGCTGATCATCCTCGGCAGCTTCGTGCAACCCAACTTCTGGTGGCTGCTGGGCATCATGCTGCTGTTCTCGTGGATGAGCCTGGTCGACGTGGTGCGCGCCGAATTCCTTCGCGGCCGCAACCTCGAATACGTGCGCGCAGCCCGCGCCCTGGGCATGCAGGATGGCGGCATCATGTTCCGCCACATCCTGCCCAACGCCATGGTCTCGACCATGACCTTCATGCCATTCATCCTCACCGGCGCCATCGGCACCCTTACCGCTCTGGACTTCCTCGGCTTTGGCCTGCCCTCCGGCGCGCCGTCGCTGGGCGAACTGGTGGGGCAGAGCAAGAACAACCTGCAGGCGCCGTGGCTGGGCATCAGCGCCTTCGCCGTGCTGGCGATCATGCTGAGCCTGCTGGTGTTCATCGGCGAGGCCGCCCGCGATGCCTTCGACCCAAGGAAATGACATGAGCCAGGACACCCTCATTGAAGTGCGCGACCTCGCCGTGGAGTTCGTCAACGGCGACGATTGCGTGCGCGCGGTCGAAGGCATCAGCTTCGATATCCGCCGCGGCGAGACCCTGGCACTGGTGGGCGAAAGCGGCTCGGGCAAATCGGTGACCGCGCACTCGATCCTGCGCCTGCTGCCCTACCCGCTGGCGCGCCATCCCAGCGGCAGCATTCGCTACGAAGGCCAGGACCTGCTGCACCTGGAAGAGAAACAGCTGCGCCATATTCGCGGCAATCGCATCGCGATGATCTTCCAGGAGCCCATGACCTCGCTCAACCCGCTGCACAATATCGAAAAGCAGATCGGCGAAGTGTTGGCCCTGCACAAGGGCATCACCGGCCAGGCGGCCCTGGCACGCACCCTGGAGCTGCTGGAGCTGGTCGGCATCCCCGAGCCACGCTCGCGCCTCAAGGCCCTGCCTCACGAGCTCTCAGGCGGCCAGCGGCAACGGGTGATGATCGCCATGGCGTTGGCCAACGAGCCAGACCTGCTGATCGCCGACGAGCCGACCACCGCGCTCGACGTCACTGTGCAGCTGAAGATTCTCGAGTTGCTCAAATCCCTGCAGGCGCGCCTGGGCATGGCGCTGCTACTGATCAGCCACGACCTCAACCTGGTGCGCCGCGTGGCACAGCGGGTGTGCGTGATGCAAAAGGGCCGTATCGTCGAGCAGGCCGACACCGAAACCCTGTTCAAAGCGCCACAGCACCCCTACACCTGCGAGCTGCTGGGCGCCGAACCCAGTGGCCAGCCCGCGGCCAACGCGCCCGGCGCGACCCTGCTGGAGGTCCAGGACCTGCGCGTGTGGTTCCCACTGAAGAAAGGCTTTCTTGGCCGCGTGCACGAGCACGTCAAGGCCGTGGACGGTATCGGCTTCAGCCTGCCCCGGGGCCAGACCTTGGGCATCGTCGGTGAAAGCGGCTCGGGCAAATCCACCCTCGGCCTGGCCATTCTGCGGCTGCTGGCCAGTGAGGGCACCATTTGTTTCAAGGGCCACGAACTGCACAGCCTCGACCGCCAGCAGGTACGACCTTTGCGGCGGCAGATGCAGGTGGTGTTCCAGGACCCGTTCGGCAGCCTGAGCCCGCGCATGAGCGTGGGGCAGATCGTCGGCGAGGGTTTGCGCATCCATGGCATCGGCACGCCTCAGCAGCAGCAAGAGGCCATCATGGCGGTATTGCGCGAGGTAGGCCTGGACCCCGAGACCCGCCACCGCTACCCCCACGAGTTTTCCGGTGGCCAGCGCCAGCGTATCGCCATTGCCCGGGCGCTGGTGCTCAAGCCAGAACTGATCCTGCTGGACGAACCCACCTCCGCACTCGACCGCACCGTGCAACGCCAGGTGGTGGAGTTGCTGCGGACTCTGCAACAGCGGCATAACCTGACGTACCTGTTCATCAGCCATGACCTGGCGGTGGTGAAAGCGCTGAGCCATCAGCTGCTGGTGATGAAGCAAGGCAAGGCCGTGGAGCAAGGGCACGCGGAGGCGATCTTCGCGGCGCCGCAACATGCCTACACCCAGCAGTTGCTGGAGGCGGCGTTCCTGTAATCAGCCCGTTCAACATTTACGACGACGAAAAAAAACCGCCGATCTCGCGATCGGCGGTTTTTTCATCTCAAGCCAGCGAAGCCTTTAGTAGCGCTTCACGTCGGCCTGGCTTTCCAGCGCCTTGCGGTAGGCTGCGAAGTCTTCTTGCCCGGCACGGGAAGCCAGGAAGCGGCGGTAGGAGGTTTTCTCCTCGTCGCTCGGCGCGGCGCCCTTGTTCACGCCATCCAGGCGCAGCACAACCACACTGCCATCGGACAGGGCCACGCTGGAGAACACCGGCTTGTCCTTGTCTTTCGGCTTGGCCATGCGGAACACGGCTTGCAGCTCGACCGGATCGATACCGTCCTGGCTACGACCCGCGGCTTCGACCACTTTCCAGGCTTGGCCATCTTGCGCGGCGTTGGCTGGGATCTTGCCATCGCGCAGGCCTGCCAGCAGCGCATCGGCCTTGGCCTTCATGGCGTCGCTGGCGTTCTGCTTGGCCAGCTCGGCGCGGATGCCACCTTCGACGGCGGTCAGCGGCAGTTGCTCCGGCTTGCGGTGCTCCTTCACGCGAACCACCACGGTGGTCTCCGGGTCCAGCTCGATGGCGTTGCTGTTGGCGCCTTCGTCCAGGACTTCCTGGCTGAACGCCGCCTGCATGACCTGGCGGTTGGCAGTGATGCCCTGGCTGCCGCCTTCACGGCCGACCGCCTCGGAGGTCTGAACTTTCACGCCCAAATCCGAAGCGGGCTGGCCCAGGTCGGAAGCCTCGTAGGCCGAATCCTGCAATTTCTTGCTGGCGTCGACGTACAGTTGCTCCACTTGCTGGGATTTCAGCTCGTTGGTCAGCTTGTCTTTCAGGCTGGCGAAGCTCGGAACGTCCGGTGCCTGCACGCCCAGCAGCTTGATCAGGTGCCAGCCGAACTGGGTCTTGACCGGGGCCGAGACTTCGTTCTGCTTGAGCGCGTACAGGCTCTGTTCGAAGGCCGGGTCGTAGACGCCCTGGCCGGCGAAACCGAGGTCACCGCCATTCTTGGCCGAACCCGGATCCTGCGAGAACTCCTTGGCCAACGCGGCGAAATCCTCACCCTTGGCAAGGCGTGCCTGGATCTCTTCGATCTTGGCCTTGGCCTGGGCATCGGTGGTCTTGCCGTTGACTTCGATCAGGATATGCGCCGCGTGGCGCTGCTCGGCCAGGTTGGAGATTTCCTTCTGGTACATCGCCTGCAGGTCATCGTCGTCGACCTTGACCTTGTCGAAGAACGCCGACTTCTTCAGCTCGACGTAGTCCAGCACCACCTGGTCGGGGCTCATGAACTCCTTGGTGTGCTGGTCGTACTGGGCCTTCACTTCGTCAGCGGTGACCTTGGCGCTGGCCGGGTCGGCCTTGAAGGTCAGCGAGGCGAAATCGCGGGTCTGCTTCTCCAGGCTGGCGAATGCCAGGACTTGGTCGTCGGTGACGAAGCTGCTGCCCGCCAGGCCGGCACGAACCTGGCCAATGAGCATTTCGTCAGCCAGCATCTGGCGGAATTGCAGGCGGCCGAAGCCCATCTGGCGAATTACCGCGTCGAAGCGCTCAGGGCTGAACTTGCCGTCTACCTGAAATTCAGGCGTCTGCAGCATCACTTGGTCGATGGCCGCTTCGGAGAAGGCGAACTTGGAGTCCTTGGCACCCTGCAGCAACAGCTTACGATCGATCAGGCCCTTGAGCGCCGATTCACGCAGCATCTTGTCGTCAAGCAGCGCGGGATCGAAATCCTTGCCCAGCTGTTGCATCAGCTGCCGGCGTTGCGTCTCGACGGCCTGGTTGAGGTCGTTGAGGCTGATCTCGTCACCGTTGACCTTGGCGGCATCCTGGCTGTGGGTGGTGGCGCGGAAAATGGCATCGAAGCCGGTCAGCGCCATCAGGCAGACGATCACCCCGATGATGGTTTTGGCAATCCAGCCCTGTGAATTGTCCCTGATGTTTTGCAGCATGCGTCCCCCAGAAACGGTCGTACACAATAACCAACCGCGGAGCGTGGGTAGAATCTGGATAGAAGAAAGGCGCATCCGAGGATGCGCCTTCTCGTAACGGGCGAAGCGGATGGGTTCCAATCGCGAAACCCAGCGTCGAGGTAGCGCGCTTGGCTACCGGACTCCGCTGCGCTGCCGGGGGGGATTGCTCCCGTCCCGACCGGGCAAGGCGTGAAAGAGGCTTAGTTGACAGCTTCTTTCAGGGCTTTGCCGGCTTTGAAGCCTGGCTTCTTGGCAGCGGCGATTTCCAGGGTCTTACCGGTTTGCGGGTTGCGGCCGGTACGAGCTGGACGGTCAGTGACGGAGAAAGTACCGAAACCTACCAGAACCACCGAGTCGCCACCTTTCAGGGCGCCAGTGACAGATTCGATGACTGCGTCCAGCGCACGGCCGGCTACAGCTTTCGGGATATCAGCGGATGCAGCGATAGCATCAATCAGTTCCGACTTGTTCACTCTAAGTCCCCTTATATCTCTATTAAGTTATTTCTAAGTATGTATTTAACGCAAAAAATCTGAGTGCCGGGCGGACTCCCGGCACATTAAGAGCCGCTTTATAGCAAGGGCTCCAAAAATCTGTCAAGGAAGCCTCCCGGACAAATGCGTGCTAGTGCGTGCTGACCCGTTCTTTGGCATCAGAATCGCGCTTTTCATCCTTTGCAACTATCTCGGGAGCCACATCCGGCAAGGGCTCCGGCGCGTATTGCAGCGCAATTTGCAGGACTTCGTCAATCCATTTAACCGGTTTGATCTGAAGATCCTGCTTGATGTTGTCTGGAATTTCTTTCAGGTCACGCACGTTCTCTTCTGGAATGATCACCGTCTTGATGCCACCGCGATGCGCCGCCAGAAGTTTTTCCTTCAAGCCACCGATCGCCAATACCTGGCCACGCAGGGTGATTTCGCCGGTCATTGCCACGTCCGCGCGTACGGGGATCTGGGTCAGGGCCGAAACCAGGGCCGTGCACATGCCTACGCCCGCGCTGGGGCCGTCTTTGGGGGTTGCCCCTTCCGGCATATGGATGTGCACGTCGCGCTTCTCGTGGAAGTCCGCAGGGATGCCCAGGCTGCGGGCGCGGCTGCGAACAACGGTGAGTGCAGCGGTGATGGATTCGACCATCACGTCGCCCAGCGAGCCGGTCTTGATCAACTGACCCTTGCCCGGGACCACGGCCGATTCGATGGTCAGCAGTTCGCCGCCCACTTGCGTCCATGCCAGGCCAGTGACCTGGCCGATCTGATCCTGCTGCTCGGCCAGGCCGTAACGGAACTTGCGCACGCCCAGCAGGGCTTCCAGCGAGGCCGAATTCACCGTGACGGAGAATTTCTTCGCGCTGGAATGCTCCTTGACCACCTTGCGGCAGACCTTGGCGATTTGCCGTTCCAGGCCACGCACACCGGCTTCGCGGGTGTAGTAGCGGATGATGTCGCGAATCGCATCGACCTCGATGTCCAGCTCGCCCTTCTTCAGGCCGTTGGCCTGTATCTGCTTGGGCGTCAGGTACTTGGTGGCGATGTTGATCTTCTCGTCTTCGGTGTAGCCCGGCAGGCGAATCACTTCCATCCGGTCCAGCAGCGCTGGCGGGATGTTCATGGAGTTCGAGGTGCACAGGAACATCACGTCGGAGAGGTCGTAGTCGACTTCCAGGTAGTGGTCGTTGAAGTTGTGGTTCTGCTCGGGGTCCAGCACTTCCAGCAACGCCGACGCCGGGTCGCCGCGCATGTCGCTGCCCATCTTGTCGATTTCGTCGAGCAGGAACAGCGGGTTGCGCACGCCCACCTTGGTCATTTTCTGGATCAGGCGGCCAGGCATCGAACCAATGTAGGTGCGCCGGTGGCCGCGAATCTCGGCCTCGTCACGCACGCCGCCGAGGGCCATGCGCACGAACTTGCGGTTAGTGGCGCTGGCGATGGACTCGGCCAGGGAGGTTTTACCCACGCCCGGCGGGCCGACCAGGCACAGCACGGGGCCACGAATCTTTTTCACGCGCTTCTGCACGGCGAGGTACTCAAGGATGCGCTCCTTCACCTCTTCCAGGCCGTAGTGGTCGGCGTCGAGAATCTCTTCAGCCTTGGCCAGGTCCAGGCGCACTTTGCTCTGGGCCTTCCACGGCACTTGCACCAGCCAGTCGATGTAGGTACGCACCACGGTGGCTTCGGCCGACATAGGCGACATCTGCTTGAGCTTGTTCAGCTCGGCGGTGGCCTTGGCCAGGGCGTCTTTCGGCAGGCCGGCGGCGTCGATGCGCTTTTTCAGCTCTTCGACTTCATTGTGGCCTTCATCGCCGTCGCCGAGTTCTTTCTGAATGGCCTTCATCTGCTCGTTCAGGTAGTACTCGCGCTGGCTGCGCTCCATCTGCTTCTTCACGCGGCCGCGAATGCGCTTCTCGACCTGCAGCAGGTCGATCTCGCCATCCAGCAACGCCAGCACGTGCTCGACCCGCGCGGGCAGGTCGATGATTTCGAGAATTTCCTGTTTCTGTTCGATCTTCAGGGCCATGTGGGCGGCCATGGTGTCGACCAGGCGGCCTGGCTCGTCGATGCTGTTGAGCGACGACAAGACTTCGGCCGGGACTTTCTTGCCCAACTGCACATACTGCTCGAACTGCGAGATCAGGCTGCGCACGAACACTTCGGATTCGCGGTCAGCGGCGGCGACTTCGTCGATCAGGGCAACTTCGGCGCGGCAGTGGCCGTCGACTTCCATGTAACGCTCGACGGTGCCGCGCTGCTCGCCTTCAACCAGCACCTTGACGGTACCATCTGGCAGTTTCAGCAATTGCAGCACAGTGGCGATGGTACCGACGCGGTACAACGCGTCTTCACCGGGATCATCGTCGGCAGGATTGCGTTGCGCGAGGAGCAGAATCTGCTTCTCGCCGGTCATCGCGGCCTCGAGGGCTTCGATCGACTTCTCGCGGCCCACGAACAGCGGGATAACCATATGCGGATATACCACGACATCGCGCAACGGCAAGAGAGGCAATTCAATGGTTGTCTTCATGATTTCGCCTCTTCAGCGGCTCAGGGCCGCACACAGATGGAATTGGTTCTGAAAACAATGTGGGGGCATACCCCTAAAAAAACAAGCTTTGCCAGCAGGAAAACAAAAAGGGGCCCGAAGGCCCCTCCTGTGTTACCAGCCCTGCTGCAGGTTATGCGTCAGGTGCTGCCTTGGCTGGCGGCTCGCTGTTTTCGTAGATCAATAGCGGCTTGGAAGTACCGGCGATCACGCTTTCGTCGATGACCACCTTGCTCACGTCTTTCTGCGAGGGGATTTCGTACATGGTGTCGAGCAGCACGCCTTCGAGGATCGAACGCAGGCCACGGGCACCGGTCTTGCGCTCCAGTGCGCGGCGAGCCACGGACTTGAGGGCATCGGTGCGGAACTCGAGGTCCACGCCTTCCATTTCGAACAGCTTGCCGTATTGCTTGGTCAGCGCGTTCTTCGGCTCGGTGAGGATCTGCATCAGTGCAGCCTCGTCGAGCTCGTCCAGGGTCGCGAGGACCGGCAGGCGGCCGACGAATTCCGGGATCAGGCCGAACTTGACGAGATCGTCTGGCTCGACTTCACGCAGGGATTCACCGACCTTCTTGCCTTCTTCCTTGCTGCGAACTTCGGCGCCGAAGCCGATGCCGCCCTTGGTCGAACGATTCTGGATGACTTTCTCCAGGCCCGAGAACGCACCACCGCAGATGAACAGGATGTTGCGCGTGTCGACCTGCAGGAACTCCTGCTGAGGGTGCTTGCGGCCGCCTTGTGGAGGCACGGACGCCACGGTCCCTTCGATCAGCTTGAGCAACGCCTGCTGCACGCCTTCGCCCGAAACGTCACGGGTGATGGACGGGTTGTCGGACTTGCGCGAAATCTTGTCGATTTCGTCGATGTAGACGATACCCATCTGGGCCTTCTCTACGTCGTAGTCACATTTCTGCAGCAGTTTCTGAATAATGTTTTCAACGTCCTCGCCCACATAGCCGGCTTCCGTCAGCGTGGTGGCGTCGGCGATGGTGAAGGGTACGTTGAGCAGGCGCGCCAAGGTTTCGGCCAGCAGCGTCTTGCCCGAGCCGGTAGGCCCGATCAGCAGGATGTTGCTCTTGCCGAGTTCGACTTCGTCGCCCTTCTTGTCACGCTGGTTCAGGCGCTTGTAGTGGTTGTACACCGCCACCGCCAGTACCTTCTTCGCGCGCTCCTGACCGATCACGTACTGGTCGAGGATGCCGCTGATTTCCTTGGGGGACGGCAATTTGTGCGCGCTGCTCTCTGCCTGTGCTTCTTGCACCTCCTCGCGGATGATGTCGTTGCACAGGTCGACGCACTCGTCGCAGATGAATACGGAGGGGCCGGCAATCAATTTGCGCACTTCATGCTGGCTTTTGCCACAGA
>Ga0308164_10002698_pt1 | contig 17189 bp, 9 predicted proteins | sample PhyTR2_FD_201031 | JGI IMG/M metagenome (GOLD analysis project Ga0308164, IMG submission 201031) | Phyllosphere microbial communities from UC Gill Tract Community Farm, Albany, California, United States - DLSLT.R2 | ecosystem: Host-associated > Plants > Phyllosphere > Unclassified | place: USA... | reverse complement strand
TTACCTTCAGTTAACACGTATAGACCCTGCCCCTCAACCGAATTATATTTTGCTCCAGAGCCACCAGCCGATCGTTGAGATGGCGTGCCCATACATGGAGTTAAGCCTAACGGATCAACCCACCCATAAGGATTAGGCGCATATTGATAGAGATTATCCCCACCACTCAACCCAATCGGATCCTGCGTAATAAACCGCCCAGTCTCCGGATCGTAATACCGAAACGTGTTGTAGTGAAGCCCCGTCTCGACATCGAAATACTGCCCCTGAAACCTCAGGTTCTGCTCGACCTCGTTCACCACCAGCTTCTCAATCGCCCCCCACGGCCGATATTTGGCCTGCCAGACGATCTGCCCTTCGGCGTCGGTCATCTCCAGTGGCGTACCAATCTGGTCGGTGTGGAAGTAGTAGACCTTGTTCTCTGCCTCGCCCTCTTTCTCATCAACACGGGCCAGCGGCGCATAACTGCCGGGCTCGTACAGATACAGGCTGCTCTGTCCCGGGCTTTCTTCACGCAACAGCCGTAATCCCTGCCAGAGAAAGCGCTTCTGGTCGGTCTTACCCTTGATCTCCCACTGTTTGCCAACGCGCCTGCCCAAGCTGTCGTACTGGTAGTTGCTGGTGCTTTCCACCTGACTGTTGGCCATGGTCTCGGTTTTGACCAGGCGGTTTTCGCAGTCGTAGGTGAAGGTCTGCCAACGCACAATGCCGACGATTTTCTCGACCAGGTTGCCCCACGCGTCGTATTTGTATTCGTGGTTGCTCCATTTTTTTAGGCGGTTGTCTTTGACGCGGTCGAAGCGGTTGGTGTTGAAGTTCAGGCGGTTGCCAGCGGCGTCGTAGCGGAATTCTTCGCCGTCGAAGCGTTTTTCGGGGTTGTGTTCAAGCAGGCGACCGTTGGCTTCGTACTCGTACGTGACTTCGCCACGCAGTTTGTCGAGGGTACGGCTCAGTTCGCCGGCCGGATCATATTCGTAGCGGCGGTGGAGCGGGTTGTAGGCGTGCTCGACGTAGCGCTCTGGCTTTATGAGCGGGTTCTGGATCTGTGACAGTTTTTCAGCGGGCAGGGTGGTTGCGTACTGCCAGGTCTTGCGCCCCAGTGCGTCATAGCCGAAGCAACTGGTGAGTTTGCCCTGCGTGCGATAGATCTCGCGGTGCAGGTCGTCGCGCTCCATGTCGCTGATCAACTGGCCATCGAGGTTCAGTTGATGCAGGTGACCGCTGCCGTAATACAGGTGATTCAGGTGCTGGCCGGTAGGAAGGGTCAACGTGGTCAGGTTGCTGAGTGGATCGTACTCGTAGGCCAGGGTGCCCTGAGGCGAAGATTCCTGCGTCAGGCGGCCCAGAATGTCGTAGGCAAATTCCAGTTTTTCAGCCGTGACACCGATTTTTCTGCCACCGTCGGTGGGTGTGCGCTGAATGGACAGCAGGCGGTCGCTGTCGTCGTAGGTGAAATCCTGACGGGCGTCGTCGTTGAGTCTGGCCAGCAAGCGGCCAATCGGGTCGCGCTCGAAATGCGTGCTGCGCTGTGGTCGCTCACCTTTCTCGCTGTAGCCGATTTCCTCGACCTGAGTCAGGTGACCGCCGAGGTTGTAGCTGAAACGGCGGGTCAGTTGGTCGATGCGCTTTTCTTCGATCAGCCGGTCGGAGTCGTCGTAGGCGAATGTGTAGGTGGCGTCGTTTTCATTGATCAGCGCGGCAAGGCGCAGGGCCTTGTCGTACTGGTAGCCTACGATAAAACCCTTGGGGTCCTGGCGTCTGATCGGCAGGCCACGGGCGTTGCGTGCCAGATGCGTGGTCTGGTCCTTGCCGTTGGTGTGCGTCAGCACCTGGCCGTGGGCGTTGTAGGTGAAGCTCTCGCGGGTGCCGTCCGGATGGTTGATGCTCAGCACTTCGCCGCCGGGTTTGCGTTCCAGTGTGGTGGTGTTGTTCAGGGCATCAGTGACGGCGACCAGTTGATCGCGCTCGTCGTAACGGTACCAGGTGCTCTTGCCCGAGCAGTCCTGGAAGCGCTCGACCTGCGCCAGGTTGTTCCACCACAGGTATTTGGATTTATAGGTCGCGTCGATGATGGTGTGCGGCAGGCCATCTTCGCTGTTGAGGTATTCGGTCTTTTGACCCAGCGCATCGATCTCGGCAACCAGATTGCCTTTCGAATCGTAGCGGGCCTTCCAGATGCTGCCGTCGGGGTAGGTGATCTGTTTGACCAGTGTGGTCTTGTAGTGATGCTGATAGCGGGTGGTTCGGCCCAGCGGGTCGGTTTCTGCGGTCAGGCGTGACAGATCGTCGTACTCGAAGCCCAGCTGATTGCCGTCAGGCAGCGTCAGGCCGGTGATATTGCCGGTGTTGTCCAGCGCGATACGGTACTGCTCACCGCCGAAATCGGTGCTGGCGATGACGCGACGGTCCTTGTTGTAGGTCACCTCGGCGCGACGACCCAGCACATCGGTTACGCGCGTCTGGCGCGCCTCGAAATCATAATCGAAATGAAAGTGCTCGCCGTCGCTGGTCCAGTGCTCGACCACGCGCGGCTTGCCGTCGAGAACTTCCCAGCGGTATTCGCAACTGAGCCCCAGCGCATTGGCGTGGCGGGTCATCAGGCCATCGGTGTAGCTGAAGTTGCGCACCGAGTCGCCATTGCGGTTGTACACACTGTTCAGTTGGCCATTGTTGTCGTAGCCATAGCGCACCAGCGTCTCGACGGCCTGGTCGCCGACGATTCGCTTGACGGTGCTCAGACGGTTGGTCACCTCGTCGTAGTGCAGGTGCACGCGATGCCCGCCGGTGGAGCAAATGTCGGTCAGAACGCCGTCTTCGCTGCGTACGAAATGCAGAAAATGACCGAGGGCGTTTTCGACGCGTTGCAGGGGAACTGGCTGGTTGTCGTCGGGCACTTCACCGAAGTAGTAAAAGACGTTATCCAGTGTTTGCAGCAGGTAATGACCACCCTCGGTACGCACCAGGTACAGCTGTTCCTGTGCGTTGTAGATGCGCTGGTTGTAGTCCAGTGTCACGAAGGGCACGCTGCGGCCCTGATTGTCGCTGAGGTACAGAAAGCTGCCCTTGCGCCGCAGGCTTTGTTCCCAGGGCAACACCCAGCCCTTGCCCAGCGCGCTGTCGACATCGAGGTCGCTGGCGTAGAAGCGTGTCCACTCGATCGGCATCAGGCCGGGCAGGCTGAAATCGGACTCGTCGATCAGCAGTTTGCGTCCGGTGGTGGTGTCGACCGGGTTGCCGTGCAGGCCGCCCAGCACTTTTTCGGCCACGGGGGCGACGCCGAAGCGAAAAATGGCGTCCCCGAGAAAGACACCGCCCATAAACTGCAGCGCGCAAGGGCCTGCCGCTTTCAGACCGGCCTGCATGCCCAGCTTGGCAATGCTGAGCACGGCCTTGGCGCCGCCGGCTACGACCAACAGAATGTCCACGGTGTAGCGGGCCATCGCCGAGACTTCGTCGTCCACCGGCAGGTAGCGTTGGGTACCGCCGCCGATGAAGACGTTGGGCGAGCCGGTGCCGATCTTCGCGCCGCAGGTCAGCTTGTCGCCCTTGCGCGCAGCGGGCTGGCCGTTGATGAAGACGTTGCTGGAGCCTTCGGCCACCTTGACGATCGGCGAGTGCTTGTCACACACGGCGGTGCTTTCGATGGCAAAGGCAGCGGGGCGGCCATTGATGAACACGTTGGGCGAGGCAGATTCGATCTGCCCCGCGGGAGAGCTGAAGGCGCTGCCGATACTCTCCCCGATACTGGCGATGGCATTACCGGCCAGGCCGACTGCCATGGCCAGTAAAAAACCGCCGAACCCGCACGTGGCGAAGGTGAGCGAGACATACGCCACTGCCGCGATGCCCACGATCGCTCCGAGCACAAAGCCCGCCATCGCACCGGTGTGTTCGATCTCATCCAGTAACCGCGCTGCCTCGAACATCGCCGTTACTCCTGCGGGCTGCGAGTAGTTGAGGTGCGATCACCTGGCGTGACGCTGATGTTCTGCAACGGATAGTCCATTAAAGCGTGTCCTGTCAGCGATGAAATAGAGTTCAGGGGGCGGTCAGGCCTTCAAGCATGCTGTCAAAATCCAGCAACCAGGTTTTCAGCGCGGGCTTTTCGGAGTCAATCACGCAGCCCACGCTCAGCCATTGGCGTTCGTTGTGATCGGCACACGGCACGATGGCACCGATCAGGCGTCCATGCCGCTCTTCAAGGCCTGCGCGAAAATGAAAATCCAGCGCCAGCGCGGCATTACCCGCCAACAGCGTTTCATAGTGGCGAATGACCTGGACTTCGCCATGCAGTGGCTGCAGCGCCTTGACGGCTTCGGCGAACGCTTCGGCAAGCGTTGCCTCTTCAGGTACATCGCGACGCTGAATGGAGACGACGACAGGCTCTCCGCCCACTTGAACGGTGGCTTCAATCGCGTTGCACTGGAAACCTTCCGGAAAGCCGAAGTGGAACCCGCCGAAATTGAAACTGCAGGGCGCGTCGAGCAACGGCTTTGGAACAGGGATGAGCGCTTCGACACGTTCAAGTGCCTGCTGCGCGGCAGCATGTTCGGCTGCCTCACGCGCCAGGGCTTCGTCAGCCAGTCGGCGCTCGGAGATGCGGTCGTAGAGACTGGTGCGCGTCATATGGCAGGAACCTTGTTCGTCAACATCTACATGTCCTTATGCAGGGCGGCCCCAGTGGCTGCCATTTGCAAGTTGACGATAAGTACTTGCACGGGTGGTTTGTATCTCCAGCGGTTACCCGCTTGCCTGGAAGTGTCTGAAAGTCCCGTGTGAAGAAGACTACGGACACAGTCTACTGTCGAAGGCTGAATCGTTTGACCTTTTCCCAAATGAAAGTTCAGTGTGGGCCGGGCAAAGCTCCAGAAGGCTCTGCCCTGAGCCCTGAGCCTTCCGGGGTTTAAATAGTTGTTTGAAACCCTATTTAAGCGACTTGAGTTCCACCTCATCCTCCCGCCGATGCGCCCACTGATACAACGCTGGCAACACCAGCAACGTCAGCGCTGTCGACGACAGAATCCCGCCAATCACCACCGTCGCCAGTGGTCGCTGCACTTCGGCGCCAGTCCCGGTGGCGAGGGCCATGGGGATGAAGCCTAAGGAGGCGACCAGTGCGGTCATCAGCACTGGGCGCAGGCGGGTGAGGGCGCCTTCGTTGATGGCGTTGTGCAGCGAGTGGCCCTGTTCGCGCAGGCTGCGGATGAAGGCGATCATCACCAAGCCGTTCAGCACCGCCACACCCGACAGGGCGATGAAGCCCACGCCTGCGGAGATCGACAGCGGAATGTCGCGCAGCCACAGGGCCATGACGCCGCCGGTCAGGGCGAACGGGATGCCGGTGAACACCAGCAGGCCGTCCTTGAGGTTGTTGAACATCATGAACAGCAGCGCCAGCACCAGCAGCAATGCCACCGGTACGACGATTTGCAGGCGTTTGGCGGCCGATTGCAGTTGTTCGAACTGCCCGCCCCAACTGGTCCAGTAGCCGGCCGGGATCTGCACGCCGTTGTCGATGGTGGTGCCCGCCTCTTCGACAAACGAGCCGAGGTCGCGGCCGCGCACGTTGGCGCTGACGATGACCACGCGTTTGCCGTTCTCGCGGCTGATCTGGTTCGGCCCGAGCACCAGGTCGAGGCTGGCGACCTGAGACAGGGAGATAAAGCTGATCTGCTGGTTGCCAGCACTGCTGCCAGTAACTGCAGGCACCGGAATGAGCAGGCTGGAAAGCCCGTCCACATCGGTTCGCAGTTGCTCGGAGAGGCGCACCACCATGTCAAAACGGCGGTCGCCCTCATACAGCGTGCCCGCCTGACGACCGCCCAGCGCAATGGCGATGGCGTCCTGCACATCGGCTACGTTGAGGCCGTAACGCGCGGCCTTGTCGCGGTCGATGTTGATGGTCAGTACCGGCAGCCCGGTGGTCTGCTCGACTTTGACTTCCGAGGCGCCCGGCACTTTTTGCAGGGTGGCGGCGATTTTAGCGGCGGTCTGGTTCAGCACGTTCATGTCGTCGCCGAAGACCTTTACCGCGACATCGCTACGCACCCCCGAAACCAGCTCGTTGAAGCGCAACTGGATCGGCTGGGACAGTTCGTAGTTGCTGCCCGGCACACTGGCGGCGGCCTTTTGCAGGTCGGCGATCAGCGTTTCACGGGACTTGTCCGGGTCCGGCCAATCACTTTGCGGCTTGAGCATCACGTAGCTGTCAGAGATGTTGGGCGGCATCGGGTCGGCGGCGATCTCGGCGGTGCCGGTGCGGGCGAACACGCGCTGCACTTCCGGCACTTTTTCGATGATGGCTTTTTCCAGACGCTGCTGCATGTCCACCGACTGGGTCAGGCTGGTGCCGGGCACCCGCAGGGCCTGCAGGGCGAAGTCGCCTTCGCTCAGGCTCGGGATGAATTCGCTGCCCATGCGGCTGGCGATGAAGCCGGACAGCACGATCAGCACCAAGGCCATGCCGAACGCTATCGAGCGATGCCTCAGTACCCAGCTCAGTATCGGCGCGTAGCGCTGGCGAGCGGTGCGCATCACAAAGCCTTCTTCTTCCTTGACCTTGCCGGTGACGAACATGGCGATGGCGGCAGGCACGAAGGTCACCGAAAGAATCATTGCGCCGAGCAGGGCGATGACCACGGTGAAGGCCATCGGGTGGAACATTTTGCCTTCCACACCGGTGAGGGCGAAGATCGGCAGGTACACGACCATGATGATCAACTGACCGAAAATCAGCGGCCGACGTGCTTCTCGGGCGGCGGCGAAAACCTCATGGAAACGCTCGCTGCGGGTCAGCATGCGGCCGTGCTTTTGCTGGGCATGCGCCAGCCTGCGGATTGCGTTTTCGACGATCACCACCGCGCCATCGACAATGATGCCGAAGTCCAGTGCGCCCAGGCTCATCAGGTTGGCGCTGACCTTGTTGGTGAACATGCCGGTGAAGGTGAACAGCATGGCCAGCGGAATCACCATGGCGGTGATCAGCGCAGCACGTATGTTGCCGAGGAACAGAAACAGAATCACGATGACCAGAATCGCGCCTTCGATCAGGTTCTTCTTGACCGTCGCGATGGCTTTTTCCACCAGCGTGGTGCGGTCATAAACCGTTACGGCTTTCACACCTGCAGGCAGTGTGCGATTGATGTCGGCGAGTTTGGCGGCCGCGGCCTGTGACACCGTCCGGCTGTTTTCACCGATCAGCATGAACACGGTGCCGAGCACCACTTCGCGGCCATTTTCGGTGGCTGCGCCGGAGCGCATTTCCTTGCCGATGCCGACCTCGGCCACGCTGCTGATTCTGATCGGCGTGCCCTGCACGTTGGCAATGACGATGTTGGCGATGTCATCCACGGTGCCCAGCTGACCCGGTGCGCGAATCAGTAACTGCTCGCCGCCACGTTCTATATAGCCTGCGCCGACGTTGGCGTTGTTGCGTTCCAGCGCTGCCACCAGGTCGTTCAGTGTCAGCTTGTAAGCGGCTAGTTTTTTCGGATCAGGCGCGATCTGGTACTGCCTGGCGAAACCGCCGATGGTGTTGATCTCGGCCACGCCCGGTACGTTGCGTAATTGCGGCTTAATGATCCAGTCCTGAATCACCCGCAGGTCGGTCGGCGTGTACGGAGTACCGTCCTCCTTCAGCGCGCCCTCGCGCGCTTCGACTGTCCACAGGAAGATCTCGCCGAGGCCGGTGGAGATCGGCCCCATCATCGCATCGACGCCTTCCGGCAACTGGTCCTTGGCGATCTGCAGGCGCTCGTTCACCAGTTGGCGGGCGAAGAACAGGTCGGTGCCGTCCTCGAAAATCACCGTGACCTGCGACAGGCCCGAGCGCGACAGCGAGCGCGTCTGTTGCAGGCCGGGCAGGCCCGCCATGTTGGTCTCGATGGCGAAGGTGATGCGCTGCTCGGTTTCCAGCGGCGAGAAGCCGGGCGCAGAGGTGTTGATCTGCACCTGTACGTTGGTGATGTCGGGGACCGCATCGATGGGCAGTTTCTGGTAGCTGGCGATGCCCAGCCCAGCCATGAGCAGCACAGCAAGCATCACGACGATGCGCTGTTCAATCGCGAATTGAATCAACCGTTCAAACATGGGGGTGTACTCGTGGGACGCAGATCAATGGGCGTGCTCGGCGGAGCCTTTGCCCAGCTCCGACTTGAGGATGAAACTGCCGGCGGTGGCCACTTGTGTGCCGGCCGCCAGGCCCTTGACGATTTCCACGTGGCCACCATCGCGGCGGCCAAGTGTCACTGGCGTCAGTTGAAACCCTTCAGCGTTGCGCACGAAGACCGAGGGTTTGTCCTCGACCGACTGGATCGCCGTTTCGGGAAGACTGACCGCCACACTGGCCTGCTCGGCAGCGACTTCCACCGAAACGAACAGGCCGGGACGCCATGCGCCCTGCGGGTTGGCAAGGGTCACGCGCACGGCGGCAGCGCGGGTCTGCTCGCCCAGCAGGCTGCCGACGTAGCCGACTCGTCCTTCGACCCGGGCATTCAGGTCGGGCGCACTGACGATGACCGGACGACCGACCACCACCTTGTCCAGATCCCTGGGCGCTACGCCGAAGGTGGCCCAGACACGCGACAGGTCGGACAGCGTGAAGGCATTGCTGGCCTCGCTGACCATCTCGCCGATGCCCAGATGCTTTTCCACGACCACGGCATCAAACGGTGCGATCAGCTCGTAGCGGCTTCCCGCCGAAGGATGGGTGCTGGCACCGATGGCGCTGATCTTCTGCCGCGCGTTGGCCAGGTTGATGTCGGCTTCCTGAAAGTCCTGACGGGCCTGCAAGTAATCCTGCTCGGCCGAGATTCTGTCTTCCCAGAGCTTCTTTTCGCGTTGCAAGGTCAGGCGCGCCAGTTCCTGACGTCGTTGTGCAGCGTTCAATTCGCTGCGTTGATCGGAAATCTGCTGGCTGGCAATCACCGCCAGCACCTGGCCCTTCTTCACCGATTGACCCAGATCGACCTTCACCGCTTCGACCACGCCGCTGACCCGCGGCACGACATGCGCAGTGCGGTCTTCATCGAAGCGGATTTCACCGGGGAAGGTCACGGTCGTGCTCATCTGCCGGGGTTCTGCGGTGGCCAGCTCGATGCCTGCCGCCTTGATCTGCTCGGCAGTCAGCTCGATGTGTCCCTCATCCTCTTCGTGAGAAGCTTCCGAGGCTGCGGCGTCCGATTTTTTCGCCTCGTCGGCGTGGCCTGGCTCTTCAGCATGGCCCTGCCCGGATTCATGCGCGTGCTCATCGGCTGACGGTTCTGGTCCGGCTGCGAACGGCAGCCTCTGCGGGTTCAGGGTCAGACTGCCCAGACCAATGATGACCACCACCGCCAGCGCGATGGCAATGCTTCGTTTGTTGTTCATGAAGGCTCCCGGCGATCAGGTGCGTGCAGCACTTTTGGATACGCTCGATACAGGCGGAAAAGGAAAGTCAGGGGTTGAGGCTGAAACGGTTGAGATCACCGTGGATTCGCTCGATGGCGACTCTGGCGTCGGTGGCGGTGGCCAGCGATTCGAGGTACTGGCTGCGCGCCGAGATCAGCGTTCGTTGCGCGTCCAGCACTTCGAGAAAGCCGAACTTGCCCATCTCGAAACCGCGCGTTGCCGTGTCGACGGCACGTTGCGCGGCGGGCAGGATCACGCGGTCGAAGGACTCGACTTCCTGCGCGGCGGTGTTCCATTGATCGAGGGCTGACTGCGTCTGGGTGCGCAGCTTCAGTTCGACGGCGTTACGCAGGTCGCGCGACTGATCGGCACGGCGTGATGCCGCGAGCACGTTGCCCTGGTTCCGGTCGAATAGCGGGAGCGGCATCGACAGGCCCACGACGTTGACCCGCTCGCGCTCTTCGCGGCTGTACTGGCTGCCGACGCTGACGGTCAGGTCAGGGATGCGCTTGGCGCGCTCCGAACCCAGCGCGGCTTCGCGCTGCTCGATCTGGGTCTGCGCCAGGCGCAGCTCGGCGGACTGATTGAGGGCGGTCAGTAGCTTTGCGCTCGGTGGCAGCTTGCCTGGCGACAGGTCGCTGTAGTCCAGGTGCTCGAAAGAGGCGAGCGGCGAACCGGTGGTGCGCGCCAGTTCCCGGTTACTGCTGACTTTCAAGGTCTCGGCGCGGCGTACCAGCAGGTCGGTTTCGGCCAGTTGTACCTGGGCGCGTGTGGCTTCCACCGGTGACACCTTGCCTGCCCGAACACGCCCCTCGGCAACCTGCAGGCCGCGTTCGGCCAGTGCTCTGGACTGGCGCGCCAGGTCCAGACCTGCCTGCGCCCGCGCCGCTGCGTAGAACGCCTGAACCACTTCGGCCCGCAGTTCGTTGCCGCGACGCTCCAGCTCCAGCCGGGCGGCGTCTTGGCCCTTGCTGGCGGCCTCGATGCGCGCCCCGCGCTTGCCGCCCAGTTCCAGTGCCTGGCTGAGCATCACGGTGGTGGTGCTGGTCTCGCGGCGGGTGTCTTCCACTTCCCATGACACGGTCGGGTTGGGGATCAGCCCGGCCTGTTGCCGATCACCCTCGGCAACGCCGATCTCCCACTGGGCTGCGGCAAGTTCCGGGTTACGGGCGAAGGCTGCCTCCAGTGCCTGAGCCAGGCTGATGCCTTGGGCTGCGGCGATGCCAGGGGCAACAAGCGGTAACAACACCAGGCACAGTGCGGCGACTCTCATAGCGCACTCCCTGCCAATCGATCTATACGCTGAGCGCGCACGTTATTCTCCAGTCGCATGACTCACCCCATCGAAAGCAAAAAACAAACAGGCACCAGGGCGCTGAAGTTGGCTGAGGGGACTTTATGCAGCCGGAGTTATCAGAGGGATTGCTGCAAAATTACGATTTTGTTATCCAGCGGGATGGGCGTTTCTTTTCAGTACACTGCACGGCATCGTCATTCATCGTTCATCAAACAGGAAGCCTGGTTATGCGAATCCTTGTCGTCGAGGACGAGCCAAAAACTGCCGAATACATGCATCAGGGGCTGACCGAAAGCGGCTATATCGTCGATATCGCTGCAACCGGCCTCGATGGTCTCTATCTCGCGCAGCATCAGGCTTACGATGTGGTGATACTGGACGTGAACCTGCCGGAGATGGACGGCTGGGAGGTGTTGAGCCGCCTGAGGAAGACCGTCAGTACGCGCATCATGATGGTCACTGCACGAGGCCGTCTCGAAGAGAAGGTCAAGGGCCTGGAAATGGGCGCCGATGATTACCTGGTCAAGCCATTCGAGTTTCCCGAGTTACTGGCACGGGTCCGCACGCTGATGCGCCGCAGCGAGCAGACCACCACGTCCAAGGTGTTGCAGGTCGGCGATCTGGAGCTGGATCAGGGGCGCCACAGGGCATTCCGTGGCAGCCAGCGCATCGACCTGACGACCAAGGAGTTCGCGCTGCTGCACCTGTTGATGCGGCACAGCGGCGAAGTCATGTCGCGCACCCAGATCATTTCTCTGGTCTGGGACATGAACTTCGATTGCGACACCAATGTGGTGGAGGTGTCGATCCGCCGTCTGCGGGCGAAGATCGACGATCCGTTCGAGACCAAGCTGATTCACACGCTGCGTGGCGTCGGTTACGTACTGGAAGTGCGTGAATGAAGCTGACCCGTCTCTCGACACGCCTCGGATTGACGGTCGCGGCGCTCATCGGGTGTCTGGTGCTGGTCATGGAAATGCTTGCCTACACAGCCATTTCCCGTCAGCTCGATATACGTGCCGAAGACAGTTTGAGCGAGAAGTTCAGGCAGATCGAACACAGCATGAGCGAGGGGTTTCTGGGCATCGAGGACATCGTCCAGTACCCGCACACGCTGCGTGACCAGATCGTCGGGCATGACAGCTTCTCGCTGACCATTCTCGACGCGGGCAACCCTCGGCAAGAGCTGATGAGCGTTGGTAACGTAGAGGGGCGAAATCTGCCGGTTCCCGATACCGATGCGCTGCCGCCAGGCTTTCAGGAACTGAAATCCGCCCAGGGCCACAAGATTCTGCTGGGTTACAGGGCCGTACGCCTCAAGACCGGTCAGGACGTGCTGGTCAGGCTGTCCATGGACAGGGAAAGCGACACCGCGCTGTTGCACGCTTACGTCAGATCGACCTGCATGGCCTTGCCGGTGATTCTGTTGCTGGTCGGCTTTGGCGTCTGGTGGGTGGTGCGTCGCGGCCTCAGGCCGCTGCGGGCATTCAGGAAAGTCACCGCGCTGATCTCGGCCCGCGACCTGTCTCATCGTATGAAAGTGAAGGGCCTGCCTGACGAGTTGCGCGACCTGGCACATGCCGTCAACTTCATGCTGCACAGGCTGGACGGCGATGTGCAGCAATTGGCGCAGTTCTCGGACGACCTCGCGCATGAGCTGCGCTCGCCGATGAACAACCTGATGGGGCGGGCGCAGGTCACGCTGTCCAGACCGCGCCCGTCGGAGGAATACAAACAGGCACTGGAATCCTGCAGCGAAGAGCTGGAGCGCATGTCGCGCATGATCAGTCAGATGCTGTTTCTGGCCAGCGTCAGCCAGCCCTCAGCGCCATTGCCGGTCGAGGTCATCGACCTTCGCGAGGAGGCAGACAAGGTCGCCGAACTGTTCTCCTCCTCGGCGGAGGATCGCGACATCACCCTGCAGGTTCATGGGCACGCCAGGGCGACCGGGGACAGGCTGATGATTCAGCGAGCGATTTCCAATCTGCTGTCCAACGCCATTCGCCATGGTCTGTCCGGCAGCGTCATTACCCTTACGCTTGCCACGCACGAAGATGAAGTGTCACTGGCGGTGCGCAATGCGGGGGATGGCATTGATGCCGAACACCTGCCGCGCCTGTTCGATCGTTTCTATCGGGTGCATGTCAGCCGCGCGCGACAGCAGGGCGGGACCGGGCTTGGGCTGGCGATTGTGCGCTCCATCATGAGCCTGCATGAAGGGCAGGTGACGGTGCAGAGCGAGCCGGGCCAATTCACCACGTTCAGCCTGATCTTTCCTAAACTGGTGTAATGCGTCAGGTTGGTGGTCGTTCTTCAAGAACCTTTCGCTGACCCCCTGCTCATAGTGTGTGAGCGGGTATTGCCCGGATGCTTCAGATGAAGCTGAACCTATAAGGATGGACGTATGACAGTTGCTTTCTGGTGCGTGCTGGTCGCGATCCTGCTGCCGATTATGTGTGCCGGTATCGCCAAGTTCGGCAGCGGCAAATTCGGCAGTGGGCATAATCATGATCCGCGTGCCTTTCTCGACAAGCTGGAGGGGTTCCCGCGCCGCGCGCATGCTGCCCAGTTGAACAGCTTTGAAGTGACCCCGGCGTTTGCCGCAGCGGTGATCATTGCGCACATTGCCGGTAACGCGCAGTTGGTGACCATTGATGTGCTGGCGGTACTGTTTATCACCAGTCGCCTGCTGTACATCATTTTCTACCTGGCCGATCTGGCCGCACTGCGCTCGCTTGTCTGGCTGGTGGGCATGGGCCTGATCATCGCGTTGTTCGGGGTATCGGCTTTCCCGGCCGTGTCCTGACAGGCTGTTCGCGACGCTGCCGATCATGCGCAGCGTCGCGACCTGATCAATCGTCTGGCTGGACTTTCTCGAGTTCGGTCTGCGCTTCCTGCAATTCCTTGCGCGAATCGGCGAGCTTGTCCTTGCGCTTGTTGATCTTCTCCGGATCGCCCTTTTCCATGGCCTTGTTCAGGTCGGTCTGACGGCGACTGACTTCCTGCTTGGCGTCGAGCACCTTTTGCTTGCGCTGTTTGATCAATGACGTTTCGGTGCAGTTGGCGTTGACCTCGGCGAGTGCCTTTTCAAGGCCGGCCTGTTCTGCCTTGTTGCCCTCGGTCTTGGCATCCTGAATCTTGCTGCTGATCTCCTGGCTTTTGATCTGGCATTCGGACGGCACCGGGGCCTGAGCGTCTGCGAACACGGTTGTGGCGAGCAGCGTGCAACTGGTGAAAAGAATCAGTGGTGATAAAAACTGCATATGAACTCCGTTTGAATACGGACAGAAAAATGAACGTCCGCTACTTAAAACCTGAAATGCTCTGTGCCTGCAATTGCTGGCTCAGTGCCTGTACCTGCGGGTCCTGAAAAAAAGCCCTGAGCCTGGTTGCGCGACCAGGACCGATGCCTGGCTCTGCTTGCCATTGCTCTACACTGCGTTCAGCCAGCTCGTGCCAGTTGTCGGGGAGTCTGGCGCCTCCGGTGGGCGGCAGTCCGATGGCCTTGAGCCATGTCTGAAACGGCCGTTCGCGTGCGGTCTGCAGGCTGTTGAGCAGTTTAGCGCTACTGCGTTCAGCGAAGCCGGGAATGTTAGCAAGCTCAGCATGATTCAGGGTCATCCAATCGAGTAAGCCCATGATTTGGCCGTTCTCGATAAGCGTGTTCCAGGTCCCTGGACCCACGCCGGGCAACGCCAGGCCTTTCTTGCCGCTGAGCCATGCCAGTCTGGCGCGGAACTGGCTTTCACAGCCCGGTGTGGCTTGCCAGCAGCTCAGTTCATGAAAGTCTTCGGCTCGCGGAATGATTATGTCTGCTCGTTCGGCAGCACGGGTCACCACGCCGTCGAGTCGTGGGATCGTCAACCCGGCCAGGCTCACGGCGATCTGATCGCCAGGCCTGATATCCAGTGTTTGCCAGCGCCGCAGCGAGCCCGTGCTGATGCGGCTGACGGTACGGTCGTCGAGGCGTACCGGGGTCAGCTCCAGCACCGGCGTAATTCTGCCACTGCGGCCGATCTTGAAGTTGACCTTGCGCACCTCGGCCAGTGCCTGGGCGTAGGGATGTTTCCAGGCGGCGATCCAGTAAGGCGCACTGGCTTGCCAGCGTTGAGCAGGTGGACGTTGGCCTTGACGCATGATCACGCCATCGGTGGCGAACGGCAGGGGATTGCGATACCAATGCTCGCGCCAGCGTGCGGCCTTGGCGTAGTTTTCCAGTGGGTGCGAATAGGCCGCGCTGTCCTCAAAACCCATGGCTTGCAGGCCTGCGAGACGTTGCGCCATATCGCCAGGCCCGTTCGGCCAGTCCCAGACGAACAGCCCGATGGCGTCGGCCTGCTGCGGGCTGATCGTCTGCCGCGCCAGCAATCCCGCGACCTTGCTGCGCGCGTTGACGCTGCCGGATGCTGACTGAATATGGTCGTCCAGACGCCAGTACAGCTCGCCTTGTAATATTGCGGAGTCAGCCTGGGGCAGGTGCTGAGGAATGGCCTTGATCAGTCGCGCCTGCGGGGTCCAGTCCTGCCCCTTGCGCCCGTCACCACGACTGATCGCCTGCACAAGCTGGCCGTTTTCGTAGACCAGGGTGACGGCTACGCCATCGACCTTGGGTTGAATCCACAGATCGTTGCGGCCCTTGAGCCAGTCCTTGACGCTGCTTTCGTCGGCCAGCTTGTTGACGCCCGTGTGCGCAACGGGATGAGGCAACGGGCCGACTGCTGTCTTTAGCGGATCGGCCTCGGGGGTGGAAACGGCAAAGCACGAGCGCCACAGGTTCAGCTTCTGCCGCGCCTGATCGTAGAGCTCGTCCGGAATGGGCGAAATGCCCTGGCGGTGGTAGCTGTCGTCCCACGCAGCCATCTGCTGTTGCAAGTTTGTGACCTCGCTGCGCGCCTTGGCTGCAGGCCAGTCAGGGCATTGGCTGGCATGGCCGAGGCCGGGCAGAAGAACCACAAGAGCGAACGTCATCAGGCGAATGGTGGGCAGCATCGAGGCATCCTTGCTTTAGGAATGGGCTCGATGAGGCTAGTCGTTGTCGCGTGGTGATGGGGCAGGGCTTGGTTACCGGGTTTTGCGATGGAGCAGGGCGGCATGTCCATGTGGAGTGCTCAGTGACTGTACCGGCGTCTTCGTGAGCAAGCTCACACGCCCTTCAGGCAGAAGCGCAGAGCATCGGGCACGATAGTTGAGGTTATCGTTCCTCACGCTCCAGCGTGGGAACGCAGTTCTCGACGCTCTGCGTCGTCAAGAGGACGCGGAGCGTCCAGAAAGGCATACGACGCAGAGCGCCGCACGATAGTCGCGCCGGCACCGGCGTCTTCGTGAGCAAGCTCACACGCCCTTCAGGCAGAAGCGCAGAGCATCGGGCACGATAGTTGAGGTTATCGTTCCTCACGCTCCCGCGTGGGAACGCAGTTCTCGACGCTCTGCGTCGTCAAGAGGACGCGGAGCGTCCAGAAAGGCATACGACGCAGAGCGCCGCACGATAGTCGCGACTGCACCTGCCCCTTCGTGAGCAAGCTCGCACGCCCTTCGGGTAGAAGCGCAGATCATCGGGCACGATAGTTGAGGTTATCGTTCCTCACGCTCCAGCGTGGGAATGCCTTGGGTGACGCTCTGCGTCAAAAGTCTGCGGCGCGCCGCATTTTCTTGATCGGACTCGGACCGTCCATATCTCCAGACGAAAAAAAGCCCCGAAACGACCAGGTCGTCCGGGGCTTTTTTCTGGGTTTTTACAGGCCGGCAGCTGCGCGCAGGGCGTCGGCGCGGTCGGTTTTTTCCCAGGTGAAGGCGGTGAAGGTGTCATCGCCAACGGTCATTTCGACCGGGATACGACCGAAGTGGCCGTAGGCTGCAGTGGCCTGGTACATCGGGTGCAGCAGGTCGAGCATGGTGGTGATTGCGTAAGGACGCAGGTCGAAGTTGTCGCGGACCAGTTTGATGATCTTGTCATCGGACAGCTTGCCGGTGCCGAACGTGTTCAGCGAGATCGAAGTCGGTTGAGCGACGCCGATGGCGTAGGACACCTGGATCTCGCAACGCTCGGCCAGGCCGGCAGCGACGATGTTCTTGGCCACGTAACGACCGGCGTAGGCGGCCGAGCGGTCAACCTTCGATGGGTCCTTGCCGGAGAAAGCGCCGCCGCCGTGACGGGCCATGCCGCCGTAGGTGTCGACGATGATCTTGCGGCCGGTCAGGCCACAGTCGCCTACCGGGCCGCCGATGATGAAGTTGCCGGTCGGGTTGATGTGGAACTGGGTGTCCTTGTGCAGCAGGTGCGCAGGGATGACGTGTTTGACGATCAGTTCCATCACGCCTTCGCGCAGGTCCTTGTACGACACATCCGGGTTGTGCTGGGTCGACAACACGATAGCGTCAACGCCGACCACCTTGCCGTTTTCGTAACGGCAGGTAACCTGGGATTTGGCATCCGGGCGCAGCCACGGCAGCAGGCCGGATTTACGCGCTTCGGCCTGACGCTGCACCAGCTGGTGGGAGAAGGTGA
>Ga0308164_10002697_pt1 | contig 17191 bp, 17 predicted proteins | sample PhyTR2_FD_201031 | JGI IMG/M metagenome (GOLD analysis project Ga0308164, IMG submission 201031) | Phyllosphere microbial communities from UC Gill Tract Community Farm, Albany, California, United States - DLSLT.R2 | ecosystem: Host-associated > Plants > Phyllosphere > Unclassified | place: USA... | reverse complement strand
CCTGTATCAGCGGTAGCAATAGCGTCGTTGTAAGCCTCATCTAACCAATGAGGTTTTTCTGCTTGAAGAAAGCCACATGATGAACAACGGTTATAAACAGCCTCATATTTTTTAAGGACCGTTTCTCGGAAAACCTCATCAGTCAAGGCCCCACAAATTACACATTTACACATTATTGGCCTGCCAGCTTTAAATAACTTTTCAGCTTGGTAAAGACTCTTTTCAAAAAATTAGATGGAAGCATGTTTTTTGTCGTGTAATCATCTGCCTCTTTGAAGGCAAGGAAAATTCTTGGATGTAGCAACGGGAAAGAGATTGGTTCGCAACGCATTTCAGAATAAATACTTGATCCAATTGTATGGGTTGCGTCTTGACCAAAACCAATATTAGAAATGAGGTTGACTTGTGGAATGATCGCCAACCGACCTTGCGTCCATGATGACAAGACCCATTGGTAATCCCACGTATCTATATCTCCATCAAACACTGATTGGAAATTTTTTGACCAAAATTGACTTCCATTTTCCCCTAAGCAAAGGGAATTCAACCATCCCCCATCCCGCATTTTTGGCCAAACGGCAGCGCCTTTGTCATATCCCGCCCAAGCACGCCGCCAGCTAGCCCATCCCCAAATATGATGGAAGTTGGAAAAATAATAGCTGCCATCGCCACGTTTCTGCCCAAACTGAAAATTATCACCAGAAATCATTGAAACGCGTTCGTCGTGCCGATATTTTTCCAATAGCTCCTGACAAAATCTAAAGAAGGTAGGCTCAGGTAAGCAATCGTCTTCAAGAATGATCGCTTCCTCCACCTGCTCAAACACCCAGTCAATTCCACTGGACACACGGTTCTTGCATCCTAAATTTACATCTGAAAAATTCACCAACACTTCACAAGGCCAATCAACACGATCAATGATCGCGCGCGTTTTCAAGCATTTTTCAGTTTCACCCGGACGACTGCCTCTCGGGCCATCAGCTACAACCAGTAGCTTTGGGGGCCTAGCCTTGGCAATCTCCGCAAAGACGCGCTCAGTCGTATCGGGCCGGTTAAAAATGATGAAGGCAACCGGCGTGGTCAGCTGAAAATCAGCCATTCAACAGCTTTCTGAAATAAGCAATCGTCTCCTTGAGGCCATCTTCCAGATTGACCTTTGGCTCCCAATCCAGCTTGTCTTTCGCCAAGCCAATATCAGGTTGTCGTTGTTTCGGGTCATCCACAGGGAGCGGTTTAAAAATCAGCCCTGACTTGGCACCGGTCAATTTGATTACCTTTTCTGCCAATTCCAACATTGTGAACTCACCTGGATTACCCAAATTGACTGGGCCAGTGAATCCTTTCTCCGTCCCCATCATGCGGACAAATCCCTCAATCAGATCATCCACATAGCAAAAACTGCGTGTCTGACTACCATCACCGTAAATTGTGATGTCTTCGCCTTTGAGGGCTTGCACGATAAAGTTACTCACGACACGCCCGTCATTAGGATGCATCCGAGGGCCGTATGTATTGAAGATACGCACGACCTTTATATCCAAATCGTGTTGACGGTGATAATCGAAGAACAAGGTCTCTGCGCAACGCTTGCCTTCGTCATAGCAGGATCGCGGGCCAATGGTATTAACACGCCCCCAATAACTCTCTGGCTGCGGATGCACTTCTGGATCACCATACACCTCTGAAGTCGATGCCTGAAATATCCGAGCCTTCACCCGCTTAGCGAGTCCAAGCATATTGATAGCTCCATGCACACTGGTCTTTGTGGTCTGCACCGGATCAAACTGATAATGAATCGGACTGGCAGGACATGCTAAGTTATAAATTTGGTCCACTTCAACATACAGTGGAAAAGTTACATCGTGCCGCATCATCTCGAAATATGGATGACTCATTAAATGCGCGATATTATTTTTACTACCGGTATAAAAATTATCAAGGCATAAAATATCTTGACCATCTTTAATAAGCCGATCACACAAATGTGATCCTAAAAATCCTGCGCCACCGGTTATCAATATTTTTTTCATAAAAAACATTCCAAACAAAAAACTTTGAATATTACAAAATCAAAAATCAATTATTTTCTTTATGCGATTTAAAATAAGTTTTTTTCTGGTTAAAAATAGATCATTTTTGAAACCATTCACTAATACACCCGCAACCAATGCCGCATCATCAACATCCTTGATCCCAAAATTTTGGGTTTTCCTGATTTCAACAATATTTGAAAATTTAATTGAAATTGATGAAATTTTTTCTAGCAAACTCCTATTATTAATAGACACTCTAGATGATTTTAAATTTCTCCCTCGAATTTTATCCATAAAATTTACGTACATTTCTCGAGTTGCCGCTGAAATTTCTGCTCTAGTTTTTTCATTTGCATTTTCTAAAGCTTTGAGCAACATCAAATCATATTTGATCTGGTATCCAGAGCACTTAGAAGAAAAAGCTTCTGAAAGTTGAGCAAATGTCTCACACAAAATTATTTCAAAGCTTGGACAATTCACAAAACCGTCAAAGAATGGGATATCATTTTCCAAAAGAAATTTTTCAGCCTCTTTAGAATCTACTTTCGGATGTAAAGAAGAAGCACCATTACTTTTTCCAGATGCACCAGCAATGACAAAAGGCCGATGAGAGAAAGCATATTTTTCAAGAAAAATAGCAGTCGCAAATGCAGCATAAGCGTCTGGAGTTATTGATCTAAAATATTTACCTCCAAGGTATGCCTTATCGACCACCCTCCTATTAACAAAACCACAATACAAGTTTGGCAAATCAAAACAGTAATGCACTTGGAAATTTAATGTTTTCTCAAGCCATTCAGATGAATTTCTGATCTCAATATCATCCCGCACCCCACCAAACGTCAACCTCCCAGCAATTTCTTCGTCTGGGAAATTAGGCCACACATAAGTGGCCTGCCGGCAAGATACTGCATCTACTTTATATTTCTCAACAATCGAATCGACATAATGAATCGCATCAGGCATAAGTCCATCATCTGATCCGATAAACATGATGAAACCATCTTGGACATGATTTAACGCATATTCAAAATGCGCCGCCATACTTAATCGAGTTCCAGGGTTAATATAACTTAGCCGAGGGTCATTAAAGCGCGAAACGATTTCCTTCGTGTTATCCGAACTACAGTTATCGCTGACTACAACTTTAAAATTTTCGTATGTTTGTCTTAAACACGTACGAATTGTCGCTTCCAATGTTTCTGCGCGATCTCTCGTAGGTATGATGACAGTATATTTATTCATTATTTTATATAATGCAAAATCTCATTTCATTTTATCAATAAAAACAATTATCGAAATATAGATCCGAATAATTTCTTTTTCTATTTTTAAAATTTATTTGACCATCTTCCGATATCACAACCGTATCATCTGGCACCTCTATATTATGTAAAAATATACCTGCCGATATTACAACATTATTGCCAATATTAGCTTCTCCAGTAATTGTCACACCGGGATAAAGAATTGCGTTTTCCCCAATTTTTGGGCGAAAATCTCCAACCCGACCGACAGTTACATTCTGAAAAAAAGCAAATCGGTTACCATAAGTTGCATTCCCAATAACTGAACCTATGCCATGAGAAATAAAAAAAATTTCTGGCATCTCAACTGCATAAAATAAATCCATTCCGCTAAGCGCTCTATTTAGACAAAATAAGCGATCTGCAATTAAACAATTAGACTTATCGGTGCGCCACATTTCATTTGCAAGAAGATATAAGAATGTTGCATATTGCAGAGAATTAAAGTGATTAAATTCATCCGCTTTAAAAGCCCGCACTGCCGACAATATAGGGCGCATTCGCTCTAATGCTCGTGGCACATATAGATTTACTGCTTCGATGTCTTGTGCTAAACCATGCATTGGGAATAGACTATGCAGCTGCGAAGCAACATAATTTTTTAATCCATCTACATTTCTAAAATTTAAAGTTATTTCTTTATAGTTCACTGTATTAATTTAATATCAGAAAAAATAGAATTTTTTGACTTGACGCCTATGACACAAGGTGGATCAAAAATATTATCCTGACGTGCGCCAAATCTAAGTAAATCACGCCGCCCATACACATCAGCAATGCGTTCTGCCAACTCGCGTATCGTTACCGGCAAGCCGGAACATATATTAATGGCCCCTTGGCCGTTGTTTAGTGCAATGTCAGCTATCAATTGCCCGGCTTCCTTAACGTCCATAAAATCTCTAATTTGCTTGCCTGAAGTAAGATCAGCATACTCGCCAGCAGATAATTTACTGTGCAAATAAGGCACAAACCTTCGCAAATCTTCCCCCTCACCGTAAAGATAAAACAGTCGGCACCAAGTAAAGATAATTCCGCAAAGCGGAAAATAATGAGAAAGCTGTAAAAATGTTGCTACTTTTGAGGCTGCGTAGGGAGTTAAGGGACGTAAAGCAGTTTCAACTGACAAAACTCCATCAGACAGATCATATTCAAAACACGTCCCAATACCGACAAAGCGCCTCACTTTGGCTTCGACGGCTCCTTTAGCTATATTTAATGTGCCGATAAGGCAATCGATATTTTTTTCGGATTGGAGGTATTTTCCAGGTTCTGCGTACCATGCGCAGTGAATAATCGTGTCAACATTCTTGCAAGCATCAGTCCACCATTTGGCATCCTCCGCAAAAATATCCTTACTCATAACAATCGAATCTATTACGTTCAAAAATCCCAGCTTGGACTCAGATCCTTCTCGTATTACGACTCTTATACGTACGCCACTTGCACTCAATGCACTCAGTATCTGGCGTCCAACAAATCCCGTTGCACCGGTTACAAGAACAAGACTGGTCATGTTATGGTCAACGAAGGTACTGCGGTAACGAACCTTGTCCCCTTTTGGGCAAGCTCGATATTCTGCTCTATCACTTCAGCCGCAATATTCCAGGGAAGAATAAGCAGATAATCGGGACGATAATTATTTAAAGCATCAGGAGGTAATATCGGAATATGACTACCCGGCATGTACTTCTTCTGTTTTGCCACCGCAGCATCACAAACAAATGACAGTAAATCGGGTTTGACGCCAGCGTAATTAAGTAACGTATTGCCCTTAGCGGCAGCACCATACGCCGCCACAGACTTGCCTTTGCGCTTTTGCTCGATCAAGAACATCAACAAATCATCTTTTACTTTATCTGCCTTGATCTGGAATTCTTCATAGGTAGCCGAAGATTGAATACCTCTACGTGTTTCTTCCGCGAGCATTGCGACTACAGTAGCAGAGACCGCACGTGCATCGTCACTATGACAACCATACACACGCAAGCTTCCACCATGTGTCGGCAACTCTTCTACATCTAATATTTTCAATCCGGCCGATTTGAAAATCCTGTCTACAGCATACAAAGATAAGTAAGAAAAATGTTCGTGGTAGACGGTATCGAACTGGGTATGCTCCAGCAAACGCATCAGATGCGGAAACTCTAACGTGATCGTTCCTGTCGGCTTCAATACAGCCTTGAGTCCACGCGTGAAGTCATTGATGTCAGGGACATGTGCATAGACGTTGTTGCCTGCGATGAGATCGGCCTGCCTGCCTGTTGAAGCAAGCTCTCTCCCCAAAGACTCTCCAAAAAATTCTCGCAACACCGGGATACCCAGTTTTTCTGCAGCGGCTGCTGTACTTGCTGTGGGTTCAATACCAAGGCAAGGGATACCCGAAGCAACAAAATTCTTGAGCAAGTAACCATCATTCGAAGCGACTTCAATCACCAAGCTATCGGATGTAAGCGACAATTCCTGTGTCATCTTTTCCGCATATCTTGCAGCGTGCCCCAACCAGCCACTCGATGTACTGGAGAAATACGCGTATTCCGCACTGAACAGCTCATCAGCCTGCGTATAGTCCTCTGTTTGTGCGAGCCAGCATTCGGTGCATACGAGCACGCGCAATGGGTAGTACTTTTCCGGCGCGTGCAACGTTTCGTGACTCAAATAGGCATTTGACGGCGGTGCTGCCCCCAAATCTACCAAGGACAAGGTCAACTCAGACTGGCAATGACGGCACTTCATACGGTAATTCCCTGAAAACTCTGTTCAATCAATTTGTGGTTGCGGTCGCGATCAGATATCTCGCTTATCGGAAGCGGCCAGATGATGCCAAGCATCGGGTCAACAACATTCAGCGCGCCCTCTGCTTCTGGATGATAGGCGCAGGTGTGGAGATAAATCAGTTCGCAATCTTCAGATAATGCCTGAAAACCATGGGCGTATCCCTCGGGGATCAACAAGCTTTTGCGATTAGTAGCAGAAAGAACTTCCCCGTGCCATTGCAAAAAGGTTGGCGAATCACGTCGAAGATCGACAGCCACATCCAGCACTTCACCTTTTATACAACTTACCAGTTTGATTTCTGCATATGGTGGACTCTGGAAATGCAAGCCACGCACCGCGCCTTTCGTACGTGTGAGGGTATGGTTAATCTGTGCAATCGGCTTGTCGATACCGAATGCCTTGAACTCTTCCTCACAATAAAAACGCGAGAGAAAACCGCGATGATCTTCGATCGCCTTGCGTTGCACCACCACCAGATCTCTCAAGCGTGTATCGATAAAGTCAAAACGGGCGATGCTCATTTCTTCAATCCGTCGATACCATATTCACCAATCTGTGCGATGGAAACCGCATGCATGTCCTGATCGGTTCGCCATGCATCGTGCCAGTCCAGCGTTTTGTGCAAGGCCGTCTGTAAAGACCAGCGAGGCCGCCAGTCAAGCCTGTTTCGCGCCTTGCTACTGTCTAACTTCAGATAGTGTGCTTCATGTGGTTGTGGCGTAGCATCAAACTGCCAGCGCATGTCGTGACGCATTTCCGCCAACCGCTCAACTATCCATTGCACGGGACGGGCATCATCGTCGGTCGGTCCAAAATTCCATGCTTCTGCAAATGTTTCGCCATCGGCGTACAGTTTTTCGGCCAATGAGATATAGCCTGAGAGCGGTTCCAGCACATGCTGCCAAGGCCTGGTCGCATGAGGAGAACGAATCGTCAGCGTTTGCGCTGCATCCATTGCCCTCAAAAAATCAGGGATCAATCGATCAATTGCCCAATCGCCCCCACCAATTACGTTGCCCGCGCGAGCACTTGCAATCGATATACCGGACACATTTAGAAAGGAGCTCCGATAGGCAGACGTCACCAACTCTGCACACCCCTTACTGCTGGAATAAGGATCAAAGCCGCCCATGGCCTCGTTCTCGCGATACCCCCAATCCCATTCACGATTCTCATAACATTTATCAGTCGTGATGTTGACCACTGCCTTGACCGATGGCGTCACCCTGATTGCTTCGAACAAATGCACAGTCCCCATTACATTGACTGCATAGGTTTCCACAGGCTCGGCATAGGAATAACGCACCAGAGACTGCGCTGCCAAATGAAAAACAATCTCAGGCCGAGCATCCTGCATCGCCTTGTGTAATTTGTCCGCATCGCGAATATCGGCGATCGTGCTGGAAGACATGCCTTTGGCAACTCCAGCGATCGTAAAAATATTGGTTTCCGTCGGCGGATTGAGTGCATAACCATGGACCTCTGCTCCCATGGACTGCAGCCACAAAGACAGCCAGCCGCCCTTGAAGCCGGTATGGCCGGTTAGGAAGACGCGCTTCCCGCGCCAGAAATCTCGTGTCACTCCCATGTCTTCCAAGGGGCCCGATTGGTCTGCCATAAATTTTCCAGATGTGTCTTGTCTCGCAAGGTGTCCATCGGCTGCCAAAAGCCACGGTGTTCATATGCCATTAAATCCCCGTTTTCAGCCAATTGAGTGAGCGGAGTCCCCTCCCATACTGAACTATCGTCAGCAATCAAACCAATACAGCGTGGAGACAGAACAAAAAAACCACCATTAATCCACCCTCCATCGCCTTGCGGTTTTTCGATAAAGCCTTTAACAGATTTACCTTTCATATTAAGAGCGCCATAACGTCCAGGCGGCTGCACCGCAGTGACAGTAGCCAATTTGCCATGCTGACGGTGAAACGCAATTTGCGCATTAATATCAATATCAGCCACACCATCGCCATAGGTAAAGCAAAACTCCGATTCATTTTCAAGATAACTTGCAACTCGCTTCAGGCGTCCCCCGGTCATGGTCTTGTCGCCAGTATCAACCAACGTTACCCTCCATGGTTCGGCATTACGTTGATGAACCTCCATTTTATTATTCTGCATATCGAACGTTACATCCGACATATGCAAAAAATAATTAGCAAAATATTCTTTTATTACATATCCCTTATAACCACAGCACACAATAAAATCATTAATTCCATGGGAAGAATAAATTTTCATGATGTGCCAAAGAATTGGTCTCCCACCAATCTCTATCATTGGTTTTGGGCGAGCAGAAGTCTCTTCGCTAATACGCGTACCTAAACCGCCGGCAAGAATCACTACTTTCATATTTTATCAGTAAATATTTTAGAATTAATGAGCCTTTTTATTTTATAAAAAAATGAATTGTTTTTATTTTTGCATGGAGTTCCACCAAGCTCCAACCATTTTTTATAGTTTTCATTCCATCCAGAATGCTCTAGCCCATTCCAAAATTTTGGTTGTCCATACGCATGGATTATTTTTGCTTTTTTTGCCAATTCCATATTGGTGGGATGTGGAGTATAGATTTCACCATCGAGAAAAATTGGTTGCAATTTAAATTCTTGCAACATAAAGTCAAAAATTGCTTGCTCACCCAAGTGCAAAACATTGACATATTTCTCAAGGGCCATGTAACAATATTTATATAAATCAAGATAATTTTTTAAATTATCTTGAAATACAAATAAACTACCAACAATGCCTTCTTTATCCATATCATATTCAAGAACCTCTTCATGAAGCTGCCCCCGAACTGGAATTCCACCCAACATCATTTTTATCCCATTTTCGCTTGGTAAAAATAAATGTCCAATATCTTCTTGAACAACAATGTCATAATCCAACCACATTACATTTCTATAATCATTTAATAGGCGCAAGCACTCAAATTTCGTGAAAACCATTTTTGTGAAATATTTGATGGCTTTAGCATCCAAAACTTCTTTTTTCTTGAGTGGAAAATCATAATCAATAAATTTTGTTGGAAGAATATTTTGCAAAATATTTTTATCTTGCTCATTTATACCATCATGAATAATTACAATCTCATCAGCCAAATCGGGTGACAGTTTTTTGATATCCATCATTACACAAGCCACAGCAAAAACTTGGTTGGCTGACAAACCGAATACTACTGCCCTATTTTTCTTCATCTCAACATTTTTTCATTAAAATTGATTTTTTAAAAGACATCGACCTTAGCTTCCACGACGCAAATCAAAATAATCTGGAGATCCTTCATCTACAATAAATCCATTTTCTAATTTATATAACCTATCACAATCAGAAATAGTGGAAAGACGATGCGCCACTGTCACAATCGTTTTATTGCCTCGAAGTGATTTAACTGACTCCATCACACTTTTCTCAGTAGCTGTATCCAAAGAACTGGTCGCCTCATCCAATACCAGCACCATAGGATCATGATATAAAGCCCTCGCTATGCCAATCCTTTGACGCTGCCCTCCCGACAATCTCACTCCTCGTTCGCCGACCATCGTATCTAATCCTTTAGGCAAACCAGCAACAAAATCTTCTAATTGAGCTAATTTAATCGCACTTTTTACTGCCTCATCATCAATTTCAATCTCGGGCAAACCAAATGCCACATTACGACGTAATGTATCGTCTGTTAAAAAAATGAATTGCGGGACATAGCCAATATTTTTTTGCCATATCCTAATATTTTGATGAACATCCTTACCATCCAATAAAATTTCGCCGCTTGTGGGATAAAGTAACCCCAACAAAATATCTACTAATGTACTTTTCCCCGCTCCACTTGCCCCTATAAATCCAATAGATTCACCATTTTTTATAGAAAAAGAAATATTTTCTATAGAAAATTTAGATGAAGAAGGGTATTTATAGAAAACATTAAGCAATTGCAATTCATTAAAAATTTTTACTTTTTCTTTTTTATTATCTTTTGCAAAAGATGCTGTATTTACAAGATCAAACTCCTTACTTAAAACATCTACCACAGGAAAAACAAATCGTAGATTTTGAATTGAATTTAATATTCTATTTATAGAAGGCATTAATCTAAATGCTGCCGCAGCAAACAATCCCAAAATTGGAAATAAATCCAAAACATCCTTTCCTTGCATCAACATACTTATGGTAAGAAGCGCCAAGCCTATTACTGCGAGCAACTCCAACCATAATCTAGGCATTAGCAGTAAAGTGGCCTGCAGTCTTGCTACGCGGCCACTCGATTGATTATGAATAACATATCGCTTCAAAAATTCAGTTTCTTTACCTAAAAGCTTAACGTCTTTTGCTGCGCCCAATCCTTCCTGTAGACTTTGAATTCCTAAACCATCATGATACTGTCGAGCTTGCCCCCAAGAAATTATATTTTTCCTAGTAAAAGCAACAAAAAGAAAAGAAAAGAAACTAAAAACTATAATTATTACCATAGTTCCTATAGGTTCCACTATCAACAAAAGAATGGAAAAGGCAACCAATGTAAATATTTCAGTAACAAGAATAACAATAGCCATCAATCCGTTACTGGCAAATAAATTAATTTCCCCTACAATTGATTGAATTAATTTTCCAGAGTTTCTTTCCAAATGAAATGTATATGGCTGATGCAAATATATTGAGAACAAAGATTGGGACAACCTCATTTGCACTTTAAAAGCAAAAGTATTTTGATACCAAGCGACCACCGCCAGCATTGCAACCTTCAAAAAATACACCAATACGAGAATTAGCATTCCAGAAATGACCAAGGCATTTTTGCCAGGAGATCCAATTATTGAATACAGTTCCAATATTTCAGGATATTTATGAAAAATATCACTTTGAGTCATTAATGTAATGGCAGGAACAATTAATCCAATACCAAAGGTCTCCATTGCTGCTCCCAGCAATATTAAGAAAAAAACTTTTAAGGAAGATTTTTTTTCTGAGGACGTTAATAAAACCCATACTTTGCCGATATGGGCTAAATTTTTATTAATTTTCATTTATTTTTAAAATCTTGATATGCCAATATTATCCCATCCCTCAATGAGTATTTTTCTTTCCACCCTAATTGGGACAGTCTAGTCACATCCATCAGTTTTCTCATCGTGCCATCAGGCTTGGTCGCGTCAAAAGACAATGTGCCTTCAAACCCGACAATTTCCTTTACCAATTCGGCCAATTCCTTGATCGTCAGGTCCTCGCCACATCCGATATTGACCAACGGCGGTTCGTTTTCATTAAACAAACTTTCCAGGTTTTCGCTCGATTCTTCCAATAGATATAAACAAGCCGCAGCCATGTCATCGCTATAGAGAAACTCTCGCTTGGGCATACCCGTGCCCCATACCTCGACCTGCTTTGCGCCACTCACTTTTGCCTCATGCATTTTGCGGATCAGTGCAGGCAAGACATGTGAGTTGTTAAGGTCGTAGTTGTCGCCAATCCCGTACAGATTGGTAGGCATTGCAGCCACGTAGCGGGTGCCATATTGGCGGTTGTATGACCAGCACATCTCTACGCCTGCAATTTTGGCAAGCGCATACGGGCGATTGGTTGGCTCCAAAGGCCCGGTGAGTAAATACTCTTCCCTGATTGGCTGGGGACAATCCTTGGGATAAATGCAGGAAGAGCCAAGAAAGAGCAGATGTTTGATGCCATGCCGCCATGCCTCGTGAATCACATTGGTCTGGATAGCCAGATTTTCATGAATAAATTCAGCAGGATAGGTATTGTTTGCGTGGATGCCGCCTACCTTTGCGGCAGCAAGTAACACGTATTCCGGCTTTTCTTCGGCGAAGAAAGCGCGAACGGCCACTTGATCCGTCAGGTCGAGCTCACTATGGGTTCGGGTTACCAGATTGGCATAGCCGCGTGCGCGCAGTTGTCGCATGAGGGCTGAGCCGACCAATCCGCGATGACCAGCTACATAGATACGCTTATCCTTGATGTCAGCACTCATGTTACTTCTCTAGTGAAATCGAAATACTGTAGCCATGAGACTTGAGCAAGGCATGGCGTTTGGCATCGTCCAAGTCTTTTGCGACCATCTCCTGGACCATTTCAGCAAAAGTGATTCTAGGCGTCCAGCCAAGTTTGGTCTTGGCTTTGGTCGGATCGCCGAGCAAAGTTTCGACCTCTGTAGGACGGAAGTACTTGGGGTCGATTGCCACAATGGTTTGGCCGATCTCGACGCCCGTGGCATTGTCGCCCTTGATTGCCGAGACAACGCCTTTTTCATCAACGTCTTGTCCTTGCCATGCAATGGAAATCCCCAACTCAGCAGCGGCAACCTCGACGAACTGACGGACGGAATATTGCACGCCAGTGGCGATCACAAAATCTTCCGGTTGCTCTTGCTGCAGCATCAGCCATTGCATCTCGACATAGTCCTTGGCATGCCCCCAATCACGCAGGGCATCCATGTTGCCGAGGTAAAGCGTCTGCTCCAGTCCTTGCGAAATATTTGCCAGGGCGCGGGTAATCTTGCGCGTGACAAATGTTTCACCACGGCGTGCCGATTCATGGTTGAAGAGAATACCGTTACAGGCATAGATGCCATAGGCTTCGCGATAGTTGACGGTAATCCAGTATGCATACAGCTTGGCCACTGCATAGGGGCTACGTGGATAGAAAGGCGTCGTTTCCTTCTGTGGAATTTCTTGCACCAGACCGTAAAGCTCGGAAGTCGAAGCCTGATAAAACCGGGTTTTCTTTTCGAGACCCAAGAGGCGAATTGCTTCCAGCAAACGCAATGTACCCATCGCATCGACATCGGCCGTATATTCAGGTGACTCAAAAGAGACCGCGACATGACTCATCGCGCCCAGGTTGTAAACTTCATCGGGCTGTACTTCCTGAAGAATGCGCGTGAGGTTTGATGTATCGCTCAAATCACCGTAGTGCAGGATCAGCTTGGGATTAGGCGTGTGCGGATCTTGATAGATGTGATCAATACGCTCTGTGTTGAACAATGAAGCACGGCGTTTGATGCCGTGAACTTCATAGCCTTTTTCGAGCAAGAATTCGGCAAGGTAAGAGCCATCTTGTCCGGTCACACCGGTAATCAATGCAATTTTTGTCATAGAAATAGAAGGTAAAAAGCCTAATAAAAAGCTAATTTAATTTTTTATAGTCGAGGGAGGGTGGAAGGTCGTTTTTTATGAGTTCAATTTCTTTTTGCAAAGACTCATATTCATGCATCTTTGATTTGAGAAAACGGAGCGTAATGTCGGTTTTCTCTTCAATCCCGTTGGGAGTCAAAAGATACACATAGGCCAGCTTGTTGCTGCTATTACGAAAGTTATCTACTTTTAATGTACCAACTTTGATCAGCGCCTTAAGGCAATAATTAACCTTGCCCAAACTGATACCCAGTCTGGAGGCAAGGTCACGCTGACTTAAAGAGGGCTCTTCTTCAAGAAGTTTGAGGATTTTGTAGCGATATTCGTCTGTCAACATGGCATGATAAGACTGCGTTCAATACGTGAACGGATTTTATCAATAAACCCGCTACAAACCTATGCACTTTTAGTCCGTACCGAAAAGATCCCTTGTGAAGACTTTTCCTGCAACGTCAGCCAATTCTTCGACTAAACGATTACTAACAATCAAATCTGCCTGTTGTTTGAATAAGGCAAGATCATTCACTACAGGGGAACGGAAAAAGTCGGGAGCATCTAGCACGGGCTCATAAACGATTACTTCAATACCTTTGGCCTTGATTCGTTTCATGATTCCCTGCACCGAAGAAGCGCGGAAATTATCTGATCCGGCTTTCATGATCAAGCGGTAAATACCCACCACCTTAGGATTTTTTCGAATAATGGATTCGGCAATAAAATCCTTGCGTGTGGAATTGGCGTCCACAATCGCCCGAATCAGACTTTGCGGGACCTCTGAATAATTGGCCAAAAGCTGCTTGGTATCCTTTGGCAGACAATAGCCACCATATCCAAACGACGGATTGTTGTAGTGGTTGCCAATGCGCGGATCCAGCGCGACACCCTCGATAATTTGCCGAGTGTCCAGTCCGTGTGTGGCAGCATATGTATCCAGCTCGTTGAAGTACGCAACACGCATCGCAAGATACGTGTTGGAAAACAGCTTAACCGCCTCTGCTTCTGTCGAATCTGTGAATAGCACCGGCGTTTGCTTGTTGATCGCCCCTTCTACTAGCAAATCAGCAAATACCTTGGCTCGCTCGGAGCGCTCACCGACTATTATGCGGGATGGATGCAGATTGTCGTAAAGGGCCTTACCTTCTCGCAAAAATTCGGGGGAAAAAATGATATTGTTGCCACCAAATTTTTTCTTGATGCTTTCGGTATAGCCAACAGGCACCGTGGATTTGATGATCATGACGGCTGCTGGATTGATCTCCATCACATCCTTGATCACAGCCTCGACCGATTTGGTATTGAAGTAATTGGTTTCTACGTCGTAATCAGTAGGCGTAGCAATCACAACAAATGCCGCGTGTTCGTATGCCTCCCGTTTATTCAGCGTAGCGCGAAAATTCAGCTCCTTGTTTGCCAGATAATCCTCGATCTCTGTATCAATGATGGGAGACTGCTTCCTATTGAGCATCTCCACGCGGTCGGCAATAATGTCAAGCGCAACCACTTCATGATGCTGCGACAGCAAAACTGCGTTAGACATACCTACATAGCCAGTACCGGCAACAGCAATCTTCATTTGATCTCCAATCACGATAACGCATCACAATGCGACAAATATAAAAGCACTTTGCAATTTTGCCATATACAAGGATTTTTTGTTATTAAATGAATAATACTTTTAATTGACTAAAATAAAAAAAGGCGCATCTGCGCCTTTGGATTGTTTCGTCGACTAATTACGAACGGAATCTAACCGTAAACGTACTGCCCTGCTCCGGCTCAGATTCAATGCTAAGTATCGCTTTATGTCTTAAAAGCACATGCTTGACGATCGCCAGCCCAAGCCCTGTGCCCTGTGTCTCGCGCGACCGGCTCTTGTCAACGCGATAAAAACGCTCCGTAAGACGGGCGATATGCTCGGCACGGATACCAATGCCGCTGTCTTTGACGGAAAACTGCGGACCTGTCTCCGTTTGCTGCCACTTGATGTGAATATGACCACCTTCCGGCGTGTAGCGGATGGCGTTGGTGACGAGGTTGCCGAAGGCGCTGCGCAACTCGTCGGTGTTACCCTCGATATTGGGGCCGTCGATGGCGAGGGTGATTTTGTGGCGGCCGCCGGATAAAGCTTCGGCTTCACGCAGCAATTGGTCGAGCAGATTACGGATGTTGACCTGTTCGGCACGCAATGGGTAATCGATGGATTCCAGCCGCGTCAGTGTCAGCATGTCTTCGATCAGATTCTGCATGCGCTGACCTTGCTCGATCATCAGCTTCAGATGTGACATGCGGATCGATTGATCCAGGTCGGGCTGGGCGTAAGCGATCTCAAGGAAACCATTGATGACAGTCAGTGGCGTGCGCAACTCATGCGAAGCATTGGCGATGAAGTCACGGCGCATCATGTCGATGCGTTCGATGTCGGTCACATCATGCGTGACCAGAATCTGCCGTCTGTTTTCAAATGGAATGATCTGCACGACCAGCTTGCGATCCTTGACGTTGAGCGTCAGCGGCTGCTCATAACGACCGAGAATGATGTAATCGATAAATAGCGGATCGCGAATCAGGTTGGTCACGCGCATGCCTTTGTCGCGCGTGTTGCTCAACCCCAGATGCTTTTCCGCAGTTGGATTGCACCATTCAAGGAACAGCACGTCGTCCATGATGGCCACGCCATCCGGCAGCAGACTCATGGCCTGGCGGAAGCGGGTCAGCCATTCGCTGAGTTCCTTGCGGTTGCGTTCGTCGTCACGGCGCAACCGATATAGACGCGAGAAAACATCGGTCCATGCACCCCAGCCATCCGGCAGCTTTTCACTATCCGGGTGATCGAGCCAGCCGCTCAACAGATACAGATACTTGAGCTGGACGATGACCAGCACCAGTAAAAATAGAACACCGGCGGCAAGGCCCGCCGTCAAGCCGAAGAAATAGCCGATCACCGCTGCAGCCAATAAGATGAAGGCCAGTCGCAACGCAGCGGGTACCCAGAACAACAATTGTGGATTCATCAAGCGTCCGGTTTATTTCTCGGAAAGCATATAGCCTACACTGCGCACGGTCTTGATCAACGACTCTGCATCTTTCAACGCCTTACGCAAGCGCAATACGTGTACATCGACCGTGCGTTCTTCAATCACGACGTGGTCGCCCCAAACCTTGTCCAGTAACTGATTTCGCGAGAACACACGCTCCGGGTGCGCCAGCAAAAACTTCAGCAGTTTGAACTCGGCATGACCGATGTCGATCTTTTCGCTGTTCAAGCTAACTGTGCAACTGACCGGATCGAGACTGATCGCACCAGCAGTCATCAAGGTTTGCGAATGTTCAGGCGTCTTGCGACGCAGCAGCGCATTGATGCGGGCGGTCAGCTCGCGTGGCGAGAATGGTTTGGTGACGTAATCATCGGCGCCATTATCAAGACCGGCGATCTTGTCTTCCTCCATGCTCTTGGCCGTCAGCATGATGATCGGCAGCTCGTTAAACTGGCGGTCACCACGAATACGTGACAGCAGGCGCAGACCACTCTGGTCGGGCAGCATCCAGTCCAGCAGGATCAACTGCGGCAGACGCTGCTGCAAGAAGTCCCATGCTTCCCCTGCAGTCTGCGCGGCCACCACATTCCAGCCAGCGCCCTTGAGGGTGAATGTCACCAGCTCGATGATAGGCGGCTCATCTTCGACGATCAGGATGGTTGGTTTATCGGCACTTGCCATGTTGTTTGGATTTCTCTCTATGTTGTTACGAATGCCGCGCTGCAATGCGACAAGGCGGAATGCAGACTGCCATTCCGCCTTGTCGCCGCTGCGATCAGCATACTGTTGTTCAGTCTGCCAGCAATCAGTCTGCTAATTGCGCCGCTGCGTAGTCGGTATGGCGGATGTCCTTGCCTTCGACGATATAGATCACGTACTCGGCAATGTTCTTGGCA
>Ga0308164_10002695_pt1 | contig 17196 bp, 18 predicted proteins | sample PhyTR2_FD_201031 | JGI IMG/M metagenome (GOLD analysis project Ga0308164, IMG submission 201031) | Phyllosphere microbial communities from UC Gill Tract Community Farm, Albany, California, United States - DLSLT.R2 | ecosystem: Host-associated > Plants > Phyllosphere > Unclassified | place: USA... | reverse complement strand
CGACGGCACCGCCGGTCCGCACCGTCTGGTAACGGATGAGGTTCAGCAGGCCGGGAAACCCCAGATGCTCGGCGAGCCAGTACAACATTCAGTTAATCCCGCCTTTGAGGCCAGCCTGGAGACCCGCCACGACGCGGGCGAGCCCCACCCCGTTCGATCCCTTGACGAGCACGACATCGCCCGGCGCCAGGAACGTCCGTAACGACGCGAGCGCGGCCGCAGCGTCGCTCACATGAACGGTTTCGATCTGTCCCTCAAGCACCTGCGCTAACGGCGCCATCGCTTCACCGACGAGCAGCGCCATTTCGACGCGCGCGGCGAGGATCGGCTCGGCAAGGGCTGCATGATAGTCGTCGGAGCCCTCGCCAAGCTCGCGCATTTCGCCGAGTACCGCGATGTGACGACCGGGCTCGTGGCCGAGGACGCTGAGCGTCGCGCGCATCGAGGCGGGGTTGGCGTTGTAGCTCTCGTCGATCACCAGCGCCTGGCCTTCGCCGACGGTGACCAGCGACCGCGCGCCACGGCCTTGCAGGCCACCGAGTTCGGCAAGTGCCAGCCCCGCCAATCCAAGATCACTGCCGGCCACCTGCACGCACGCCAGCACGCCGAGCGCATTCGACACCCAATGCGCGCCCGGCTGCGCGATCGTGAAGCTCAGCTCATGCTCGGCCCCCTGCCCCATCCGCGCGGTAACGAACGTCCCGCCGGTCGGCAGCCGCATCGCCTCGATCGCGCGGACATCGGCGCCCTTTTCGCTGCCGAACGTCACGATGTGCGCGGCATGCGGCGCGGCGTGTCCGAGCAGCCGGTCGCGGTGCGGGCTGTCATAGGGCACGATCGCCGTCCCGTCCGGTTCGAGCCCGGCAAAGATCTCCCCCTTGGCATCGGCGATCGCGCTCTCGTCGGGAAAGAACGCGGTATGCGCAGGCGCGATCGCGGTGATCATCGCGATGTGCGGCCGCACGAGCTGGGTCAGCTCGGCAAGCTCACCGGCGTGGTTCATCCCCATCTCGAACACGCCGAACTTCGCGTCGCGCGGCATGCGGGCAAGGCTGAGCGGGACGCCGGTGTGGTTGTTGTAGCTCTTGACCGAACGATGCACCTCGCCGGGCGCGGCGCGGTCGAGGCACGCGAACAGCGCTTCCTTCGCGCTGGTCTTGCCGACGGAGCCGGTGACGCCGATGATCTTGGCGGAGGTACGCGCGCGGCTGGCACGGCCGAGGGCTTGGAGCGCGACGAAACTGTCCGCCACGAGAACATGCGGATGGTCGCAAGCCTCCGAAACGATCGCCCCCGCCGCGCCCTGTGCAAACGCCTGGTCGAGGAAGAGGTGGCCGTCGCTGGCTTCGCCCTTCATCGCGACGAAGAGGTCGCCGGGGCCGACTTCGCGCGAATCAAACGCAACGCCAGTGACGAAGAAATCACCAGACGCCACGCCGCCGGTCGCCGCCGCGATCTCCGCCGAAGCCCAGATGCTCACTTCCCCCCCTCCCGCAAGCGGGAGGGGGTCGGGGGGTGGGCGCGCGCCATCACCGGAGCGTAGCGCTCGCCGAACCCGCGAGCCCACCCCCGGCCCCTCCCGCTTGCGGGAGGGGGGAAGAAGATAGCGCCCCTCACGCCGCGCACTCCCGCGCGACGGTCACATCATCGAACGGCAGGACCATGTCGCCGACGATCTGGCCTTGTTCGTGCCCCTTGCCTGCGATCAGCACGATATCCTCGGGCCCAGCCTCGCGCACCGCCGCCGAAATCGCCGCACGCCGGTCGCCGATTTCCTCAGCGCCCCGCGCGCCCTTCAGGACGTCGCAACGGATCGCCCGCGCGTCCTCCGTCCGCGGATTGTCGTCGGTCACGATAACGCGGTCGGCGTGTTGCACCGCGACCTGCCCCATCGTCTCGCGCTTGCCGGTATCGCGGTCGCCGCCGGCGCCGAACACCACGATGAGTGTCCCGCCAGCATGCGGTTTGAGCGCGGCGATAGCTGCTTCGAGAGCGTCGGGAGTGTGGGCGTAATCCACGTAGACCGGCGCACCCGACTTTGCGATCACCGCGCGTTCGAGGCGCCCGCGGACCGGCTGCAACCGCGCGAGATTGGCAATCGTCGCCGCCACGTCGCCGCCGGTCGCGATCACCAGTCCGGCTGATACCAGCGCATTCGCCGCCTGATACGCACCGATCAGCGGCAACGTGACCTTGTACGTCTGGCCGTCAGCCTCGATCGTCAGCCCCTGCCCGAGCAAGGTCGGATCGCGACCCACGAGCCGCAAAGTCTCGCCCTGCGTCCCGACCGTGACCAGCCGGTTGCCGCGCTCGCGCGCCAGGTCGATCACCCGCGCCGACTGCGGATCGTCCGCCCACACCACCGCCGCCCCGTCCGGCGAGAGGACTTCGGAGAACAACCGAATCTTGGCGGTGAAATACGCCGCCATGTCGCCGTGATAGTCGAGGTGATCGCGACTGAGGTTCGTGAACGCCGCGGCGGCTACCTTCAGTCCCTCGGTCCGGTACTGCGTCAGGCCGTGGCTCGACGCCTCGAACGCCAGATGCGTCACGCCTTCCCGCGCGAGACCAGCGACGTTCGACAGGAACGTCACCACATCAGGCGTCGTCAGCCCGGTCGTCACCCGCTCGTCGGCCGTCGTAACCCCCAGGGTACCGATCGAAGCCGCATGAAACCCCGCCATCCGCCAAAGCTGCCGGGTCATCTCGACGCACGACGTCTTCCCGTTGGTCCCGGTGATCGCCACCGACGTCTCGGGAAACGGCGCGAAGAACTTCGCGGCCAGTTGCGCGAAGCGTTCGCGGGGGTTGTCGTCGGCGATGTAGGTGGCGCCCTCGACCGTCAGCCCAGGCCGGGCGACCACCGCGATCGCGCCCGAGCGGATCGCGTCGGCGATAAAGTCCTCGCCATTCACGCGCGCGCCTTCGAACGCGCCGAACACCGTGCCCGGCGCGACCTTGCGGTGATCGATCGCGAACCCCGTCACCTGCGCCTCTTCCGTCCCGTCGGTCAGCGCTGCGAGTTTCATGCAATAGTCCTCATTGCCCGGTCGGCTGTGTACGCGACGGGTCCTGCCACAAAGTCGGCAGGATGTCAGACTCGTCGATATCGCGGTGCGCGTCGGGCACCACGCCCAGGATCGCACCGACGCGCGAGATCGTCCGGCCGACCACCGGCGCGGTATTCCACGCCGCCGTCTTCCAACCGGCGGTTTCCTTCGTGCCCAGCGGCGAATCGAGCATCGCCAGCACGACATAGCGCGGCGCATCCATCGGGAATGCCGCGGCAAACGTCGCCACGTTGCGCGAATGATCATAGCCACCCGAGACCGCCGCCTCGGCCGTGCCGGTCTTGCCGCCCACACGGTAGCCCGGCGCATCGCCCTTGCGACCCGTGCCGCGCTGCACGATCAGCCGCAGCATCTGCCGCATCCGCGCGCTGGTCTGCTCGCTGATGACGCGACGACCGGCAACCGCATGACCTGGCGCGACCTTCAGCAACGTCGCCGGCCGCCAGATCCCGCCGTTGACCAGCGCCGCATACGCGCTCGCCAGATGGAGCGGGGTGACCGCGATGCCGTGCCCGTAGGCGGTGGTCATCGTCGTCGTCCGCGCCCAGTATTTCGGCCACAACGGACGGCCCTTCTCGCGCAGTTCGATATCGGGCTTGGTATCGAAGCCGAGCTTCTTGAACATCGCCTGCATCTTCGCGGGCCCGACCTCGTCCGCAACCCGCGCGGTGGCGATGTTGGACGAATAGATCAGCGTCTCGGCCATGTTCAGCCAGCGCTTAGGGTCACCGCGCTCGTCATGGATCGTGAACCGGCCGACCTGAAGCGGATGCGTCGCATCGAAGCGCCGCGCAAACGACGTCACCACGCCGGTATCCATCGCGGTCGCCATCGTGATCGGCTTGAACGTCGAGCCAAGCTCGAACACGCTCTGCGTCGTGATGTTGCGGAGCTGTTCGCTGCCCGACATGCCGACGCGGTTGGGATTGAAGGTCGGCAGCGAAACCATCGCGATCACTTCTCCGGTCGCCACGTCGAGGACGATGCCGCCCGCCCCTCGTGCAGAAAACGTCGTCATCGCGCGACCGAGTTCGCTCTCCATCGCCGCCTGGACGCGGTTGTCGAGCGACAGCGCAACCGGCGTGCCGTTCAGCGCCGGGTTGGTCAGCCGCTCGTCGAGCACGCGCTCCATCCCGCTCATGCCGTGGCCCGCGGTCGACAGGAAGCCGAGCGCATGCGCCGCCATCGTCGACTGCGGGTACAGCCGCTGCGTATCGCGGTCGAACACGATCGCCGGCTCGCCGATCGCGTTGACCTGCTCGACCAGCGCCGGCGACGCGCGCCGCTGGAGATAGATGAAGCTCTTGCCCGACGTCAGCAGCGCATAATAATGCGCCTGGTCGCCCGCCTCGGGCATCAGCGCGGCGAGCTTGCTGGCGATCTCGGTCGGATCGCCGATCAGCTTCTTCGGGTGTACCGCGATCGTCCACGCATCGATCGTCCGCGCAAGTGGCGCGCCGTTGCGATCGACAATGTCGCCCCGCGCCGCGATCGCTGCCGAGCGCGCCTGCGGATCGGCGAGCGACGCCTGCACCGCCAGCATGCCGAGCCGCCCGACCACCACCAGCACCGCTGCTCCGAACAGGAACATCAGCATCATCAGGCGCGTGTGCGCCGTCGCCACCAGCGCATGACGCTGGTTGGCGCTACGTTGTTGCGAAACAGGCCGGGCGACCAACGCGGTCACCGCCGCTTACGGCTCTCGGAGCGGGCGCCGCTCATGATGTCACCCAGCGTCGTGTCGGACAGGAGCTTGCGGTCGAGCATCGCGACTGCCTGCGGGCGGACTTTCGCGACGGCGGCGAGGCGTTCGGTCTTGGCAGCGCGGACGAGTGCGGCCTCGGCCGAGCGCGGCGTCGACACCGACGCGCGGATCACGACCGGCTTGAGCGCGGTCTTCGACGCCGCCTGGATCGCGACGTTAATCGCGCGGGGTGCGGTAACCTGCGCCATCTGGACCGGGGCAAGCTTCACGATTGCGGGCGCGGCGGTGACCGGGACGATCGGCACCGTGACGGCCGAGCCGGCACCCGACGGCACCAGCAGCGCGGCGGTCTGGACCCCGTCCGCGCGCAGGCTGTTGACGTCGAGCGCGGCGAGCGCGGCCTCGCTCACGACGAACTGGCCGGCGGTCGGCGCCGACAGCGCCAGCGTGTCGCCGTTCCACCGCTCGAGCTGCGCCAGATTGCCGCGCGTGTCGAACTCGGTTTCGAGCGCACGGATGTCGCGCTGCGCCGAGCGGATCTGACCATTGACCGCCTCCAGCTTCTTGCGCTCGGCGGCGACCTGCAGCGACACGAGGTAGAAACCGAGCACGACGGCCACGCAGCCCCCGAACCAGCCCACACCCTTCATCCGATACGCCGCCGTCATGTCGTCACCTCTTCCGTCCAAGGTTGCGCGGAGGTCCGCCGCGCCGTCCGTAATGTCGCCGAGCGCGCACGCGGGTTGCGCGCGATCTCGGCCTCGCCGGCGCGAACACCGCGGCCGACGTGAGAAAAACTAGGTTCCGCAACGGCTTTCACCTGCGGAAGATGACGCGAACCTGAAGGCGAGCCGCCGGAACGGGTGCGCAGGAAGCGCTTCACCATCCGGTCCTCCAGGCTGTGGAAGGTCACGATCGCGAGTCGTCCGCCGGGCTTCAGCACGCGTTCGGCCGCCAGTAATCCGTCGGCCAGCTCGCCCAACTCACGGTTCACGTGAATGCGGATCGCCTGGAACGCGCGGGTTGCGGGGTCCTTCTTGTCGTGCGCCTTGTAGCCGAGCGCCCGGCGGACGATGTGCGCCAGCTCGCCGGTGCGCGTCAGCGGGCGCGCCGCGACGATCGCGCGCGCCACGCGCCGAGACTTGGGCTCGTCGCCATATTGGTAGAGCACGTCGGCGATCTCGTTCTCGTCCGCTTCGTTGACGAAATCCGCCGCCGACATCCCGGCCTGCGCCATCCGCATGTCGAGCGGGCCATCCGACTGGAACGAAAAGCCGCGCTCGGCCTGGTCGAGCTGCATCGACGACACGCCGATATCGAGCGTCACGCCATCGACCGGTGCGAGGCCACGCGATTCGAGTTCGGACGCCATCGCCGAGAAATCCGCGGCGATCAGCGTCAGGCCTTCTTCTGCCTCCTCGATCGCGCGACCATTGGCGATCGCGTCGGGATCGCGGTCGAACGCCACGATCCGCGCGCCCGACTTGAGCAACGCCAACGTATAGCCGCCCGCACCGAACGTGCCGTCGACCATCGTCTCGCCGGGCTCAGGGGAAAGCGCGGCAAGAACTTCGTCGAGCAGGACGGGGATGTGCGGGGAGTCGGGCGAGCTCACAGCTGCACCCCCTTCTCGGCCATGTAGAAGCGCGCCATCTCCTTGACGACGGGGGGCATACCGTCGGTGGCGATCAGCGTCGCGGGGTCCCAGATCTCGATGTAATCGAGCACGCCGTAGAAGAACGCGTGGCCCTTGATGCCCGCATAGAAGCGCGGGAACGCGGGCATGATGAAGCGACCGGAGCCGTCGAACGGCACCGCTTCGCCGGACGCGGCGGCGCGCTTGATGTTGTAGTCGTACTCGCCGTTCTCGGACGTGTTCTCGGATTCGCGGCGATCGAGACGCTCGGCGAGGATGTCGACATAACCGGGATCATACGCGACCAGGCAGCGATTCTTCTGATGCGCGCCGATGATGATGGTCCCGCCGTCCTTGCCGTTCGCCTTGGGAGCATTCGCCGAGAGCATCGTGCGGAGTGCCGAGGGGATGGCTACCCGGCCCTTGTCGTCGACAAGGCCGATACCGTCTCCTTGATAACGACCCCGTACCGACACGCCAAAACCCTTCGAACTGGCGCGCACGCTTCACCGCTTCGAAAAGCAGCCATCGCTACATTTCGACCGCGTTTTCAGCGAACGATGAAAATGCCCCTGTATTAACCTCCATCTACCATAGCGCTTCGGGGACGCAACGGGATTTTTGGGGATTGGACGGATTCGATGCCGGTTTCGACGCTCAGTCCGGGGGGATTTGCGTGCGGAATGGATGCGACCGGGAACGGGTGGCGGTCAGGGCTGGGGAAATTACGGGATGCGCTAGAAAGAAGCACTCGTTCTGCAGGGGAAAGCTACGACCGTTAGACCTCATCGGAACGCGACGCTCTCCCCTCCCTGAAAGGGAGGGGTCGGTGGTGGGTTGGCCTGTTAGAGCCACCCGCGTTCGAATGTGCGGAAACCGACCCACCCCCAGCCCCTCCCTTTCAGGGAGGGGAGCAAGGCAGTGCAGTATTTGCTGGCGATTACTGCGCGGGGGCCTGCGCGTTGGCGCTTGGCGCCACGCCCATCTCGGCTAGCGGTTCACCCGCACCGGCGGCTTCGGTGACGTTCGAGACGCCCATGTTCGCCACTACGTCCGCCTGCGCGGTGCCCGCGGTCGCGACCGGCCGTTCGCGATTCGTCGAACCGATGATCGCGCTGGCGAGACCGATCAGCAGCACGACCGCGGCGAGGCCGATCATGCCGACCTTGATGCGCTGCATGGTCTGGGAGGGTTCGTGGGAGGACTTCATCTTGCCCCACCTCGATACCCGACTGCCGCGCGTCTGTCGATTCTCGGGAACCATACCGCTCAGATCAGACCCTTCGCCTGGCGCCATTCCGGATCGTACAGCGTCGAGAGATAGCGGAATCCGGTGTCGCACAGGATCGTCGCGATCCGCTTGCCGGGCCCAAGATGCTTCGCCAACGCCACCGCACCGGCGACGTTGATTCCCGACGACAGGCCGAGGCACAGCCCCTCCTCGTCGAGCAGGCGGCGGACCCAGGCATAGCCCTCCTGGTCGGAAATCCGGAATTGCGTGTCGATCGGCGCACCTTCGAGGTTGGCGGTGATACGCCCCTGCCCGATGCCCTCGGCGACCGACGTGCCTTCCGCCTTCAGTTCGCCATGCGCGTAATAGTTGTAGAGCGCCGCGCCGTGCGGATCGCTGAGCGCGATGCAGACCGATTCGTCCTTCGCCTTGAGCCCCAGTCCGACCCCGGCGATCGTCCCGCCGGTCCCTGCCGCGCAGGTGAAGCCGTCGATCCGCCCGTCCATCTGGGCCCAGATCTCTTCCGCCGTGCCGACGATATGCGCGCGGCGATTGGCGGTGTTGTCGAACTGGTTCGCCCAGATCGCGCCGGGTGTCTCCTCGGCGATCCGCCGCGAGGTATGGACGAAATGGCATGGCGACGAGAACGCGGCGGCGGGAACCAGCACCAGTTCGGCACCCAACGCGCGCAACGTGTCCATCTTCTCGCGGCTCTGCGTCTCGGGCATGACGATGATCGTCTTGTAGCCCTTGGCGTTGGCGACCAACGCGAGACCGATCCCGGTATTGCCCGCCGTGCCCTCGACGATCGTGCCGCCGGGCTGGAGCAACCCGCGCTGCTCCGCATCCTCGACGATGAACAAAGCGGCTCGATCCTTCACCGACGCGCCGGGGTTCGTGTATTCGCACTTGCCGAAGATATCGCAGCCGGTGGCCTCGCTGGGACCTCTCAGACGAACAAGCGGCGTGTTGCCAATCAGGGCGAGCGTGTCGGGTGTCGTATGCATGCGCGCTATGTGGCGTGGTGCCCCGCCTAGAGCAAGCGAGCGAAAGTTTGCACGATTAAACGCCGCCAACGCGAACATCCCAAGCGGATGACATGCTTTTCATGTCGTGTTCATTACAACCAATATATGATCTATGTTAGGAAGTTCGAAACTGGCGGGAGCGGGATGATGGAACAGTATCGGCAGGCCCTGGCCTTGTTGTCGAAAGCGTCAGACCTGATGGAAGCGCTCGGCGACACCTTGATCGCCGCGCATATCGCGACTCCGCTGGCGATGGTCGAAGAACGACTTCAGTCGCAGGATGACGTAGCCAAGCAGGACCGTCCGCTGCACGAGTGAGCGCGGACATCTTACCTGTCATACATACTGCCCTTTTCGCCGCTTGGCGATGGTACCGCAAACCATAGGCCTTGACGCTCCATGCTGCATGCGCGAAGCGAGATCCCGCTATGAAAATCCTCCCCATGACCGCCGTCGCCGCGCTGCTCGTGCTGGCAGCCTGCAACTCCAAGCCTGCTACGCCCGAAGTGCTGGATAGCAATCCAGATCCGATGGCGAACACGCTCGCCAACGCCGCGCCGGTCGAGCTGCCGCCCGCGATCAAGTCCGAGAAGACGCTGCGCTGCAAGGACAACAGCCTGCTCTACGTGACGTTCTTCCAAGGCGACAAGCAGGTGGTGGTCAAGACCAAGAAGGACGGCCCTGCGACGACGCTGAAGTCGGACGTTGCCGGTTCGCCGAAGACCGCCGAGGGCGGCTGGTCGATGACCGGCGACGAATCGAGCGTCACGCTGACCGCGCCCGGCAAGTCGGCACAGATCTGCCACGCGTAAGTTTCTACGTTTACGAATGACGAAACGGCCGGCGGATCATCCGCCGGCCGTTTTTCTTTGCGCCGCACGCTCTTGCCCTGATCGCCGCGGACCGGCACGCTAGTCTGATGGCAACCGTTGCGATCTACAGCCTCAAGGGTGGCGTCGGAAAGACGACACTTTCGGTGAACCTGGCGTGGTGCGCCGCGACATTGTCGGCGCGCCGGACGCTGCTCTGGGATCTCGACCCGCAGGCGGCGTCCACCTGGGTGCTCGGCGGTCCCGGCAAGGCCGACCAAGCGCAGGCGATGTTCTCGAAGGACGTCGCGGTCGCCAAGCAGGCGCGGCCGACCGCCTACCCGCATCTCGACCTGATCGCCGCCGACGCGTCGCTGCGCGGGCTCGACCAGCTGTTTCACGAGATGGACAAGAAGAAGCGGCTCGCCAAGCTTCTGTCCGAGCTTGCCGCCTTTGACCGCGTGATCCTCGACTGTCCGCCCGGGCTGACCGAGACCGCGGACCAGGTGATGCGCGCGGCCGATCTTATCGTGATCCCCGTCATCCCCTCGCCGCTCTCGACCCGCGCCTACGACGCAGTGGTCCAGCATCTCGGCGGTCGCACGCCGTTGCTCCCGGTCCATGTCATGGTCGACAAGCGTCGTGCGCTCCATGCCGAGGCGCTGGCCCGCCACCCCGACTGGCCGGTGATCCCGATGGCCAGCGGGATCGAGTCGATGGCGGTCAAGCGCGCCCCGGTTGGCGTGTTCGCGCCGAAGTCCGCCGCCGCGCAGTCGTTCGCGGACCTCTGGCGTCGGATCGAACACCGGCTCACCGCATGAGCGACGTTTTGGACCCTCAACTCGTGCTTGGAGCGTATTCTGTCGGGGTATTCCCGATGGCCGACAGTCGCGACGCCGCCAGCGTGTACTGGGTCGAGCCGCGCCGCCGCGCGGTCCTGCCGCTCGACGGGTTCCAGCTCTCGCGCTCGCTGAGGAAGACGATCGCCGCGGACCGGTTCCAGGTCACGGTCGACACCGCGTTCGAACGCGTCGTGCAGCTCTGCGCCGAGAGCGTCGAAGGTCGCCCCGAGACGTGGATCAACGACGGTATCGAGCGCGTCTTCCAGACGCTACACGCGATGGGGTTCGCGCACTCGGTCGAATGCTGGGACGGCGGCAAGCTGGTCGGCGGGCTTTACGGCCTGTCGCTCGGTCGCGCGTTCTTCGGCGAAAGCATGGTCAGTCGCGCCACCGACGCGTCGAAGGTGGCGCTCGCGCACCTGGTCGCGCGGCTGCGGACCGGCGGCTTCACGCTGCTCGACTGCCAGTTCCAGACCTCGCACCTCGCCTCGCTCGGCGCGATCGAGATCGAGCGCACGGCTTACGTCGCGTTGCTGGGCGCGGCACTCGAGGGAGCGCTCAAGCCATCCTCCGGCGCTGGTGTATCCGCCGCAGCCGGCGATTTCCGTGCGCTCGATCGCTTGGCCGGCAAGGCTTCGGCGGGCGGTGCGGTATCGGGGCCGGTCTCCGGGAAGGTCATCGCGCAGCTCTTGGTCCAGACGTCGTAGATCGGATGCTGGACCGCGTTCAGCGCGGGGCGCTCCTTGTACAGCCAGCCCGAGAACGTCCGCCGCCAATGCTTGTCTACGCCGCGCACCAGCACCTGCACGAACGCGCCGGTCAGCTGCTCCTGCTCCCACGGAGCGGTCTGTTCGCACGCACGGAGCCGCAACACGACGTCGCCCATGCGCGTCGCCTGGCCGGGCTTCAGCCGCACTTCGCGGGTTTCGCCGTTACGCTTGTTGAGCAGCCCAAGCACCGCGACGCGCTGCGCCATCGGCGTGCCGCCATTGGCAACGGCCGCGGCACCGGTATCGATCGTCTCGATCGAGGAATTGCCCTGCTCGTCGGCGCCCGGCAGGTCCTGCTGGACCGCGGCTACCTTCGTCGCAGGCGTGGTGAGCGCGCGGTATCCGAACCAGCCGCCCACCGCCAACGCCACGACCAACACGGCCGCGGCGAGCCAGCGCATGATCACCCTTCGGGCGTCCAGGCTTCGTAATCGCCCGTCGCGGCGGCGCGGTGGCCACCCTTTTCGAGCGCACCGGCAGGACGATAGGCGAGCGCCGTACCCGTCATGTTCGGCACGGCTGGCTTCTGCCACGCACGGATCGGCGGCAATGCGCGATCGGGCACGTCATCGACCTGGTGATGCAGCCAGCTGAACCACGCAGGCGGCACGCGGCTCGCGTCGGTCGCGCCCTGATAGATCACCCAGCGGCGCGGGTTGCCGGCGGTGTCCTTGCCGCCTTCGTAATAGACGTTGCCGAGCGCGTCCTCGCCCTTCTTCGCCATGCTGCGCAAGCCGAATTTGGTGCCGAGGGTGGCGCCATTCCACCACGTGAAAGTCGATGCGAGAAAGCCCATGGTTGGCGCTTACCGCGAGTGGGGGCGGGCTTCAACCTTGATGATGGGTGGAGGACTGCTGATCCTCCCCAGCAAGGGGGAAGTGGCGCCAAAGGCGACGGAGGGGAGGACACGGAACCGAACGTGTCGCGGACCTCCCCCTCCGTCAGGCTGACGCCTGCCACCTCCTCCTGGCGGGGAGGATCGTGGAGGCGCTCCTTTGAGACGTCCGTTCCGCCTTGGATGCAACTGTTGTCCTTGTTCTCCCGCGAAGACGGGAGCCCAGACTGGGTCCCCGCCTTCGCGGGGAAACACGTGGCTGGAGACGTCGGCTAGCCACATATCCCACCCCGGCGCAGGCCGGGGCCCAATTGGGTAACGTCGCTAACGAAGCGCTGTTCGCCGTTACAGCGACCTTCCCAATTGGGCCCCGGCCTTCGCCGGGGTGGTGCCATCGATCGAACGGTTCGCGCGCCTACTTCGCGCCCTTGTCCCACGTCACCAGATCACCCTCGGCGATCCCCAGTTCCGCAGCGCGGCCGCCCATCAGTTCCAGCACCGCGCCGACCGGCTCGCCCGACGGGATCGGCGCTTCCGAAAACGGCACTGCATTCTCGGCAATCCTCGCGATCGTCCCGTCCGCACGGATGTAGATGATATCCAGTGAGCTTGGCGTGTTCTTCATCCAGAAGTTCGCCACCACCGGCTCGCCACCCTTGGCGGGATACGGCCAGAACAGCATGCCGCCGCCGGGCGTCAGGTCAGTGCGGAACATCAGGCCGCGCGCCTGCTCGGCCTCCGTCTTCGCGCTCTCGACCTTGAACGCATGCGTCCCGTTCGCGCTCTTGATCGTCAGCGGCAGCGTAGCGACCGAGGCCACGTCCGAGTCCGCGCGGCTATTCATGTACGCGACACCCCCGGCGCCGACGCCCAGCGCCAGCACCGCGGCTAACACGGCCTTCGCAACGAATGTCATCCGAGATCCTCTTCGACCGCGACGGCAAGCGGCCCCTTACGCCCTTCGACCACGCGCGCGCGGAGCGGCTGGTCGGGTTCGACCGTCTCGATCCCGGCGCGACGCAGCGTTTCCATGTGGACGAAGATGTCGCTGCCATCGGCACCCCGTACCAGAAAGCCATAGCCCTTCAACCGGTTGAACCACTTCACCGACGCCGCCTCGAACGGTCCCGCCGCGTCGATCATCGCGATCGGGTCGATCCGATCGGGCGAGATCGGTGCCCGAACCTGCTCCTCGACCGCGTTGGTCAGGTCGATCGAGAGAATCTCGCGCGCCTGGAACCCGCGGCCGCGTTGAACCGACAGCGTCTCGACGCGCGCACCTTCGGGGAGGCTGCGGCGGCCGTGCGCCTGCAGGACGGAAAAGTGTACGAGGATATCGCCGACGGTCTCGTCGTCCGCCACCGCGAAGCCGAACCCGCGCGTGACGTCGAACCATTTGATGACGCCGCCGATCGCACGCGTTTCAGCCGCGCCAACACCCTCAAGCGTCGTCGTTCCCGCTTCCACTGGCCCCACCTCTACCGGCATGTCAGCACCTGCTGCGTGTCGTTACGCATTGTTACACCCCTGAACGCCTTGCTAGCACGGTTCGTCGCAGTCGCAATGAATCCGTTGCGACCCTCAGTCGAAATCCATCGATTCGGGGGTCTCGGACGGCGGTGCAGCAACAATTTTGCGTGCGAGATCGAACCGGTGCCCCGCCCGGAGCATCGCCGCGAGCTGTTTTTCGTGGAGTTTTCGGTCGCCGTCCCCAGTGCCGTAGGGGCCGATTCGTTTGCGTCGTGCGAAGGCGAGTGCCGATTCGACGGCGCGGTCGGCGATTGCAGGCGCGACGGACTCCGCATCGCCTTTGTCGATACCGGCCTCGCGGAATGCGCCAGCGACTCTGCGAGCGCCTAGGCCGCGTCGCTGCATCGCAGCAGCGCGTTGTTCGGCAAAGGCGCGGTCGTCGACATAGCCGAGATCAGCCATCCGCTGCGCCAGTTCGCCGGGCTCGGCCAGCGCCGCGCCGGTGCCCCCGTCCCATCCCCGTTCGCGGATCTTCCGCATCAGGTAATCGGTCAGGCGGCCCCGCGTGGTGGCGAACCGCTCGACATAGCGCAGCGCCATCTGCTCGAGCGCCGCAGTATCGAGCGGTTTTGGCGCAGGACGCTCGCGCGAACGCTCCTTGCCGCCGCCCTTCCCGCCGCCTTTGCCCCAGCTCTTGCCACCGCGCCGCTTCGTGCCGCCGCTATCGTCGAACGCTCCGTTTTCCTGGTCGCCGGCATCCAGCGACGGGGGAAACGCGTTGCTTTCGCTGTGGCTATCATCGGTCACGCCATCATTGTGCCACACTGGCACCCGAAGTTGAACGGCTAGACTGAAGATAGGCGTGGTGTGTTCGAGCGCCGCGACGAACCAAGGAACTGCGATGACGACCGACACGGCTAACAAGGACGGCATGACCGTAGCGGCAATCGTTGCGACGCCGACCCAAGACGCCCTGCCGCGCCGCTTCGCCGATTTCGGTACGCTGGGCGAAGCGCTCGATTACGCCGCTAGCGGTAACCGCGGGCTTAATTTCCACGACGCCCGCGGCACGTTGTCGCAGCCTTACCCTTATTCGCAACTTCGGGACGACGCGCGTGCGATGGCGGATCGCCTGATCGCCGCCGGTGTAGCGCCTGCCGATCGCATCGCGCTGGTCGCGGAGACCGGTCCCGAGTTCGCCGCCTTGTTCTTCGGCGTCGTCTATGCCGGCGCGTGGCCCGTGCCGCTGCCGCTGCCGACCTCGTTCGGCGGGCGCGATTCGTACATCGAACAGCTCCGCGTCCAGCTCGCCAGCTGCGACCCGAAGATGCTGATCTTCCCGCCCGAACTCGCGCAGATGGCGGGCGAGGCCGCGCGCCTGTCGGGCACCGTCGGCATCGACTGGTCCGAGTTCGCCGTACGCGAGGCCCCCGTGGCGACGCTGCCCGAGGCGAAGCCCGATGACATCGCGTATCTGCAATATTCGAGCGGCTCGACGCGCTTCCCGCATGGCGTCGTCATCACGCATGCCGCGCTGCTCAACAATCTCGCCGCGCATAGCCACGGCATGGAGATCTGCGGCACCGATCGCTGCGTCTCGTGGCTGCCCTGGTATCACGACATGGGGTTGGTCGGCTGCTTCCTGTCGCCGATCGCCAACCAAGTCTCGACCGACTACCTCAAGACCGAGGATTTCGCGCGCCGTCCGCTTGCGTGGCTCGATCTCATTAGCCGTAACGAGGGCACGACGCTCAGCTATTCGCCGACCTTCGGCTACGATATCTGCGCGCGCCGCATGTCGTCGCAGACCAAGGCAAGCGACCGCTTCGACCTGTCGCGCTGGCGGGTCGCGGGCAATGGCGCCGACATGATCCGCCCCGACGTGATGCAGTCGTTCGTCGACGCATTCGCCGATGCAGGCTTCAAGGCCACCGCGTTCCTGCCGAGCTATGGCCTTGCCGAGGCGACTCTCGCTGTGTCCCTGATGCCGCCGGGCGAAGGCATCCGGGTCGAACTGGTCGAGGAAACGCAGCTTTCGGGCGGCTCGCGCGGCGGTGACCGGCCTCAGCGCTACCGGGCGATCGTCAACTGCGGCAAGCCGGTCCGCGACATGAAGATCGAGATCCGCGAAGAGGACGGTACGCCGCTTCCCGAGCGTGCGATCGGCAAGGTCTGGTGCAGCGGCAAGTCGGTCATGGTCGGTTATTTCCGCGACGATGCCGCGACCGAGGCGTGCATGGCCGACGGTTGGCTCGATACCGGCGACATGGGCTATATGTCGGACGGCTACATCTACATCGTCGGTCGCGCCAAGGACATGATCATCGTCAACGGCAAGAACCACTGGCCGCAGGACATCGAATGGGCGGTGGAACAGCTCCCCGGCTTCAAGGCGGGCGACATTGCCGCGTTCGCGATCACCACGCCCGGTGGCGAGGAGACCCCTGCCGTACTGGTCCAGTGCCGCAGCTCGGACGAGGCCGAACGCCTGCGCCTGCGCGACGAGATCCGCGAGCGCGTGCGGTCGGTGACGGGCATGAACTGCCTGATCGAACTGATCCCGCCGCGCACCCTGCCGCGCACCTCTTCGGGCAAGCTCAGCCGTGCGAAGGCGCGCAACCTGTACCTGAATGGCGACATCAAGCCGTACGACATCGCAGCCTGAGACCGTCCTGCCTATGAGCAGGCGGCGAAAGCCCGGCCACGGCTGACATATGGATCGAGCTGTGGCAGGAGCCTGCGCGATCATGCGTATTGGCCCCAAACCGAACTTAATTACACTCACCGCGGGCAATACGAACCATCTGCTAACCAAGCTGATCTATGACTGACGCCGTGAGTCTTGCACCGCCCTCTCCGTCACGCCGCGTGACCGTCGACATTCCCACGTTGCTGGGGGTTCGCGGCGGCGGGGCGGATCATGTCGAGTGGAGCCGAATCCGCGCCGCACAGCTGTTCGCGGGGCGCAAGATGGCGCTGGTCCTGCTGGCTGCGAATATCGCGGCGGTGCTGGCGACCGGGTTCCTCGTCCGCGATACCGTCCCCGCATGGCAGATCGCTACATGGTCCGCGCTCCTCGTCGCAGTCGCTGCTGCGGTCGGATTCCGCCGTCTGGCCGTCCACCACAATGGTGAAAGCCAGGCAAGCGTTCGCGATCTGCGCAAGACCGGGTGGGAAGGGCTGGCGCTTGGCCTCGGCTGGTCGTGCGTGCCGATCCTGTTCTGTACGCACGCGCCATCGGGCACGACCGCCGGGCTCGGGATCACGTTGACCGTCTTGATGACTGCCGCGGCGTTCGCGATGGCACCGCTGGCGCTCGCGACGCTGGTATTCCTGGGGTATCTCGGCGCGGCGATGGTCATCCAGCTGCTGATCGCCGGCACGACCTCGGCGGCATTCGGGATCCTGGGCTTTACCCTGTTGCTGATGGCGGGCTGTATCAGTCGCGCCCGCGCGCTCGTTCTGATCCGCGCCAACGAGATCACGCTGAACGAGCGCGACGAGACCGTCAGCCTGCTCCTGCGCGAGTTCGAGGATACCGGGGCGGACTGGCTGTGGGAGACCGATGCCATGCGTCGCATCGTCCACGCGTCGCCGCGGTTCGCGGTCGCGTGCGGCCTAGAACCCGGTGCCATCGACGGCATGCCGTTGCTCCAGTTGTTGGCGGGGCCAAGCTGGGACAGCGGCGAATTCGCGCCCGAACTGCGAACGCTGGCGGAAAAGCTGCGGCGACGCGAGAGTTTCCGCGACGTCAGCCTGCCGGTGACGATCGGCGGCCAGGGTCGTTGGTGGGACATTG
>Ga0308164_10002694_pt1 | contig 17197 bp, 15 predicted proteins | sample PhyTR2_FD_201031 | JGI IMG/M metagenome (GOLD analysis project Ga0308164, IMG submission 201031) | Phyllosphere microbial communities from UC Gill Tract Community Farm, Albany, California, United States - DLSLT.R2 | ecosystem: Host-associated > Plants > Phyllosphere > Unclassified | place: USA... | reverse complement strand
GCACCGGCGCGGGCCGCTTTTGCATACGCGGCCGCGCGCTCGATCATTTCATGCAGGATCGCGGGCAACATCGGTTCATCCGAGTCCACGGTAACGAACGGTGTTTGCGACGATGTAAGGTCTAGATCGGACGGCATCGGTCCAAGAGTGCGGGAAGCGACCATACAAGAGCGTGTGCCACGCTCGATTTCGCCACGCTACCCTTATGTCCGAGAATTACACTTATCGGACATCGTAATACCTCACCGGCGAGTGATGCGTGCCTGAGTTGCTGCTGCATCAACTTGAGAGGTCGCACTTTCGTTCGAGTCGTAGCCGGATTGGATGCGTGTACGTAGGCGAGACTCGATACGATTATCTATTCGGCTACGTAAGCGGGCCGTTGGAAAACTACTGATTGCTGCATCAGTACCGGTCTGCCGCTGCCCTACACGACCGATAGCGGAAGTCGTCACTCTCCCCGCATCCTGCGCGTAGGCAGGAGCTACTGCTAATATACATGATATCGTCCATAGTATCACGCGCATCGTATTTTTCATTTCTGATATACCGGATAGATTCTAACGCGATCAATTTGCCCAGTTGCCCCAGTAATCGCCTCGGAGGGTCTTACGGTTAATTCAAGCATCTGGATCGGACACCCGGCGGGCACTTTAAACGTTCCGGAGAACACACCGCCAGCTTGGGAAGAGGCAGGAACATCAATGCGATTGAGTTCATTACCGGCGTGACAGCGCAGCGACCAATAAGGCGTGCCCCCCTCATCCTGAAGAACGCCAAGACTGTGCCCTTCGAGGCGATACGTCCCTTCAGGCAACAATTGCGTTTGCTCTAGCACAATTCCGCCCACGCCTGACGGCGCTGAGAAATCCACCGTTCCCCCGGTCGCGCCACGCTGTATCGACGCGTGAACGCCGTCTTCACGCAGATTCCAGTCGAATGGCGTCGGCGTATCCTTCTGAACGAACCGCGCGTCCCGCGAATGGCGACGGTCAACACCGGATCGAAGTGAAGAATAATAAGACCAGGCTTCATCAATACGGCCTTGCGCGAGAAGCTTTTTCAAAACGGTCGTACGTGCACCTTGAGATACTGGGAAACCCACATACACTAGGCGGCGAAGTAGATCGGCGACAGTTGCAGGGTCGGAGCCACTCATTGATAAATAATCTACAAAACCATTCCCCCATGCCGGCTTTTTGGCAAGGGTTCGCGCAAGTTCGACGCGGACAGCGGAATCAGCGTTCGCGGTGACAAGCACGGGGAAAAGGAGGTCAGGCGCCTGCTTCGATGTCCGCAAGGCGATATCATAATGACGCAGCGCTAGGGGAATGTCCTTACGCGCGACGGCGTCTTCGATAGCCCAAAGCTGCGGCGCGAGCTCACGGCGCGACAGCGTTTCAGCGTAGGTAAGAAAATGGCGTGCCGTTACCGTATCGCCGCGTATACCGGCGTTTAACCCCAATACCGTGGCCGCGACAACAACAGTGGGATCTTGATGCAGCGCCGTATGCGCCAAGCGGTCGCCACGAACTCGATCTTCAATAGTCGCGGCGGGACCTGATAGCGTCCTCGCAAGCAACGCAGTGATCCGGCCATCGTGAGATGCAATACGGTAGGCTTGGGCTGGATCCGCATAGCGCAGAGCATAGCCCAGCGTGTGGCTCAACCCAATATATCCAGCAGTGAGCGCAACGACCGCGAAAAACACACGTACGCCCCATTCAAGTGTCGAACGAGTCCGCCGTACGCCGCGCCCACTCATCGATCTCATCCGGCCTTGGTGTCGCGGCCGTAGCCGTACCCGTAGTCGTAACCATAGCCATAGTGCGCTTTACGCGCTTCAAACTTAGTCAACACCGCGCCTATCAAATGAGCGTTGCTGCTAGCGAGCCGAGCAATCGCAGTTTTTACCAAGCTTGCGCGAATACCGTGCGATTCCACTGCGTAAATGACACCTTCGACCCGTGCGGCAATTAGGGGAGCGTCGGCAAGACCCATAACCGGCGGCGAGTCGATCACAACGTGATCGTAGCTCTCAAGTAGACGTTCGATCAGCAGCGCTAACCGGTTACCTGTAAGAAGCTCTGCTGCATTGGGTGGAATTGGGCCAGCCGACATAGCCGTAAAACCAAGATCAGCCATCGGAAAGGTTAGAGCACCGATATCGTCTTCGCCAGTCAGAAAATTGCTAAGACCGCGATCATGATCAACCCCGCCTAGGTAGTGAACCGAAGGCGACCGCATGTCGCCATCAATTAGGATAACTCGACGTTGTGCACGGGCCAAAGTGGTGGCCAGTGCAAGTGATGTCGTCGATTTACCCTCGGCCGGTCGTGTCGAAGTGACCATGAATGACCGTGGAACACCATGCTCAGTGGTAAAGGCAAGATTGGTTTGAATGGCAAGATAGGCATCAAACAAATCCGATTTCCGATCAAGAAGTGCTTCTTTAGGCGTCGCACCATCAACCTTAGGTACCGATCCAAGCAGCGGGACTCCCAGCCGTCGTTCGATCTCAGCCGGATCGGAGACCGCCTCATCGATCTGTTCGAGAGCAAAAGCGATAATAGCGCCCAAGCCCAGTCCCGCAAATAGCGCGATCAGAAGGTTGAGAAGCAAACGTGGGCTCGATGGCTTCTGCGGTACGTCAGCAGTATCAACAATCGATATGTTGTTTACTCCAACTCCACCAGCCACGCCAATTTCTTTGAAGCGCTGAAGAAGCCCATCGTAAAGCGATCGGTTAGTATCCACCTCCTGTTGATAGATATTATATTGAATACTACGCCGCCTAAGATCGAGATAGCTTGACTTAAGCTGCTCTACCTTGTCGCTCAGCACCTGTTCACGCTCGCGCGCTTCGCGGTATGCCGCTTGCAGCGCACCAGTAACCCGCCCCTCTTCATCGCGGAGGCTGCGATCGATTTGGTTAAGCTGCGTCTTGATTGCCTTAGCTGCGGGATAGTCAGGTTCGAACTGGATCATCAATCGCTGATAGTCAGCCGCCAATTCGGCCCGCTTCTGGCGCAAACCGTTAATGGCTTGGTTGCCGAGTGCTTCGGTAGACGCGCCCGAGCGGCCAGCCTGCTGATAGCGCGCCTCTGCTTGAATGCGATCAGCCGTTGCTTGCGATAGTACCGTATTAAGCGCCGCAAGATTATCCGCAACAATGGAACGCTCAGACGTTACTTTGCCATCCCCGCCTGATTGTGGGGGCAAATTGATGATGCGCTGTGCGGAGGCATATCCGACAAGCTGACGCTGCGACTGATCAAGTCGCTCTTTGAGCTGCGCCAACTGACGCTGCAAGACGTTGCGCCCATAAGACGTTGCCTGGATTTTGCGATCCAGATTAGTTTGAATAAAATTCTCAGCCCAAGCGTTAGCAACCTTAGCTGACAAATTGGCGTCGGGGCTCGTAAAACGAATGTCGACCAACCGCGACAGTCGTGCAGGCTCTATCCCGAGATGATCAAGCAAAACCTCACCCGCCACACGTTGCCGGGTTGCACGCCCCGTCGATGCGTATCGGCCATCGACCAACTGGAAAGCAGGATCCTTGTCAGACACTCCAAACAGAGCAAAAAATTTCTGATCGTCGACAAGCTGAAGCTGCTGCGCCACTCGCTCGGATAGCAGGCGCGAGCGTAGCAGTCCGTATTGGGTCTGATAGAATTCTTGGTCCGCCGCCCCGGCTTCGCGCTCGACGCCTTGAAACTGAGTGACCTGATCGGATTCCCGCGAGATTTCGACGGTCGCCTCAGCGGTGTACTTTGGCGTCATTAGAAAAGTGACGATTAAACCAAGCAGGACGCAAGTTGCCACCACACCGAGAATCACGTAGCGCCAACGCGTTGCTATCCGCAAATACTGGCGCAGCAACGGGGGGCGGTCTGCTTCGGTAGCACGCAGCTTAATGGCTTCTTGGGTCTGCATGGGCAGATCGCTTCTGAGACGCGAAGATGCGATATTCATGTCGAACCGATCTTAATTCAGGAGCGCGACAATCGGCGCTGCAAGCAGCGGCGAAAGCGATATGAAGTCGCGGAACAGGCGGCGCTGAGGTGAGTCTCCGACGACAATCACATCGTTGGCGTAGATTGCCGGATCATCATAGGCTCCCCGGCGGATAGCCTCGATGTTGTACAACCCGGCCATTTTATGACCATCAACTGTGCGCAGGATGACGACCTCGTCTTGCTTGGCGAACTCCGACATCCCCTTCGCGGAGGCGAGCGCGCGCATCAATGTCATTTGGTTAGTAACTGGGTACAGGCCAGGCTCAACAACTTGCCCGTCGATTGTCACCACTTGGCTGACCGAACTCTTGATGTTAACTGTTACTTCGGGATTGCGAACGTAGCGCCCCCGTAATGCCGCCTCAACGGCGTCAGCTAGTTCGCCAGCGGTTTTACCGCGTGCGTCTATGGTACCGATCAACGGCATCGCGATGCGACCACCGGCATCGACCTGAAGTTCGCGACCAAGCTCGGGAACGTTGAACACGTCGACCTGTATAGTATCAAGTGGACCGATTAACGACGGGCGATCAGCCGCGGTGAGATCCCCGCGCAACGGGGCGGGTAACGCCGTACTGTCCTGCACCACGGTCAGGCGCGAGGTGGACTGCAGCTGCTCACTGCCGGCACATCCGCATAGGAAGCTGGTCAGCAGCAGAACGAAACTGATCTTACGCATACGCGCGGCAAACTTCCAAAGCGTGAGGGAACCACGGCGGCTATAGATGCTCGCCTCGCTTGGGTAAAGCAGCCCTTCCCACGCGGAGATTCGCCCCTCCGCTCAGCCAAGTTGCAGCCATGACGACCACCGCCATGACCAGCGGTGTGCGTGCTGGATAGTCAAAGAGACTCGCGATAGCTACCAGAAGCAAGATAGTCGACCCCAGACGTGGCAACATTGCATTGCGTCTACCCTTGGCTCGCCATACACGCACGCTTATCCAAGCCCACCACACAAAACTGGCAATCAAAAGCAGCGCTCCTGCAATACCAGAGTCAGTCATGATCTCAAGAATATCGTTGTGAGCATGGTTGAAGAAGGTCAGCTTCAGTAAGTCGAAGGGTTCGTGCAACCGAAAAACCGGATCAAAGCTACCCATGCCCGATCCCACTGGAAAATACTCTCCAATCATAGCTAGAACGGTTGGCAGTGCTCGTCGGCGCATATCCTGTATGCCGTCATCGACCAAGATTCGGTCGATCGAAACAGCGCGATCTGCGGCTATACTGAAGATGACGAAAATTGCGACCACACCGATAATGCCTCCTAGCACCGTGGGGAAAACCCAGCGCGGGTAGTGAGCGAGCGCCCCACGCACCTCCCTTTGAACAAGCGCCAACCCGAGGCAGACCCCGGCTCCGCCCAGCAACAGACCCGCACGCGATCCACTGCCTAGAATCATAAGAAAGAAGAGCAACACCAGGCCCAGCGCAACCGGCGCCCGCCAGCTTAGCCGCCGCGTGCCCCGGTGATGGTCTAGAAATGCCCAGGCCGGGGCCAACACGCATCCGACCGCCATCAACAACGCGAAATGGTTTCGGTTGGCAAACGGGCCACTGACCTGTCCAACGGTTTCATTAATCAGGGGATTGTCCAGTCCGCCGGTCGAAAACTGAAGCAGCGCTAGGATCGTCGCGGCAACGATAAGCCCCAACACTAGCCCCGGCAGCCGGTCGCGTGCATCGTCGCGAAGCTGCGCTAGAAGAAGCAAAATCGTCGCTGGCACGACCAGCGCACCCGCAGCGTTCTCGGTAGCCCCCGGTACCAATGACAGCGGCCGCCAAGGCTGCGAAGCGCCCTCGCCCACCGCCTGAGCGAACAGCGCACGACCGGGCAAAGCCTGCCATATTGCGGGTGGCAGTGGCACCAACTGGACCAGTGGAATCAGGATGGCGACGCCGAGCAGGGCGACGACCGGCCGCTGTCCCGCGAATGACGGCCGGCGGCCGATCAGTGCTGTGACAACCAACGCCGCCCAAGCTGCGGCGCGAGCAATGACCTGCCCCATCACATCTGCCCGCGAGGCGCCGCCAGCAACCCACAGCACGGCCAGCATCGCCACCAGCAGGAAGGAGGCGGGATCAACCCGGAATGGCAACGCCGCGCTGCGCGCGCCATGTGGCCGCCGTTGCAACGTTGATATCGTCCTGCGCATGGTTAGCCCTCTCCTCCCACCCCGGTCAGGTACAGCCGACCACTAGCTTCAACGTGCCGGGGCCGCCGACGGGAGTCTCTGCCTGACGAAGGTGTCCGCTCCCATCCCCGGCTGCCAGTTCGACCCAATCAACCACACCACTACTCGGCGCAAACTCGACGACCAGAGTCGACAGTAGCGTGCGGGCACCGGTGACGTCGCCGGCATCGATCATCGCACGTAGCTGGTCGAGCCCAGAGCGCAGCACATCCCAGGTTAGGCTGTGTTCAGTGGCCTTCATTATACGCGGATGATTGGTCTTGACGGGATCGCCGCCTATCAACAGTTCTTCGTATAATTTTTCGCCAGGCCGAAGCCCGACTACCCGAATCTCGATATCGCCGTCCGGATTCGCGGTATCGCGGATAGTCAGACCTGATAAGAGGATCATTTGGCGGGCGAGATCACGGATCAGTATCGGTTCGCCCATGTCGAGCACAAACACCTCGCCCCCCGTTGCCATCGCGCCCGCTTGCAACACCAGATGGACAGCCTCTGGAATTGTCATGAAATAGCGCGTTATGTCGGAATGCGTGATCGTGATCGGCCCCCCCGCCCGGATCTGGCGGGTGAACAGCGGAACCACTGATCCGCTCGAACCCAGCACATTGCCGAAACGGACCATCGAAAAACAAGTCTGGCGCGGATCAACCGTCGCGCTCAATGCCTGAAGCGTCAGTTCCGCAAGGCGCTTTGACGCTCCCATGACATTGGTCGGCCGGACGGCCTTGTCCGTGCTCACCAACACGAAATCGCGCACCGAATAACGCGCGGCAAGCTGCGCAACCACTGCGGTGCCGATCACGTTGTTTCTCAGCCCCTCCAGCGGATTATGTTCTACCAGAGGAACATGCTTGTAAGCAGCGGCGTGAAAGATCATCTGCGGCCGCCACGTCCGCACGATCGAGTCCATCCTTACGTTGTCCGTTACCGACGCAAGCAGTGGCACGAGCCGGTCGCCTCCGTTCGCCTCCAGCTCATGATGAATAGCATAGAGCGCGTATTCACTCGCATCGACCAGCAGCAGGCGCTGCGGGCCCATAGCCATGATCTGGCGGCATAGCTCGCTGCCGATAGACCCCCCGGCGCCCGTCACCAGGATTACGTTGCCGGTGATATGCTCGGCAAGAGCATGGCTCTCATACAGAACGGGATCACGTTGAAGCAGATCGGTAATCGTCACCTCGTGCAGATCGTTTGCTTGCACAGTGCCATGGGCAAGCTCCATCAATCCCGGCAGAGTGCGGATTCCAATACCGATCGTCTTCAGTTCGTCGATGATCTGGTTGCGCCGGGTGCGGGTCGCGGAGGGGATCGCGAGCAGCACGTCAGCGATTGCGAGATCCTCGACATGCCGACGCAAATCGTGCGGCGCATAGACCCGCAGTCTTCGTACCTTGCTATTATGCAGCGAGCGGTCGTCGTCGAGAAAACCAACAACTTCCATTTCATGGCTGCCCGCCATCGCGTCCACCAGCTGCCGGCCGGCCGATCCTGCACCATAGATCAGGACGCGGGCGCGTTCTTTGGCTCCGCGTGGGCGGCGCGCAACTCCGCCTAGAAGGCTGCTAGTGACAACGCGTGAGGCGCAAACGGCTAGAAAAAGGAGCGCGGGCTGGATCAGACCAACCGTACGCGGTACGTGTTCGAAGCCGTAAGTCGTGATAAAAGCAGCGTAACACAAGCCATAGACGCCGCAGGCGAACGCACACGACGCCACCGTCTCGGCTCCGGCGTAGCGGAAGACGATACGATATAGGCCAAAGGCCGAAAACACGGGGATAGCCAGCGCGATCGACAAGACGACCGCCACCATCGGGCGGCCGTTCATGGGCACCCAGTCACTCAGGCGCAGGCAATAGGCGATCCACACCGTCAGCGCACACAGCGCAGCGTCGACCCCGATCGCAATCAACCGCTTATATGGCCGCGGCAAGGCCAATAATGGTTCTGCAATCCTACGCATATTACCGATGACTCCAAGGCTAACCGGTACACGTTGCGCGGTGAACCCAGCGCGCTCTTAGGCGAGGATCGACGATATTCCTACCCATCGCGGATAAGTCCCAAGCATGGATCTAAGACGGCGGCGGCGCATACCGACTTGATAAGGTAACCCTGTTCGCTCTAGTGCGATGCATCGCTGCCCACCCGGCCGGACGCTCAGCCGCATGGCAATTATTCTTCTTAAACACGAGTGAGACGCTGCAATGCAGGATCGCCTGTTCCTCTCCCCCCCGCACATGGGCGGCAGCGAGCAAGCGCTCGTCACCGATGTGTTTGCATCAAATTGGATCGCGCCAATTGGCCCGATGATCGACCGCTTCGAGCAAGAACTGTCGTCATTGACGGGGATGGCAGAAACGGTTGCACTGTCGAGCGGTACCGCTGCGCTGCACCTGGCGCTGCGGCTGAGTGGCATCAGCGCGGGCGACGAAGTCTGGGGCTCGACCATGACCTTCATCGGCGGGGTCGCACCGATCCTCTACGAACGCGCTGTCCCGGTGTTTCTGGACGTCGATCCCGCAACGCTTCTTCTTGACCTAGATCTGCTGGAGAGCTCGCTTGCGGCACGCGCCGACGCGGGTGAGCGCCTGCCCATCGCGGTTATTTCCACCGACCTCTACGGTAGTGCGGTTGACATGACGCGAATGCGCGCGCTTGCCGCCCGTTTCGGCTTCATTTGGATCAGTGACACTGCCGAGGCATTGGGGTCACGCCTGGGCGAAGCACATGCCGGAGAGGGCGCGGACTTCGTAATCCTGTCGTTTAACGGCAACAAAATCATCACTACCAGCGGTGGTGGAGCGCTGTGCTGCAAAGATCCCGCGCACGCCCGAGAAGCGCGCTTCCTGTCAACCCAGGCCCGCGATCCAGCGCCACACTATGAACATTCGACCTACGGCTACAACTACCGGCTCAGTAACATCTGCGCTGCGATCGGCGTCGGCCAGCTCGAGGTTCTTGCTGAACGTGTCACGGCGCGCCGAGCGATCCATGCCGCCTATTATGAGCGGCTGGCCGACCACGATGGTATCTTTTTCCACGCTGAACCAGCCAACGGCCGCGCGAACCGATGGCTGACGACGCTAGAACTCGACCCCGCCCATACCGGCTGCACTGCCGAGGACATACGGCTGGCACTAGAGGCGGAAAATATCGAGAGTCGCCCGCTGTGGAAGCCGATGCACATGCAGCCGGTATTCAGCACGGCTTCGACAATAGGAGGCGCACGCGCTGCACGCGCTTTCGCGATCGGGCTGTGCCTTCCCTCTGGCTCAGCGATGACGGACAACGAAGTCGATCGCATCGTGAATATCATGGTGCGCACGCTACGATGATCAAACGAGGGTTCGACATTCTTGGCGCCACGATTGCACTGGTCGTGCTGTCGCCCCTACTGGCCGGCGTCGCTGCGTTTGTCGCGCTGCGTCTGGGGCGCCCGGTCCTGTTCGCTCAGGATCGGGCTGGCCGTCACGGCCGCGCATTTCGGATGCGCAAGTTCCGAACCATGACCGACGCGCGCGATGCAGCTGGCGTGCTGTTGCCTGACGCTGCCCGGCTAACAACGGCTGGACGATTTCTGCGGTCCACTAGTCTCGACGAACTTCCCGAGCTCTGGAACATCTTGATAGGCAACATGAGCCTGGTTGGGCCGCGCCCGCTGCTGATGCGCTACCTGCCGCGGTACTCACTCGAACAGGCACGACGCCATGAAGTTCGTCCAGGGCTGACTGGTATTGCCCAGATTAGCGGACGCAATGCACTGTCTTGGGACGAGAAGTTTGCACTCGATACCTGGTATGTTGATCACCGCTCATTTTGGCTTGATCTCCGTATCCTTATCCGAACCGCATGGCGTGTCTTCGACCGCAGCGGCATTAATGGCACAGAACACGCGACCATGACGGAATTCATGGGTAACGAAGCGGTTTCGGACTTATCCCACACCGGCGCGAATGACGTCGCATCCCCGTCGAAAACGCTGCCAAGCACCCATTAAGAGTCTGCTCGGCAAGCGTTTGATATCAGATCAGGACCGGTCCCATGTCATTTATAAAACACCTTACCGCCCTGATACCCGCTCGCTTTCATCCGGCGCGCCAATCTCGGCTAGATGCCTCCCTGGACACATATAGCAGCCGCACATCGACGGTCGGTCGCCGCAGCGCGATTGGTATAGCGGCGATCGGTGCTGGCGGCGCCCTATGGTCGATGCAAGAAACAAACACTGCATCCGCACAGGACGCAACGAGCCCCGGCCCATCGTCCGGTCGCATCAATATCCGCGCGTTTGGCGCCAAGGGCGATCGTCGGACCGATGATCTCGGCGCCATCCGCAAGGCGATCGTGCAGGCCGAACAAACCGACCAATATCCTGCTAGCGTCTTCATCCCCACGGGCAATTTTCGCCGCAGCGATAGCATCGCGCTTCCCAACCAAACATGCCTATTCGGCGAGGGTGTCAGCTCTATCCTTAACAGCCAAAACGACACCGAGTTCAACAAGCCCATCCTGGTCAACAAGTCTGCCGCTGGCCTGATCGCAGCGCGCATTCAGGATCTTACCTTATACGGGGGATCGCACGGTCTGCAGCTCGACGCCGAACAGGAGAATGCCGATCTGCGCCTTCATAATGTAGGGATGCTGCTGCAGAGCGTCGCGAATATTGAGGTCAATAAGCTATTCCAGACTGTGAAGATCTCGAATTGCGTGTTCGGCAGTGCTCCCTATGGCATCCGAGTTACCGGCACAGGGACAAACTGCCTCCTCGCCACGGGATCGGAATGGCTGGATCATTCCGAAGGCGCGATTTTTCTGCGCGGCGCGGACGGCGTCACGATCGTCGGCGGACGATTTGAGGGGGGCGGTCGTCCTGGTCGCGCCTGTATCGATATAGAGAACGCGACCAATATCCTCTTTCTCGGCTGCTTCTTCGAAAACGTTCATGAGACCCTGGCACGCTTTCGTGGGATCACCGGGGCGATAGTGTTTCAGTCCTGCCACTTCTCAGGGACGAACCTGGGCAATGGCGTGTTGCGTGCGTTTCGCTGGGACATTGGCCAAGAGACGGTACTCTTTCGAGACTGTATCAGTGTGCAGCCGATGCCGGTCGACGGCCATGTCATGCTCGAGGGCAGCAATCCCGGGATCTTTGCGCGTCAGATACTTGTGCAAGGCACGCAACAGGCCGGACGCCTGCTGGTTCAGCCCGGCGCCCTAGCGACAGATCAGCGCGCGATCACTATCGACGCGGTCGGCGCGACGGGAGACTGGCGCCTTAACGGCCATCTGACGCTTTACCCCGCAGCATCGGGTGACACGACCCAGACCATATCAATAACGGTGACCCCCGCCTCGCGTGATATCGTTCTTGCTGCGTCTCCCCGCAAGGTTCGGCTTGTACGCACCGGGTCAGGACGCTGGATGATTGCGATAGCCCCTATCGCCGGTATGACAACACATTCTGGCTATGCATTTAGCTGGGACGTTCTCGCCCAAGGCGCGCAGCCCACCATTCGTGTACCATTGACTTGACGGGCAAAAAACGGCAGCGCGCGGTGCGTACCAGCCATTGCAGCCTTCCTTTGCGCGGCGATCACCGGCCTTTCATTTCATGTTTCCTGACACAGCGATACCAGATTTGCGAGCGATCGCTGTGACCGCGACTGTGGTCGTCCTTTTTCATCCAGAACCGGATGACCTTGCCAATCTCGCGCAGATGGCGTCTTGGGGGCAGAGCGTTGTTGCGGTCGTCAATGCCTGCGATATGGCCCTCGCGGCACGACTGCCCGTGCACGCAAACATCCACTATATCCGTAACGAAGCCAATGCAGGTCTTGCCCATGCACTGAACCAGGGCATAGCCGCGGCAATGGAACGAGGCGCAGATTACGCGCTGCTCCTCGACCAGGACAGCCGCCCAGATACTACGATGTGCGACCGCTTGGTCGCGGTCGCCGAGGCAATCCAAGCGGCCAGCCGACGGCTCGCATGCGTTGCACCCGCGCTGATCGATCGCAAGCTCGCAAGCGCGGATGTCGGCTCTCACGATGCTGATCGCGCGACCACCGGAACCCTGGCGACGTCGGGAACGCTGGTCACTCGCGCCGCATGGAAAGGTGTCGGGCCGATGTGGGAGGATCTGTTTATCGATGGCATCGACCACGAATGGTGTTTCCGAGCGCGCGCACGCGGCTTCGAGACGATCGTTTCGCCGGGCGTGACCATGAGCCATAATATGGGCGAAGGCGCGATTTCGGTATTCGGCCGCTTCAAGCCGATCCACCGTTCAGCAGTCCGCCATTACTTCATCGTCCGCAACACACTGTGGCTAGCACGCCGAGATTATATTCCACTGCGCTGGCGAACCAGCGAAGTGCTCAAACTGGCCTATCGGGCGCCGGCCTATGTGTTCTTTAGCAACCGTCGAATGCGCACAGGGCGTAACCTCGTGCGCGCCCTGATCGACGGGGTTCGCACGCCGCGCATGGTATCTCCCGGACGCTTCCTATAATCAACACCGTTGCATCCGGCTCGCCTGCTGCATGAAGGGAAGAATTCAGTGAAACCAGAAACTTATTATGCCAATGCCCGCCTCGACGTCGTCGATATCATTCCCAAGGGCCGCTATCCGCTGATCCTAGAAGTGGGCGGCGGTGATTTCCCGACACTGCGCAAGCTCGGTGACGATCACGGCGCCCAGATCTGGGGCGTCGATGTCCGCCGACCCGAACTCGAGTTCGATACCTTCGTTGAAGGATCTATCACCGATCCCACAGTCGTTGCCAAACTGCCCGAAGGACGCATCGATCTAATCGTGGCCAACGACGTCATCGAGCACATCGATCAGACCGACGAGTTCTTCAGGGTTCTCCATACGCTGTTAAGCCCGGGCGGCGTCCTGGCACTGTCGGTGCCAAACATCCGCCAAATCAGGACCGCATACCAGATTTTCCTGCGTGGTACCTTTCCGCGTGACGACGCCGGGCTGTTCGATCGCACCCATTTGCGCTGGTTCTGCAAGAAGGACGTGGTGACACTCGCCACCCGGGCCGGCTTTACCCTCAAGGACTGGCGCGGGTCAGGCCGCTTGGTTCCTGCCGCCCTGGCACGCTTGCCAACCGCCGAGTTCTTCGCCTTGCAGAATTTGTTCGTCTTCACCAAGTGACGATACCGCAGATCTTGCTTTTATCCACGGCAGCCGCGGCAATGGTCGCGGCCTTCGTGGTCGAGTCCTCCTCCTGGTGGATTAAAGGTGCATGCGCGCCCGGCTCGGTCGGCCTCTACGTCAGCCGTTCCAATATCTATTTATATTTTGGGCGGTTCTTCGCACTTGCGTATAACGCGCTGATCGCCTTCGGGATCGAGAACGGCGCGCCTGCCAGTCACGTCGCGATGACGCTAGCGATCGGCTTCGCGGGCACCTGCGTCGCGCATCTCCTGCTGCTGCGGGGAGGACCAACGACCCATTTCACCGTCGCGATGCTTGCCCGCATCCTTATGCTGCCGCGCCCGGCACCGTATGTCGCGGACGGGCCCACGCCCGGAAATCGGGCAATCGTTGCGTCTACCGCGATTGCTTCGCTCTGCTTCGGAATGGGGATCAGCCTGCCGCTGCTGCTAGCGGTATTCGTGCCGCAGTACCGCATGTCGCTGTCCTACGTAGGGCAGACCGTCAATGCGCTGGGCACCATCATGCTGCTATTTATGGTCGACCAGCGACTGTTCCGCGCACTTGACCAAGGCGGGCTCAACCAAACATTGCCCAGCTACAGCCTGGGACGTGCATTCGCTTTTGGTGTATCGGCAGTATTATGCCTGTTGATTTACAAGGCTGTTTGACGTGACTGGCATCGACCCGGATTCATCGTCTCCTGAGTCATCCGCAATCGCGGGCGCGGCCTATTGGATCACGCTTGCTGCGATCGGTGTCTGTATCATAGGCGTCTGGCTGACAACGGCCGCATCGCGGTTCGCCGATTTCGATACCTATGTTCTCTACCTCGATCAGCTTGTCCATTTTCCGCCAATAAACTGGTGGTATTTCGAAGCTCTTTCCAATTTCTACCTGCTCGTACTTCACAACCTGACGCAATCGGTGGAAACCTCCATCTTTGCAGCCCATGACCTGCTGGCCGTTGCCTTCGTATTGTTCATGGTTGCAGCTTTTCCTCCGAAGAACTCGTCCTGGGCCTCAATCCTTTTCCTTTTCTGCCTGCTTGGGCCCGCGCTTGCTTTCGTGACATTACGCGCAACACCTGCCTATTTTCTTGTTGCAATAGCGACCCTCCACGCAATGCGTCGTGATTCACGGGGATGGCTCTACACGTTTATCGCATTTCTGTTTCACGCCTCGACATTGCTCGCGGTCGTACCGATGCTGCTGCTCTACAATCAGGACCGATTGCCCGGCTTCTTGACAGGCAAACACTCGTTGCGATTGCTTGTGGGATTGATCGTGCTGCTGCTGCCTGTCGCAATACTATTGCCCCAGATCGCCAGCAGCGCCGCATCGCTACTCCAGAGCACACCCTACCTTTCCAAGTATATTGCTTACACGGATGAGGTATTGCCAGCCGATCACGTAACCAGTATAAACCACTATATTTTTCTCGCATTTGTCCTTGCGTATTCAATAGTTTTCTTCTGGAAGATGAACAAGGATGCGAGCCGTATTAGTATATATGTCATGTCATCTCTTTTTATCTATATACTGGCCTTCTTTTCCCTATCCCCGGTTGCGGCATTCCGGCAGGCGCCGTTCTTTCTCCTGCCCATGATATCCTTGTTTCCGTGGCGAAACATCGGCCTTAAAGGGCCAATGGCATTGGTGTTCATAGTTGCCTGTGCGTGCCTGTTCTACTTCCAGTTCGATCAGGTCTACATATGATAATCGACCAGGACCGCCTGCCCCGCATTTGCGTTCTGATGGCGGCGTACAACGGCGAACAGTTCATTGCTGATCAAGTCGCAACCATCCTTAATCAGCGTAACGTCAGCGTTACGTTGCGCGTACGCGATGATGGATCGACGGACGCCACTGTCGCAGTAATTGAGGCCGAAGCCCGCCGCGACCCTCGGGTCGCGCTCGTTGATTCCGGCGATCTATCTACGGGATCGGCAGCGCGAAACTTTCTGCACATGCTTGCCACCGTCGATCTCGGCGAGTCCGACTATGTTGCGCTCGCAGACCAAGACGATCTATGGCTCTCGCACAAGCTGTACCGCGCAATTGGTCAGATTGAGAAGTTTGCAGCAGGTGGTTATTCCGCCGATCTCATCGCTTTCGACGATGCCGGCAGAAAGGCACCGTGGCTTCTGCGCAAGCACGACGCGCAGCGACGTTTCGACCATGTTTTTCAGGGGGCTTCGGCAGGCTGCACCTACGTTCTCACGCGAGCCACGGTCGAGAAAATGCGTCCTTGGCTACGCCTGCTTACCTTTCCCGTCGATCACGGGGTCTCCCACGACTGGGCCATTTACGCATTCGTGCGCAATTATAACCTCGGCTGGGTATGCGACGATATTGCGCCAATCCTCTACCGCCAGCATACCACCAACGTCTACGGATCGCAGCGCGGAATCGGCGCCATCGTTGCGCGCGTCAGGCTGTTGCGGGCGAGATGGTATCGCCGTCACATTCTATGGCTTGCTGCACAACTCGATTTATCTGTCAGTGAGCAGATTTTGATACGTCGCGTTACACGCCTATCGCTGCTGGACCGATTTTGGCTGATTGCCCATGCAGGGCAGCTGCGGCGTCGATATTATGACGTGCTTATGCTACGACTGGCGATCGCAATGGGCCTGTTCTGATCCTGTATACTCGATGCACAAGCCCGCAGCGGATTTGCGGGTCTCAAAATGCTGCACTAGGGAGGCACCATGACTGTTCTGCTAATCCCTTCACGCCGCCACGGCGATGCCCGCGGCTGGTTCACCGAGACCTATAACCGCGATACCTTCGCCGCGCTGGGCATTGAGTGCACCTTCGTGCAGGATAACCATTCCCTGTCCGCCGCCCCCTTTACCCTGCGTGGGCTGCATTTTCAGATACCGCCTCACGGACAGGACAAGCTGGTGCGATGCATCCAGGGGCGGATGTTTGATATTGCGGTCGATATCCGGCGCGGATCGCCCACATACGGGCAATGGGTCGGCGCGGAGCTAAGCGCGGAGAACGGGCATCAGTTGTTCATCCCAATTGGTTTCGCCCACGGGTTTCTGACATTGGAGCCCGATTGCCAGGTCACCTACAAATGCTCGGACACGTATGCCCCGGCGCACGACGGGGGAATTCGGTGGGACGATCCGGCGATTGGCATCGACTGGCCGATGCCGGCAGGCACCCCCCCCCAGTTGAGCGCTAAAGACGCGATCCAGCCGCTGCTCACCGATTTCGATAGCCCCTTTGTTTATGACGGCCGTCCGCTGACGCCGCTCGCCTGAAGGACAGACACGATGCGCATCTTCGTCACCGGCGGGGCCGGTTTCATTGGCTCGGCACTCGTCCGCCATCTGATGGAGAACACGACCCACGAGGTTCTGAACTTTGACAAGCTTACCTATGCCGGCACGCTGACCACGGTCGCGCGCGTCGCTGAAGGCAACCGCTACCGCTTCGTCCAAGGCGACATATGCGACGCGGAGGCGGTGCGTGCCGCGATTGCGGATTTTAAGCCTGATATCGTCACGCATCTAGCCGCCGAGAGCCATGTCGATCGCTCGATCGACGGGCCCGGCGCGTTCATCCAGACCAATATGGTCGGTACCTACACAATGCTCGCCGAGGCACGCGCCTATTGGCTGTCGCTCGGCGACACAGCGAAGGCGGCGTTCCGCTTCCACCACATCTCGACCGACGAGGTGTACGGCTCGCTCGGCGAGACCGGGCTGTTCACCGAAGAGACGCCCTATGATCCGCGTTCGCCCTATTCGGCGTCGAAGGCGGGGTCGGACCATCTCGTCAGCGCCTGG
>Ga0308164_10002693_pt1 | contig 17201 bp, 16 predicted proteins | sample PhyTR2_FD_201031 | JGI IMG/M metagenome (GOLD analysis project Ga0308164, IMG submission 201031) | Phyllosphere microbial communities from UC Gill Tract Community Farm, Albany, California, United States - DLSLT.R2 | ecosystem: Host-associated > Plants > Phyllosphere > Unclassified | place: USA... | reverse complement strand
AAGCGTGGCAGCATGCCCGCCGGCCAGGTCTGTATCGCCCTATCAAAATGCCCGTCACGCTCCGGCTCGATGCCGATATCGTGAGCTGGTTCAAGGAGCACGCCCATGATCGCGGCTACCAGACCGAGATCAACCGCGTGCTGCGCCGCTACGTTGCAGAGAGCGAAGCGCGGGCCTGACGCTATCCATACCGCTGCTTAGCCGCTCCCACTGCCGACTGATATGTGGGCAGAGTTGCCAACGGCAGGGGATCGAACCCGACCCGTCGCCGAGATCGCTGTAGCGATACGTCTACCAATTCCGTCACGCTGGCACGTACCAAGTTCGGGAAAATCCCGTCATTAAGCAATGTCCGGTTTCGGGTGGCGCGGTTCGCTGGGGGAATGGCTATCTTTGGGTGCCCCTGCCGTCGCAAAAGGGACCCCTTTTGCAACGCGGCCCGTGCCAGCTTTGATTCTCGAAATAGGATCGAGTTTCAGGAATTAACCGCTGCCTCGTATTGTGGTGTGTGGAACAAGAATATCGGATTAGGCTGTGCAGTCTTACCTTATCGGCATGATCTTACCCGTGCCAGGCTCGGGGCGTCTGGTTCTATTCGAAGCGTATCCGACGAGGGATGTCATTCACCGCGAAATCTGGGGGCGAGAGATGTTCCTGTTCGACGCCGGCAACCGGCCCGTTTGGTAGATCGCGCCGGAACCAGGCGCGACGGACGACATGCACCGGAATTCGATGCGACCCGCCCCGCGACCGACACCTTCTCCGCCATCAGCAATATCGACGAACGATTTTATGCGAGCCGGATCGGCGGTGACACCTTTGTGATCGATATGTCTCCACCTTTTATCGTCATTTTCCAAAGGGCGGTAAGGCCGAGACAGGTGACAAATAGCTCTGACAGACCGTGCCAATTAGCGATGACATCTACACCCCGAGTTACGCAGCTTTCTCTTCGACGGTGCAAACACCGTCGAAGAGCTTGCGAACCTGCTCTTTTGGCGGAACCGCAAGGCAATCCTTGATCGCCGCTCGATTTAGTCTCCGCCCCTTCTTAACTTGGCTTCCCGTCGGACTAGCAGCATCGGACGCGGATGGGGTGGCTGCCGCGGCAGCGGCAGCGTCATCGGCGGCCTGCGTCGCCTCGATCACGCGCAAACTATTTGCCGCGATCGCGGGGTCGACGCGGATCGGGGGCATTTGCGGCGCCGGTATCTTGGTCCGCTCGATCAGGTGCTTCTCCGCGTAATAGCGGACCTTCTTGCCGTAGGTCGCGTACATGCCGCGCCGGAAGACAATCAGATCGTTTTCCGGCAGCAGCTCGACTTCCTGTGGGAGCATCAGCGGCCGGCGCTGGTCGGACTCCGACGTCGAGCCGCCTCCGCCACCCCAGGTACCCATCGAGCGCGAGCGCGCCTTGTATGTGTAGCTGCCTAACTGGTCCGAGATCTTCTTTGCCTCGGACAAGGCGGCCGGACGCAGCACGAGCCGCACCGCGCAGTTGCGCTCGATGTCGGCCGCCACCTTGTCGCCATAGACGCCCTGGATCTGCTCGAGCGACTGAAACGCCGGCAGCATCCGCAATCCATAGCCAGCGACATAGCTGAAGGCATTTGCCAGCACGATGCATTTGCCGAGGCTGGCGAACTCGTCGAGTGCGAGCAGCACTTTGACCTGGTGGACGCCCTCCTTCGGCAACTCGCGGACGTTGCGGTCGATGAGTTGCTGGAAAAGCAAGCCGTAGATCGGCGCAACGCGCTCCAGATCGTCTGGCGAGACGCCGAGGTAAAGCGAGATCCGCTTGTCGCGGAACTCGCTCAGATCGAAATCGCTCTCCGACGTTGCCGCATCGACATACGGGTTCAACCAGGCATTGATTTTCGACGTGACGGACTGACGCAGGCCGGAGAAGGTATTTGCCGACGAGCCGGTGTAATCCTGGATCGCCGAGACGCACGCAGTCGACAACGGCTTACCAGCCTTCTCGCGCGCCGCGATGATCTTGGGGAAACGGCGCTGTGCATCGACAGCCGCGAACTGGCGATAAACCTCGCCGAGCGTGAAGGGGAGGGCGTTCTCCCCATCGTCGACGGTTGCGGCGATATACGCTGTGACGCCGAGGAACGCGGTGCGCGCGCCTTCCGCCCAAAACTTCTCGCCAGTCAGCGGATCGGGGTAGAGCATCGCCGCGATCTTCTGCAGCTCGTTGATGACCTCGACCGGATCTCGCCGGTTGATGTAGCCCAGCGGATTCCACCGCACGGTGCGCCCACTCGTATCGAGCGGATTGAACAGCAGCACGATCTGACGAAGGATCTCTTTGCGATAACCAGCGGTGTTTTCGTAATTCTCCTGCTTGATGTCGAGAACGACCAGCGAGTCCGGCCAGTCGAGCAGATTGGGGATGATGACGCCGACACCCTTACCCGCGCGTGTCGGTGCCTCGAGCATGACATGCTCCGGACCACCAAAGCGCATCACTTTGCCATTGAATTTGCCCAGCACGATGCCGGTCTGGGATAGCAGCAGGCCCTTCTTAACCTCGCTGATGCGCGCCCAGCGTGCTTCGCCATGCAGCTTTTGTCGCGTGAACAGCGTCGAGATAATGATGATGACGGTCAGCACCATGCCGACCCCGAAGCCGATCAGGAACGGCTGATAGATAATCGGATATCCTTTTAGCGCCCAGAGCGCGGCGGGCACCTTGCGCCACGGCGTATGTGCATTGAGCAAGTGCGCCTTGAACAGGACGGCGACCGCGCCGATCGCCGCGCTCATCACCAACCCAATCAGGGCCAAAAACGCGATCGCTGCCGGCTGCGACCCCTCGTCGCTCCGCATCCATTTACCGCTCACGCCATAGTCTCCCTAATCGTGCGGCTTGCTCGCTGGATCGAACCAAACTTCCGTCATGCGATAGCGCGCCGGCCGACCCTCACCAGGCGGCAGCCGGTGCATCTGCACGACGATATCGACCAGCGAACGCAGCAGCGACCGGATGTCGTGGCGGTCGAGATCGTTGCCGCCCTCCGACTCCTTGACCAGCAGCGTAAGCTGCTCGAACGCGCCCTCGGCCGTGTTGGCGTGGACAGTCGTGATCGAGCCGGGATGGCCGCTGTTGACGTTGCGCAGGTAGAAGAACGCCGTGCCATCGCGCAGCTCCTGCAGGAGGATGCGATCGGGCCGCATCCGCAGCGCCGACTCCAGCAACTCCTTGGCGCCGGCCTTCTGGAGGCTCTTCCCGTCCTTGGCGTACATCATGTGGACGTGGTTGCGCTGCGGCACGACCAGCTCGCGCGTATCCTCGATCGTCAGGATCCGCTCATAGTCGGGGATCAGCTTGATGAGCCCCTTTGAGAAGCTCGTCTTGCCCGAGCCGGTAGCGCCGGAAATCAGGATGTTCTTGCGCGCCTCGACCGCAAGCTTGAAAAAGCCGCGCCAGTCGCCCGCCTCGCGCAAGCGCAGCAGATCGGCATCGACATCTCCGTAGAGCCCGTGTGCGCGGACCTCGCTGAATAGACCGGCACGTTCGAAATCGTCGATGTTCATGGTCACGCCCGACGCCTTGCGGATCGTGATCGAGATGAAGCCTCGCTCGACAGCGGGGGGCACGACGACCTGTGCGCGTTCGCCCCCGGGCAGGACCGAGGAGCAGACCGGATATTCGGAGTTGATATCCTGCTTGGTCAAGCCGGCGATCAGCTTGGCCAGCGTCATGAGAGCGGCGTTGTCGAGCGCCGGCTCGTCATGCCACTCCCACCCGTTGCGCGTCTCGAGACCGATCACCCCGGGCTCGTTGATAACCAGCTCGGTCACGTCGTCGCGAAGAAGATGCCGTCGGATCGGCTCGGCATTATGCTCGTAGATGAGCGACGTAGGGCTGGATGCCATCGGCTTAGCGCCTTAGCCCCACGTCATAGACCGAGCGGAAATCGAAGTCCTTGGCGACGAAGATCGCAGCGGTGTCGCCCTGGTTCTTCTTCAGGATCGGTTTGATGTTCATCGTATTCTGAAGCACCGTTTGCCCGGTTTGCCCCGGAACCTGCGTCGTGTTGCTACCCTCATTGGCAAGTGCTCTACCGGCGATCTGCGAGGCATCCTCCAGCACCGAGATGACGAGCCCAACGCCGAACCGCGCCCAGAATTGCGTATCCACACCGCCCGGAAGCCCTGCGCGGCCAAGGCTGTCGGCCGCGGGCGAACCGAGATCGATCGCAACACCGCGGGGGGTCAGAGCGCGGGTCCACAGCACGAACAGGCGAGCCTGCCCCTGCGTGATGCCGCCCGAATACTGCCCAAGCACCTTGGTCCCCTTGTCGATGAGGATGATGCGACCGTTCTCGGAATAGACGTCGTGATTGATGACGCACGACACGAACCCGGCCTGCGTCGAATTGATCGCGGTCTGAAGCGTGCAGGGGATCACCGTACCGGCGCTCAGCAGCAGGTTCCGGTCGGCGACCATGGTGGCGCGCACGGTCTGGACCGCGGCGTGGCTGAGCTGGTCGTTGAAATCGGTGGCGCCCTTTGCCGGCACAGCCGGCGCATCGTCATCCGACGGCCCGAAACCGCTTGCGCCGAACCCTTGTCGCGCAACGGTGGATTGGCCGCTACGCGACCCATCGCCTTGGCCCGCCCCTTGCCGCCCTTCCATGCCCGCGCCAGGCACGGCCGATGCCGTGCCGGTATTGCCGAAGGCCATGATCGGCGATCGCTGCGCCGCATCCGCCATCGCGCGAGCTTGCTCGGCCCGTCGCTGCGCGGGCGACTGCTGCCCGTTTGACGCGGTGGTGGTTGCCGAGACGGGGTTCCCGTTCGCATCCGCAACCTGGGTGCCGGCCGCTGGCGTAATCGGTCGCCCGAACACGTCAGTCTGTACAGCGTTAGGTTGCCCAAGCTGGCCCGCCAGCGCCGCCCGCTGCGCGTTCGCAGAGCCCATCACATCGTCCACAGATCGCTCGCTGGCCTTAGCGGGCTGAGCTGCCGACGCCGCGCTGGCGGACTGGTGGAACGCGCTATAGCCGATCATGAGGCCACCCATCGTGCCGAGGAGACCGACCCCGGCGCCGATCAAGGCTATGTTGCCCCACCCGCCACTGCGTGCGACCGGGCTATCGATGTCGCTCGAAGGGACGGTATCCGCAGCGACGTCGCCGCCCCGGTCAATGACGGTGCTGACCATGTTACTGTCCCTTCACTTTACGTTCGACCACATTGGAGACGGTGCCCGTGCGATCGCCGCGATCATTGCGCAGCGGCGCCTCGTTGTAGATGCACAGCACCGTCGAACCGCGCCGGAGGCGGATCTGACGATAGACCGCATGGATCACGACGAAATCCTCGCGAACATCGTAGGGGACGATGGTCTCGGTCCCGTCGACGTCGACCGCGAAGATCGAGGGGATATCGGCGTGCCCTGGATAGCGCAGTACCGTGAACTCGCCATTGTCGGAGATCTCGGTCGGTTGCAGCGCGGAGTCGCCCTGAACCGTATAATGCATGTTCCGAGTGCCCTCGATCACCGCATGGTCGAGCGCTGCCTGGGCGACGTTCGTCTCGATCGCCTTGGCGGTTTGCGCCTGCACGAGCTGCACCTGGAGCGCCGCCATGGCGCGTTCCTCGCGCGGATAACGGAAGCGGACACCGTACATCGTATCGCCCGTTCCGAGCGACAGATTGAAATGGTAGGTTCGCGGCGTTCCACCCGCATTGGTGATGACGATCAGGTTTGTCCCGCCCGCCTTCTCACGCGGCTTCAGGAAGACGACGTTGCCGACCGGGGCGATTTGCCACGACACCGTGTCGCCGAGTGCTGCCTGCGTCACCGTCTCGCCCGGACCGAACTGAATCTCGATCGCGTGGCGGAAACTGCCAACGATCGTCACCACCTGGTCGGGATCGTAATTGACGTTGCGAACGCGCGCGTCCTTCCCGCCAGGGATGGGGGTCTCGGACGCAAACGCCGCTTGCGGCATCAACGTGACCGCACAAGCCCCGACGATCGACAACGCAACGAGGCGTTGCCACACCGCACCAACCGAGCGCCAGAACCAGCTTTTTGAGCCGGTATCTGTCACCACCAATTCTGTCGTTGATGGTGACAGGCGAACAGCCAGCTTCTTGCGAAGCTCTGGCATGAAGGGGACGACGACGCGCTCGCGATCGTCCGGAATTGTTGGCTGATCGCTCATCTCACGCCTCCGGGTCGGAACGATAATTGACGACCTGGAAGCCGAGCGGATCGATGTTGCGATCCTTTTCATGTTCCGGTGCCGTGGTGTATCTGAAGGTCAGGATCGCGTTCCAATTCTGCGCGACCGGTGTGTTCTGACCGATGGTGATGATCTTGGTGTAGCGGACCTGCGCGACCGTCGGGCTCAAGAAGCTGATCGTCCGGATCGAGATCGAGACGAAGCCCTTGTTGCCGTAGATGTTCGAAGGCGCGTTCTTGTTGTTCGCCGAGACACCGTTCAGGTAACGAGCGCCCTCGAGCTGGTCGCTCATCAGCATCACGGCATAGGCGTTCTCGCGTGCAGCGTCGTTCAGCCAGCCTTCGCGCATCCGCACATATTGCGAGATGAAGTAGCGGTTGACCGCATCGTCGTAGGTGCGCGGCTGCGGCCCCTTCAGGGCCGTGATGACCTGCGTTTCGCCGGAAGACTTATCGACCCGGATGACATAGGGCTCGACCGTCTTCAGCGGGGCCAGCATCGCCACGGCCGCAACCGACGCGACGGAAAGCGCGCAGGCGCCCGCGGCAACCCCCCAAGCGAGTTTCTTCGACTGGATCGCCGCACGCATACGGTCGTATTCCCACGTCCTCGACGTCTCGAAGTATTTTCCTTTGTCTTCGGACTTCACCACGCCCATGGCGCCGATCCCTTCAGCAGGAGGAGTAGGACAGCGCGACACCCGGCTGGGGCATCCCTGGCGCTGGTCGCGGAATATTCATCGCCCCAGGGCCGATCGGCGCAGCCGGTGCTGTGTCAGGCGTCTGGGACGGGGAAGGCGTGGGTGCCGAAGCGGGTGTGTCATCCCGCATCAACACCGGATCCGACGGTGCGACAGGAGCCGGCGCCGGTGTCGCCGCACTGCTTGGCGGCGCGACCATCGACCGACCTACGCCTTGCTGCGATGCCGGAAGCGGCACTGGCAGGCTGGGCAGAATCGTCCCGTACAGGTTCGCCGGGCGGCGATGCTTGCCGTCACAAACCGATGGCGGTTTAATGTGAGTCCCGGTGCAGCCGCTAACCGCGACCGCGCCTAACGCCACGATGGTCAGCCTTTTCATACGGTCTCCGTTCGTATCTTTGCCGCGCGGGCGGTGTTCATGGTTCAAGATCGAGATCCAGCCAGCCTAGCTGGAGCGACTGGCGGACCCACCCGTGCCGCCACCCCCGGGAGGACGGTTCGCCTGCGTGGCACGCTTAAACATGAGCCGGTTGGCCATCATGTTGGCACCAGTTTGCAGGAACCCATGGCCGCCTGACGAAGCGCCACCAGCAATGCCTGCCGCAATGGACGGCGACTGGAAGAAAAAGGCGGTTCCGACGGTGTAAATCAGTACGTCTGCCACGACGGCGACAAGTACTTTTGCTGCGTTAAGAGCTATCCCCGCGCCCGTAACAGTGAGGAAATAGTTTCCACTGGGATCGATACTCATCACAATATCGTTCATCGCAGCGGTCTGAAGGCCGGTGATAAATCTCGTCATAACGGCCATGACGACCATAAGAAGGATGTAGTTGGCGGTCTGCTTCAGCCAACCGTCAAACAGCCAGCGGGACGAATTGAAAAGTAAGCAGGCGAGCGCTAACGGTGCAAGGGCAACACATATCGCAACCGATAATTTCGCGAATATGACGATACAGAACCCGACTGCTGCAGATAAAGCCGCAAAGACATAGAGTATAAAGACCGACGCCAATGTCAGTATAAAATACTCTAGTTTCTGTATCGAAAGAGAAACATTGAAAATGCCACCAGTTTGCTGGCCTTGAACCTTCTCATTGGCAAGCCAGAGCGGGCGGGTGACCTTCACCACGTCCACAACATAGAGGTCGAACGTGGTTCCCGGGTTTGTAACCGGCGTACCAGTACCTGCCGATATGATCTCTTCAGGTAAGCCGGTCACGACATTGACGACAAAGGTCGTGTAACCAATCGAACTCGCAGCAGCTATACAAAAGCCTACTTTTCCAGCTTGGAATACCAACTCCCGTAGTGGCGCCTGGATCGCACCGCGCAGCACGGCAAACCCCAATAACAAAAAGTAGATGGTCGCAGCAATGCCGAGCGGCGCGACAACGAATGTCAGGAGACCAGAACCAAAGCCCGAGACCGACGTATCGATCGCAGTGGAAATGTAGCTCCACATTGCCGTAAACGGGCGTGAGATTGGCATAGATGGTGACCTTGCGACAAATGCTCGAGACGGGAGCTACTCTTTTCCGGAAAGGATATTGCCGAATGTATCGTCGGCTTCCTTACCTGCCTGTAGCTGAACCATCCTTCCGGCAGCGGATTCTGCCGACCCGCACATGTGCTGCGTCTCTTCTTGCCCGAGGTTGCTATATTCGCCGTGGCGGCACTTCCCGAGCCACGTCTTGAGCAAGTCCGGGTTCTTCTCAAATTGAGACTCAGTGGGGACTTGAACGGGTTGCGAGCAACCTGCGATCGCCAGCACAAGTGCGAGTGATACTCGAATCCGCATTGTCATTTCCCGTCGAGGGTATCGTTGAATGTCGCCTCTGCATCGCGAGCCGCAGCCGTTTGCGTTGCCGCAAGGGCCAACGACGCCTGGCCTTCCTGAGACATCCGGATCGCCTGCATCTTGAGTGCGTCGTTCTGAAGCTGAGCCTGCTCGACCGCGATGCGGGCTTGCAGGTCCATCACATCCTTCGGATCCTTGGCACTCGAGAGTTGCTCGCGGAGCTGGTCAAGGCCCTGCATCCGGATTTGCGACACGCTAAGCGTGTTCTCACCTAGTGCTGCCGTGGTTGCAGCTTGGCCGGTCGCATCTTTGAGCGCTTGCGCATACGCTGCGTCAGAGCTGGAGGATGACGACGGGTTCATGGTGTAACGCGACTGGATCTGGGAAGCCAACGTACCAAGCGATCCGAGTTTGGAGAGGTCGCCGCTCAGGAGTGTCGACGCATTGATCGACGTGTTCGGCAGGAGGTTGCGCACCTGCGAATTGAGGAGCTGCGGCGCGATGCTGTTGACGTTGGTCAGCTTCGAGAGCGAATTGAACGAGTCCTGCGCCTGCTGAATTTGCTGCTTGCCCTGGTCGATCATCTTGACCGTATTCTGGACCTGCGCGAGCGCCTGTACGTAGGTCGAGGTATCGAACACGGGGATACCCTGGGCAGCGGCCGGCGACGCGAACGCAGCGAGCGCGACCGGCGCGGCTGCAACCATGACGATGTGCTTTAGCGACATGTCAGCTTCTCCTTTGGTTGGCGTAGAAATGCGGCAGCCACGCCACGGGATCGTTGCCCGCATGGGCAATGGCGTCCTCCATGGCGACGAGCGTTTCCTCGCGGCCAGAAAGCACTTTCAACTCGTTCGGCATCCCACCCAGATCGAGCTTCGCCACGATCGAGGTATGCCCCTGCTTGACCAGGAAGGTGCGGCTCTCCGGGGTCAGATCCTCCCGAATCAAGCGAAACTCTGCCTCCGTCAGGCCCAAGCCGTCGCAATAATCTGACCGCTTCGCGTCCGAATTGGGCAACAGGATCTTGGTCGCCGTCTGCTCGATGATCGAGTGCGCGATCGGCGAGCGCAGCGCATCGGCCGGCGACTGTGTGCCGAACACCATGAAGGCGTTGCGCTTACGGAAGGTTTTCAGGCCGTCCTGCGCAAAGGCGCGGAACGCATCATCCTCAAGCGCCTTCCAGAACTCGTCCACGTCGACCACGACACGCTGCCCGTTCAGCAGCTCGTCGACACGGTGGAACAGGTACAGCATCGTCGGCGTGCGGATTTCCGGGTTTTCCAAGAAGTCCGTCATGTCGAACCCGACGAACTGCGCCGCCATCGACACCTCGTCCTCCGGTCCGTCGAACGCCCAGCCGAGCGGTCCGCCAAGGCACCAGCGCTCGAGCCGCGCCCCGATGCCCTCGGCATCGGAGTACCCCAACATCTCGCGCAGTGCGCTGAACGAGCGCGATGGCGCCGGCAGGCGCATCACAGCGTCGATACCCTCATCAATCAGTCGCTCTTCGGCGACGCTGAGCGGGCGGTTATCGCGGCGCACCAGCACGCGGATGAACTGCCGCAGGAACGCAATGTTGTGCGGGCTGGCGGTCAGCCCCTTCAGCGGTGCAAAGCCGGTCGGCTCGCCATTACGCAACGCCAGATAGGTGCCGCCACAGGCGCGTACGAAGATCTCCGCACCGCGATCCTTGTCGAAGAAGACCTGCTTGGCGCCGGTCTTTTCGAGCTGCGCTTGCAGGAAGTTTTGCAGCACCGTCTTACCACCGCCTGTCGGGCCGATGATGAGCGTGTGGCCGATATCGGCGCGGTGGAAATTGAACCAGAACGACGAGCCCGCCCGCGTCTTCAGCAGCGTGACCGCCTCGCCCCAGTGATTCCCAGACTTGCGACCGGCCGGGAAGGTGTAGAACGGGCTGAGCGCCGCAAAATTGCGCGTGTTGATGACCGCAGGGCGTGCGCGCATCCGGAAGTTGCCGGGAAGCTGCGCCCAGAACGCAGCTTCCAACGCTACGTCCTCGCGCGCCATCACCATGCCCGTATCGGCCGCGGCCGATCGGGCGATCGACAGCCGTTCCAGCAGCCGCTTCGGGTTCTCGTCGATAACCGAAATCGACAGATGATGCTCACCCATGGCGAAGCGGTTCGCCATGAGATCGTCGACACCCTCGAGCAGGTCCTCCGCCTGGCTGACACCGGCGTCGTCCGACGACACCATCTGCTTGTATTTTTTCGTGAAGCGATCGCTCGCAACCGCCTTCACCAGCGGCGCGAAGCTCTGGGTCAGAACAAACGGGAAATCGAGCGTCAGCAGGCTGTTGAACTGCCCACTCCGCGTGCTGGCGACATATTCGCGCACCCCGAACATGCCGAGGTAATGGGATTTGTGCGGCAAGCGGATCTCGGCCGCTTCGCGGCCAAACACGATGCGCGACGAATAGAGCGCCTGACCGAGCCTGCCGTTGAGCAGTGGGATACGAATGCGATCGCCCGTCAGGATGAAGTGCAACACCTCCATCGGTTTGGAAAACATGACGCCGTTATGCTCGTAGAGCGACAACGCCTCCGGCGCGACGTCGGCGAGCAGCGATTCAAAATCGCGGCATTTGTCCGCCATGAGCGTCATCGCGCGATCATCGATTTGTGTGTCGGCCTGCTTCTTCGAGAAGAAGCGCCCCACCTGATCGCTGGCCATGCTCGACGGGCGCACAAGGATCGTGACGTAAAACTCGTTGTGGTAGAGAACCTTCTCGCGCAGCGTCTCCGCGTACCTGTCCTGCAACTGACGCGCGAAGGCGGAGTGAAAATCGCCTCCAAGAACCGGGTCGGTCGCAGTGCGCACAAGATGCGTCCACATCGCCACGCGATCATCACCGATCGAGCGCCACGCGATGTTGAGCTTGCTATGCCATGTGTTGAGGTCGGAGATGTCGCTGGTCTCGAACGGCCGCCCATCGACGCGGTACATGCGCATGAGCGAGCCGTCTTCGAGCGCGACCAGTGTGTCGTCGGCGTGTCGCGTATAGGGGATGAACTTGATGTCATCCGCCTCACGAAGCGCGATCTTCTTATGCTTCAGCTTGGAATCAGTCATTGCCGAAATGCTTCCGCTTCACGCCTTTGGCGAGGCGAACGGGAGAGTAACTTCCGCCCCCCCAGAACTTGCGATTCTTGGATAGAAAGCCCGTCTGGAACCACAGGCCCCACAGCCGGAACGCGTTGAAGTCGTAGTGACAGATCGCGCGTGCCGGCAGGTAGAGCGCCCCGAACAAGGCCAGGGGGTAGAAGGGATTATGGAATATCCCCCAGAACACCATGCAGACCATGATGATCGGCAGGATCGCCTCGAGCGGCAATCCCATGAACACCGATGGCCTGGTCAGGGCGAGGAACACTCTATCCTCGGCGAGCTTATCTTCCATGTTACGCCGAGCCGCCCATCCAGCCGACGATCGTCGCGGCCGAGAAGATGATGCCGATACCGATCAGCACCGTGACCGCTTTGCCCCAGTCCATCCGGCCGGTCAGCTTGGCATAGCCGACCGCCATCACGGCAATCACGCCGACGACCGAGGCGACCGTCGTCATCCACGTCTTGATCGTGCCGAGCCCGGTCTCGATCGATGTACCGCCGCTCTGCGCGAGGGCGGGCTGCGCGATCGCAACGAGAGCAACCGCACCTGCGATGCCCATGATTTGCCTGGCACGGCGATCGGACATCATCCGGCCCATCGGCTGAGTGAACTTCATACCCGTCTCCATGGCTTGCGATTACCTCTCGAGGTCGGGGCTGATTTGGATCGGTTCGACTTGCCGAACGGGCGTTGGCTCACGCACCGAAACATCCAGGCCGCGCGACAGCGCGGCCGAGATCAATTCGCGGCTCTCGAGGTTGGCGGACATGATCCGGTCCGCGTCTTCCTCGAAAGCCGCGCTAATATGCTGTTCCATTGCCACCTGCGCTTCGACCGCATTGGCAAGGCGTGGGTCAGCCGCAATCCGCTCGGCGTTGCCGCGCAGGAACAGCTCCGCCAGTTCCTCATTCTTGTCCCGCGCGGCGTCAGCGCCATGCACCCGCTCCTCGCGAACGATTGCCGGTTCGGACTGCTGATGCGGATACGGTATTAGCGTCCCAGCCCGTTCGTCCGCCCGCTCCGACTCTACAAACGACGCGACCAACTCTTTCGCCACCTCATAACGATTGAGCCCCGACCGAACGATGTAGACCGCATCCGCGACCTCACCCTCCCACTCACCCGCGCGCGCCATCTTGCGCAGATCGTCGGGCTCGTAGCCCGCTTTGGAGAATGACCTGACCAGCGTCGGGCTTTCGAGCGCACGCTCCAGCGCGCCGTTGAGCGCCTCCTTGTTCAGATCGAGGCGCTCGTACCGGAACTCCCGTTCCATCAGCTCCAGGTTCGGTGTCAGGCTATCGGAGAGCGCCTTATGGTCCTGGGTATAGACGCTCAGCATCAGCAGCAGACGCTTGTCGGCATCCGACAACTCCGTGCTGCCTTGCGCTGGCGCTGCTTCCGCAACGGCTTCCCGACCGACATCGGCCGACCGCGCCGGAGCTGTCGCTTCGATCGCCACGGCTGCTGCGATCGGCGCAACTTGTTCGACCACAGGCACAGGCTTTGCCGCCGCCTCGCGCTCGCGCCGTGCTTCTTCGGCACACCGCACATCCGCCATCCGCTCCTGTTCGGCGAAGCTCGGTTCATAACCGCGGACCGTCAGCCCCTCGCGCGATCCGGCCTCCCATACGGCCTTCTTGAACTCGGGCGATCCATCGACGTCGATTCCCTCCCAACCATTATGCTTGGCGATCTTCACGAGCGCCGCGACGGTTTCAGGGTCTTCCTTCCGAGCAACGATCCGGTCCCCGTTGCCCAGGACTTCGATCGACGGGTCACCGCGATCACCCGGTCGAAACATGCCCATACGAACGTCGTTGGGGTCTTTTGCCGGGACAACGCGAACGTCGTACCGCTTGGCCAGATCGGGCGGCATCCTGAAGCCAGCCTCTGCGGCTTCCGGCTCCACGTCCCGCCCAAGCCGCGCAACAATATTATCCACGCTCATTTGAAGACCTCGACTGAGTTGGAAGCGCTCTGACCGACTACCCAGCTATCGTCGCTACTGGCGCGCTTGGCCGCGCTGGTTGCAGCGGCCATCACAGCGGGCGCACCCGGAATAGGCGGCGCGGCCTGAATCGTGCCCATGCCGCTCGCGGCCGACCACACGCGACCGACATACCCGTTGCGAAAGCCCCGTGTCAGCGTGCCGGTGTTGTAGAGCGAATAGGTCGCGGAAATCGCGTCGAGGCCGCTGTAGTGGCGGCTGGCGAGACCATAGCCCTCTTGCAGCAGCGACGACGCGAGACGCAGGTTCGTGCACGGATCGAACGCCTGTTCGATGCTGACGCCGAGCCGCGCGAAATTGGCCGAGTTGATCTGTGCCAAGCCCACATCGACCGTGTAGCCCTGCGCCATATAGCGCCGAACCAGCGCGGCACCCTCGGCAATAGAGCCGGCGCGCACGCGCGGGCCACGATTGACGTTAATCGCAAGATCGTCGCCGCCACTCTCCGTAACGACGAGCGGCACGACCGCTTCGGTCGCGATCTCGGACGCGCATTGCTGCACCAGCACGGTGAGGGCGGCGACGGCGTGCATCATTGCTGCGTCACCGTCTGGTAGCGCGTATCCAGCGAGTAGCGCGACGTGCTGCCGTCGGGCTGGGTCACGGTTATGGTATAACCATGCTTCGCCGACTTCGTTTTTATGCCAACCCCGGTGCAGGACGGAAACCCGCCGCCCATCGCCAGCGCGTTCCACAGCTTCGTGATCGGAGGCACGCACTCCGCGTACTTGGTCGGCGACCCCGGAGTTGCGAGGCAAAGGACCACCTGGCAGCCCCAATCCGAGGCATATGCCGGTTGGGGCGCCGCGACGGCGATCAAACCGCCCGCGCACAGCGCGACCCCTCCCGTGGCACCGGTCAGCTTATTCAGAACACGTCGCATCATGAACCACCTTCCTGAGAAGCGCGCCAAGCCGTGCTGGCGAAGACGTCCCATTGTGGCGGGGCCTTTGCTGCGGTTCGCAGGACCGAGGCAGGCGCGCTGTGCGCATCGGTCGCGACCGGCGCCGAAGCCGGCACATCAGCGCTGGCGACGTTGACGATCCAGTCTTCTTCCTCCTCGATCGGCCGTGTTCGGTCGATCACCTGCCCAGGACGCGCGAAGGCGATGTGCCAATGATTGGAGTGCCCGCGATCCCCCGGGCCTAGCAGCTCGATCAGGTGGATCCCGCTCTGTCCCATGAGCGCGCGGATTTGATCGCGGTTGATCGAATTGACGCCGCCTGCCGGCACGAAATCGACGGCCTGGCCGAACTTATGCCAGCTATACCGCGCGCCGTAGCTCGCGTTCATAGGGCGGATCGTGTCGGTGATCCGGGCGCCGAAGGCGCGCCGGACCAGCGCAGCGACATTCGAGACCGTCGGCGCACCGCTTGCTGGCGTGTTAGCCGCCCCATCATCGATATGCGCGAGCGAGCAGGCATCGAAAATTGATGCGGGCGTAACGCCGTAGGTCGCAAAGTCGCGTCCGCTGATCGCAAGTGGTCCCGCTACGAAATCCGCGCCCAACGTGATGAGATCGCGAACGGTCGCTTCGGCGTCCGCTTCGGTAACGGGTTCACGGCTCAGCGCCGCGCCTGCATGTACCGAGATCGCATAAGGCGTTGGCAGCGGCGTCACACCACCTCCGAGCCCTGCTGCGCAGAGCTGGATCGCCTTTGCCGTGAGACCCACTGGAAGCATGACCGCCTTCCGTAAGCTTAGTACAAATTTGATCCTATTACATAACTGACGGATCTGGCAACACGCAATCGCAAGGCGGCAATGACGTATCTGGTTATTGCGACTTCAAAATCGCTTCCGCTGTCACGCTCTCGCCCGGTTGCCGATCCGGGTGGCCTGGCGTAGAAAATCTCTTTTTTAGACGTGACGGCGCGAAGCGTCGTCGCGGTCTCAGGATAATGCGCTTAGCGTAAAGGGCAGAAGATTGGGCAAAAGCGTCGCTTTCCTCGCGCAAACACCGGGCTCGGCGACGATCGAAAACCAACAATCGTGGCTCAACCCTGATGACATCGAGGTCCTCGCGGGCCGCAAGACGTTCAGTCAGCTCAGCGAGCTGCTGGAACGCAAGGGCATCGGCCTTGAGGCCGGTGATCGCGTCAAAGTCCATGATCTTTCATGCCTCGCGATCGCAACCCCCATGCTCGTGCGGGCGATAGCCAAGCTGCTTCGGAATGGCGTCAGCTTTGAAATCTGTACGCCCCGGATTATTGTCGAGCCCGGCGCCGATGATAAACTCCACGCGATGCTCGATGCACTCGACAGCCATTACCGGCACCTACACGGCATTAAGACGCATCCTGCCGAGATGTCGTCCCCAGGTCGCAAGCAATTGCTTGGTCCCGATAAATTACCGGAAATCCGCGAACGACTGAGCGCTCCAGGTGCGACCGCCACGGACGTTGCTCAGGAGCTAGGCGTCGCCCGGTCGACGCTCTTCAACTACCTCGAGCGATACGACCTCGACCGCCGCGTTGGTAGGGAGAAGAAGGGCGTGAACCGGCGTCCCGAGAACAGCGGCGATGACAGCCATGTCGCGGAAAGTGACCGGGACGAGACTGCCGGCTAGGATGCGATCGACCCGGCTTGACGGCAGCGCGCTCCGCTCCGCAAGCTCGTCCTTGGATAGCCCCATTTTGCCGAGCAAGGCTTGAACTCGATCCGCAAAACGCGATCGCACCTCTGCGCCATCCCGCACAGCTATCCCTTCTGCGCCCGATGCCGTGGTGGGTTCCGTCTGAGGGCGGCTCGACACCCTGGTCAAGCCGCTAACGACGAACGGACGAGCGACATGTTGAGGGGACCCGGCTCGTCCCAACGGGCCTCCGGTCTGATCGCCATCATCGGATTTATCCCGAACCGGATTTCGAGCGGATCCGCGGTCAACTCCGCGACGATCTCGACATATTCCACGTCTGAAAACCAGAAGGGCGGGCGCTCCCGGATGACATCAAAACCCAGACGCTGCCAAAATCCGGCCAGGTCCGAGCGTGAATGTCCGTATATCCGGCGAAAGCTCTTCCGAGCACAGTGAGCCAGCGCCGCTTCGACCAAAGGACGCGATAAGCTCCGGCTTCGATACTCGCGGCGAATGGCAAGGCGTTCGAGCTTCGCAAAATCCCCGAAATAGCGGATGCGGATGCACGCAGCCATATCATCACCGACATAAGCCAGAAGCTGTGTCGCACAAAAAACGTTGCCGTCGAACTCTTCTTCGTAGGGGCATGCCTGTTCAGCTTGGAAGGTGGCGGAGCGGACCGAGAAGACCTTGGCCATGTCCTCGATCGAGCGTGCCACGCCGACGTGCACATGCCCCCGACGTGCCCGTTCGATGGTCCGGGCGATAT
>Ga0308164_10002692_pt1 | contig 17202 bp, 12 predicted proteins | sample PhyTR2_FD_201031 | JGI IMG/M metagenome (GOLD analysis project Ga0308164, IMG submission 201031) | Phyllosphere microbial communities from UC Gill Tract Community Farm, Albany, California, United States - DLSLT.R2 | ecosystem: Host-associated > Plants > Phyllosphere > Unclassified | place: USA... | reverse complement strand
TATTCGATCATCTGCCCCCAGGAAGAGCGCAACAACCTGGTGAGCGCCGCCCGCTACCTGGATGGCAAGATGCGTGAAATCCGCAGCAGCGGCAAAGTCATCGGCGCCGACCGCATCGCTGTGATGGCTGCGCTGAACATTACCCATGACTTGTTGCACAAGCAGGAACGCCCGGACGTACAGGCCAGCGGCTCGACGCGCGAGCAAGTGCGTGACCTGCTGGAACGCGTGGATCTGGCGCTTGCCAGCGACTCGGATGCACCCAAGGGCTGATTGCCGCGTCTGTTTAAGGTATACTCGCCCTCACTCCCTGGCGTGTTTGCCAGTCGGCGATGTCCCTGAGCCGATTCGCACTACCCTGGAAGTTGCACGTTGGGCTGGTGTGCATGTCCGCTAGACGGAAAGCCTTAAAGCCTACTGCTTCTTCCACCTTGAACTTTCGGGTTCAAGGGCTAAGTCGACAGCGGCTCTGTCGGGGAGCCTGAATTCCCAAACTCAATGCCAGTCCCAGGACTGGCATTGTTTTATGAGCCGAAAAGCCATGACCGAAACTGCGCCGCTTTCCCGTCCGCAACTTCGACGCCTGTTGCGCAAGGCCCGCCGCGCCCTCACGCCGAGCGAGCAACGCCAGGCCGCTCAGGGCCTGTACCGGCAGCTGGCACAGCACCCGCTGTTTCGCCGAGCCAAACATATCTCCCTTTACCTGCCCACCGACGGTGAAATCGATCCGAGCCTGCTGCTGCGTGCTGCCCAGCGCCGGGGCAAAGCCACGTATCTGCCGGTGCTTAGCGCTTGGCCACGCACGAAGATGGTATTCCAGCGTGTGCGCCCCGGGGAAAAGCTGCTGCCCAATCGCTTTCGCATCCTGGAACCACGGGTGAATATCCGCCGGCAACGCAAGGTGTGGGCGCTGGACCTGGTGCTGATGCCGCTGGTGGGATTCGACGATGAAGGTGGCCGCCTGGGCATGGGCGGGGGCTTCTATGACCGCAGCCTGGCGTACCTCGCACGCCGCCAGCGCTGGCGCAAGCCGACGTTGCTGGGCCTGGCCCATGAATGTCAGAAAGTCGATCGATTGGCACAGGCAAGTTGGGATGTGCCGATGGCTGGCACGGTGACGAATAAGCAATGGTATATCGCAGAAGCGTCGCTGGAATCAGCGACGCCTTGAAGCCGTATTAACGCTTGTACTGTTGCTGCACTGGTGACAATTCAACTGGGGCATCGGCCTTGTTCGACCAAAGACTTTGCGCATACCCGGTGGTCACGACGCCCAGACCAAACAAAATAACCAATATCCATAGTAAATCCGGTTTACGTTGCATCGATTGCCCCCCTTCAGGCACCTCGTACACGATGACAACAACGTTCCAAAGTAGCCCGTTGCAGCTGAGTCAAGCTTAAAATCCCGGCATTTTGCGTTAACGTGAACCAACACGCAAACCTTGACGCCAACCGACTGTCGGTTTGTGCGGCAATTGCCCGACAACTTGCCCAATGCCTGTTTGAGGAGCCTAAAAATGGCCTATTGGCTGATGAAATCCGAGCCCGACGAACTGTCCATCAAGGGCCTGGAAAAACTCGGAAAAGCCCGCTGGGATGGCGTGCGTAACTACCAGGCACGTAACTTTCTGCGCGCCATGGCGGTGGGTGACGAATTCTTCTTTTACCATTCCAGCTGCCCCGAACCGGGCATCGCCGGCATCGGCAAAATCATTGAGGCGGCCTACCCGGACCCAACCGCACTGGAGCCCGACAGCCATTACTTCGACGCCAAGGCCAGCCCGGAGAAAAACCCGTGGAGCGCGATCACGGTCGCCCATGTCCAGACCTTCCCCAAGGTGCTGGGCCTGGGTTACCTGAAACAGCAGGCGGCACTCGCCGAACTGCCCCTGGTGCAAAAAGGCAGCCGCCTCTCGGTCATGCCGGTGACCGCCGAGCAATGGGCCGCCGTACTGGCACTGCGCTAGGCGGCAGAACCTTACAGTCACGCTCGCGACGCATGCGCTTGGGCCGCAATCGCGCTAGGCTTGCGCTTCATTTGACCGGTATCAACGCCCACAGCGGCAATACCGTCAAACTAGGACGCTAACGCCGCAGGATGCTTCCATGTCGACGAACCATCGCACCTCTCAGCTGTTTGCCACGCTCCTGATCGCATTGTTGCTCGCCGCCGGCGGGTTCGGTTACTGGAAATCCACTCAAGACCGCCTGCCCGAAGGCCTGAGCATGGGCAATGGTCGCCTGGAATCCACCGAAGTGCAGATCGCCGCCAAAATTCCCGGTCGCCTGGCCGAAGTGCGGGTGGACGAAGGCGACAAGGTGCTCAAGGGCCAATTGCTGGCGCGCATGGACACCCGCACGCTGGAGGCCCAGCGCGCCCAGGCCGAAGCCGAAGTGTTGCGCGCCAAAGAAAATCTCGCCGCCGCCGAAGCCAATGTGCAATTGCGCCAGAGCGAACAGTTGCTGGCCAACCAGGAACTCAAGCGCACCCAAGAGCTGTACAAGCGCGGCTTCGCCAGCAGCCAACTGATCGATCAGCAACAGGCGCGGCACAACACCGGCAATGCGGCCGTAGTCGCCGCACAGGCCCAGGTCAATTCGGCCAAGGCCGCCATCGGCGCCGCCCAGGCGCAGGTGGCCCAACTCAGCAGCGAAATCGATGACAGCAGCCTGCGCGCCCCCATCGACGGCATCATTCAACTGCGCCTGGCCGAGCCCGGTGAAGTGCTGGGTGCCGGTGGCCGCGTGTTGCTGCTGATCGATCCCGAAGATCAATACATGAACCTGTATTTGCCCGCGTCGGTGACCGGTCGCCTGACGGTGGGCAGCGACGCCCGCATCCTGCTCGATGCCCTGCCCCAGCAAGCGCTGCCGGCGAAAATCACCTTTGTCGCGGCCAAGTCCCAGTTCACCCCCAAAGAAGTGGAAACCCGCGATGAGCGGCAAAAACTGGTGTTCCGCGTCAAGCTGCGCCTGACCCAACCCAGCGCCGTGCCTCAAGCCAAACCCGGCATGCCGGGCGCAGGTTACGTGCGCACGGCCGACATAGACTGGCCGGCCAACCTGCAATGACCGGCCTGGCGCTGCACGCCACGGGGATCAACCACCGCTATGGCCAGCAACAGGCGCTGGTCGATATAGCCTTCAGCCTGCCCGCCGGCACGCGTTGCGGGCTGATTGGCCCGGACGGCGCGGGCAAATCCAGCCTGCTGGGCTTGATCGCCGGGGTTAAAAAGCTGCAGGACGGCCAGCTCGACGTACTCGGCGGCGCCATCACCGACCGCCGCCACCGCAACAGCTTGTACCCGCGCATCGCCTTCATGCCCCAGGGACTGGGCGGCAACCTGTACCCCGAGCTGTCCATCCGCGAAAACATTCGCTTCTTCGCCACTCTGTTCGGGTTGTCGAAGGCCGAGTGTGACCAGCGCATGCACAGCCTGCTGCTGGCCACCGACCTTGAACGCTTCGCCGAGCGCCCTGCCGGCAAGCTGTCCGGCGGGATGAAACAAAAGCTCGGCCTGTGCTGCGCGTTGATCCATGAACCTGACCTGCTGATCCTCGACGAGCCCACCACCGGTGTCGACCCGCTGTCGCGCCGACGTTTCTGGGAACTGGTCGAAACGGTGCGCGGCGAACGCCCGCAACTGACGCTACTGGTCGCCACCGCCTACATGGAGGAAGCCGAGCAGTTCGAACACTGCCTGATGCTTGATCGCGGCACGCTGATCGCCAATGGCTTGAGCCGTGAACTGGCCGCCGCCACTCCCAGCGGAAAATTGGATGAAGCGTTCACCCACTTTCAAGGCGACGGCGCTCACGACAAACCGCCGCTGGTGATTCCACCGAGGGAAAGCACCAGCGCCGACATCGCCATCGAGGCCCACGACTTGACCCTGCGCTTTGGCGACTTCACTGCGGTCAACAAGGTCAGTTTCGCGATTGGCCGAGGGGAAATCTTCGGTTTCCTCGGTTCCAACGGCTGCGGCAAGACCACCACCATGAAGGTCCTCACCGGGCTGATGCCCGCCACTGAAGGCAGCGCGAAACTGTTGGGCAAGACGGTGGACGCCAAAGACCTGGCCACCCGCAAGCGCGTGGGGTTCATGTCCCAGAGTTTTTCCCTGTATGGCGAGCTCAGCGTGCGCCAGAACCTGGCGCTGCACGCCCAACTGTTCGACTTGCCCAAGGCCGACAGCGGCCCGCGCATCGACGAACTGATCCAACGCTTCGAGTTGGGCGACGTGGCCGGGCAACCGTCGGGGGAGTTACCCCTGGGCCTGCGTCAGCGCCTGTCCCTGGCGGTCGCGGTGCTGCATCGCCCGGAAGTGCTGATCCTCGATGAGCCGACCTCCGGCGTCGACCCGGCCGCCCGGGATGATTTCTGGCGGTTGCTGATCGAGCTGTCCCGCGAGCAAGGGGTGACGATATTTCTGTCCACCCACTTCATGAACGAGGCCCAGCGCTGCGACCGCATCTCACTGATGCACGCAGGTAAAGTGCTGGCCTGCGACACGCCGCACGCGCTGCAACAACAATTCAAGGGCGAGACCCTAGAAGCCGCGTTCGTCACCTGCCTGGAGCAGGCTCAAGGCGAAGCCGAACCCGCCGCGCCGAGCCAAACCGTCAGCGAAGCCAGCGCACCGCCGCAGAGCAAGCGCGGCTTCAGCCTGGCGCGCCTGTTGGCGGTGGCCAGCCGTGAAGGCAAAGAGCTGTTGCGCGACAAAGTGCGCATGGCCTTCGCGCTGCTCGGGGCGATGTTCATGATGGTGATCTTTGGCTACGGCATTTCCCTGGATGTGGAAAACCTGGCGTTCGCCGTTTATGACCAGGACCAGACCCCGCAAAGTCGCGCCTACTTGGAAGCGTTTCGCAGCTCGCGCTATTTCGCCGAACGACCGCCCATTCAAGATGCGAACGAACTGCACCGGCGCCTGCAACGCTCGGAAATCAAACTGGCATTGGAAATCCCACCGGGCTTTGGCCGCGACCTGTACGCCGGGCGCCAACCCACGGTGGCCGCATGGCTCGACGGCGGCATGCCGTTCCGCGCGGAAACCAGCCGTAACTATGTCGAAGCCGTACACTTGGGCAACCTCCAGCAATTGGCCGAGCTGAGCAGCCTGCCGCGCGGCAGCCAGGGCGCCGCCAAACTCGAAACCCGCTTTCGCTACAACCAGGACGTCGTCAGCGTGAATGCCATCGGCCCTGGGGTGATGGCACTGATCCTGGCGTTTATCCCGGCCATGCTTACCGCGTTGGGCATCGTGCGGGAAAAAGAGCTGGGCTCGATCACCAATTTTTACGCAACACCCCTGACGCGCCTGGAGTTTCTGCTGGGCAAACAGGCGCCATACCTGGTGGTGAGTCTGGTCAACCTGGCCGTGCTGGTGGCCATGAACCGCTGGCTGTTTGGCGTGCCGTTCAAGGGCAGCGGCCTGACGCTGGCGTTCGGTGGGCTGCTGTATGTGCTGGCCACCACCAGCATGGGCCTGCTGATTTCTGCATTCACGCGCACCCAGATCGCGGCGATCCTCGGCACGATGATCATCACCAGCCTACCGACCATCCAGTTCTCCGGGCTGATCGTGCCGCGCTCATCCCTGGAAGGCGCTGCAGCGCTGATGGGCATGCTGTTTCCGGCCGGGCACTTTTTGGATATCGCGGTGGGCACTTTTACCAAGGCTCTGGATCTGCGCCAGCTGTGGCCGCAATGCCTGGCGCTGTTCGGGTTCTTTGTCGGGTTCACCGGGTTGAGCTTGGTCATGCTCAAGAAGCAGGAGGTCTGATGCATAAGTTCGCGCACATCCTGCGCTTGGGCCTGAAAGAACTCACCAGCCTGCGCCACGACAGCGTATTGCTGCTGTTTCTGTTCTACGCGTTCACCGTGGCCATCTATATGCCCGCCGCCGGCTCAGTGATCGGTGTGCATAACGCCAGCGTGGCGCTGGTGGATGAAGACCACAGCGCCCTGTCCCGACAACTGGGCGAAGCACTGCAACCGCCGGAGTTCCAGACGCCAGCGCCGTTGCCTTACAACCTGTTGGACAAAGCCATGGACAGCGGCGAGTACACGTTCGTGATCAATGTGCCGGCCAATTTCCAAGCCGACTTGCTGGCCGGGCGCCAACCCAGCGTGCAGGTCAACGTGGATGCAACGGCCATGAGCCAGGCATTCATGGGTGCCGGTTACATTGGCAGGATTTTCCAGCGCGAATTGTTGAGCTACAGCGGCCAGGCCGATGCCGCCGCACAGACACCGGCGCTGCTGACCACCCGCTCGCTGTTCAACACCAACCTGGAAGGCGGCTGGTTTTTGGCGGTGATCCAGATCGTCAACAACATCACCATCCTGGCCATCGTGCTGACCGGCACCGCCCTGCTGCGCGAACGCGAACACGGCACGCTCGACCATTTGCTGGTGCTGCCCCTGACGGCGCTGGAAATCATGCTGGCAAAAATCTGGAGCAACATGCTGGTAGTGGTGCTGTGCACGTGGGTGTCGTTGGAAGTGGTGGTCAAAGGCTTGCTGGGTGTGCCGCTGGCAGGCTCATTGGGGTTGTTTCTGTTTGTGACGGCGTTGTACTTGTTCGCCAGTACGGCGCTGGGGATTTTCCTCGCCACCCTCGCCCGCTCGACCCCGCAATTCGGGCTGCTGGCGATTCCGGTGATCATCCCAATGCTGTTGCTATCCGGCGGCAGCACGCCTCTGGACAGCATGCCGGAGTGGCTGCAATGGGTGATGCAGGGCTCGCCGTCGACGCATTTTGTGAGCTTGAGCGCGGCGATTCTATTCCGCGATGCGGGGGTAAGCGTGGTATGGCCGGATTTGCTGGCGCTGGCAGGGATCGGCCTGCTGTTTTTCGCCGTGGCGCTGGCGCGGTTCAGGAAGAGCCTGGCGTCCTGAAACCGCGCACCTGGCGCGCTTACTGGATGATCAAGTTGTTGAACAACAGGTCTTCGACCATGGGCTTGCCGGTCTCGTCGTTCATCACTTGCTGGGTTTGCTTCAGGGCTTCCTGGCGCAGTTTTTCCTTGCCCTCCACGGTGCTCATCGCCTCGTTGGTCTGCTGGGTGAACAACGCCACCAGTTGATTGCGGATCAACGCGTCGTTGGCTTTAACGGCGGCGGCGGCTTCGGTGCCGGTCACGCGCAGGGCGATGTCGGCCTTGAACACCTTGAGTTTCGCCGTGCCATCCAGGCCGTAATTACCCACGAACGGCGGGCTCAAGCTGATATAGCTGACTTTCGGCGCCTCGCCCTCTTTGCCTTCCTTGGCTTCTTCGGCCTGTACCGCCATCGGCAGGATCAGGGCCAGCATCAACAGAATCCGCGCTTTCACAATTCATTCCTCACATTCGGTGCCCGGTAGCATAACGCTAGCAAGGCTGAGCACAAGCTTATGGCGACTTATCAGGCCGGGGCATGCTTGTTGACCCTGGGGCCTGCCCTCCTACACTTATCGGCCACGACGCCAAAAGGAATAGTCCGATGAAAGCTGTGCTGTGCAAAGCCTTCGGCCCCGCCGAAACCCTGGTGCTGGAAGATGTCGCCAGCCCGGCGATCAAGAAAAACGAAATCCTGCTGGACGTGCATGCTGCCGGGGTCAACTTCCCGGACACGCTGATTATCGAGGGCAAATATCAGTTCAAACCGCCCTTTCCGTTCTCGCCGGGGGGTGAAGCCGCAGGGGTGGTCAGCGAAGTCGGGGAGAAAGTCAGCCACCTGAAGGTCGGCGATCGGGTCATGGCCTTGACCGGCTGGGGCAGCTTTGCCGAACAGGTCGCAGTGCCGGGCTATAACGTGCTGCCGATCCCACCCAGCATGGATTTCAACACCGCCGCCGCGTTCAGCATGACCTACGGCACCTCAATGCACGCGCTCAAACAACGGGCCCACCTGCAACCCGGCGAAACCCTGCTGGTGCTCGGCGCCTCCGGTGGCGTGGGCCTGGCCGCGGTGGAAATCGGCAAAGCCATGGGCGCCCGGGTGATTGCTGCCGCCAGTAGCGCCGACAAGCTCGCAATCGCCAAGGCTGCGGGCGCCGACGAATTGATCAATTACAGCGAAGCCAGCCTGAAGGATGAGATCAAGCGCCTCACCGACGGCAATGGCGCGGATGTGATCTACGACCCAGTGGGCGGCGACCTGTTTGACCAGGCTATTCGCGCGATTGCCTGGAACGGCCGCCTGCTGGTGGTGGGGTTTGCCAGCGGACGCATTCCCGAGTTGCCGGTGAACCTGGCGCTGCTCAAGGGCGCGGCGGTGGTCGGCGTGTTCTGGGGCTCCTTCGCCCAGCGCCAGCCGCAGGATAACGCGGCGAATTTCCAGCAATTGTTTGGCTGGTATGCCGAGGGCAAGCTCAAGCCGCTGGTGTCGCAGGTGTACCCGCTGGAACAGGCGGCCCAGGCTATCAATGATCTTGGGCAGCGCAAGGCTGTCGGGAAGGTCGTCGTCCAGACCCGCTGATCGCCGTCTGAATGTGAGTAATGTGGGAGGGGCAATCCCCCCACATTTCCTAGAAAAGCCTAAAACGACATAAACCTGCCTATTTGCGGCATGTTCATAAAAGAACATGCAGTTACGCCGTTTTCCTGTGTTTGACCTCAAGAGGCGATGCTATTTTCGGTAACGAAACTGTAACATTCGCATCCGCAGTCAAAACAAGAAATCTGGAGCTCTTGAATGTTTGCTTTCTTTCGCCCTGCCGTGCACCAGGCGCCCCTGCCTGAAGAAAAAATCGACAGTACCTACCGACGTCTACGCTGGCAGATCTTCGCCGGCATTTTCTTCGGTTATGCCGGGTACTACCTGCTGCGCAAAAACTTCTCCCTGGCCATGCCCTACCTGATCGAAGACGGTTACAGCCGCGGCGAACTGGGCCTGGCGATGTCGGCTATCGCGATTGCCTACGGCCTGTCCAAATTCCTGATGGGCCTGGTGTCCGACCGTTCCAACCCGCGCTACTTTCTGCCCTTTGGCCTGTTGGTCTCGGCGGGCGTGATGTTCATCTTCGGTTTCGCGCCTTGGGCGACGTCCAGCGTGACCATGATGTTCATATTGCTGTTCATCAATGGCTGGGCCCAGGGCATGGGTTGGCCGCCGAGCGGGCGCACCATGGTGCATTGGTGGTCGCAGAAAGAACGCGGCGGCGTGGTGTCGGTGTGGAACGTGGCGCACAACGTCGGCGGCGGCCTGATCGGCCCGCTGTTCTTGCTGGGCATGGCCTGGTTCAACGATTGGCACGCGGCATTCTACGTGCCTGCCACGGTGGCCTTGGCAGTGGCGGCGTTTGCGTTCATCACGATGCGTGACACCCCACAATCGGTGGGCCTGCCGCCTATCGAGCAATACAAGAACGACTATCCCGAAGGCTACAACGCCAGCCACGAAGACGAATTCAGCGCCAAGGAAATCTTCGTCAAATATGTGCTGCGCAACAAAATGCTCTGGTACATCGCCTTCGCCAACGTATTCGTCTACCTGCTGCGCTATGGCGTACTGGACTGGGCACCGACTTACCTCAAGGAAGCCAAACACTTCACGGTAGATAAATCCTCGTGGGCGTACTTCTTCTATGAGTGGGCGGGTATTCCGGGCACGCTGCTGTGCGGCTGGATGTCGGACAAAATCTTCCGTGGCAACCGTGGCCTGACCGGCATTGTGTTCATGGGCCTGGTGACCGTGGCGACGCTGGTGTACTGGCTCAACCCGCCGGGCAATCCGACGGTGGACATGATTGCGCTGGTCTCGATCGGCTTCCTGATCTATGGCCCGGTAATGCTGATCGGCCTGCAGGCGCTGGAGCTGGCACCGAAGAAAGCCGCCGGCACCGCCGCGGGTTTCACGGGTCTGTTCGGTTACCTGGGCGGCTCGGTGGCGGCAAGTGCGGCCATGGGCTACACCGTTGACCATTTCGGCTGGGACGGTGGCTTTGTGCTACTGATCGGCGCGTGCCTGCTGGCCATCGCATTCCTGATCCCGACCCTGTGGCACACCAACAGTGTCAGCTCGGCCCGTTAAGCGCCTGAGCATCCTTTTGCACACCGTTTGAGCCGCGCCTCCAGGTTTTTATCTGGCATGGCGTGGCTGCGCAGGGCGTTGACGGTCTGCTCGACATAATCGCGGGTCGTACCGTAACGCCCACTCGCGCTTTGCAGCACATGGTTAAGCACGATATCAGGCAAGTTGCCGGCGTAGCTGGGCAAATGCCGCTCCAACACAAACCCCAGCGCTTGCACCTGCGTGCCATCCTCCAACCGACAACTGAGCCAGTGCGGCCGGTACGAGGGATAGGGCATCTCCCGCTGCCACAAGGCATACAGCGAGGCTTCCAGCTGATCTTCCGGCAAGCGATAAGCAAACCCGCTGCATGATCCGCCGCGATCCAAACCGAATACCAACCCCGGCAATTCCGGCGTACCACGGTGCTCGTGAGACCACAAATACAGGCCACGGTGATATCCGTGGACCCGGGCCCGCACCCGCTCGGTCGACGAGCATTCCGGCCGCCAAATCAATGAACCATAAGCAAATAGCCAGACCGGCCCACCCTTATGCCGGGCCATGGTGGCCTGCATGGAGCTCATTAACTGTTCGTGGGTGAGTTGCGGTCCCAGATCGAGCCGCGGAGGGTAAGCCAACTGCAGAAGATCGGTTTCAATGGCGGTCATGGCGAAAAGCGGTGCGCCTCCTGTGTAACCAGCTGTAAGCGACTTTAGCGCAATAAAACGCGCCGCAGGAACCGTTTAGGCCAAAAGTATGGGGTGTGCTGAACCTGCGACCTTGGGGATATAGCTTAGGGATATCCACCGGGGACAATAAATACCGGAAGTGAATAAGCAGAGATATAAGGCCAACGGCCATTCGTCAGGATTGAAACCCATAATCCCGCTACTTTCAGCCCCGGTTCAGCCTGGGGCACGTTCCTGCCGTCAAAATGATGTGCCGATCACGACCCACTAGCCGCCGCCCCCACCGACTACCGAGGTCGCCCCATGAAAAAATTTCGACTGCCAGGACTGTTGTTTCTGGCCCAGGCCACTACCGCACTGGCCGCCGAAGCGCCGCCTGGCGAAGACGACAAAGGTTTCTGGTATGCGCAGACCAGCGTCTACACCCGGCATTTCTCCCCCGACCCAGACCACAATAACCATCAGGACCTGATCGGCCTGGAACGCAATGAAGCCTCAGGATGGTTGTATGGCGGGGCGACCTTCCGCAACTCGTTCAGCCAGCGTTCGTACTACGTCTATGGGGGCAAACGCTATGACATGGCGGATTACCCGGTGTACGTAAAGCTGACCGGGGGCGCGCTTCAGGGCTATCGCGGCAAGTACCGCGACAAGATCCCATTGAACGGACTCGGCGTGGCGCCGGTGATCATTCCGTCGGTGGGCACCCATCACGGGCCGATGGCGGCGGAGCTGGTGCTGTTGGGCTTCAACGCGGCAATGCTCACCGCGGGCGTGCGCTTCTAGGGTCGGGGGGCGTAGGCAAATACGTCAGCGCGCATCTGATGCGCGTCCATGCCGGCTTCGACCAGCGCATCCAACGTGCCATAGATCATCGCCGGTGAACCGCTGGCATAGACGTGCACGGCCTTCAGGTCGCGGATGTCTTCGCACACCGCTTCATGCAATAGCCCACAGCGCCCTTCCCAACCGCACAGGTCGCTGACGACCTTGTGCAGAAACAGGTTGGGCAGTTGCTGCCATTGCGTCCAATGCTCGATTTCGTAGAAGTCCTCCGGACGGCGCACGCCCCAGTACAGATGCACCGGGTGCTTGAAACCGGAAGCGCGGCAATGCTCGATCAGGCTGTGCATTTGCGCCATACCGGTGCCTGCGGCGATCAGCACCAGCGGGCCGTCGGGCAGCTCGGCCAGGTGAGTGTCGCCAAACGGCAGTTCCACACGCGCTATCTGATCACGCTGCAGTTGGGCCAGCAGGTTGCGTGCGCTGTCTTCACGGGCCAGTACATGCAGTTCCAGCTCACGCCCAGAATGGGGTGCCGAGGCCAGGGAAAAAGCCGACTTTTCGCCGTTATCCCGTTCGATCATCAGGTATTGCCCGGCGTGGTAACGCACCGCCTTGCCGGCGGGCGCGCGCAGGCGCACACGCCACACATCGCCACCCACGTCGACGCACTCGCTCAATTGGCACGCCAACTTGCGCAGCGGCAGCTCGCCGGGGGCCAGCACGCCATCCCACAACACAACGCAGTCTTCCAGCGGCTCGGCGATGCAGGTGAAGAATTCACCGTGGTCACGCACTTCACCGGCTTGCTGCACGCGGCCTTCCACCAGCAAGGCGGCGCACACATGGCATACACCGTTGCGGCAGGCCTGGGGGCATTCATAACCCAGGCGACGGGCGCCTTCGAGAATCCGCTCGCCAGGGACCAGCTCCAGTACAGCACCGGAAGGTTGCAGGGTTACACGCATCAATCTATTCCCAATTCTTTCCAGATCGCATCGACACGCGCGGTCACGGCTGCATCCTTGACGATCACCCGGCCCCATTCGCGGGTGGTTTCACCCGGCCACTTATGGGTGGCATCCAGGCCCATCTTCGAGCCCAGGCCCGACACCGGCGACGCAAAGTCGAGGTAGTCGATTGGCGTGTTATCGATCATCACCGTATCGCGCTTGGGGTCCATGCGCGTGGTGATGGCCCAGATCACGTCGTTCCAGTCCCGAGCGTTGATGTCGTCGTCGGTGACAATAACGAACTTGGTGTACATGAACTGTCGCAAAAACGACCACACACCCAGCATGACCCGCTTGGCATGGCCTGGGTACGACTTCTTCATAGTGACCACGGCCATGCGGTACGAGCAGCCTTCCGGCGGCAGGTAGAAATCGGTGATTTCAGGAAATTGCTTCTGCAGGATCGGCACGAACACTTCGTTGAGCGCCACGCCGAGGATGGCCGGCTCATCCGGCGGCCGGCCGGTGTAGGTGCTGTGGTAGATCGGCTTGATCCGATGAGTGATGCGTTCGACCGTGAACACCGGGAAGCTGTCGACTTCGTTGTAATAACCGGTGTGGTCGCCATAGGGGCCTTCATCGGCCATCTCGCCGGGATGAATCACACCTTCCAGGATGATTTCCGCGGTGGCCGGCACTTGCAGGTCGTTGCCGCGGCACTTGACCAGTTCGGTGCGGTTGCCACGCAACAGGCCGGCGAAGGCGTATTCGGAAAGGCTATCCGGCACCGGCGTTACGGCACCGAGGATGGTGGCCGGGTCGGCGCCCAAGGCCACGGAGACCGGGAACGGCTGGCCGGGGTGTTTTTCACACCACTCACGGAAGTCCAGAGCGCCGCCACGGTGGCTCAGCCAACGCATGATCACTTTGTTACGGCCGATCACTTGCTGGCGATAGATGCCCAGGTTCTGGCGATCCTTGTTCGGGCCCTTGGTGACGGTCAGGCCCCAGGTGATCAACGGGCCGACGTCGCCGGGCCAGCAGGTCTGCACCGGGAGCATGCCCAGGTCGACGTCATCGCCTTCGATGACTACTTCCTGGCACACGGCGTCTTTGACCACTTTGGGCGCCATCGCAATGATCTTGCGGAAAATCGGCAGCTTGGACCAGGCATCCTTCAAGCCCTTGGGCGGCTCGGGCTCCTTGAGGAATGCCAGCAGCTTGCCAATTTCACGCAACTCGCTGACCGACTCGGCACCCATGCCAAACGCGACGCGCTCGGGCGTGCCGAACAGGTTGCCCAGCACCGGGATATCGAAGCCGGTCGGCTTTTCGAACAGCAGCGCCGGGCCCTTGTTACGCAGGGTGCGGTCGCAAATCTCAGTCATTTCCAGCACCGGTGAAATCGGCATCTGGATACGTTTCAACTCTCCGCGCTGCTCAAGTTGCTGCACGAAATCCCGAAGATCCTTGAATTTCATTAACCATGCCACCCGTAAAATAGGCGTACATCCTACCTGCTCTGAAGGCGGCTGGCAGCTTAATTGGCCGTCAGCCCCCGTGACTTGAGTGAACGGAACAGCGGCTCCAGAAAGGCTTCGATGTGCCGCGCCCCAACCTCAGAAAGATGGTTATCGTCGGTATACAGCGCTTGCCCATTGAGTTCGACCCGGCACAAACCGTCGGCACCGCATAGCAAAGGCGCCGGATCCAAGACCGTTACGCCGCTATCGGCCGCCGCCAACTCGTCGAACACCTGGGTAATGAAGGCCTGGCGCTTCACATGCTCGGCTACGGGAAGCCCCTCGCCGTCCACCGGCCGGTTCATCATCGCCAGTCGACTGAGGCGATAAGGCACGATGATTTCCTGCAAAGGAACCTCCTTGACCAGCCACACGCGATGTCCGGCAGCGCGCAATTGCTTTACACGCTGGCGCAGGCCCTCAGCGAACCGTTGTTCGGCCACGGCACGCACATACTTGCCTGTGCTTGGGTCCTTGAGCGCATGCTCTTTGTCACCGGACATTTGTCCGTAGACATATAGACTCCAGCGAGCCGCCAGCACCACATCGCTGAAGGTCTGCTCAGCCATGGCCTTCTCGACCCGGTGGTTGAAATGCGCACAACGGGCAATATTCTCCAGACCATCCAACGGTATGCAGCCAGCAAAACTGGCCCCTACCAGGCTGATGTCGTGCCGATCAGCACCGTCCTTGAGTGCAGGAATCAATGCAGTCGCATGGCTGTCGCCCCACACCAGCGCTGACATGGAGCGACCGGTCGGACCGAAATGGCAGAAAAGCCGCTCATCGGGCGTGTCTTTATCGGCCATGCACGCCAATAAATCCGGGCTCCACTTCTTGGCCTGGGCGTAACGCAGCGCCTGTTCGGATAACCGCGAGGGCACGCCGTCGGCTTTGCGGATGGCCAGGCCGGTAAAACCGAGACATAAGATGCCGATCAGCGCACTCGCCAGAATCGCCTGGCGTCCGGCCAGCAAGCGCTTCTCACGGAATGGCGTTTCAATGAAGCGCCAGGAAAGGTAGCCCAGGATCAGCGAGAGCAGCATCAACCCGGCCAATTCCAGCGCACTCAAACCATCTACCGCTGCGTAATTGGCATACACGAAGACCGGCCAATGCCATAGGTACCAGGAATAGGAGATCAGCCCGATGCCCACCATCACCCGAGAACTCAACAGACGGGAAACCCAGGTGTGTTGCTGCCCATTGGCCCAGATCAAACCGACAACCCCCAACACCGGCAGCAATGCCGTGGGGCCAGGGAATGGAGTGGTCGCGTCGTACCCCAGCACCGCGATCAGTATCAGCGCCATAGACCCCAGACTGACGCCCTGCGCCAGGGCAGCAGGCGCACGCCAGTCACGCTTGGGCATCACGGCCAACATGGCGCCGGCCAGCAACTCCCAGGCGCGCAGGTGCAACAGGAAGAATGCCTTTTGTGGTTGATGTTCGACCGCCCAGACACTCATGCCAAACGATGCCAGCAACACCGCAAACAACGCCAGGCGCCAGTGCTTCAAACGGCTGGAGAGCAATATCAGCAGCAGCGGGAAGACAATGTAGAACTGTTCTTCTACCGCCAACGACCAGGTGTGCAGCAAGGGCTTGATGTCAGAGGCGGAGTCGAAATAACCATGCTGACGCGAAAACAACAGGTTGGACGTAAACGTCACTTGATAATGCGCAGACCGCCCAAGATCCTTGTAATCCTTGGGCGCCAACAGAAACCATCCCACTACCAGTGTGACCGCAATCATCACAAACAACGCCGGCAGGATGCGCCGCGCGCGCCGAGCCCAGAAATCGATAAAACTGAAGCGGCCGGCCTGGCGTTCACGCCAGATAATCGAAGTGATCAGGAAGCCGGAGATGACGAAAAACACGTCAACGCCAACAAAACCGCCGGTAATGCCAGGAACTCCGAAGTGAAACAACACAACAGCAAGGACAGCGATAGCACGCAGGCCATCGATGTCTCTGCGGTAAGCAAGAATGGTCATAAGAAATCTGGTCAGTCTGTGACGAAAAGGGTAAGCGTAGTCGCGCGTACAATTTTTGTTACTTAACGGACACTTATGCCATAAAAATTGCTGCATCACGACGCAAAAAAATGGCGCCCTAGTCGGGCGCCATTTTTTCGAAGCGGAAGCGTCGTATTACTTGCGCTTCATCGACAAGAAGAACTCATCGTTGGTCTTGGTGGTTTTCAGTTTATCCACCAGGAACTCGATGGCCGCAACTTCGTCCATCGGGTGCAGCAGCTTGCGCAGGATCCACATACGCTGCAGCTCGTCGTCGGCGGTCAGCAACTCTTCGCGGCGGGTGCCGGAACGATTGATGTTGATAGCCGGGAAGACGCGTTTTTCCGCGATACGACGGTCCAGGGGCAGTTCCATGTTGCCGGTACCCTTGAACTCTTCGTAGATCACTTCGTCCATCTTCGAGCCGGTCTCAACCAGCGCGGTGGCGATAATGGTCAGCGAGCCGCCTTCTTCGATGTTCCGCGCGGCGCCGAAGAAACGCTTGGGTTTCTCCAGGGCGTGGGCATCGACACCACCGGTCAATACCTTGCCGGAGCTAGGGATGACGGTGTTGTAGGCACGGGCCAGACGGGTGATGGAGTCGAGCAGGATCACAACGTCTTTCTTGTGTTCGACCAGGCGCTTGGCCTTCTCGATCACCATCTCAGCAACCTGCACGTGGCGGGTTGGCGGCTCATCGAACGTGGAGGCAACCACTTCACCGCGCACGGTGCGCTGCATCTCGGTCACTTCTTCCGGACGCTCATCGATCAGCAATACGATCAGATGAACTTCAGGATTGTTACGTGCGATGTTCGCTGCAATGTTCTGCAGCATGATGGTCTTACCGGCTTTCGGCGGCGCAACGATCAAGCCACGCTGGCCCTTACCGATCGGCGCGCACAGGTCGATCACGCGGCCGGTCAAGTCTTCGGTGGAACCGTTACCGGCCTCCATCTTCATGCGCACGGTCGGGAACAGCGGCGTCAGGTTCTCGAAGAGAATCTTGTTTTTCGCGTTCTCAGGACGATCGAAGTTGATCGTGTCAACCTTGAGCAGGGCGAAATACCGCTCGCCTTCCTTCGGAGGACGGATCTTGCCCACGATGGTGTCACCGGTGCGCAAGTTGAAGCGGCGGATCTGGCTCGGCGAGACATAAATATCGTCTGGGCCGGCGAGGTAGGAAGCGTCTGCAGAGCGGAGGAAGCCGAAGCCGTCCTGGAGAAT
>Ga0308164_10002691_pt1 | contig 17208 bp, 7 predicted proteins | sample PhyTR2_FD_201031 | JGI IMG/M metagenome (GOLD analysis project Ga0308164, IMG submission 201031) | Phyllosphere microbial communities from UC Gill Tract Community Farm, Albany, California, United States - DLSLT.R2 | ecosystem: Host-associated > Plants > Phyllosphere > Unclassified | place: USA... | reverse complement strand
AAACGGTCGGCTATCGAATCCGTCTCGAGAGCCGCGTTGGTCCCAGGACTCGAATCGAGGTGGTGACTGAAGGGATTCTTGCACGCAGGCTGCAGGACGATCCTTCGTTGGATGGCGTGGGCCTGATAATCTTCGACGAATTTCACCTGCGCAATCTGGACGCAGATCTGGCGCTGGCACTCGCCCTGAATGGCCGCGAGCTGTTCCGTGACGACTCGCCACTGAAGGTGCTGGTGATGTCCGCCACGCTGGACGGCGAGCGGATATCGGCCTTGCTCGACGATGCGCCGATCGTCAGCAGCGAAGGCCGGATGTACCCGGTGGACGTGGTCTGGGGAAAGTCCACGCAGCCCGGGGAGTATGTAGAGCCTCGCGTCGTCTCGACCTGCATCGAGGTGATCGAGGAACAGGAAGGCAGCGTACTGGTGTTCCTCCCAGGCCAGGCCGAGATTCGACGTGTCCACCGCGACCTGGAAGACTGGCTCGGCAGGCAACCACCCGATCACGCGTCACGGATCCTGCTCTGTCCGCTGTATGGCGAGCTGTCCCTGAGCGAACAGCGCACCGCCATCGAGCCTGCGCCGTCCGGGAAACGCAAAGTCGTATTGGCCACGAACCTGGCCGAAACGAGCATCACCATCGAAGGGGTGCGGATCGTCATCGATTCCGGCCTGGAGCGAGTGCCCCGATTCGATCCGCGCAGCTCGATGACTCGCCTCGCCACGCAGCGCATTTCCAAAGCCAGTGCCACTCAACGCGCTGGCCGGGCAGGGCGGCTGGAACCTGGTGTCTGTTACCGATTGTGGTCAGAAGCCCAGCATGAACAGCTCGCCAGCTTCAGCACCCCGGAAATCCAGCAAGCCGACCTCGCCGCGCTGGCGTTGCATCTGGCCCGTTGGGGAGTGACGCCCGATCAGTTGCGCTGGCTGGATGCGCCACCGACGGCAGCGTTTTCCCAGGCTAGCGACTTGCTCTGTCGGCTGGGTGCTCTGGATGCCAAGGGCCTTCTCACAGCCCATGGCCAGGCCATGGCGCAGTTGCCTGCCCATCCGCGTATCGCCCATCTTCTGATCCGTGGGCACGAGCTTGGTCTGTCTCAGCACGCTTGTGACCTGGCGGCGCTATTGGGGGAGCGCGACATTCAGCGTGGAGGCGGTGCCGATGTGCACAGCCGAATGGCGATGCTGGCAGGGCCTCGTGTGCACCGCGATGCGCAACGGGCCAAGCAGTTGGCGAAGCAGTACCGTTCCTATCTGCAAGGACCCTCGCTGAATGCTATCGCCGATGCGGATGACCCCAAGTGGGTAGGGTGCCTGCTGGCGCTTGCCTACCCGGATCGTATCGCCCGGCAGCGGCGTCCCGGTGGGGCCGAGTACCGGTTGAGCAACGGACGCGCGGCGATGTTCGCCGATGTCGATGCACTCATGAAGCAGGCCTGGCTGGTCATCGCCGACCTCGGTAGTCGCCAGGGCCAGCGTGAGGAGCGAATCTATCTGGCGGCGGATCTTGATCCGCAACTGTTCGAGAGCGTTCTGCAGGATCAGGTCCGCCTGGTGGATGAGCTGGATTGGGATGAGCGTGAGGGAGCATTGCGTGCCGAGCGTCAGCGCAAAGTGGGCGAGCTGATCCTGAGCCGCGAATCGTTGCCAGGCCTGGACGCCGACGCTCGCGCCACGGCCCTGCTCGGGCTGGTGCGCCGCAAGGGCCTGGAACTGTTGCCCTGGACCCCGGAGCTGCGTCAGTGGCAGGCACGGATCATGCTGTTGCAAGAAGTGGATACCCAGAACCCTTGGCCGGACGTCAGCGACACCGCACTGTTGAAACAGCTGGAGCACTGGCTGCAGCCCTACCTGGGCAAGGTCACGCGCCTGAGCCATTTTGGCCAGCTCGATTTGTCCTCCATTCTGCGCAACAGCCTGCCATGGCCGCTGCCACAGAAACTTGATGAGCTGGCACCGACCCACATCGCTGTGCCGTCAGGCTCATCGGTACGCCTGGACTATAGCGAGCACCCGCCGATTCTGGCGGTGCGTTTACAGGAGCTGTTCGGCCTGGCCGAGACCCCGCGCATCGCCGGTGGGCGGCAAGCGGTGAAGTTGCACCTGCTGTCGCCTGCGCGGCGACCGGTGCAGGTGACGCAGGATCTGGCGAGTTTCTGGGCCAATACCTACGAAGAGGTGAAGAAGGATTTGAAGGGGCGGTATCCCAAGCTACCACGCAACGTTCTCAGATCGCCTTGCGCACGAAACGTTTGTGAATTGACATTTTTTTTGCAAAATAATCGCGCAACGTTTACCATTGACGGATATACTTGATTGGATGACCGCTTTGCCTGCGTTTGTAAACCTGAATCATTCGACCCGCCTGGTTGTAATCCCCCAAGTAAGTGATGCGTTTGCTGATCTCCATTTCGGAACTAAGCCTAATAGCTCAGTGCCTGTTGATATTATTGGGCCGGAAGGCAATATTTCTGGCTATCAAGTTAATGAGTCCGTAGGAAGTCTGATAAATAGAAGTCTATTTAACTTACCGTTCTTGTTTCACCGCAATGGTGAACCTTGGGTTGAAGCTAACTCTTTTCTGCTTAATCTTGTTAAAGACAAAAGCTGGCATAATAGACCTACTGACGACGCTCAACGAAAGGCTAGCCGTCTGCTGGACTATCTGATCTTCACGGAAAATAATGGTGTCGACTGGCTTGATTTTTCCGGGAGGAGAATCACGCAAAGGCCAACTTATCGATATCACATACATTTGATGGGGATGAGTACGCGCGGTGCTCAGGTGGCTAACCAGTATACTGGGGTGGTTTATCAATTCTATAAGTTCGTAGCGCGCTACTGGCACCCCATTGATATGGAACGGGTTGATAGTGTTAGGCAGATTAGAATTTTTGTCGAAAATGCCTATGGCCAGAGTCGCCAGATAACTGTCGAGAAACGAAGTCAGACCCAGTCATACAATAAGACCAGGCAAATTCCTATGGGCTTTGTCGACGACGAGGGCGAGTGCCTACGCCCCCTCTCAAACCTGGAATTGGCGAGTCTGGTGAATGTTGTAAATTCCGATAGCTGGGACGCTCAAGAGCGACTGATATTTCTTTTCGCTCTAATGACTGGTGCCCGAAAGCAAACTGTCCTGACCTTAAGGCTTAAGCATATTGAAGCGCTGATGCAAGGGCCGCTTCAGGCTGAAGGTTCCTATATATTGGAGGCGGGGCCTGGAACTGGCATTGATACCAAGAACAGCAAAGCTCAGAAGCTTTATGTTCCCAAGGATCTTGCCGAAGATTTGCTGACGTATGTTAGAAGTCCTTTTGCGAAAAAACGCCGAAGCCGTTTCTCCCAGGGCTATTCCGCTAGTTACCCTGATCTTGAGACTATGGCTGAGGGTGACGAGTATGTATTTCTTTCTGAGCGGGCTAATTGCTACTACATGGCATCCTCAGACCCTCGGTATCCCTTCGTTAAGACCCGGCCCACAGGGGCAGTGGTGGATACTCTCAAGAAGAAGCTGATGCGAACAGTTTCGGCAGAATTCCCGGTAGATTTCTCTTATCACTGGCTCCGAGCAACCTTTGCTTATCAGCTATACCAGCGCTTGGTTCCAAGGTTGATGGATCGGCGGTTATTGCCTGGCGAGGAAATTGCTATCATTCAGGCGCGTCTGCATCATGAGCGGCGCCAGACAACCGAGAACTATTTGAAGCTCTTTACCATGATCCCTGAAAAGCTCAAGGCTCAAGAGGACTATGAGGATGCTTTGTTTAAAATGTCTTCTTATCGTGATTTGATCTTGGTTGAAAAGTAATGCAAGCTAATTTTACGTCGCGAGCTATCAATGTTATTGATTTGTCCAGCGTGGTGCAGCAAGAGCACACCCTTCATCCGGAGTTGCTTGCGCTGAAATTGGCGCACCGTGTCAATCCTTTGGATGTAGGGGGGATTGTCTATTCCAGAAGGAAGAAGGTAAAGAACTTCTATTTGGTTGACACGAGTTCTGTCCTTTCCACGCGTAGAACCTTTCTTATTTCGTTGCTGGATAAGTTTTGTGTGCTAGGATCTAGTGATAGGAGTATTCATACCGAATTCAAATTAATTGAGTATGCGCTTGAGTGGTGTGATTCTAACGGTTTTTGCGACGTTTTGTGCGACGCTGATTGCGCTCGTGAGGCCTTTGTTACCTACACAAACTATTTGTTTGAAAAGGTTCTAGGTGCTGAAAAATTAAGCCCAACGACCGGCTCAATGTATCAATGGGGTATGAAGCGGGCCCTTGAGGTGCAATTTCCAGAGGTGGCTGAATACGTCACTACCGGGGTTCCTGTTATTCAGCCTAATAGGGACGGCCTAGAGCCGCCTGAAGAGCGGAATGTACGCCAGTATGTGGATGTTACCTTGGTGATCGCTTTCACGCTTTCACGGTTTCTAACGAAAAGTGAGAAATACCCGTTAAGGTTTGAAACCAATGAGTACCATACCTACATATTCCCTGGTAATGGAAAATTCATCACCCCTCTAACTGAGCATGCGCATGGCTCAATGGCTTATGATTATAAGTTAGGCCGAATTAAAAGCGTTGAAGAGGTGGTGCGTGAGTACCCTGGCCAAACTTTATGGGCTGTGAAGCAGGCTATAGAGGGTGCTAATAAAGCCATTTTTGATGGGAATTCTGATCATCTTCATCAGTTCCGAATGCGGTTGGCATCTATCACTATGAGGGCGTTTGCTTGTCTGATCAATTTGGTTGTGGGTGCCAACTCTAGCGAGTTTGTTAAGTTTTTGTATGACGATGCAATCGCATTGATTAAGTCGCCATTGAAGAACGAGCTCTCTGCCATCAAACTGCGGGCAAAAGGATTGGAAGTCAATTATCCTGTCGGGCGTGGGCCAGGCATGGAGATTTTGAGGGAGTATATCAAGTTTCGCGAGTGGATCCTGAACGGTCGCGAAACTGAGTATTTGTTTTTTCAAGCTTGGAGTCTGGAGGGTATCGATGCTGCTCCCGGCCCCTTGGAGACCGAATTCTCCAGCAGGTTTTATTCTATCCTCAAGGGCGTTTTCATTCCCAAGGATATGGCAAATATTCCGCCTCGCCTTGTCCGCAAACACAAGAGCCTGATTCTCCATCAGCTACGACATTCGCCACTGCTGGTCAGTGCAGTGTTGAACCATAGCGAGTCAATGAATTCTCAGCGCTATTCTGGTATTACAGTTGCTGAGCAGACTGAAGAGTACAAGCTTTATTGGGCTGCAGTCAGGAAGGCCGCTGAAAGGGTCAAGAACTCAGCGGATACTCCAGGCGTGTCAATCTCGGTTGGCCACTGTGAGGCCATAGACAAACCACAAAAAGATATTCCTATTGTAGCTATCGAGCCGGATTGCAATACTCAATATGGCTGTCTGTTTTGTGTTCACTATCTTTTGCATTCGGATGAAACGGATCTTCATAAGCTTCTGAGCTTTCTGTATGTGGTTGAAGGTGTGAGAGTTAATGCTCCGAATTTCCAATTTTCTGAAGAGGTTTTTAAAGACTTGGTTGTTCGAATTAATGCCATCGTTGAGGCTATCTCCTCGCGTTCAGAGGAATCGGCAGAGTTGGTGGTTGCAGTAAAGAAAAAAGTTTTTGACCTGGGGATTTTGACGGTCTTCTGGGAGAAGCGGCTGCAGCGATATGAAAAGATGGGTATCTATTTCTGATGGATGTTTTTCGCAATAGCGACATGGTGGAACAGCGGATTGCTGAAACAGCTTCGCGGATTCCAGTGAACCCTTTTTGGAGGCCTTCGGCAGACTTTGTCATTTGTCGAAACGATCAGGGCGTGCCCACAGCAGTCTACGGTGGAGCTGTCTGGGATCTTAGCCCTATTAGGCTTATGGCAAATCGCATCCAGAAGATTAATCTAGAAGGGATTTTCGAAGAGCCCAACGCTGAGCAGGAGGCCCTCATTGAAGAAGTTCGGTATCTCCTTTTCTGTGTGCTTTTCTATGTTAAGTCAGGGCGCCTTGGCAGAGTGAGTGCTGAGACTATTGTTAAGTATTATTCCGCCCTTCGTCGTGTTGCAAGATACTGCTATGATCTCAAATCCAATCCGCTTATTGGAGCGTTGAGTCTGCAACAGCTGTTTTCAAACCCTGTCTATGTTGACGGCTACAGTCAATGGATGGTGAGGCTAGAGATTGGGCGGCAGGAAAGGAAGACTGTCCGCGCCTTGTTGAAACATATGGTCTCAATCGGTGAGCACCGCCTGGGATATACAATTCAGGGTGTCTTTCATCTGAAGTTTGGGGGTGATGACGGGAGAGATAATCAAACGCCAATCATCCCGACTCGAATTTATCTCGGGATAATTAACGCTACTGGCGATCTGATGAATCTCCTGTACGAGAAGCGAGACGCGATTGAGGAGTTCGTCAAAGCTTTCTTAAATCCTCTGTATGGATATGCGCGAGCAAACCAGAGAGGTTTTTCACCTGATTTGGTTCGCTATGAGCCGGAGTTTAAAGAGGCCCTCCGGATACATGGTGTTGAACAGGTTTTCACAGGTGACCTGAGTTGTATGGGGAGGAATAATTTGTCCGGGGGGCTTCTGAAGATTCAGTGGGTTCTCAAGACGGTTATTCACCTTTATACCGGTATGCGCGACCAAGAAGTCATGCGTTTGGTTTACAATTGTATCGACTCGGAGGATATTGTTGAGCCGACGGTAAACCAGGATGGTGTTACTGCCGATAAGGCGATGTCTGTCAAGGTGCTGTCCACTACTACAAAGTTTTCGGGCTATCGTAAGGCTGCGTCATGGTTAGCGACCGAGGAAGTAGTGCGAGCGGTCGAAATCTTACGTTCCATATGTCGGGGCGTTTCTAGTCATTACAAACTTCCGCCTGATGACATGCCACTCTTTCTTGCGCCTGCGGTCATTAGCGTCAGGTCTGACAAAGTTGTCAAAGTGTCAGAATTGGATTCCTATAATAGGCCAAAGCTGCTAGCCGAAGAATTTATTATTACGGATGCTGATTTTCAGGAATTGGCGGCTAGCGATCCTAAGCGGAACTTCACTCAAGAGAAGAAGTTCGGCGTGGGTTCGCCTTGGCCGTTTGCAAGCCACCAATTTCGTCGATCTCTAGCATTTTATGGGAGTAATAGTGGCTTCATATCCCTCCCGACGCTTCGGAAGCAGTTCAAGCATCTTACGATGCAGATGAGTCGTTACTACACCAATAATTTTGAAAAGCTTAAAACTATTTTTGGTTATTATGATGACGAGGCGAAGGACTTCGTCCTGCCACAGAATCATGTGTTGTTTGAGTACCAAACGGGCGTGCCTATGAGCATTGCGTATGATTTGCTTGATCATGCATTTGGTAGTAGTGCTCCGCTTTTCGGTGGCACGGGTACTTACATTTCCAACCAGCGCAAGAAAATGGATCAAGGCGATATTCATATCGCTGACGTTCGCAAGGAAACTGAGAGGCTCGCTGCGGAAGGAAAAATTTCGTATAAGACCACGCTGCTCGGTAGCTGTACTGCAGTTGATAGGTGTGATTCGTATTTGCTAGGGGATGCGAAATCTTGCACATCCTGCAAAGATGGCATTATTGACAAAGAAAAATTAGAAAGCGCGATCCAGGAAAGTGAGGCAGATCTTGCTTTGTATGCGCCCGGTTCTGGGGAGTACCAAGTGGTAAAGGCAGAGCTGGACAATTTGAAAAAATTCCATCAGAAATTCATTCCTGTTGTAGAGGTTTAGCCATGGCTGTAAGTGGTGTGGATAAATGCCGGGAAGGCTTTGAGCGAATCAAGTCAGGAGTGCCAAGGGTGGCAGCCCACGTTGGCTTGGATCCTACAAAGGTCACCGCAGGTGTCGTTAGCGTGGAGGGTGGCTTCGACCGTGGATACCTGAAGAAGGATCGCCTCAGCCACCAAGCTTTGATCGCGGAAATTGAGGCTTACCGTAAAAGCCATGGCACAGCGAGTTCCTCCAAAGCGTTGCAAATCAAGCGTGCCAACGACAAGGCGGCGAACGCCATAGCGGACTTGGAAATTGCACGTTCCCAGCTCTACCAGGTGATGACACAAAACGTCCAGTTAGTAGAGCGTGTTCGTCATCTCGAAGATTTACTGAAGAGTCATTCCAACGTCGCTGAATTGAAGAGCCGCCCACGGAAGGCTTAAGACCACAAACGCCTTACCACGACCATGCTCGCATAAGCGGCCAGTGATGCCTCCACTGGCCGCTCCCAGTCTCTTCACGTTCAATGGTTGGGCCTAGGGGCGAATCGCTACTCACGCCCTCCGGGTATACTGGTTCCCCTGATTTGGGAGCCTCGATGATTTCTTTACCTATTGACCTCGTATTGCCAGACCTACGAGATGCTTTGGCCAACCGCGACGAAGTGATCCTTGAAGCGCCACCTGGTGCGGGCAAGACCACTCGAGTACCCTTGGCGCTACTGAATGAGCCTTGGCTTGGTGACCAGAAGATCATCATGCTTGAGCCCCGTCGACTGGCTGCTAGGGCAGCTGCTGAGCGCTTGGCGAGTGAACTGGGTGAGAAGGTTGGTGAAACTGTCGGCTATCGCATTCGCCTTGAAAGCAAGGTAGGCCCTCGAACCCAGATCGAAGTGGTCACTGAAGGTATCCTGGCTCGTCGTCTCCACGATGACCCTGTATTGGATGGTGTTGGCGTGGTCATCTTCGATGAGTACCACCTTCGAAACCTTGACTCTGACCTTGCACTGGCTCTGTGCCTGAGTGCCCGCGAACTGCTACGTGATGAGCCCCCGCTGAAGCTGCTCCTGATGTCAGCAACTCTGGAAGGTGCTCGCCTTTCAAAGGTGCTCAATGATGCGCCTGTGGTCACCAGTGAAGGTCGGATGTATCCGGTCTCGAGGGTTTGGGGTAGCCCATATCAGCCGGGCGAGCGTATCGATGCGCGAGTCACGGACACTTGCTTGGCAGCCATCAACGAACAGCCGGGAAGCGTTCTGGTTTTCCTTCCTGGGCAAGCAGAGATTCGGCGGGTGGCTGAGGCTCTCAAGGAGCAGTTGAGTGGTCGTCCAGAGGTGATCTTATGCCCTCTCTACGGCGACCTCGACTTGAATGCTCAGCGTGCTGCGATAGACCCGGCCCCCAAGGGCTCCCGGAAGATCGTACTGGCCACGAACATCGCCGAGACCAGTTTGACCATCGAAGGCGTCAGGGTTGTGGTGGACAGTGGGCTTGAGCGAGTACCGAAGTTCGATCCTCGCAGCGGGATGACTCGGCTAGACACGCAGCGTATCTCGAAGGCTAGCGCTACTCAGCGAGCAGGGCGGGCAGGGCGATTGGAGCCAGGTGTCTGCTATCGCCTGTGGTCGGAATCGCAGCATGAACAAATGGCTGGCTACAGCACCCCAGAGATTCTGCAGGCAGATCTTGCAGCCCTGGCACTCCAGTTGGCCCGGTGGGGAATGAAGCCGGAGGAGATGACCTGGCTCGACCAACCTCCATCAGCTCCCTTCGCCCAAGCCAGAGACCTGCTGAAGCGCCTGGGTGCACTCGACGATGCTGGACAGCTCACACCACACGGTTCAGCCATGAGCGAGCTCCCGGCGCATCCACGGATCGCTCACATGCTCATCAAAGGGAATGCGATGGGCTTGGACGACCTAGCGTGCAACATTGCGGCGCTGCTCGGTGAGAAGGACATCCTGCGTGGAGCAGGAGCCGACCTTCACACTAGGCTGAGTGCCTTGTCGGGCGAGCAACATGCACGTCGAGGCAGTGGGTCGTTTCAGCGGGTGAAGCAGTCCGCTCAACAGTACCGATCTCTGTTGCGCGGAAGAGCGTCTAGTCCCGTCAGCGAGCCTGATCACCCACGATGGGTGGCGTGCCTATTGGCGTTCGCCTACCCTGACCGAATTGGCCACCAGAGGCGTGCAAGTGCATCCGAATACCGTCTTTCAAACGGCCGGGCCTCCGTGTTCTCAGAGCCTGATGCTCTCACCAAGTACGAGTGGCTGGTGGTGGCTGATATGGGTAGCCGGCAAGGCCAGCGTGAGGAGCGGATCTACCTGGCGAGTGACCTCGATCCTGCTCTGTTCGATGACGAGCTCGCAGATCTTGTGAGGTCTGTTGATGAGGTCGATTGGGATGAAAGGGAAGGGGTGCTGAAGGCTGAGCGGCAACTGAAAGTTGGGCAGCTCATCTTGTCGACAAAAGCCCTGCCGGGTCTTGATGAGCAAACCCGTTCGTTGGCCTTGGTGAACCTGGTGAGGCGCAAGGGCATCGAGCTGCTGCCTTGGAATCCCGAGCTGCGGCAGTGGCAAGCGCGGGTCGATCTGCTGCGTCAGCTCGATCTTCAAAATGGGGAAGTAAAAACCAAGTGGCCTGATCTCAGTGATGCCAACCTTTTGGAGACACTGGAAGAGTGGCTCACGCCGTACCTGGGCAGAGTCACTAGACTCAGCCACTTCAGCCAGCTGGATCTATCTTCAATAGTCAGAAACCTTCTGCCTTGGCCGCTTCCGCAGGAACTGGAGGCTCAGGCGCCTCAGGCGATCCAAGTGCCTTCCGGCTCGAATATCCGCATCGACTACTCGCAGTATCCGCCAATTCTAGCAGTGCGGCTGCAAGAGCTGTTTGGGCTGGCAGAAACTCCTTGCATTGCCCAAGGTAAGCAGCCGCTGATTCTCCATCTCCTGTCGCCGGCTCGTAGGCCTGTGCAGGTCACCCAGGATCTTGCGAACTTTTGGCGTAGCACCTACTTGGAAGTGAAGAAGGATCTTAAGGGGCGATACCCAAAGCACCATTGGCCTGAAAATCCATTGGTTGCTGAGGCGACGGCCAGGGCGAAGCCTAGGAAGTCTTGAGGATAGGGCGTGCCTGACGGGCGGCTGTCGTGAACCAAGCCGCCTTCGCGTCTTGGCCCTGACGGGCTTCCATCGTCACGCCTTCAGCCATCCTGGCTTGCGCGCTCCGCTTGCTCTTCGTGTGGTGCTTAGCCTAGGCAGCCACCCCTCTGAACACACCTCCTTTCGGTGAATGTCCTGATCATACTGGAGCTCATGGGCATTGAATTCAGGCACACTGATGGCTGGGGACAAGCATTTTGGCGACACCGGCCAGGAAGAAGAGGTCTCTGTACCAACAAAGCGTGACCGGTCACAACGCTATTTTTTTTGACGTGAGAGTCACGCTTAGGTACTATGAATTTGTCGCCACAGACCGGAACCTTGAAAGAGGGGTGGCGATGCCGGGAAAGAGCTTAGGCGAATTCCTCCTAGCCAGTGAGCAGGATTTGAAAGGCCAGGCCGATATCTGATTTAGCAAAAAGCCCTGTGGTGTGAGCCGCAGGGCTTTTTTGCTTTCTGAGTGGCCGCTGAGCGACCGGCCTTAGAGTTTCACGCCTTCGTTGCGTTTCTCCAGCACGTAGCGCACGTTCCAGATTGGCCCTTTGGTAGGCAGGCCCGACCGACCCCAGTCGTTGACCTCGTACGCAGAAACCACATTCAGTCGAAGTAGATTCTCGACGTCCTGAGGTTTACGGATTTCGAAGAAAATCGCGTACTCGTGGGCATCCAAACAAAAATAGCGCCTGTTGTCCCCCGCAAAATGAGCCCTTACCTTCGACTCAATGAAGCGCCTGTCGATGTAGTCGAGGAGCTGCTTTGATAAGTCGTAACGTGTAGGGCAGAAATATCGCTCCTCCTTGGTTTTCGGATTAACGATCAGGGGCCCATTTTCCTTGTTGTCCGTAAAGCAATGGAATCCGAAGGTGAATTCAACGCTAACGCCGCGATCTCCTATCTGGAATGTCCGCACGGTCGGCTGGAGGTGCGCCATGCAGACTGTTCTTCCATTTATCGTCAAATCGTTCCAGCGCATACTCGTGGCCACATCTTTTCGGCCCACGAGAATATTCGATTAAGGCATGATGTCAACGTACTGGCTCCTCGGTGGCCCAATGCTTGTTGCTAGCGCTTCGTGATGTGCTCACAGGCTTGCACCGGAAACACGGAAGAGACCTGAATCCTATCGCTCGCCGGTGAGCACTCAACCTCTATGGGGAGTAGTGCCCTAGCGCTTAAAATGCCGCTTTCAGATGGACGTTTAATGGACTATTCAAAAATCATCGGAAAGGACGATGGGCAAAGATTGTCTTTCGAGGAACTCGTCTGCCAACTTGCCAGGCGTGACCGCCCCGAGAACGCCAAAGAGTTCAGGCGGATCGAAGGCTCGGGAGGTGACGGAGGGATCGAGAGCTATTGGCTGCTTCAGGATGATTCTGAGGTCGGCTATCAAGCCAAGTATTACCTCAGATCACGGGATGTGGATTGGAGCAAAATCGACCACTCGGTAAAGCAGGCTTTGAAATCTCACCCTGACCTAAAACAGTACGTAATTGCTCTTCCCTGCGACCTTACAGATCGTAGCGGGGCGCAAGGCGGAGGCAAGAAAGGATGGGAGCACTGGGATACGCACAAGCTTGTTTGGGAAGCCCTTTGTGCCCAGAGCGGCATTCCGACGGTTGAGTTCGTGGCTTGGACGGCGTCTGATCTGACCGGAAAATTGTTACTCCCTACCGCTGAGGGCCTACGAAAGTTCTGGTTTGGCGAGCTGGAGATGTCTGGGCAATGGTTTCGAAAGAATGTTGAGTTCGCCGTAGAGTCACTCGATGAGCGATATCACCCGGAAGATCACGTAGAGGTTGGAATCGAGAGCCTCTTCAAAGTGCTCCTTCGAAATGACGAAGTCACAACCGAACTGACATCTGCTTTTTCCGCTGTAACAAAGGCAGCCAAGCTTACCAACTTCGTGAAGGATGACTCCGACGCCAAGCTCATCGCTGGTATCCAGCGTGTCGAGCAGGAGACATTCAGGGCTTCAGCATTCGGCAGCAGGTTTCGCTCTGACTCATGGGGGGCTTGGCCGATTGTCGATTGCGTCGCTGCCTTGTTAGACGCCTCTAATAGCGTCCACGAACTGAAGAGGTGGGCTTGGCAAAACATGCCCAAATCTGAATCCAGAAGGGATTACTCCTCTTCGGACATGAACGACCTGAGCCATAAGCTGGACGAGCTTTCAAATGCTCTCTACGTCTTGAGCTCAAAGCTGGAAGGGAAATTCTATTCTGCTGAGCGTAACCGTTTTGCCCTTCTGACAGGGAAGGCTGGCACAGGCAAATCGCACACACTCGGTACCGTTGCTCAAAAAGCGATTTCAGATGGGCACCCGGTGGTTTTGATTTTGGGGCAGCAGTTAGGCTCTCAGGGTTTTTGGAGTCAAGCGACAGAAACACTCGGGCTGGGGACTGTTGAGCCAGAGGTATTCTTGCAGGCCATGAGTTCTGCCGCCGAGGCCGCTCAAAAGCGCGGACTCATTCTGATCGATGCCATCAACGAAGGTGCCGGTGCGCAACTATGGAGGAATAAACTTCCCGCCCTGATTGCCCGAGTCAACGCTTACGAGAACCTCGTTCTCGTTGTCACCTGTCGTACTGAGTACACGCCGTATGTAGTTCCCCCTAAAGTGATGGAGACGGCGGTTGCCTTCGCCATTCGTGGCTTCGTTACGAATGTGGAGCAGTCGAGGGCTGCGAAGGTCTACCTGCACAAGAGAGGCATTTCCCAGCCGGATACGCCTTGGCTTTCAGCTGAGTTTGTGAATCCGCTGTTTCTTCGCAGCGCGTGCGTTGCACTTGCCCGAGACGGTCGTAAGCAATTCCCCAGAGGCCTACATGGCACGAAGCAGGTTTTTGCATTTTACATCCGTAGCGTCGCACGAAATCTAGGTGTCGGAAGAGACGGCAGCGAAGACCTAGTCGCTCCCACAACAGCGGCAATCTCAACCATCGCCAGGTTGATGGCCACAGACAGGCGTGATTATGTGCTTCTGGCTGATGCTGTGCGAATTTCAACGGAAGTGTTTTCGAGTTTTCCTTCACCACCTTCCAAGACGTGGTTTGACGTCCTGCAGAAGAACGGAATTTTCCGACTCGACCCACCACCGCGCCCGCTTGAAATTGATCCATTTGCTCCGGTCGAGGATATCGTGAGGTTTAGTTTCCAGCGACTCCAAGACCACCTCATGGCGGATGCGCTGCTCAAGGATGTGACGGATCCAGGGCTCGAACTGGAGAATGGGGTTTTGAGCTTCATTCTTGACGGCGACAGATTCAGATGGGAGTGGGCTGGTCTCGCTGAAGCCTTGTCTATCCAAGTTCCTGAGCGCTTCGGTTCAGAGTTTTTGGATGCGCTTCCGAGAGATGTCAATATCTGGATCAACGAAGACTCGGTCAGAGGCGCCTTCCTGGAGAGCTTGCGTTGGCGTAGTTCGAATGCCTTCACGGATCGCACTTGGCAATACTACCAGGCTATCTTGGATGTCGATGATAGCCAGCTATACGTGCTGATCGAACTCTGTGCCAACGTAGATCATCCTTGGAACGCTGAACTGCTCCACGACATTCTGATTAATAAAACGATGCCAGAGCGTGACGCTTTCTGGACGGTGAAAATCAACGACTTCGATATGGCGGATGGCAGCACGATTCGCCGCCTCCTGGACTGGTGTCTGACCAGTCAGACCGAGAAAACGGATCGGCACGTACAGCTTCTTTGCGGGCTTGCGGTAACGTGGCTGACGGCGTCATCGCATAGAGAAGTCAGAGACAAAGCGACCAAGGCGCTGTCCGCATTGTTGCTTTCGAAGGTCGAGCTCTACGGTGAGCTGTGCGGGAGGTTCGCTGGCCTTGATGATCTCTACGTTATGGAAAGGTTGCACGGGGCTGGTTATGGCGCATGTTGTATCGATCCATCTCCGATGCGGTTGAAGCATTACGCCCCGGTAGCTTACCGGACGGTTTTCTCTGAGCAGTGCGCTCCGCTATCGATCATGCTGAGGGACTATGCATCGGGGATTATTGAGCTGGCTGCCCACTATCGCTGCCTGCCTACCGAGGTCGATCTCGGCGCCTGTAGGCCACCTTATAAATCTCAGCCTGTTCAATTAACTGTTTCACAAGCTCTTCTCGATGATGTCGCCACAAAAGCTGGAGGTGGCGAAATCAAGCGTTCTTGCATTGGCGGAATAAGTGAGTTCGCTGATGAGATCAAGCATCGTGTCAGCTCATTTTCGAACGTTGCTTTGACTTCCCAAATGCCCCACACGCAATCCGAGATGAACGAGCGATTCGATACAGAGGTAATTGCCCCTTACCCAGACAGGCAAGAAATCGTCGATGCGATCAGTGCTCTCCAATTTAATCCGTTCCGATTCTTGCTCCGCCCATTGGAAATACTCGAGGAGCTTGATGAGCTTGATGAGCTTGAGGAGTTTGAGGGAGCCGAGGGGGTGGAGGCGGTTGAAGAGTTCGAGGAACTGGAGACGCATGACCACTCCGAGGAGCTTCAGCAGCTAGAGAAGAGGCTTGTTGATCTACTGGATGTTGACGAAAAAAGAAGATTTACCGACGAGTTCAGATGGTGCATCGTCCGCTCGGAAAAGTACCCGCGCACGTTGGAAGGCGTCGACATGGAGGCGGCCAAACGTTGGGTGGCCAAGCGCGCCTATGACTTCGGATGGACAGAAGAACACTTCCCATCGGATCGCTCTCACCGTCACAGCTACTCCCGGGAGAGGCCACTCTATGAGCGCATTGGTGCCAAATATGAGTGGCTTGCGCTCGATGAACTCCTTTGCCGGCTAGCCGATAGTAATTGGCTCTCCGAAGCGCGAGTCGATGGAACACGTGATTACCGTTCACCCATCGATCTAGGTTTCCATCGAGACATCGACCCTACTGTTCTTCAAGGGCTGTCTGATGCGGGTTCTGATTCTGTAGATATCTCACCAATTGTTCTCGAGGAAATATCCGAAGACTGCCTACAGGAATGGCCACTTAAGCTTGACCCTAGCATGGGGATGCCTAGTCTCGTTGGCCGAACCGACACCGCTGGGGAAAAGTGGCTAGTCCTTTACGAGCATCGCTCCGCGACGAATCGTTACGATGATGGAGAAAGCCGAGAGCACGGGCTACGTCTGCAGGAATGGCGTTTCCTCATGCCTATCGTTGTCAGGAAAAAAGATCAAAAACAGTTGATTCGCTTTCTGAGCACTCAGCGCTCCCTAGATGTATCGAGATGGTCGGGACGCAGTTACACCGACGACGGCTATCTGCTTGAGGCTCCATGGCGCTTTACTTGGGATCAGTTGATGTGGACACCTGCCAGCTTTCATAACCAAGGTGAGATTGAGGTCGCATTTCCCTGTCTTGGATATCATTGGGAGTCCCATTTGGATGCCTCCCTTCCAGACGGAGCCTCTACACACCTACCAGCCCCTTGGTTGGCAAATCAACTGTCCATTACCCCGATGCTCTCAGATCCACGTGTCTATGTGGATGCGCTAGGGAAGCCCCAATTGATATGCAGCACGGGCCCTGACGATGGTTCACACGCCTTCATACGACAGGACATATTTCAGCAGATGTTGGAAGAAAAAGGTCTGGCGTGTGTTTGGACGTTTGTTGCGGAGCGAGGCGTGTGGCCAGGTGGAGGGAACTCGCATGCAGCATGGAGAAGGTCTGAAGGTGTAGTTTGGTTCGAGCGCGGGCGGCCAAAAATGGAATCATGGAAGGAGGATCACTGCAACGGTACAAAGAATGAGTGAGCGCGGAAGGTGTCACTACTCTGCGTGCCGGCCTGGATCTTCTGGATAGGCCTCCTCACGCCAATGCCCCTAGGTTCGCCATGATCTGATCCATCAGAAGGTGGTCATGGGGCTGTGCCTAGCAAAGTTTAGATGGCGGTGATTCTAAGTCACGTCAGAGACTGAGCCCGATGGAGACTTGCTGCGCGTCAGCTTCCGTCTTCAGGGTGTGTCCTGGCAATCAGTAGCCCAGGCGCACAGAGGCATGTCACATGGTGCAAACGCTCTTCGATTTTGACCTCAGACACGTTTATCGCCGGCACGACATAACTGGCAAGGCCGCAATCAATTTCCCTCACCCAGGGTGCACCACCGGTGGGTGGCACTTCCTGTCGTAATTTGACCGAGAGGCAGGGGGCGCCAAAGTATCGCTTGCAGGGATTCACTACCCAGATACCGATGCGTTCTTCGGTGATGCGGGCAACGTGTGGATCGGGCCTCGCGGTGGTCGGTACTGCATTACATCAGGAGGTAACAAGCGCTACGGTATTTGAGCGATTGACTTATGACATCTTG
>Ga0308164_10002690_pt1 | contig 17219 bp, 15 predicted proteins | sample PhyTR2_FD_201031 | JGI IMG/M metagenome (GOLD analysis project Ga0308164, IMG submission 201031) | Phyllosphere microbial communities from UC Gill Tract Community Farm, Albany, California, United States - DLSLT.R2 | ecosystem: Host-associated > Plants > Phyllosphere > Unclassified | place: USA... | reverse complement strand
GTTGAAAAGTTTTATCCTTCGGAATAAATAAGCTAAATATTTGATTCATGTCTTCAATTAAAATATTAGTAAATGTACCTTTGGTATATTAAGCCAACATAAAATGTGTATTATATTGTAAGGCTTTTAATTAAAGGTTATGAGCATTCAGATCAGAAAAATAGAAGAAGAAGATAATCGGGAGTTAGCAGAATTAATTCGTGTAATTTTCAGGGAATTTAAAATAGACAAACCCGGTACGGTTTATACCGACCCCACAACCGACCATTTGTACGATGTTTTTAAAGTGGATGGCTCTGTTTATTGGCTGGCCGAAGAAGATGGTGTATTATTGGGCGGCTGCGGGATTTACCCCACAGAGGGTTTGCCTGACGGCTGTGTGGAGCTGGTTAAGTTTTATTTATCTGCAGCAGCAAGAGGTAAGGGAATTGGTAAGGCCTTGATGCAAAAAAGCATCGAGTCTGCTCAGCACTATGGCTATAATGAAGTTTATTTAGAATCTTTTCCCGAACTTTCTACGGCGATTCGCATGTACGAAAAGGCAGGTTTTAAAAAACTCGAAGCACCGCTTGGTAATTCGGGTCATTTTGCCTGCAACGTTTGGATGTTGCTGGTTTTATAGGTTAATCATTGAAAAGCAATGGTTGGGATAATTTTTCGGAAAGTTGGTATAAGAAAATATGTACCACACAGCGCTTTCTTTAGCTTTATAATATGAAAACAACCAAGGTAATATTTATTCATATCATTTGTTGGGTGGCGGTGTTGGCCTATTTTTATGGCGAAGTACTGATAAAAGGTATAACGCTCAGACAATCTGCTTTCGATATTTCCATGAACTTTATACAAATTATTGAGTTCTATATCTGCTACTTATGGGTTTATCCTCAGTTTTTAAAGAGAGAGAAAATCTTTCAGCTTATCGGGGCTGTTCTTTTTACAATGGCTATTTTTATCGCCTCCAGATATTTAATTGAGCAGGTTTTGTATTTCGAATGGTTTGGTATGAAAAACTATAGCGATGATACACCAATGTCGAAATATATTTCTGATAATATTTATTATAGTATTGCCTTTTTGGTTGTTCCGGCAGCAATTTATAGCGTTCAGCAAAACTTCAGGGCGGAGCGAACGAACAGGAAGTTAAAAGACGAAGTTGTTAAAGCTGAACTTGCTTTCCTGAAATCGCAGATAAATCCTCATTTCCTTTATAATACATTGAATTATGTTTATTCACTAGCGATTCCCGTTTCTGATAAGCTGGCAAATGCAGTATTGCGATTATCTGATTTAATGCGCTATACTTTAAATGAAAGTCCTGACGGAATGGTTAGTTTGCCTAAAGAAATAGATTATTTGGAGAGTTACATCGAACTGTTTAAAATGCGCTTTGAACCCAACTTTTATGTTGATTTTACTACAGATGGGGTTTTGCATCAACATATTGCGGCTTTAGTGTTGATTCCATTTGTGGAGAACTCTTTTAAACACGGCGTAATTAATGACGTAAACCAGCCTGTAAGAATCAGGCTTAAGGTTCAAAATAAAAGATTGAGTTTCGAAGTAAGTAATAAAATCAGCCATGCCCAAAAAGATCATTCAAGCGGAGTGGGTCTTGCTAATATTCACCGCAGACTGGATCTTATTTATCCTGACAGACATGAATTATTGATCTCGAACAACGGAAATACTTATAAAACGACTCTAATAATAAATTTATGATTCGCTGCCTCGCCGTAGATGATGAAGTTTACGCTTCGGATATCATCGCATCCTTTATAGAGAAAACGCCATTTTTGGAGCTGATAGGAACTATAACCAATGCTTTTGAAGCGCTTGGTATGGTTCAGGATGGAAAAGTCGATTTGGTTTTCTTAGATATTCAAATGCCTGAATTAACCGGAATTCAATTTCTTAAAATCTGCGGAGACAAATGCAAAGTAATCTTGACAACGGCTTATCCGGAATATGCTTTAGAGGGTTTTGATCTTGATGTTGTTGATTATTTGTTAAAGCCGGTTTCATATGAACGTTTTTACAAAGCAGCACAAAAAGCTCAGGCAATTATCTCGCCGCCAAAAGAAGAAGCGTCTGTTGTGCCTAGCCCGCAAAACGATTTTATTTTTATAAAAGGCGACACAAAAAATAAGTTTATCAAGGTAAACTATAATGAAATTCTTTACATTGAAGGTTTGAAAAATTATGTTTCGGTTTATACCGCAAACCAGCGGATTGTTACTTATCAAGCATTGAGGGAGTTAGAGACACAATTGCCTCATCCGCCATTTTGCCGCGTCCATAAATCCTACATTGTTTCTTTGGAAAAGATTAAAATGATCGATGGCAACGCACTCTACATCGGAGAACAATCTATCCCGATAGGAGATACGTATCGCGAAGGGTTTTTTAAAATTGTAAGAGAAAAGAAGTAATTACCTTTTCTCTTTACGGATTAAAAACTGCAATGTTTAAAAATCGGTCTGAATATCTTTAACGATTTTTTTAAGTTTGTTGAAAATAAATCACACAGGCAATGCAAGAAACCAATTCGCTAAATCAGGTTGCAGAATTTCATACTACTTTTAAACATCCTATACTGGAGTCGCCGGTAATTCCTTCAAAGCAAAGAGCAAATCTTCGTATTTCGCTTTTGGCAGAAGAATTAAAAGAATTACAGGAGGCTGTAGAAAATGACGATTTGGTAGAAGTTGCAGATGCACTTTGCGATTTGCAATATGTTTTGGCAGGTGCCATTCACGAATTCGGTTTGGGCGGGAAATTCAAAACTTTGTTTGACGAAGTGCATCGTTCGAATATGAGCAAAGCCTGTAAAACAATGGAGGAAGCAGAACAAACCATTAGGTTTTATTCGGATAAAGACGGAACAGAATCTTACTTCAAAGAAATTGACGGATTGTTTTTGGTTTTTAGAAAATCTGATGATAAGACATTAAAATCGGTAAACTATTCACCGGCCGATTTGAAAGCTTTATTAGTTTAACTTTAAATGAGAGAGATTGAAAAGGCTTAAAAAAATTATAAATGAGCTTAAAATCTCATCAAATATTCAGCACGATGATGCTGAAAAGTTAATTCGTGAATTTATTTTTTATTCACCGAAAATGCCCTTGAGGTTGCATCAGGAGCAGCTTTTTGCCTCATCAAATCAATTCACTTTAAAAGTTCCCGATACGTATTTTACAGGCGCTGAGTTGTCAGTTAATTGTTTTAGTTGGGGAAACGGTAAAAACAAAATTCTGCTTACACATGGTTGGGCATCGAAAGGTGCAGATTTTGTTGAGTTAATAACTGAATTGAACAAAATGCCAGATGTTGAAGTTATTGCCTTTGATGCGCCGGGCAGCGGCAGTTCAGTGTCTGAATTTTCCAACCTGATGCTCTATGCAGAATCGGTAAAATCTATCGCGGCCAATTATGCAATGCCCGATTTCCTTATCGGTCACTCTCTTGGGGGTATGGCGAACGTTATTGCCATACAAGAGGTAGCGCTTAAGCCGAAGTATTTAATCAGTATTGCACCTTTGATCAGGCTGAAGGAAAACTTTGGGCAAAGCATGGATTCATTAAATATCAGCCTTTCGGCACAAGAGAATTTCTTTAAAAATTTCAGTTCCGAATTTCCTGTTGATGCAGATCATTTTAACCTTACAGAATTGTATAACCTGACAGGTGAACTTAATCATTTTCTGGCTTATGATGAAGAAGATCACATTTCACCATTTCCTTATTTGTCAGAATTTCTCGCCAAAAATAAGGATGTAAATGCTGAAGCCTACAAAGGTGCCGGTCATTACAAAATACTAAAATCTCCTGAAGTAATCGATGATATTATAAAGATTATAAAATCATCACTTTAAAAATTCTTAATTTATTTTCTTGTTATATTGCGATAATGAACGGAGAAAACTCAAGGTCAGGCGAGCAGATAGATAATCCTTACGATTACATTTTAAAGGATTTTAACCTCAAAAACCTGAGTAACTTAGTAATTCTTAAACACCTCAACCAACAGATTCATACTGATGTTAAAGGGTTTTTTACTGTTTACCCTGAACAGATTCAAATCGATTTTGGTGCTTTCAGTCACGAATCTTCTGCCATGCCTTTTCCTGTTGTACAGGTTCAGCAGCTTGAAACTTCAGTTAAATTATCTTGCAGATGCAGTATACCAAAGAACAAACTTTGTGAACATCAGGCTCAGGTTTTATACAATATTTTGCAACGTCAGGATTTATTAATTTTCTTTGACGAAAACCTGCGGAGACAAAAACTTGCGAAAATTGCTGTCGATTATGGATTGGAAAAGGAGCATAATCTCAATGAGCTTTTTGTCTTAAAGCTCGAAAATGATGTTCTGACCATTAAGCCTAAAAACAATGCTTTGCTGGGATTTGATGCAGATGCAAGACAACAATTGGAAGCAGCATTATTGCCTGTAAAAAGTAAGATTGCGTTATCTGCTGTTCAGCAAATTGATTCTCTAATAATGGTTATCGGGAGCCACCGGTACTACAGCAATTTAAATATAGAACTGTTTGAAGCCAAGATAACTAAAAGCGGTAAACCCAAAAATCCACTTAAGCCGCTCAATCTTTCAGAAGTAATATTTAGAACCGATAAGAGTGCCGAGCTAAAGTTTTACAGCGGAGTAGCAAAGTTTCAAAATAACTATTCGCCTGATCATATCGAAACGGAGCTTGCAGCGCTCAAGGCTGTAACTTTAAATCCATTAAACCTTCCGGTTTACCTGCATGATAGTAAGCTGTCATCAACTATTCAACCTTCATCATTAATTCCTGTTCGGTTGCATATTTTAAAAGGCGACTTGCATTTGACGGTTAATCAGAAAGATGATTTTTTCGAAATCAACGGTAGATTAATTATTAACGGAAATTCATATTCATTAGATAATCTTTTTATCCGTTACAACTATTTTGTTCAATTAAAGGATCAGATGTATCTTTTAGAAGATGCTGATTTAGTTAAAGTTATCGGCTTTTTTATCAAGCAAAGTAATCGCCTCGTTATTCATAAAAACAAATATGCCGAGTTTCAGAAAAATATATTAATCCCGCTCGAAGCGAATATTCACGTCGATTATTCCTATTTAAAACCTGCTACACCTCGTCAAATTGAAGAAAAGGGTTTCGATCTGGAAATTGAAAAGTTGGTGTATTTGTCTGAATCTGAAGATTACGTTTTGATTACCCCTGTAATGCGCTACGGAAATCTGCAAATTCCCGTGTTGTCAAAAAAGAAAATACAGGCGCAAGATAAGTTCGGCAATTTGTTTACACTTCATCGTAATGAGGAAGCCGAATTGCAGTTTACGGGAGAAATAATACGCCAACACCCTTTTTTTTATGATCAGGAAACGAACGATTCCTATTATTTGCACAGGAAAAGATTTTTAGAGGAACTATGGTTTTTAGATGCCTTCGAAGCGTGGAGAAGTAAAGATATTCACATCTTAGGATTCAATCAGCTCAAAAATAATAAGCTGAATCAAAATAAGGCGGATATAAATATTGAAGTCTTAAGCGGAACAGATTGGTTTGAAACCAAGGTGAAAGTGAAATTCGGTAAGCAAAATGTTGCGCTGAAACATCTGCACAAATCCATTCGCAACAAAAGCAAATTTGTTACCCTCGACGATGGAACACAAGGCATTTTGCCGGAAGAATGGATAAAGAAGTTTACGGATTACTTTACAGCAGGTGAAATTGCAGATGATCGTTTGTTAACGCATAAAATAAAGTTTGCATCGATAAATGATTTGTATGAAGATGCCTTGCTTGATGGAAAAGTAAAGAATGAACTTAAGAATTTCAAGGAGAAATTTGAGGGAAATGACAGCGCTACAGACGTGGAGATTCCAAAAGAATTAAAGGCCACACTTCGTCAGTATCAAAAAGACGGATTAAATCGGTTGAACTTTTTGGATGATTTTAACTTCGGTTCAATTTTGGCAGATGATATGGGATTGGGAAAAACCATACAGATTTTAGCTTTCATTCTTTCTCAGCGAAATAAAGTTCAATGCAACGCAAATTTAGTTGTTGTGCCTGCTTCCTTAATTTTTAACTGGAAAGCCGAGGTTAAAAAGTTTGCTCCGTCTATAAAAGTGAAAACAATTTATGGCAATGAGCGGGTGAAGAATACAAGCGATTTCGATCAGTTTGAAATTATATTAACTTCCTACGGAACTTTACTTTCTGATATCCGCTTCTTAAAAGATTACAGGTTTAACTATATTTTTCTGGATGAATCTCAGAATATTAAAAACCCCGAATCGCAGCGTTATAAAACGGTTCGAATGCTTCAATCGAGAAACAAAGTAGCCATTACCGGCACGCCGATAGAAAATAATACTTTCGATTTGTACGGACAATTATCTTTTGCATGTCCGGGCTTATTTGGCAGCAAGCAACAATTCGCCGATTTGTATTCCACACCGATTGATCAGTTTAAAGACAGTAAAAGAGCTGCCGAATTGCAGAAAAAAATTCGCCCTTTTATTTTAAGACGAACAAAAGAGCAGGTTGCCAAAGAGCTGCCCGATAAAACTGAAATTGTATTGTACTGCGAAATGGGTGAGGAGCAAAGAGAAGTATATGAAGCAAACAAAAAGGAAATTCAGGATTATATTTTAGGTAAAACCGAAGATGAGCTGCCTAAAAGTTCGATGCATGTATTGAGAAGCATTACAAGGTTAAGGCAGATTTGTAATTCAGCAGCTTTATTGGCCGACGGGAAATCTTATTTGCAGGCATCTTCCAAAATAGATGTATTAATTGAGCAGATTCAGGCAAAGGCACCAGAACATAAAATTTTGGTCTTTTCGCAGTTTGTAACCATGCTCGATTTAATTAAGAAACAGCTTGAACAGAAAGGAATTAAATACGAATACTTAACAGGTCAATCGAAAAAAAGACAATCGATTGTTGAATCATTTCAAACAAACGATGATATTCCCGTTTTTCTGATCAGTTTAAAAGCAGGCGGAACGGGACTTAATTTAACGGAAGCAGATTATGTTTATCTGGTCGATCCTTGGTGGAATCCTGCGGTTGAAAACCAAGCTATTGATCGTGCTTACCGAATCGGCCAGCATAAAAATGTAATGGCTGTTCGCCTGATTTGTCCCGATACAATTGAAGAGAAAATTATGAAACTTCAGGCAGTTAAAAAGGATCTTGTTAAAGATTTAATTCAGAATGAAAACGGCATGTTTAAGAATTTAACTAAGAAGGAGTTGTTGGGTTTGCTAAGTTGAGACATTGCAAAGCTTCTTCCCTCATTGTAAATGCTAAATCCCCGCCTTAAACTCGTAATTCAAAAATTCAGGAACATTTAAACTTTCTACAATTTTCCAGCTTGTTTTTTCTTCAATAAATTCAGGAGTTTCCAAGCCGCTGTCGTATGCTGCTTTGCGGTAAAAATCTTTTTTCAAAGGATGTTCAGGTGAGCAGGCATTGTAAATTCTTCCGTACGCGTTATTTTCTAAAATTGAAATTGCGATAGCAACCGCATCCTGTTGATGGATTAAATTTACCGGCGCAAGGCCATTAGGAACATTGGTTTTTCCTGCGAAAAAACGGCCTGGATTTCGCTCAGGACCAATTAATCCCGCAAAGCGGATAATTGTGTAATCTGAAGGAAATTGGTTTTTAAAAATTTCTTCTGCGGCTAATATAACTTTGCCTGACTCAGTATCCGGATTGGTTTCAGTTTTTTCATTAACGATCTTGTTGTCGTCACCGTAAACACTCGTAGAACTTATAAGGATAATTTTTGTACTATCGGCTTTTACGCTTTCTAAAATTGATCTGATTTTATCAGGATAGGTTGCCAATTCAGAGGAGTTTCTCTTCGGCGGTATGCTTATAAAAAGCACATCGGTATCGAAGAATGTATAATCTGCTGAGACAGACTCTAAAGTGAAATTGACCAAGTATGCATCTATACCCGCCTCGGTTAATTTGGAGATTTTTTCAGGACTTGTTGTAGAACCCTTTACCTTGTAGCCGATTGATATCAATTCTTTTGCTAGTGCAAATCCAAACCAACCGCACCCTAAAATAGAAACCGTTTTCATTTCTTTTAAAAAAGCCATAACTAACCAACCAAAAAAATACTGATGAACAAGAGTTAGCCCTTGCCTAAATTATAGCATGCTCTGCAACGCGGCTCGTAACTTTCCTTTTCGCCTAAGAGCACGGTAGAATCATCTGCAACCGTACGATAACTGTACAAAGCCGGGTTTCCGCAGCAAACGCAAACCGCATTAACTTTAGTAACATGTTCGGCAATGGCCATAAGCGCAGGCATCGGTCCGAAAGGTTTGCCAGTAAAATCCATATCAAGTCCGGCTACAATAACCCTGATTCCTTTCATCGCGAGTTTATTGCAAACATCGGGCAATTCATTATCAAAAAATTGTGCCTCGTCTATTCCTACAACCTGAGTATTTGCACCCAACAATAAAATTGCCGAAGCACTATCGACCGGTGTTGAGTTTATTGAATTTAAATCGTGCGAAACGACGGCACTTTCATGGTAACGCGTATCTGTTCGGGGCTTAAAAATTTCAACATTTAATTTTGCAATCTGAGCTCTTTTCAATCTGCGAATCAATTCTTCCGTTTTTCCTGAAAACATAGAGCCACATACCACCTCTATACTCCCCGAAAATTCACCTCTTCTTCTAAAATTTTGTTCGCTAAATAACATGCTCAATCCTTTATTTTCTCTGTCTGCTGATAATTTTTAAACCGAACAAATATCATAATTAAGTGTTATTTTTGAATACATAGTTACCAACATAAATCACCTAAAAAAGCGTTTAATAATTTATGATGAACCAACAAGATATTTTCAGAAAGATAGGTAGTATTTTAAGCGAACTCAACGAACAGTACCAATTTCTGGCTCAAAATCCTGAAAAGTTGAATGAATTAGAGGTGGAGCTTTTCCTCGCGAACGCCGATTTCCTTTCAGACCATGTTAAAATTGTAAAGAAATTAAACTTGCTTGGTACTCAAGAAAATCCTGCGGAAACAGATACAAGCCTGCTTTTGGAGGAACAAAACACAATTATTTTGCCAGAACAAAATTATAAGCAGGAAGAGCAACGTTACGATACTGAAGAACTTGAAGAGATTGCAACGGCAGAAGAAGATGAGGAACGTATAGACATCAAACCTGAAGAAGAAGTTATTGAAGATGACATTATTCATGAGGAAACCGCTGAAAAGATTTTAGAGCAGGATTTCTTTAAACCTGATCAAGAATCTAAGAGCTTTGAATTTGTGTTGGCTAGCCACAGCGACGATGATAAATTTGACTATGAAGAAAAATCAGTCGACGAGATTTTCGATAGACCTTTAAGCAAAGCGGAAGAAGAGATTTTAGCACAGAAGAAGAGAATTCATGAGGAAGATGAAGTGCCTTTATCTGATTTGCCATTAGCCGTTGATGAAGATGAAATTGGCCCTGAACCATTTCTCCTTCCACACGAACAGGAGCACCAGATTAATCATCCCGAGGCAGAGGCTTTGTTTTCGCAGCAAGAATCTGAACCAGTTGGGGCTTTAGAAAATGCTGATTTTGATGATGACATAATTTCACCTCCCGTTGAGGAAGAACGCCCTGCTTTTATACCAAATGCGGTTCCCGTTAAACCTGCAGAGCAACCGGCCTCATCAAAACCTGTTCAATCATTGAATGATTTGCTAGCTAAAACCAATAGCTCGCAACCCGAGCTGCCTAAAGCACCTGTTGCAGATTTAAAGCAAGCAATCAATCTCAATGAAAAGCTGCTTTTTATAAAAGATTTGTTTAGCGGATATAATATGGCTTATTCTGAGGCTTTGGATATTGTTAACAAGATGCCTGATTTTGAATCGGCTGATCGCTTTTTGCAAACCAATTATGCGTCTAAATACAATTGGGCTGCAAAACAAGGAACAGTAGATCAGTTTTACGAATTGTTAAACAGAAGATTTAGTAAATAAGCTTATTATGGATTTACAACTTAAAAATAAAACAGCATTTGTAAGTGGCTCAACTGCCGGTATTGGTTATGCTATTGCTGCGAATCTATTAAAAGAAGGCGTTCATGTAATCATAAACGGAAGATCTGAAGAGCGGGTAAATTCGGCAGTGAAAGCGCTTAAAGAAACATCGGGAAGCGACAACGTGTCGGGTATTGCGGCAGATTTTTCTAAAGCTGATGAGGTAAATGCACTTATAGACAAGTTACCTGAAATTGATATTCTGATAAATAACGCAGGCATTTTCGAACCTAAAGCTTTTGACCAAATTCCTGACGAAGACTGGTTCAGGTTTTTTGAAGTTAATGTGATGAGCGGAATACGATTATCACGGGTTTTATTTCCTAAAATGTTACAAAAAGACTGGGGAAGAATTATATTTATTTCAAGTGAATCTGCCGTTTTTATTCCAGATGAAATGATTCATTACGGAATGACCAAAACTGCACAGCTTGCTGTAAGTCGTGGTTTGGCAGAACTGACCAAAGGTTCGGGCGTCACTGTAAATTCCATTTTGCCAGGCCCAACAAAATCCGAAGGCGTAGGTAGCTTCATAGAGGATTTAGCGAAATCAGGTAAGCTGACTGTCAGCGAAGTGGAAGCTGATTTCTTTAAGAATATGAGGCCTACTTCTTTGATAAAACGGTTTCTTGACGTACAGGAAATTGCCGATACCGTTACCTATTATGTAAGCCCGCTTGCATCAGGAACAAACGGCGCAGCCATTAGAGTAGAAGGCGGTTTAGTGCGTTCAATTCTTTAAATAAAGCCCATTCGGTTCGAATCTAGCTTAAGGAAGATAAATAGGAGTATGGTAAAACTCCAAAGCGAGGAGCCTCCGTAGCTAATCAACGGAAGGGGAATTCCAATAACGGGAATAATTCCGATTGTCATCCCGATATTAATAAAAACGTGGAAAAACAGGATACAAGCCACACTGTAGCCATATACCCTTGAAAAAGTTGATCGCTGTCTTTCTGCAAGGTTAATCAGCCTTAACAAAAGAAAACTGTAGAGAGCGATTACAACCGAGCAACCCAAAAAGCCCCATTCTTCGCCAATGGTAGAGAAGATAAAGTCGGTGCTTTGTTCGGGTACATAGCCGTATTTGGTTTGTGTGCCCTGTAAAAAGCCTCTGCCCGTTGCCTGCCCGGAGCCAATTGCAATTTGCGATTGAATGACATTATAACCCGCCCCTTTATTATCGGTTTTAAGACCAAGCATGAGTTCAATACGACTCCTTTGATGTGGTGCAAGTACTTTCTCGTAAGCAACTTTAATTAGAAAAAGATAGCCTATTGCAACAAGCGTAACAAATACGGTGGTGATAATTAATTTCTGCTTGCGTTTGTTTGCATAAATAAAAAGTGCAGCTACTGCAATTATAAAAAGTATTAAAATGTAGGTTGGAATAAGGAAATCGGCCACAAAAAGCACAATCATTCCAAGAAATATCAAAAGGAAATAACCTGATAAACCTTCGCGGTACAATGGAAACATGAATGCAAGAAATACCAGCGCAGAGCCCGTATCGGGTTGCAGCATAATTAATAAAAGAGGAGCACCAACGATTAATCCGGCAATTAAAATCGATTTAAAATCTCTGAATTTAGGATTAAAGGTTCCCACATACCTTGCAAGTAAGAGTGCAGTACCGAATTTCGCAAATTCGGCTGGTTGAAGCTTAAATGAACCGATTGCAATCCAGGCCTGATTTCCGGCAACTTTATTACCAACAACCAAAACGGCGAGTAGCAAGAGTAATGTTCCGCCGTAAATGAAAGGAGAGAAGACATTAAACAGTCTTCCGTCGAATAACAGGATGGATAAGCCTAAAATTAAACCGGTAATAATGTAGATTAGCTGTTTCCCATAAAGAGCTGTAAAACTAAAAACGGCAGAATGTTCTGGCGGAACCGATGCATATATATTTATGAAACCGATTGCACAAAGGGCAATATAAATCAGAACCGTAATCCAATCTACATTGAAGAAAAATCTGTTTCCTTGTTGCTGCATCATTTTTTGGCGGATTCGGGTTTAGTAGTTACTGCAGGTTTTCTATTTAACTGAGCCGTTAACGGTCTTTTATTTGTTGCCGATTTTAGCTTCAAACTATCACTTATACGTTTTATCGAATCGGTTTTCCTAATGATTATACTGTCTGCTTTTGTGAGCTTTTTCTTTTTCGCTTTATCTATTAATGCAGGTAACAGATTTGTTTCTGCAAAAGCACTAACCGTATAGCCGTTGCGGCGGGGTTTAATGCTGTCGGTTAAATATTTTTCTACCATAAAGCTAGAAATAGGTGCTGCGTAACTTCCACCGTAACCGCCATTTTCTACAATAACGGCAATTGCAATTTTCGGGTTTTCTCTCGGTGCAAAGCCGATAAATACCGAGTGATTTTTACCATGCGGGTTTTGAACCGTTCCTGTTTTACCACACATGGTAATGCCGGGTATTTGAGATTCTTTTGCCGTTCCGTATGGTGCGCTTACAGCATCATACATTCCCTGGATAACAGGTTCGAAATATTTTTCATCAACACCTACATAGTTTTTTGCAACGTATTCTTTCTTAACGAGTTTTTTATCGCCGATTGCTTTGATAAGGTGTGGTTTTATGTAGTAGCCTCGATTTGCAATCGCTGCCATTACGTTGGCCATTTGCAAAGGTGTCGCTGTAATTTCGCCCTGGCCAATGGCTTGGGAAATTACAGTTGTGTAGCCCCAACGACTGCCATATATTTTATCGTAATAATCATTTGTATAAAATTTACCTTTTCGTTCAAATGGTAAATCGATTCCTAGTGTTTGTCCGAAACCCCATTTTGATATTTGTTCATGCCAGTTGGCATATGTTTTCCTTTGATTTTTTAGTCCATTTTTTGTCATGATGTTTTGGAAAACATGGCAAAAATAGGTGTTACAACTTCTAGCAATGCCTCGTTGCATATTAATTGTACCGTCTACGTGTTCACATTTAACTTTATGGTTTCCTGCCATGTAATATCCTGGGCAGTTAAAAGTTGTATTCGGATCGATAGCGCCATCTTGCAAAGCAACAAGGGCGTCAACAGGTTTAAATGAAGAACCGGGAGGGTAATAACCTTGTATAGGGCGCACCAAGGAAGGCCTGTAAGGATTTCCGACAATGAAATCCATATAATTATTTCCGAAACCTTTTCCAACAAGAATGTTCGGGTCGTAACCCGGGCTGCTCACAAAGGCAAGAATTTCTCCCGTGGCCGGCTCTATGGCCACAATAGCGCCAACTTTATTTTTCATAAGTTGTTCGCCTAATTTTTGAATGCTGATGTCTATTCCTGAAATCAGCCGTTCGCCCGAAACCGCATTTACATCGTACTTACCTCCTGCGTAGCTACCTTGAGGCGTGTTCTTAGCATCATAAACTGTGTTTACAACTCCTTTTTCGCCTCGTAAAATTTCTTCATAAGACCGTTCCAAACCACTTTTTCCAATGTAGTCTCCAGATCGATAATATCCTTCAGACTTCTCAATGTCAGTAGGGCTCACTTCTTTCACATAACCGAAAAGTTGTCCGGCAACACTGTCGGGATAATGGCGGATGGTTCTGTCTTGTGTAGAAAACCCGGGGAACCGGTACATAATTTCCTGCAGGCGTGCATAGCTCTGAACAGAAATTTGTTTTGAGAAAGGCGTAGATTGATAATTAGATTTTAATCTGGCTTTACGTAGATTATTGCGAACATCACTTACCGACATTTCCAGTGCTGCGGCGAGGGCAAGCGTATCAAAAGGCTTAACCTCATTCGGGATTACCATTAAATCGTAAACGGGTTCGTTTTGTACAATTACCCGCATTTTCCGATCAAGAATGGCACCACGGGCAGGATACTTGAATTTCTTTTTAAGAACGTTACTTTCAGCAGCAACAAATGCCTTATCGCTTACAATCTGTATGTAAAAAAGCTTCGCGAGTAAAATGATGGCAATTACAATAAACAAGCCCTGTATTACGTACTTACGATTAAATAATTGCTCCATTAGCGGGATGTTCTTTTGTAGAAAATAAACTCTACCAATAAAATTAAAAGGAGCGTAAAGATACAACTTAAGCCGCATCTCATTAAGGTATAACCAATTTCTGTTAACCGGAATGTTTCCAAAAAGAATAGAACGAGGTGATGGGTAATCACACAAAGAAAAGCATATAATGAAAACCATTGAAAGCCCATATAGCTTAAGGATGGTTCAGGATCGTCGATAGCATCTTTGTTTAAACTTATCGATATAAAAGATATCCTTACAAAAGCTAAAACTACGCATGCAGTTGCATGCACGCCCATTGTATCATAAAAGGCGTCGAGTGTTAAACCAGTTGCAAAGGCTAACAAATAAAGTAAAATATTCGGAATGCCGAAGGGTAGTAAAAGTAAAAACAGAACGTAGATAAAAGGCGTCGACAGATCGTAAAAGCCCATGTTTTTGAGCAAAAATATTTGCACAAAAAGCAAGATAAACCATCTGATTACATTTACAATTATAACTCTGCTGTTCATTATTTAGCTTTAACAGGGTTTTCTAAAATCTTCTGTTCTTCGGCAAATTTGTTTTTCACGACATAAACATACTGCAACGTGCTAAAATCAGTATACAAATTAACTTCTGCCGATAAAAAATTATCATTAGTGGCAACATTGGCCTTGCTTACTCTGCCAACCAAAATACCTGCAGGAAAGGCACCCAACCCGGATGTTAATACAGAATCGCCTACATTTATTTTGATGTGATTCGGGACCTCTTTTATAAATGCTTTTTTGATGTCGAAATTCCCATCTCCCCAAACTAAAGAGCCCAATGCGTTATTTTTCTTTAACGACACACTTATTTTAGCATCCTTATGCAACAGGGATTGAATGGTTGCCAAGTGTGCAGAAACATCCAAAATGAAACCTACAACACCCCTTTGAGGTGCAATAACTGCCATTCCCCGAGTTAAACCATCTAACTCGCCTTTATTAATGGTGATTACGTTATTCCTTAGGGTAATTGAGTTTTTTACAACTTTGGCAGCCAGATAGGTGTACTGCTGATTGGTAACGGTATCAACAACTTTCACATCTTTCGCCGAATCTATAGTTGTCAGGGCTAATAGGCTGGTTTTAAGCTTCGCATTTTCTGCGGCGAGGCTGTCGTTTACCATTCCCAAATTTAGATATCTTTTAAAAACATTCAGTCTTTCATACGCAGTACCAACTACCTCATTTGAAGAGTTTAGGGTTACACTTCTCTGATAGGAATTATTTTTAACCGTAAGATAGATTCCTACTAAAAAAAATATAATAAACAAGAAAAATGCGTTGTATCTGTTTATGAAAATCCAAAGGTTACGCATTATTGATAAGATTTGAGACAGGAGATTTGAGATATGAGATTTGGTTTTCTTTCTCAAATCTCATATCTAAACTCTCACATCTAATTTATTGCATTAAGAATTTGTAAGTTCCGATGTTTTTAAGGGCAATACCGGTTCCGCGAACTACAGCCCGAAGCGGATCTTCTGCCACGTGAACAGGTAATTTTGTTTTCGCGGCTACACGTTTATCCAGGCCTCTTAACAATGCACCGCCACCTGTTAAATAAATACCTGTTTGATAAATATCTGCAGAAAGTTCCGGAGGCGTAATCTCCAGAGCTTTTAAAATCGCTTCTTCGATTTTAGAGATTGATTTATCTAAACAATGTGCAATTTCGGTATAAGATACAGTAATTTGTTTTGGAACGCCAGTCATTAAATCACGCCCCTGAACCGCAAAGTCTGCAGGTGCATCCTGCAATTCCGGTAAAGCAGCACCAACTTCAATTTTAATTTTCTCCGCAGTACGGTCGCCAATCATAATGTTGTGCTGGCGACGGATGTAATTTACAATATCGGAGTCGAAATTATCTCCCGCAACGCGGATAGATTGATCGCAAACGATACCCGATAAGGCAATAACGGCTATTTCTGTCGTTCCGCCACCGATATCGATAATCATATTACCCATTGGCTCTTCAACATCAATCCCAATACCCACGGCAGCAGCCATTGGCTCATGGATTAAATAAACTTCTTTGGCGCCTGCTATTTCAGCAGAGTCACGCACTGCACGTTTCTCTACCTCTGTAATGCCCGAAGGGATACAAATGACCATACGTAAAGATGGAAACATCCATCCTTTGCCACCATTTAGCATACGGATCATGCCTTTAATCATCGCTTCGGCAGCGTTGAAATCGGCAATTACGCCATCTTTTAAAGGACGAACGGTTTTTATATTATCATGGGTTTTACCTTCCATTTGCATCGCCTGCCGACCTATAGCGATAACTTTGTTTGTAGTACGATCAAATGCAACGATAGATGGTTCATCTACAACCACTTTGTCATTATGTATAATAAGGGTGTTCGCAGTGCCCAAATCGATGGCAACTTCCTGCGTAAACCAATTGAATAATCCCATGTATGAGTTATATTTTTTTTAATTTGTTAAATCTATACTATTCCTAATGTAAAAATAGGTTTTTTATTGTTTTAAGTTTTATTTTCTTCGTTCATTAAATTGTTTTTAACGCAATTAAATTATTCTGAAAATCAAAACCTGTAATCCTTGGGATAAATAGTCCCGCTTTTTTTTCCAATCTTTTTGTGAATGTCAGTTTGAACTCGTCGAAGACCGCTTCAAAAAGTATTTCACATCAATCGGGTTTATTTTACTCGGGTTTGGTTTTTCAAACCAGCTTCTCTCTCTCTAAAACAATAGTCATTGCGAAGTACGAAGCAATCTTATTACTGAGGCTTTCTAACCGCTAAGATTGTCAGCCTGCGGGAAGCAGTCTTCATGCCTGGCAATGACGCCATCTTGTATAACCTTCAAGCCCGCAACCGTTCCCTTAGTTAGTGTTTAAAATGTCTTACGCCGGTAGTTACCATTGCAATACCCTTTTCATTCGCTTTCGCTACAGAATCTGCATCCTTTATCGATCCGCCAGGTTGCAGAACAGCAGTAATTCCTGCATCAGCAGCAATTTCTACACAATCAGGGAAAGGGAAGAAAGCATCAGATGCCATTGCGCTTCCTTTAACACTGAAACCAAATGATGCCGCTTTTTCAAT
>Ga0308164_10002687_pt1 | contig 17262 bp, 19 predicted proteins | sample PhyTR2_FD_201031 | JGI IMG/M metagenome (GOLD analysis project Ga0308164, IMG submission 201031) | Phyllosphere microbial communities from UC Gill Tract Community Farm, Albany, California, United States - DLSLT.R2 | ecosystem: Host-associated > Plants > Phyllosphere > Unclassified | place: USA... | reverse complement strand
GCGCCGACCAAGACTCCTATGACTGTCGGGCCAAGCAATGTGTCTCGTTCAGACGGGGTGATTTTCATTTGGTATCTTGCGAGCTTAACCTACGCTTGGCAGTGATTGAACCGTTCGCTTCCGGCCGAAATCGGCCGGTCTATTGTCAGGCCGGTTTCGACCCATCTCGGCCGTTTGGTCCAGGATAGCAGGTTGCCTGGTTTGAAAATTCACCAACGGTTACGACCGGCAGCAATCGACCCAAAGCGGACCTAGCGGTGCCGCTCAGGAACGCGCGGTTGCCAACGGCTTGGCGTCTGGATATCGGGTAACGAACGAATCTATAGCCTGGGCGGGCAGGTTGATTAGAATCGTTCCACTGCTGTCCCAGCATGCGATTTCGAACAAAGCGCCTTCCAACTGCGGTTCTGGCTCCGTACCGTCCCAATACCGAGGATTGTCCTCGACGTATGGTGCCTGAGCTGGTATCGGGCGGAGCCCCTTCGGTACCGCACTAAATACTGCCCAGATAAACTGAATTTTATGGGCATCCAGGAATGCCGCGAGTTCGTCGCCCGTGAACCATTGATCATCCGGCTGAAACCCCGGTGGCCTCCAATTCGTTTCGATGTCGCTGACGTACCAGTCATAGTCTTGCGGCAGGATGTTGGCGGCCTCGAAAACGTCGCGCATGTTGGTATACATCCGGACCTGATCGGTTTTTTCCAAGATGAGATTTTTCATTTTTCCCTTTAACCCTTGACCATTGAAGGACCGCTTCTGGCCGAATCCGGCCGGTCGGCCAAGCATAGCAGGTTGCCGGGATGAAAATCTACAGGACACTGCGACAGGCAGCTGTCGACCCACAGCAGACGTTCACGGCGTAATTACCTTGGGGGAAATAGAAGGTAGACGACCGGGATCGTGATTTGGCTAAGGGAATACACGATGCCAAACCAGTGCCAAGGGCTTAAGACCAGTTTGTTTTTGAGAGCGGCAAAGCCGAAGTAGATAATCCCAAATACGAAACTGAGCACTGCAATCGCATACGCGACGAGTGACATCATCATCAGCCCGATGGCGTCGCCACCAGCAGGGTGCCCAGCGTTACGCGCTGCCATAAGTTGAGCAAAGACCAAGATCGCAAGTGTGCACGGTACGCTGCCAGCAATCATGCCGGTTCCAACTATCGTAGCCACTCTGTTGCTTCTCATCTGATGCCTTTATTGAAATCCGGGATCGCATACCGTCTGCTATTGGCCGATTCCTGCCTGTCGAAACTGACCGGATGCGACCCATACCGGACGGCCGCTCAACAAATTTGTACAGCTTGCACGCGCTTCCAAATCGAGTCAGGCATTGCAGACTGCCACACGCCGCCAAGTATGCTGGCGAAACGCGCATTCGACCGTGCACATTGCTCGATCCGTTCGATGAAGGCCGGACCGCGTAGGTCTAACAAATCTTCGAGGGGCCCCGCAGCCAAGGTGCCTAAATACGGTGCCATTCTTGGCTGATCAATGGCCTCGATAATTGCCTTCCAAGCCAATTCAGGGTCATCTTCAACGACCCAGTTGAACTCAAACCAACCAGTAAGGTCATCGCTCTTCGTTTCATCTCGGTTCTCAGAGGAGATCCATTCGGCCCACCGATACCATTCGTCAAGCAGTTCTTTCAATGGCAGTGGTCTACTCATCGCAAGCCTTTCAAAAACCAGTTAGACAATACGCACCGGCTCGACTGACCGCTCCTGGCCGAATCCAGCCGTTCACGTTAGCTTAGCAGGTTGCCGGGCTGGAAGAGAAGAGCGTTGAGCGTCTCGATAGGTGTTATCGACCTGCACGACCGCGTTACTGGTGGAAGCGCCGCGACTGAGCGCACTGACGTTATGAAAACACGATTACGTAGGCAAAAGTTCCAACGTCGCTTGAGAACGATCCACCGGTTTAGGGAAACGGATGCAGAGTTGCTCGCGCAAGATTTCGTCTAAGCTGACAAAAATTCTATGATGCGAGTCTTATACTGTATATCTGTACAGTATAAATGGAGTTGGTAGAAACATGGCAAATCCAATCATCCCTTGGCTTGGGGGAAAAAGACGTCTAGCCGATCACATTTTTCCTCAGTTTCCGGTCCATGAATGTTATGTGGAAGTGTTCGCCGGCGGCGCTGCGCTCTACTTTCTTCGGCCGCCAGCAAAGGTCGAAGTAATCAATGACATCAATGGAGAGCTGGTATGTCTATATCGCGTGGTCCAGCACCACCTTGAAGAGTTCGTCCGCCACTTCAAATGGGCGTTAGCCAGTCGAGAGGTATTCAAGTGGCATCAGGAGACTCCGCCCGAAACGTTGACCGATATCCAACGTGCGGTGCGCTTTTTCTACCTGCAGCAACACGCTTTCGGTGGCAAGGTGGAAGGGCAGTCTTGGGGTACTGCCACAACAGCACCACCCATCAACCTGCTCCGAATCGAGGAAAATTTGTCGGCTGCTCACCTTCGCCTGTCTGGTGCATACATCGAGAACATGGACTGGGCCAGGCTGGTGGATCGCTACGATCGCCCCCATACACTGTTCTACCTCGACCCACCCTATTGGGAGACAGCGGGCTACGGGATTGACTTCGGTTTTGAAGAATACGAAAAAATGGCCTCCATGATGCGGCGCTTAAAGGGCAAAGCGATTGTCAGCTTGAACGATCATCCTGACATCCGCCGAATCTTTGCAGACTTCGAGATGGACACTGTTCCAATCACCTACACAGTGGCAGGTGGTGGCCGTGGCGCGGAGCGGAATGAGGTAATTATTTACAGCTGGGATCGCACCGCTGAACCTGCCGGCCTGTTCTAAAAAGGTCTTTTAAAACGGCGATTTTCGGTTCCGCAACCTTCCGGAAAAACTAATAGAAACAACGACTTGCAACAAGTAATTCGTTACTTCTTGCGGAATCGATCTTCACACAAGTTATTGAATTATAAGGATTCGGCGGGAGTCTTGAAAACTGCCGACGGTGTGAGCCGTTCGTGAGTTCGAATCTCACCGCTTCCGCCAATTCAAGTTGAAAGGCCCTAGCAATAGGGCTTTTTTCTTTTGTTCTCATAGAGTAGGTCTTTCCAAACATTGTCCACCATCAACCGCTTGAATACGATAGAATCCGCCTCTATCGTGTGGGTAGGCATGGGGGTAGGATTGGCAATCATTCTTGAGAAGTTGAAGGCGTTATCCGTGTCAAAGCTGCAGGAACCGGGCTACTACGGCGACGGCGGCGGTTTGTGGCTACAGGTCTCAAAGACAGGGACAAAGAGTTGGATTTTTCGATACACCATGAACAAGAAGCAGCGGGAGATGGGTCTTGGCTCGTTGCTGTTTGTGAGTCTGGCCGCTGCCCGCGAAAAAGCGAAAGCATGCAGGATGTTCGTTTTGGATGGCGTGGACCCGCTTGCTGAAAAACAGTCACGTGTTCAACAGCTTGCTGTCGCGGGTAGGACCACGCCACGCCGTTCTACGAGGCCGTGGGATCGGGCGCGCTGACGGATGGCTTCCTGAACCGCCTCATCGTCGTTGAATCCGATCTGGGGCGCCAGCCGGCCCGCTTTGTCGATCAAGTCGCGATGCCCGACGAGCTGGTTCGCTGGGTCCGCGAATGCCGTGTTAAGGACGGCGGGGATATGGCGGACGTCATCGACACGTTGCACAGCGAGGTTCCGGTTCCTGTCATTTTGGATTTCTCGACCGAAGCGCGCCGTTTGTTCACCGAAATGGAACTACGCTGCATCCGGCGCATGGACGAGCTGGCAATGTACGGCATGGCCGAGATGTACAGCCGCGTTCGGGAAATCGCCATGCGCGCCTCACTTATCGTCGCGCACTCCGACGAGGCGGACGTGATCGGCGCCGAGCATGCGCAATGGGGGATCGACTACGTGACCTTCTGGGCTGACCGGGCGATCAGTCGACTGGCCGATAACATCGCCGACTCCCCATTCGCAGCCTTGTGCAACGATGTGGCCAATCTGGTCGTGAAAGCTGGCCGGCGTGGTTTGACCGTCTTCGAGCTGGCCAAGAAGTCCGCGAAGTTCAAGGGAGCCGATACGCGCGTGCGCCGCAGCGTGTTCGAGAATCTGGAGTCCGACCGCAACATCCGCCGCTATGATACGAAATCGGCCAGTGGGAAGGGAAAGACGCGCGCGGCCTACATCGCCTCTGAGTTCATCGAGCAACTGGGCCAAGAGCAATAAGGGCAATAAAAGCAATAAAAGCAGTACCTTCTCTGGCGCGGCGTAGGGCCGCTTGGAGGAGAAATGTGTAAGATAGAGGGTATCCTTTTTATATACTATTTACCCTGAAAGCCGCATGTGGCCTAGCTTATAGACCGCAAGCGGCTTTTGCTTTTGATCGCGATGTATCATCCCGGCCACTTACTTGTGCACCGCTAGGGTCGGCTACGACGTGGGTATGCGCCCGCATGCTGCTTCAACCGCGATTGAGCGATGCCCCGCTGCGCGAAGTGCTTCCTTGGCGCTGCGCACGCGCAATAGCGCACGCCTCTGCTGGCTACCGTTGGATTGGGCTTGCGGCGCGGCAGATGGCGGTACGGGTTAGCTCAGGCACGAATAGTCACTCGAATTGTTGTTCTTACTCTAGTCTGGCTATATTCCGTGGTCAATCTTGGACGCGCCGAGGTCTAGCGTGGGTGAGGTCAACGCTGCGGACAACAATGGAGGCGTCGAACTGCATGCGCCCATGGACTACTGACCGGCCACCTGTGCGGTCGCACCGCGATGCCCTCGAGCGTCCGGTCTTCATCGGGCCAACCACCTCCTGATCAGCCGTGGACTGCCGCATTCTGATCCCATAGCCCGCCCATGAACCGCACATGCAGATGCCCGGTTCGCTTATGTTTTAGGTACTGTCGATGAAAAAAGCCAAAACGGCCCGAGTTCCGATCCTCGAAAATGCATTCGAGGTCAACTTGCCGAAGCTGATGAGAGCCGCGAAGGCCTCAGGGTCGTCCATGCTTGTCCTTGACGACGAGGATGTGCGGACCGTCGCTGTGCTGACTGAGAATCGCCTGGCGGTCCTCCTGGGCGATCGGCAGTGGGTGGTGGACATTGTGCCCGTCCAGTGCCTAAAAGACCGTGTACGCCCCCTCCTAAAGTGTCCACGCGCGCACGAGGGCAATTTCCAGTCGCTCTACTACCGCAGCGGCGAGCTGGCATGCCGGCACTGCCATGGGCCGCGATACCGGAGTAATCTGGCAGCGACGTCAGCAGACCGGGCGTGGATCGCACAATCAAAATTATTATCGTCACTAGGCGCCGAGCCAGGACAGTCCGAAGTCGAGCGCCAGCCGTACAAATGGCGCAGACGACACCTACGCTCGGTCACTCAACTAGCAAAACTCACCAGCCTTCGTCAGCAGGCAGTGCATACGTGGTTGGAGCGTCAAGTAGTTGCCGGAAGCAAGCTGCCTTAATCCGGCTGTCGCTCTCGTTCCGGCTGCTCAGGCATAGCGTACCCCGTCCATATGTATAAGGGGTTTCCGGCCGGAATCGCACAGCAGCTTCTAGGCCCCTCAGCAAGGTGTCCTTCTGGAATTATTTTCTAGAGATACCAACAAACGTACCAACAAAGTCTCGGGCTGGCGCGGCGTCGGTGCTTGTTCTTGAACGTTGAGGCCTTACAGCAAACGCCTGTACGCCTAACTACACGGCACTTGCTCGCGGAACAACATCCGCAATACACTGAAGCCAGATGAATTTCCGCAATGAGCCAAGGGGATGTAAACGTTTGGCCGCCAACACGGCTACAGCCCAAGCATTCTAAACTTTTGCTCCGGATCTTCACGATGACCTCCCCGTGGAGTATCAGACATTATTTTTATAATAAATAACTGGTTCAGAAATGGGGCGAGTATGAAAAGCTTTAAAGTTAGTGATAACTACTCCACCAAAATAAGAGAAAGCCAAGAAAATGAACGCTGAAGAAGAAAGCACAAAAAAATATAGTTTCAATGATTGGATGTCAGAGGCCGATGACATCACCCGACAGGCAGTGTCCGATTGCTTCCAAAATCGGAGCAGAGGCGGGTGGGAGGAAAATCATATTACTACTGAAGTGTTGACGGCGTTATCAGAACTGGGGACTACATTAACGTGGACGGACCTAAATAGAAAAACTACCTGGGCAGGCTACAAATTAAAAGGACATTCTGAAACCCGGTTTGGGGATATTGTTGTTCGCATTCGTGTCTGGTTGACTGACTCTGACTATATTGATGGGGTTGCGTTTTATGAGGCAAAAAGACAATTTTTTAAAGCAGGGCAAGCAGTCGGTTTTCACTCAATGAATGAGGAGCAGTTAGTTAGAATAACTAGAGAAACCCACGCAAGCAATGTGCTCTTGTATGATGTATTTTCACGAGAAAATCAGCATATCGGGTTCCTGAATTCGCTACCGACTATCATTGCCGAGAATTTGGAAAAAAATGGAGTCGTAACAGGTCACGGAAGAATTCTTTACTCTTACAGCGAAAATTGGGTCGGAAAATTAGGAGATAACTTAAGAGGGCTTTCTTTGGATTTTTCTCCTTCAGCAGTTAGTGAAATGGAAAGCGCCGTTAATTCCGATAGCGATGCTCCATATTTCGTGCTAAATGCTGATATTGCTCTAGCAGGGCTTACTCCAAAGTTAAAGCTCGTCGGTTCGCCACTGCAAAAATATGAGCAGTTTCTCGGTGAGGGGCCAGTCCCTGACGAACTTGAAGTTGCTAACGAGGCTAAAAAGAAGAGAAAGAATCAAACGAAAAATTAAACTTCAACTCATTTATCGAAGCGTTTTAAGAAATAGCTCGTGGATTTCCTTCTATCATTTCATAAGCATCAGGGTCGATGCATTGCTGTCAATAACACGTTATCGACTCAAATTTCTGTAAGAATAACCATTTTTAATTATGGAAAAATCTATAACTACTCCAGCATCTGGCGGGGAAATAGAAACTCTTACTACTGATATCGAGTTCTTTGGTCCGCCTGGAAAGTATTTTGAGTTGCGCGTCCGTGGTATCGTGGAGGGTGATAGGTCAACTGTTGAGGATGCCCTTAATGATTCATCATTAAGACAATACAAGGTAGCAGCTATGTTAGGGAAGTCACATATATCTCATGATTCTAGCTTCCCCCATATTTCCAAGGAGAATGGTGACTCGTTCTTATTAGGGACTCCAGATACGGACGGCATTACTGTTGAGATATTGGGGAGGCACTACTTATTCTATGAGAACGCTGCAGGCGAATATTCATACATAGAATTGTCGTGTACCGCAACTAGCTTCAAGTCAGCTCAAGCGATTTTTTTTGATGGAATAACAACTTACCTGGATTTATTGTCATATGGCAATAACTGTTCTCTATTTCTCAAGGAAACGCGTATAGAGGATATAAAGCATAGGTTAATGGTATTTCCCAGCGTGGCACCCTATCGAAAGAGCATTGTATCGCTTGGAGATTTTGTTATTTATCCACAGCTTCGCGAAATTCTGTCAATGTATCGCGAGGCTAAAAACTCAAGCAGTACGCTTTATAGATTCCTATGTTTGTATAAAATTATGGAGGGGCTTTATGGAAATATTCGCCCTAACTTATTTAAAAGGGCGAAAGCAATAAAGCTAAAAATTGATAAAGAAAGTAAGCGAATTCCCGATGATCCGGATTTAATTCCGGATCATAAAAAATACGTGGGTAGAACTATAAGGAGTTTTTTTGAGTCTGTTCTAACTCCTGAATTTAGACATGGGGCTGCTCATTTTTTCTTAAGAGATGGAGTTGCCGTTAATCTAAGCTCGCTTGCACATGTAGAAAATTACACTCACATCCTTTATATCACCGAAATATGTGTTCGAATTTTGATCGATGAAACGATAAATATAATTGGATTGCTAGAAGCGGCCGAAAAAGAGCAGCACTGATCACGGTTGAGGCTATGGAAGGTATGAAGTGCCTTACTTTGAATTGGCATGATCAGTCACTGTGACACATAAAACTGAATTACTTGGCCCAAGGTTTTTAGCTCTCGACTGTAAAGAAACGACGGTAACCTAACGAAGTAGTGGAGAATGATGCGGCGGGTTGCCAAGCACACGACCGCGGAGGCGAGGAGATGGGGTGTTAACTTGAATAAGGTAGTAGGCCAAGCCAAGGCCATTGACTCTTACACTTGAAGCCGAAGGGCCGCCTAGCCTACTTTATCCGCACCCGTCATGTTGTCCGCTTGCTGGGGCTGGCCGTGTTTGCGCGTGCGAACCCGGAAGCCGCTGTGGATGGGGCCAAAAACGGCACCGTCAGCCGTCAGGTAGCAGATAGCATTATTGCCTGCGTGGTGAAGCGGTTGGACGGTAGCCTGCCTGGTACCGCGTTCCAAGTCGTTGAAACGGTAGTAGGCTTGCCGGAATCCATCCGTGCTCACGCGGCTGCGTAGAAAGTCAGGAATCTTCGCAGCGTCCACTGCGGGGGGCGGTTCTACGTGGCTTGCGCTACAAATAAGACGCCGAAGGACGCAAAGGAAAAGGTTTTCCATGAGTTGTAGGGGTACGCGGGTTTCAATAAATCATCACCGACAGCGCGTGATGAAGCTATCGGTTAAGAATGCTCGCTACCATCCGATCATTTTCATCTTGCATAAAGCGCCGCTGCCTGGCCGTTGGCTGTGGCTTGTGCATGTCATCTAGTGGGTCACCGTCGCCACCAAGGAAAACCGTGTCTCCATGCGAGAAGTATACATCCGACAAATCAATTTCAATCTCATCGTTGTCGGACTGCGCGGTACCGGTAAAGGTACCGTTCTCGTGCGACGTCACTACGACAGCTTCAATTGGTTCTTCGCCTGTGTCCTTAACCATTAAAACATGGGCAATTACACCGTCGACTACGCCTCCTTGCCTCAGCTTGTGATTCACCCCCTGAACATCGATGTGTCATCCCTCGGGGACGATAATTATCGTCCAGTTAGCGTGACTAGGAAAGTTCCTCTACATGCCAAGTTTCCCGCATTAATATTAGCCTCGAATGCGGGTTTGAATGAATCGAAATGAATATGGACAGGAGATGTTAACGATTCTTCAGAACTTCGTAGATAAAAATGAGACTTTTTCGGAGCTGTTTGTGACGCCGGCGGTGCTGGTGGTAGAGGGCTGGGTTGCGCCGGCGGCCGTGGCTGCATCACCGGTTTTTTGGGCGCGGTATCGCGGTCGTAGATAATCTTAATGCATTGTGCGGTACGCACACCTACAGGCAGGTTTCGAATAGTGCATTGTGGGAGTCTAGTGGCAGCAACTAGTGCAAGGAGTTCATCTTTCTTTGTATCCCATATCTTGTTCGCCTGAACTTCAGGCACTCCTAGTCGAGCGGCTACTTCAATGACCGCTTCCCGACGCCTCGCCGCACCGCCACGGATGAAGAAATATGCTATGACAATCGCAACGATTATGATGATGATTTTCAGTGCTCCCCCTATGTACTTATAATGAACTTAGACATTAATACTGATCACTACATGAGTAGAAAAACAGACCTTGTGATACCCGAAAGAAGCTGACTGCGCACTCCAACCTATCTTCAGAGCGTTAAGCAAACTGGTGGGTGTGAGGACAACGGTTCCAACGTGGGGCTAAGGAATTTATCGCCCCTATGCACTAGCTCTCTGGCCTGCTGAGTAAAGGTGTTTTTGGAAACCTGTGAATAAGGTCCGAATCTTCGTAGTGCCACCTAAATCCGATACAGCATCCGAAATCGCATTATTGTACTTAAGTCGAAGTAGCGGTGTCAGCTTGTCAGCGTCAAGCTCATCAACGCCTTGCGTCACATAATGCGAAAGTACAAAATCAAGGAACTCCTGTTGGCGACTATCAAGATGCGAGTATGACTCTGCCTTGGCCATGTCAGCGCGATGCCGACGCGTTTCCGGTGTCACTGCAAATGCCACGTACGCCAGCACATCAAACAAATCGCTATTTTCCGCCTCTATAGCCTTCTGCATTTCCGCGAGTGGTTCTCTGCTAAAACCAACTTCAGCTAAACCCGCTAGAAACTGTTTGCGTGTGTCGGGTGCCCCCCAAATTGCGCGTAGTCCGTCCTCGTCCTTAAAGAACTCAGGCAGTACCCCGTAAAGGCCTTCCAGGAATTGAGCGGCCGACATGGGCGTACCGTCTGCGCTCCAGAAAGTGGTTGCGGTCATGTTTTGGATCAGCCGTGCTTTGCCATCTGCGAGTCTCACTTCAACCTTTACTGGCTGAGGTGAACCCGGCTGCTGCGGAGGGCTGGGAGGCTGAGGGGCCTCGCGACCACCGCCACCGCTGCGATCACAAGATTGGACTGGCTCTGCCGGTTCGCCGTCCCACTCGGGGTCGCCAAAGTGGTGATGCGCCCGCACAAAGTCAAAAATGGTGAAATGGTCTTTGCCGTCGAAGAGGCGCGTGCCGCGCCCAATGATCTGCTTGAACTCGATCATCGAATTAATTGGTCGCATAAGTACGATATTGCGCACGTTCCGCGCATCCACCCCTGTTGATAGCTTTTGCGAAGTGGTCAAAATAGTGGGAATAGTTTTTTCGTTGTCCTGAAATTCACGCAAAGACTGTTCACCACGCTCACCATCGTCGGCAGTGACCCGCGCACAATACATGGGATCGGTGCTGCTCTTCATCTGGTTGATCAGGTCACGTACCATTAACGCATGGCCTTGCGTAGCACAGAAGACAATTGTCTTTTCGCGCTGATTGATCATGCTCATCAACAGCTTAATGCGGTAGGCTTCACGCTGCGGAATCACGATGATGCGGTTGAAATCGCCCTCCACATACCGTCGACCGTGCTCGACTTCGCCCGCAACGACGGAGTCATCCGGTGTGTATGTATAGTCGTCGATCGTAGTAGCGATCTGCTTTACTTTAAACGGGGTTAGAAAACCGTCATTAATTCCCTGTTTAAGCGAGTAGACAAAAACGGGGTCGCCAAAATAAGAATAGGTGTTGGCATTAATTTTTCGCTTTGGCGTCGCGGTCATACCCAGTTGAACGGCAGGTGCAAAATAGTTGAGAATGGCACGCCATCTTCCTTCGTCATTAGCGCCACCTCGATGACATTCGTCTACGATAATAACGTCGAAGAAGTCAGGAGGATACTCGCCAAAATGCGGTGAGCCGCCTGGCCCGCTCATGAAGGTCTGAAAGATCGTGAAGAAAATGTTTCCGTTTTTTGGCACACGCCCGGCGCGCTTGATCTCGTCTGGTGCAATCCGGACTAGTGCACCTGGCGACGCATTTTCAAACGCGGAAAAAGCGTTGTACGCTTGATCCGCTAGGTTGTTTCGGTCCGCGAGGAACAAGATTCGCGGCCTGCGGTTAGCCACAGCGTCCGATTTCCAGTCGTTGAGGTTCCATCTACTTTGGAACAATTTCCACGCTAACTGAAATGCTATAAATGTTTTGCCGGTCCCCGTGGCCAGTGTTAACAAAATTCGATCACGCCCGTTTGCTATGCTCTCCAATACACATCCGATTGCGATATCTTGATAATACCGGCCCTGCCAATTTCCCCCGTGGTCCTCAAATGGAACCACGGCGAATCTGTCGCGCCAAGTTGCAGTGGCCTGGTTAGTTTTGTCAAAGGTGAGGTCCCACAGTTCGTCTGGGGTAGGGTACTGCGCGATGGCGTCTTCAGCGCCCGTAACCATGTCGATGCCATAAATTTTTTGCCCATTTGTGGCATAGGCGAAGCGTACGGCGAGCTTATTTGCATAGCCCTTGGTCTGGCCGACGCCTTCAGTGTAGGGCTTATCCCAAGCTTTAGCCTCCACTGTGGCTAACTTAGTATTGCGATACACGAGCACATAGTCGGCGATCTCGGCCTTGGCGCGTTTTCCACCCCCGACTAACCGGCCCGCAGTAATCACATGTTCTCGTAAAATGCGGCTTCCTTCGACAACACCCCAACCCGCCGCCTTAAGGGCGGGGTCGATGTGTTCGGCGCGGGTCTCGGCTTCGTTCATGGCGCGTGGTATCTCAAATGTTGCCGTTAAAGGCACGGTGGAGCAGCGAATTTTTCAAATCGAGCAGGGCTGCCATTTTACGTTCATAAATTTCTTCTAGCCGTTTCGTTTCCTCGTGGAGCGTGTCGAGAACTCCGGATAATTCTTTCTGTTCGGCAAGCGGTGGTAACCAGACTCGAAACTGAAAAAGATGCTCTCTATTAACTTTTGGCATGCCTGCACGAGCAGAGCCTTCGATTGCATAGTCGGTAAAAGACCTACTGAGCAATAAATAAAAAAGATAATCCCGACTAATAACATCTGTGAGCGGCGCAAGTGGGTACATATCTGCGCTGCATAACCCGTTGAAATTCGGTCGTGCCACCTTCATGAGATAGGGACGAATTTTGCTGTAAAGAACCATGGATTCGTCAAACAAAAACTTGCCAGAAATCAGATTCTCTTCCCGTGCAGTCTTTAGTCCGATGAGTTCGGCTGTTCGCGATTCGATGTTACCCGCCCCGATATGGGTGAGGTCCAGGTGCTTGGCATCGCGCGGATCAATTAACATTGACGTGATGGCGCACACATCTGCCAACTGCCGTTCCACGTAACCGTCCCCACGCCGGGTGAAGATGGCTTGCAAGTGACTCTCAAAAATTGCACGAGCGTTCTGCAGGCACTTTTCTGTATTAATCTTTGCTACGTCGATGCCATCTAAAGCTTCGTCTAAAATAGCAACAATTCTTTTCTGCTCAGCAACACCCGTCGGCACAAGAATTGGGACTGCATGGACGTCGTTGCGATTTAAGGTCGGGACGCCGGTGCCTCCGGCGTATTTTTTCAAGTCGAACGAAAGAAGAAGGTAGTAAACAAAACGAGGATCGTTACCGTGGAAATCACGAACATACAGGGTGGTGTTCAGTGGCCAGAACGGCTCTTCGATATAGAAAACCCTTCCAATGGTACCGCTTCGCCCGGTCACCACGCCCGGCCCTATAACCGGTGCCGCGTCATGCGTGTCTATTACACCGCCTGCACTGACCAGTGGAAACTTGCCGGCATTCCGTTCCACGGTAGGCAGGTCGAATCCCCGCTGAAGTGTGCAAAGCTCGCCTAATGTCTGGATGCGCCATCCAGCTCTCTCACGCAAAGTTGGGACTTTTGGGGCTTGCGCTGGCTTAACATGAGCTGAAAACGAATAAATGCTAGGCGTACTTGAATCTTTCTCAAGCATAACTTCAGTCTCAATCACATCAGCTCCCGGATCGCAGCCAGCACATCCGAACTCTCGGCATCAAGTGCGACGATTTCATTCATAATGTCATGGGGGCTTCGGTGCTCCACTGCCTCGCCACCGTTTGGGTTTCTGACGGAAAGATCGAACGTGGTCGAGCTAACCAGAGACACATCAACCGACCAACTTTGCGCAGTGTTGGCAAAAGTCTTCTGCGCCTCGACGAAGTTGATTAGGTCATCATCGTTTAGCGGATTGGTCTTGCCCATGTTGCGTCCGACGTCGAGCTTGTAGAACCAAATCTTCCGCGTAGGGGCGCCTTTCTCGAAGAACAGTACGACAGTCTTGACACCCGCGCCCAAAAACGTGCCGCCGGGGCAGTCCAGCACAGTGTGTAAGTTACAGCTCTCGATCAGTAGCTTACGTAAGCTGATGCTCGCGTTGTCTGTATTGCTTAGAAACGTGTTCTTGATAACTATGGCCGCGCGGCCGCCTGCTTTTAGCGACTTAACGAAGTGCTGTAGAAATAGAAATGCTGTCTCGCCAGTCTTAATGGGGAAATTCTGTTGGACTTCTTTCCGCTCCTTGCCGCCAAAGGGTGGATTAGCCAATATTACGTCATAACGGTCTTTGTCCTGAATGTCGGCAATGTTCTCGGCGAGCGTGTTTGCGTGGATGATGTTCGGAGCCTCGATGCCATGTAGGATCATGTTCATGATCGAAATGACATACGCAAGGCTCTTTTTCTCTTTGCCGTAAAAGGTGCGTGTCTGTAACGTCTTTTGGTCGGTCGTGGTCAGACCAGGTTTACTTTGAAGATAGTCGTAGGCCTCGCAAAGAAAGCCGGCGGAGCCGCAGGCGCCGTCATAAATGCGTTCTCCAATGGCAGGGGCGACCACTTGGATCATGGCGCGGATCAACGGACGGGGCGTGTAGTATTCGCCGCCGTTGCGTCCGGCATTACCCATGTTTTTGATCTTGGCTTCATACAGATGAGAGAGTTCATGCTTCTCGCTCTGCGACCGAAAACGAAGCTCATCAACCAGCTCAATCACGTCGCGCAGGTTGTAGCCACTCTGAATCCGGTTTTTAATCTCGCCGAACACCTCGCCGATCTTGTATTCAATGGTCTGCGGCCCACTTGCCCGCTGCTTGAAGCCGTTGAGGTATGCAAACAGTTTGTTATTTACGAAATCTCGCAGGTCGTCGCCGGTCATGGCTGCGTTGTGATCGAGCTTTCCGTCGGTACCTTTGGGCATCGCCCAAGACTCCCAACGATAGGGCTTGTCGATGATGAAGCTGTACGTCTTTCCTTCCAACTCAGCTTCCAAGGCCTTGTCAGCTTCCAGTGCGTCTAAATATTTCAGAAAAAGCAACCAAGAAGACTGTTCCGTGTAATCTAGTTCGCTAGTGCAACCTGCATCTTTGTGTAAGATGTCATCAATATTCTTGAACGTTTGCTCAAACATGTGCTCTGAATTTCCAATAGGGAATGGCTAAATTGATGCGATCATGCGCGTCACCTGGATGACCTGTCAAGGCGAGATCTTTGTCAATATGCAATGTCAAGCCGGACGAGGTAGCTTTGTATGATGTGCTGGCCGAGATCGAGAGGTCGGCGTGAAGGTGGACGACGAGGCGCTCAATGAGATTGCCCATGAGCCTCAGGAGCCTACGCAAGAACGTGAGCGTGGACTGTGTCGTGCAAGACAGCGCCCGGCAAAGCTGTACCTGCTGGTGAAGCGGATTCTTCGGAAGTACAAGTGTCCGCCAGCGAAGGAGGAAACCGCCATGGCGTTGGTGCCGGAGTATGCGTAGACGTTGAGGGCGGAGTGGCATAGTTAAGCGGTATGGGATGGAGTCTCCAGTTCTTCAAGCTGGATGATGCTGCTGACTTCTAGTTCGTGTGACAGAGCGAAGCGCAGTCGCTTTTTTGTGCGGTTTGCTTCGGACGTCCGAACGGGCTGAAGTTAACCGCTGTACTAGCGCATTTGCTTCCTAGGCTCTACAGTACCTACTTCACTCAAAAGGAGCACCTTGTGCTGACCACAGAAGTCATCCAGAACGAGAGTAAAGATCAGATAATCAAGGTACTTTGCATCGAATGCAAACGGCCAACTCGGCACCAAGTTATCGTTTCGCTCGATAAGCATGGGCAAGAAAGTAATCCTGACGAAGGTTGGAGCATCGAATGGATTGACCGTCATTAAACTCTTGAGTGCCAAGGATGCAAAACGATCACTTTTCGCCAAACCAACTGGTTTTCTGAAGATGACGATGCGATGACGGTAAGGACATACCCGTTACGCAATGAAGACGCGGCTGTGGCGAAAGCATTCCACAATGTCCCATCTACCCTTCGTCGAATTTACAACGAAATTGTTGACTGTTTCAACAACGATAGTCCGACTCTTTGTGCGGCTGGACTACGGGCGCTGGTTGAAGGCATTTGCGCACAGCTAGGGATTGCAGACGGGCCGCTAGAGGTACCTGGGAGAGGGGGCGGAATGCAGATCGTCCGCAAAAACAATCTTGAGCGAAAAATCGCAGGTCTCATGGAAAAACGCCTTCTTACCCATGCAAGCGCCCAAACTCTACACGAACATCGCTACCTCGGGAACTCGGCTGTCCACGAGCTAGCGCGTCCTTCGGCAGACGAGCTTCGTCTCGCCCTCGAAATCGTAGAGCACGTATTAGAAGAACAGCTATACGAGTTGCCAGAAAAAGCGGCTGAACTACAACGTGCGAGAGCAAAACCTAAAACCTAAGAGAGCTTTGTATCAGTCGCAGTGCCGTGTGGGTATGCATGTGGGTAGGAGGAGAACGCGCCCATTCTCTATAGGGAGCGTGGCGGACACCGCTTCCGCCAGAATTTAGCAACAAGCCGTCGATGTTCGACGGCTTTTTCGTTTCTGCCCGCTGGAATCGACCGCGTGCGTCCTACTTTTCCTTCGTCATTTGCCAGATTGCGGAAGCCACTTCCTCAACTCCTGCCTGATTGCGTCGGCTTGACGACGTCGCCGGCCTTCGAAACACTTCCTCAGCGCAATATCGGCGTCTGCGCAATTCGACGTGGCGCCAGGGCGTACCTGGCCGCTTGAGGTTGGGGTATCTCGGCGACCTTTCTGCCTGTCTTGCCTTGATGCGCAGGTCAGCTTTTATGCTGCCAAGTATTTCAAGGCGACATAAATATACCGGTTCAATATTGGTTCAAAAAATTGGCTGGTCATCGATCTCGATGTTTCCATGCAAAATGGATTTGAGCGTTAAATAGTGATTTTTGAAGCTCATTGTTGACGTTTGCGTTTGATATCTACTTGAAATTGACTTGCCGTGCATATTTAAAGTGAATCATTGCTATGAATCGCGTGTTCGCCTGACGACTGTGAATGCGAGCAATAAATAAAAAGATAAATTTTTTTTAACAATTAACCCGGAGGGCATAGGTCTCTTTAATTTTAATGCTCATTGGCAATCCGATTCGTAAAATCCGACAAAATCATGATCGAAACTAGGATACCATCGTGGTCGTTATCAAAATGAATAGACAACCAATTTAGATAACGTCGCAGATGCTCCCAGGTCCGCTTCGAATGTCAACATGGTTCAAGTCGCTTCATTGGTCGCCGTTCTCCGAGGCCGACAATATCGACGATATCTAAGCTTGCCGGGGTTCTGTTTTTAAAGTGCGTTCTCCAACACGCTTTACGCCATCACACTGAAACTGAAGACGTTCTGTTTGGTAATTCAGACTTAAAATATATGCTTCCAGAAATTCTCCCTTTGGGCGACATTACACTGCTGCAGTAACTGAATGTATTTCTGCCACTGAAGCTGATAATATTTCCGCAGGGGACACCGAATGCTCGTTTCTCAAGAGAAGGAGGCGCAGGATCCGTGAAGGATTCGTTTTGAGACGTAACAACAATAATTACCTTGTGAACTCAAAAGGATAGGAGAATCTATGGACATCATTTCACTAAACCAGTACGAACTGGTTTTCAATGCGTTTTCATTTGCCATCGC
>Ga0308164_10002685_pt1 | contig 17267 bp, 14 predicted proteins | sample PhyTR2_FD_201031 | JGI IMG/M metagenome (GOLD analysis project Ga0308164, IMG submission 201031) | Phyllosphere microbial communities from UC Gill Tract Community Farm, Albany, California, United States - DLSLT.R2 | ecosystem: Host-associated > Plants > Phyllosphere > Unclassified | place: USA... | reverse complement strand
GTGCAAAAGTCTTGGGAAAGCCAGTTTTAATAAACGTTTGCAATGTTGTTTTTTTAAGTCACAATAATGATGGGCAGGTCACCTTTTTCATGCAAAATGGTTTTGAAATATCACTTAATATATTTTTATTGGAAGCTGAGCAGATTTTGAATAGCGCAATGCAAGGCAAAGAAGATGAAATAAATTGATAATAAAATCAGAAGTTATTGTTGTTAAAACTCCTGTAACACTCAATGAATCTCAGAAAACGATTTATATGTCATTCTAAAAAAGAATTATTAAATTATAAAAATAAAAAATACCATGAATAAATTAAGAGAAATTTGGAAAGATCCGGTTTGGAGCAAAGTGATCTCTGCTGGTATAATTTTTTTGATTGCTACTATTTGGGCAAAATTCGTAAATATTTCTTTTGCTGAAATATACAATAGCAGTACTAAGTTTTTAAATTTCAACATTCCAATATATTATTTTATAATAATTATTGCATTATATCTGTTAATCAGATTTGTAATCAAGAAAAGTAAAAAGGAAAATCCATTTTTAAATGAGAAAGTTGGGAATTATACTTTTGGAGAACTTTGTAGAATTTTAATGGATAAGAAGCCAACTGGTAGAACCACTTCAATGAATTTGGGAAATGAAAATGCCCCAGATGCTGATTATCTTACTCTATTCTATAACTATTATAGCTATTTCAATCGTGGAATAAAGTTAGAAGAAGATTATGATGATAGAGGTTTCATTTATGGTATCTTATCTCCAGATTTTGTAGGTTATGGTTTGTTAGAAAAAGTGGAAACAAAGAATGAGAAAATAGACATTACAGAAATTAGTTATCAAATATCTGATAATGGAAAAAAATTCCATTCACTCCTAGAAAAATCCAATATGTTTGAGTAAAATATACTACAGCTAACAAGGAATTGACAAAAGCGGGGCTGAAGTGCTTCGATTATGCATTGGCGCAAGGTTCAACACTAGTAATTATTTTGAACTTTGTGCTAAAAATCTCCGTCTTCGGCAAGCTCCGAAAAGTTATAGATGAAATTAAATCTCAAAAAACGATAAAATGAGTAGTTTAAAAAAAAATTTTACAAACAAGAAATGCTTTTCCTTATACAATTCAATTTATTGAAGATAAGTGGTATTTAGTTGATAGACGCTATCAAAAAATTTCAGAAGGATATGAACTTTCAGAAAAAATAGTAAATGAAATTACCACAATTGCTAATAAATTACAGAGTAGTAAAATTGAAAATAAAAATGGTACAACTACTAGCATCTGGTTTTATAGTGGTGGGCTAAGAAAGGCATTTGAAACGAAAGGATATTTAGATAAATTTTCTGAAAGTATAAAATCAATAGAAAATCTTTTAGTTTAATAACCAAAATTAATCTCGAAAAACGATATAATGAAAGCTTTCAATATAGGAAGCTAAACAACATTTTATAAAATAATTTAATCTTAAAACTATATAATTATGTTAATACCTTTGAAACAGTTTATCTGCGATTCTTGCAAAAGAACTATACTTGATGTTAAAGACGGTTGGATTGAATGGGAATCTTATATTGACGATAAAACAGATAAAATTGTAAGCAAGAATTTTCGTATTTGCCACCATAATATAAGGTGCCAGAAACTAATTAATCACCCAAATTGTGCCGATGTGCCATTATCTGATTTTACTGGTGATTATGCTATTGTACAAACTATCAGTATGCTTGATAATGGTGTATATCATGATCCCACATATACTTCAGGTAGTGAAATTGAAAATTTAAGGGAATTTGCAGAGCTTCAACGGAGATTATTACTGCCGTATTATGAAGAAGCAAGACAATACTGGAACGAAGCAATTAATCAAGGATATTTTGGAGATATAAATGAAATTTCTATATATATGCCTAGTTTTTTGAAAAGAATGATAGAAGATTTTTCTGAAAGTCATTAATTAAAAAAAACAATCAATTAATCTGAAAAAACGATATATATACGTTATAATATAGCAGTTGTATACAAGTTATAGGCAACTATACCAAACACGACAAAGAATGAAATTACGAAAGGACAATTGTTACGTTATTACAGGTGGACCTGGTGTTGGTAAGACAACACTTATAAATGAATTAGCAAAACAAAATCTCAAAATTGTGCCTGAAAACGCCAGAGAAATTATTAAACAAGAAATAGACAATAATGGAGATGGCCTTCCATGGAAAAACAAAGCACATTATGCATATTTAATGGAGGCTGCATCTGAAAGCTATAATACTGTACCAAATAATGACTCTGAAATTTACTTTTTCGACCGTGGGATTTTAGACACTATTTGTTATGCTGATATGATTGGACTTGGTGTTTCAAACGAAATGCATAATCTCGGTAAAAATTCACTTTACAACAAAAAAGTTTTTATCCTTCCACCTTGGAAAGAAATATATCAGACAGACAGTGAACGAAAGCAAACTTGGGAAGAAGCTATATTGACGTTTACAAAAATGAAAGAAACTTATTTAAAGTATGGCTATAAACTTATTGAAGTCCCACAAGATACTGTTCAGAATAGAGTCGACTTCATACTGAATAACATAAATAGCAGCCGCTAACATCGGTTTGGCAATATGGCCGCTAAAGTGCTAAATTCAAGTTCAGTTCTTCGATTTAACTTTTGTGCTTCTATTCCCGCCACATCGCCAAGTCGTAAAACGTTATATTTGTTATTATCTCAAAAAACGATACTTAGTTATGATTAATGTTTCAGATTCGTTTTTTTTATAAACCTCCTTGGTTTTGTTATTTTACCTGATCGGAAGCCATCTACCTTCTATTAAATTAATTTAAATATTTATAGAACAATCAACAACCAATCCATCCATTGCATTGGTAAATGGCTCTAACAAAGGACTGGGAAAAGAAATTGCTAAAGAATTAGTAACTAATGGCTACTTGGTTTTAATAGGATCAAGGAATTTCGAAAATAGAAAAGAAGCAACTGAAGAAGTTGGTGAAGGTGCATATCCAATTCAGCTAGACGTTACTTATACCCACAGCATTTGTACACGTTACCGCCCCCTACTAAAACTATCCCTGATCAACTGATGTATATCCGACAATTTATAATACAGCTTACCGCTTATGGTATAATACGGTAATTTTTTGTCAGATCTATAACGCTGTAATGACCTTGAACTGATCTTTAGCAATTGTAAGACATCCTGATTATCGAGCAATTGCTCTCCATCAATACTATTCAGCTCATTTTCATTTTCTTTTAATTTCTCACTTAGGATGTCAAATCTTGTCATAATTCTTTCCATCCATGAAATAAATTCTGCTCTGTCAATATTCATAGTACTTTGTTTTTTGGTTATAACAAAGTTTTAGAAATAGAATGAGAATCTTTCGTTAGTTTTTCGTACTACCGAACGATTTTATTCATCATGCAAAATTTACAGAAAAGAGATGCCTTAATAATATCTCATTCTTCCTCTAAATTTCGATCGAGATTTTCAGTAAGTAAATGAAGAAATTTTGTTTTCTCATTTTTGCGATTCTTTATTTCAGATATCGTTTTATAGAAGTTACCTAGGTCAATTTTCAAACTTTTTTCCACAGACTTTACAATTTCACTGAGTTCAATATTGCCGCCGTTAAATGCATGAGTAAGATGAAGCGAATATAGTAGTTCAACAAGGGAAGATTTGGAAGCAGTCCAGATAAGGTGATCTTTCTTCAGGGTTAAGTTTTCTGCTATGCGATCGTCCAGTTCTTCGATTTTTTTGAGAAGAAATACTTCAAGTCGATCATTTGCTATAATTTGTGATACCAGATGATCATGAGAAGTTCTGAACTTTTCATCGAGATCATACAATGCAGATTCAATTTTGGTTTTGACATCAAATTGATTTCTGACGAAATATTTAAAGTCTAAATATGCTGCCCGTCTTCGGTAATATTCATAAAATTCTCTGTTATGCTCATAAAAATTTTTCAGAGACAAGATCTCATAATCGTAGTACTCCTTAAGCACAACTTTACCTGCATTAGGTTTTGCTACCTCAACCGAAAGTAATCTGGTGTGATAAATAAACTGAGAGATAAATAACGGTTTTAACTCTTTAAAGAAATAAACTTCATCCGCCAGACTGGCAAACTTAAAACGTATCGCTCTTGATTTCAATTTTCTAACTGCCTCATCAATTTCGATCAGCGATCTTTCATGCATCGCAATTGGATCTGTTTTATAACTGAATTCCAATTCTGTTAACACTTTCTGAAGATCTGTATAAAGCTCGTCACACTCGCTGAAAAACAATTTTGCGTCCATATATCTGAAATATAATCCAAATTAGAAATAAATTTGGTAATAGATCAGCAGCAGGTGAAAAATATTTAATTTTCGTTGGTATTGGATACATCCTTATACTGTAGGATAAAGTCGTTAGGAGAAACACCTTTTATTTCTGTAAAAATTTTAGAAAAATTAGAACGATTGGTAAAACCACATTCAGAGGCAATTGTTTCCACGGAATAACTACGCCAAACTTTGCTTTCAGCAATCATTTTTGCCGCAAATTCTATTCTTAATGTATTTAAGTAAGTATTAAAATTATTTCCTTTATACTCATTAATGATTGCCGAAAGATAGGTTGTATTGGTTTTAAACTTTTTTGCCAATTTGTTCAGGGTGAATCCTTTTTCCAAAAAGAAATGATGTTCTTCCATGGCCTGGAGTTTAGCTAAAATATCCTGAACAAGCTGTTCAGATAGTTTTGAATATACTTTCTCCGGTATACTGTGTTCATTTGTTGAATCTACAATGATCTCTTCATTACCATCATTCGACTTATCAGGAGTTAGAAGATCTCTACTTTTTTTTCTTCTCAGATAAATGACGTTGCCAATTATAATCAAAGAAAGCAATACCAATCCAACCGTTATATATCCGTAAAAAATCGACTCTTCCAGTTTTTCTTTTGATTCGATAAGATCTTTGGTATCAAATTCTTTAAAAATTTTCCCTGAAAGATATTTAAAGTCTGATGCAATGATTTTGTCAACTTTAAGAAGTTGATTTGTGTAATACAGTTCCTTTTTAATATCGCCCTCTGCACTAGACTTCGCAATCAGTATTTCATATGCTGGTCTGACCTCAGGTAGCACAAATGCGTGAGTAACAAAAACAGAATCAATCCTTTGAAAATTTCGGTACGCTTGTTCAGAGTTATTAATTTTCAGTAAGCTTTTCCCTTTGTAAAAATAAATGAGAGAAGCCGATGCAAAATCATTTTTCTTTTCTATACCTGAAAGCGCATTTCTAAAACTTGCGATGGACTCGTTATATTTTCCCTGATGGTATTCAGCAACTCCTTTAGTTTTAAACAAATAACTTCTTTCCAAATAGAAATTAAGATCACCTTCCACTTCTGTCAATCCGCTGTTGATCTTTTTAATGGCTTCATCGTACCTTTTCAATTCATTCAGGCAAATTATACTCTGGTGCAAACTGTTCAGATAACCTTTCTTTAAATTGTATTTTTCATTTGCATACGCAGTATGTTGTTTCCCGCCATAAAACTGTATGCATTTCTCAAAAATCACCAAAGATTGTACATAATAGCCAAGATATCTTTTTACAACCCCTATGTGATACAAATTTTTAAAATGAAGGTATTTATCCTCTGAATGCTCTAAAAATTTCCAGGCTTTGAGATACTCGTCCAGTGCAGGTGAAAATTTTTTATAGTTGAAATAATATACCGTTCCCTTGGTAAGATATGCGCTTCCTAAAATATCGGGATCAGACGTTTGTTTTGCAGCAGTAATTGCACTGTCTGCATAAGCAATTTTATCGTTTTTAGAAAAACTAACCGCATCTCTGTATGCTTGCGTTAGTTCTCTGTAATTCTTTTCCTTTTTTGCTTGTGAAATATAGAGATTAAGAAATTTGAATGCCCGCTCATCATTTTCCTCATAGTTATCGTATTGAAGTCTGTAATCAGGAAAATTCTGTCCATTATATAAAAGACTACAAAAAGTAAAAATAAAGAAAAGAATCTTCAACATATCAAGACTTATTACAAAGAGTGGATGAATAATTTGGTGTATGATTCAAAATTACACAAATTGAATGTAAAGCAAAATATTATACAGAGCTATCAATTGTCACTTACAATAAGAAACACACAACATATTAATTTACAAATCCTTACAGATCTAATACAATTGACTTGATTTATAAATTGTCCATGAAAATTTTATAAATCAGGCCAGCATTGGCTTTCAATGACGTCATTTGGCTGCTAAATTCGCTTCAGAATTCTAACACAACAATACACCCGGCCGGGATTTCAAACCATTAAATCCCAACATTATGAAAGTTTACAAAATAATTTTAATCCTGATAAGTACGATAATATGTATCATATCCACTTCCTGTATGGACAGAGATTCTGACATCAACAATGAAGCTGATCTCCCGTTTGAAAATTCCAAGCTTATGCTAAAAAGTGATTCTGCAGATAGTATCGAAATTATTGTTCAGGATCCTCCGCCGAAAGACCGTGATAACTGGAGATTCAACCATAACAACCTTTAAAAAACTTCCTATGGCAAAGACCGTTGAATCAGGAAAAATCTGCCCATACAGTGGCATTTGGAAAGTAATGGGAAAACTGACGACAACAGTTCCCATAGCCTCAGGTACTTTAATGCCTGAATACTGTGAAAAAAAAGTACGTTGGATGTTGATCTATGCATGTTAAAGAAATGAAAAATATACTAAAATATCTGCCGAAGGTTGTTGCCTGTTTTTTTATCCTCCTATTTGTTTATGCAGCAATAAGCAAAGCATTGGATTTTGAAAATTTCCAGGTTCAGCTTGCCCAATCCCCATTGGTAAGCGCTTACGCCGGTTTCATATCTTACAGTGTAATAGTCGTAGAGCTTATTATTGCGGGTTTACTCCTTAGTGAAAGAACCCGGAAAATCGGTCTATATTTATCATTGGGGATTATGGTTTCCTTTAGCATCTATATTTATTTAATTTTAAATTACAGTGATTTTATACCCTGTTCCTGCGGTGGAATTCTGGAAAAAATGTCATGGAATCAACATCTATTTTTTAACCTAGGTTGCGTGATCGTATGCATCATATCCTTATACGCAAACAATGGACTCATAAACCATAGCAGGAAATTGATCAGTATTAATATAGGAGTAATTTCAATCTTTTCAGCTGGAATTGTCATCTTTCTTTTTCTAACCTCTGAGCATATTATCAAAAAGGAAAATAACTTTATCCGAAGATTTCCGCACCATGTGATTAGGGAAAATCTAAGCTATGATTTAAAGGTCAATTCGTATTATTTTGCCGGAGCAGTTGATGATACTGTTTATCTGGGAAATACAACATCGCCATTTCTACTTACCAAGATTGATGAAGAATTGAATTCGACCAAAACAACGTACATCAATCCCAATAAAAAACTTAAATACAGTGCACCCAAAATAACTGTCAGCGGTCAGTCATTTTACCTTACGGACGGCTATGTACCTGTAATTTTCAGAGGACTTATTCATGATCCAAAAGGTTATGCATATCAGATTACTTCCGAAACTCCCTTTTTTGACCAAATAAAGATTATTGATTCTTCAACAATGGTCGTCAGATCACAGAGCAGCATTAACAGTGAAAATATTTTGGGATTAATAAAGCTAAGTTCTCCGGCTGATATCATATTAAAAGATGATGCACTCGAAAAACAAGAGGACGGTATTTTCGATACGGATGGACAAATTCTGTATGACGACAGTGAGAAGAGTATCTATTACTTCTACTATTACAAAAATGAGATTGTAAAATTCGATACTGAATTAAACAGGATTGGCAGGCAAAAAACTATTGCTCAAAATACATCGCACACTCCCGAGATCCACACCCTGAAGGATGGTACTAAGAAAATTGGAGTTCCCTCTCTCCCAAGCAATCAAAATATGATAGCCTACAAGGGATTGGTGTTGACAGAATCTAATTTGATGGGAAAATTTGAGCAGGCATCGCAATGGCGCAAAAACAATATTATAGACGTCTACGACCTACGAAAGAATGAATACTGGGGAAGCTTTTACTTACCCAATCCAAAGAAAGAAAAACTACATCAGATGTTGATTCATAAAAACCATCTGTATGTTTTGATAGGAAAAAAAATTGTAAAGTACCGTATTGCGCAGACGTTACTGGATCAATTTAATCAGGGGAAGCCGAAAACCTGAACTCAGAGTAGGCAACCATCATAAATATTTCACACAATGAAAATTTTAAAAACATCATTGCTGCCAGTAATCCTTTTATTCATAGGAGCCGGAAGCGCTTTTGCCACTAATCTGTCAAAAGAAGGAAAAAAAGCTCTTGTACAAGGTCATGTCATCAGAGCCGACCAACCACAGCCTTGTCAGGAGGCAGACATCGAATGCCAGGAAGATGGTACGGTCATCTGTACTGTTGATGTAGGTATGGGATCAGAGCCCGTATTCGAAAAAGCAGGTACTTCTTGCGGGAACAACCTGTATTTTAACTAGACATTAACCATTTAACAAGAAGGGATGCAAAACATGCATCCCTTTATTGTTTTATAAAAATTTTCTACCGCTCCTCATACATTTTATCAATCCAGTCGGTTTTTATTTCTTTTAAATGATAATCCATCCAGTCGCTGACCCGCTTAAAAATATCAAGCTTTGAAGGAGCTTTCTGAAATCCATGAGCTTCTTCCGGATAGAACAGAGCAATGACTTTTTTGTCATTCCTTTTTAAGCCGAGGTAAAATTCCATAGTCTGTTCCCAATAAATATTTTGATCTTTCATTCCTGCCCAAAGTAAAATGGGAGCATTCACCTGTTCTGCAAAGTAAATTGGGCTGTTACGGATGTACAATTCTTTAGCATCTTTAAACGGCTTATTTATTTTATATTGACCATTTTCAAACTGAAAATTAAAGGGTTTTCTAAAATTATAGTTAAAAGAAAAATAAGAACGCATTAAATCGCTGTTTCCTCCTCCTGCCAGGTAGGTTTTAAAAAGTTTTGACTGTGTAGCAATGAAGTTTGTTTCATACCCACCGTGCGAAAACCCTATTAATGCCAGCTTATCAAAATCAACAGCAGTATTCGTTCGTAGCGCTTCTACTCCACTTTCAACGGCATCCAAAGCAGACCATCCTGTTCCCCTCGCATCGAATATGATATCCGGCAGAAATACAAAATATCCTCTCTTAAGATAGTAACGAATATTAAAAGCATCCGTAGAGCCTGCGAAACCGTCCATCAGGAACTGATTTCTTAATTTGCTTTGATTTTCATAAATATTAACGATCATTGGATATTTCTTCGTCTCATCAAAATCAACAGGATAAATAAGTACTCCATGCAAAGTTTTTCCTTCAGCATTATGGTACGTGTAGATCTCCGACCGTATCTTTCTTGCAATCGGGTCTGACAAATTACTGTCATAGGTGATCTTAGCAGCTTTTGAAAGATTATACACTCTCAACTGAGACGGCAGATTAAGATCTTCAACAGTGTACGCTAATTGCGATACATCCTTATTCCATTTTACGGTATTAATCCGTTGCGGTATTTTTCTTTCTATCTCTATAATTTTATTACGATATAAAACAGATAACCCTGTAGAATAATTTTCAGGATGTGTCAATTTAATGACAACAGGCTTTTGCAAATTTACCGTGGACTTTTTAAGATGGATATTCCCTCCAAAATTACTTCTGCTAGCATTGACTATTTCAGTACTATAGCCATTCCCCGTCGGTAAAGATCTCATTTGGCTTGTAGCTATATCATATATTTTGATATGCCCAAGTTCTTCAAACAGGATCGATTTGGAATCTTCAGAAAATACAGCATCATCAGCTTGAGATCCCATGATTTCTTTTACTTCTCCATTATGCAAATCATAAAGCTCCCAGACGGACGATTTTTTAGCCAAATTATACTGCCCTTTTTGATCTGTAAACATCCTGCTGCCAATATCACCAATTTGATGATATTTCTTGGTTTTAAGATCATAGCTATACGTTGCATATGGAATTTGACCACCGGTATAATTTTCATATTTAAACTCATCAAGACATAGTAATTTTGGATTATCTCCTAAAGCAAAAAATGCAGTGCATTTATCTGTTTTAAGCTCCACAACGGAGTTTTCTTTAATATCCCATACCACGACTGCCTGTAATACGCTTTTGTCATAATGTTTTGTCCTTAAATCTTTTGCATTTCCATACCAGATATCTATAAATTCTTTTTTATAGTTCTCATTGGGAATCACTGTTTTTAAAAGAATCTTTTCAGAATCATCAACGAAAAATGTTTCCACCTGATCTACCTGATGTTTCCATTGACCGGATAACGAAATCTTTTTTTTACTTGCCTTATTGACATAAGAAATATCACTCTTTTTGTTACCTAAGTCCTCTTTAAAAAGTACACCTTTGTCGCTTACATTTAATAGGTAGATAATTTTATTTGGATTATTATATAAAACCTTATTTTGACGTTTTACATATTCTGTCAAAACAAATGTTCCATCAGATTCTGAAATAATCAAGATTCGGTTATCAAAAACTTTAAAATTCTGACCCTTATCAATCTTTTCAAGCACCTTCCCGTTCTCATCAATAATGAGTACATCGGACTTTTGTGATGTTTTTTGAAGAAGCACAAAAATCCTTTCCTCTTCAAGATATTGCCATTGTATAATATCCTTCCAAGATTCAGAAGTTTTGGACGATACATCATAACTTATAATTTCGTTTTTCTTCTGATAAAATAGATGATTGTTTGACGTAAAATAGAAATTGCTTACCGGTCCTTCCTGCCAGATTACCGCATTCCGATGGGTCGCATCAATGAGGACGAGCGTATCATTATTTTTTTCATATACCTTTTTAAAAGCCGCAAACTTCCCATTCGCCGACCTCTGCTGAAACATAATCTTGTACAACTTATTTTTAAAATTCTCCGGTGTTTCATTTTCAACAGCCTGCGCATTTAATGCATTAAAATTATAGAAGACAAAAAATAGAGCAAAGATCTTTTTTATATTAATATCCATTATTCTGAGGATTTAGATTAGGATTCAGTATGATTTCATTCTGCGGTAGTGGCCAAAGCTGATGATAAGTTTGCCAACTGGGCTTCACCATCGCTAAAGATGCTAATGAATTATTTCTTTTAAGGTCAAAGAAACGAAGTCCCTGTTCTGCAAAAAACTCTCTTCTTTTCTCCTTCAGCAATTCAGTCATAAAAGCTTGTGGTGTCAACGTATTTGAAAAGGCTGACACCCCTGATCTGGTTCTAATTGTGTTAATGTAGGTAGCCGCTTCGGAAACTTTATTTTGTTTAGCCAGCGCTTCACCTAAAATAAAGTGCACCTCTTCAATACGCATGACAACAGAGTACTCGTCAGCGTTGGTTACAAAATTCCTGTATTTATCATTTCTATAAAAAGTGACGCCTCCCGCAGATAAAGGCGTTGTCCACTTCTGCTTCCTAAGATCTGTACTTTCAAACGTACTGATCAGATTTGAAGACAACGCATACGCAATCGGTGGTGCAGAAGAAAAAAAGTAAATTCCTGTTTCCGGCACTGACTGGTTGGCGTTAATCGGTTTCAGTTGCCACACAATATTGGTACTGCTTTTTTTAAAAACTTTGGTCACATCCTGCTGGATGGCGTATAAGGGACTTGCCAGAATATTCTTGCACACTACTTCAGCCTCACTGTATTTTCCGGCATTGAGTAATATATTTGCCTGTACCAACTGTGCAGCCTTTTTATTTAGGTAAATACGTTCCGCATTTCTATAACTGTCTTGCAGTAAACTGACGGCAAGATTGATATCCTGCTCAAGTTTCATTAACAATTCAGCAGAAGGCAATTTTGAAAGTTTTCTGTTGATCTCATAATCGGTAACGGTTGTGTAAGGAACATCTCCAAAGATTCTCTGAAGGTTAAAGTACACCATTGTCCGTACCAATATCGCTTCCCCTTTTATTCTTCTTTTATCAGAATCAGCAATTCCCGTCGAGTGATCAATCCCTTCAATAATGGCATTGGCGGTATAAATTTCCTTGTATGCATTATTCCAAACCGATAAGACCACCGAGTTGGTAGGAACCACCTGATTAAGATGCATGTTCAGATTGTCCATTGAGGAAGGCGGAAAATAGGCATCTAGATCATCGGCATACGTTCCTAATAACGCACCTGCACCTCTGTTACTACCCGAAAATAAAGAGTTAGCCTGCAATTCCAGATAGAGATTATTGAGTGCTGCATTCGCAGTATTAGCATCGGAAAAAACCTGTTGAGTAGAGATTTGATTGATCGGATCTTCCACCTCGATCATTTTTTCACATGAATTCAGTATTGAAAAAGCCATCAGTACTGACATTATATAGGTTGATTGTATTGTATTCATATCATTAAAATTTTACTTGTACTCCAAATAAATAAGTTTTTAGAGGCGGCAGATAGCCGCTCAGTATAAATTCAGGATCCAAACCGAAATACTTGGTGATGGTCAAAAGATTCTGTCCCTGCACAAAAAATGTTGCTTCTTTTACAAAGCTTCCCTGTAAAGGAATGCTGTAATTCAGCTGAACATTTTTCAGTCTGATAAATGAGGCGTCACTGACAGCCGCCGTGCTGCTTTTAAAATTACTGTTAAGCGTATTCACAACCGCTGTTGTACCGGGGTCATAAGGCATAATAATTCCTCCCGGATTATCAGCAGACCAGACATTGGTAAACGCTGCGGGACTATTAAGGAGAACTCCGGGATTCGGCATGTTGCGGTAGTAATTAAAGTTATTCTGTTTCACAAACTGAAACAGGAACGAGAGGCTCACATTTTTAAACCTCAGATCATTTTGCCATCCTCCGAAATATTTTGTTCCAAGCTCCCTCACAGCCTGCAGATCGTTTGGAGACGTAATTTTACCGTCTTTATTGTAATCTGTAAAAACATACTGTCCTGTAGCCTGATTAATCCCTTCGTAATTGTATAGTTTAACAATATTGGTCGGCATTCCCACCACGAAGGTATTGGCATAGGTAGATCCTTCCAATCCCGGGAAAGAGATCAATTCACTTTTCGGAAAGCTAATATTAAAAGAGGTCTGCCATTTCCAATCCGTGGTTTTAATCGGAGAAACAGTCAGCTGAAATTCCCAGCCCCTATTCTCTACCGTTGCATCAAGATTCGCCTGAATCGAAGTAAACCCTGTTGTTCCAGGCAGTGGAATTCCGACCAGCTGATTGGATGAACGGTTTCTGTAATAGGCTGAGGTTAAAAAAATACGGTCACGCAGAAACCCTAATTCAAGAGCAGCTTCCAATTTAGTGGTTTTTTCCCAGCTGAAATTAGGATTATACAGCCTTGACGGATAAAGACCTGCGCTTCCATTGTACGGATTATTGCTGATGGTGTAGGTATCAAGATACTGATAGTCGCCAATAAAATCACTTCCTGTGGTTCCGACACTACCTCTTAACTTTCCAAAGCTCAACCATTTCTTATCCTTTAAGAAATTCTCTTTACTGAACAGCCATGCAGCACCAATCGCACCAAAATCAGCAAATCTGTTATTAACACCAAATCTGCTGGAACCATCCCGTCTCCCTGTGATATTGACGATATATCTGTTTTTATATTGGTAATTTACCCTCCCGAATATCGATGCATATCGGTATTCATTTCGTATATCAGCAGGAATATTCTTATTGGTCGCTGCTGCAAGATTTTCAAGAAGTGCATTACTCGCAAACCCTGTTCCCGTGATGGATGATGTTTTATTTAAGGTTTGCTGAAACGAAGTTCCCACCAAAACATTCAGTTCATGATCACCCCAGGACTTCAGCCAGTTCAGCTGAGGTTCCACGATATAGGTAAAAATATCATTTTTACTTCTTGATGCAGAAGAATCGTTGGAAGTTCTGCCCAGTGAAGGATTAAAGATCGTGTGGGGTTTCAGCAAGAACTCCTCCAGCGTCTGGTAATTGATCCCTGCATTTAATTTCAGTGAAAACCCAGAGAAAAACTCATATCCCAAATTCAGATTCTGATTAAACTGATAGGTTTTATTTTTATAGCTTCCATTCAGACTAGCCAACGGATTGGTAAACGTGTTGTCTTCCCAATTCAGCTCACCGGAAGGTGTAAATAAAGCAGGAGCAACCGGACTTAAATTCAATGCTAAGTTCGTTAAATCGGACTGCACTACATTATTGGCCAGTTCGGCAAAAGAATTTGAACTTGTCAGACTGAACTTTTTATTTTCAGATTCAAAAGTAAAATTGGAATTAAAAAGATTGGTTTTATATCCAAAATCTGCAGGAAAAACGGTGGACTGGTCACTGTTTTGTGCACTGATCAGAAAACTACTTCTCTCTCCGCCTCCACTAACACTCAACTGTATGGTACGCTGATCTGCCCAATTCCCTATTAATTCTTTCTGCCAATCGGTATATCGGGTCTGATCCCATTTGCCATTAACATCGTAAGCGTTGACGGGATAGGAAGTGATCCCTGCATTCGCAAATGCCTGTTTCCGCATACTCAGATACTGATCCCTGTCCATCATTTCCAGACGACGGGCTACTTTGCTCATTCCGTAGGTAGCATTCAGCAAAACGGTAGGATTTCCTCGCTTCCCTTTCTTGGTTGTCACCAAAATAACTCCGTTGGCACCTCGGGAACCATAAATCGCAGTAGCGTCGGCATCTTTAAGGATTTCAATACTTTCGATATCATTGGGATTAATACTGTTCAGTGGATTAATACTCTTAAAAGGAATAACAGTGGCTGAAAAATTAGCATTCACGGCACTGCCTATCGGCACTCCGTCAATGACATACAACGGCTGATTCCCATCCGATCCACTGTTCTGCAAGGTTCGTAAACTGTTACGGCCACGAATCTGAATATCATAACCACCTCCGGCGACCCCTGAATTCTGGGTTATATTCACACCCGTCATCCTCCCCTGTATAGCAGAAAGCACATTGTTGACAGGCTGATTTCCGATATCCTTAGCAGTAACCTTAGCAATACTCCCTGTATTCTCCCTGTCCTTTACTTTATAATATCCTGCATTAACAACTACCTCTTCAATTCCCTGCACCTTTACCTTTGTAGTAAAGCTAACATCAACAACAGATCTGTCCCCTACCTCTACACGCTGTTCAGCATATTCAGGATGCCTAAAGACCAGAACAAAAGTCCCTCTCTCATTAACACTTCCATCCCCACTCACAACTCCATTCCCATTCCCATTCCCACCTCTATCCGCATTATCTCCAGAAATCTCCAACCGATATACCCCTTGAGCATTGGTAACAGCAGTCTGATCACTACCCAATTGAGAAACACTCACTCCCGAAAGAGGCAATGCTATATTATCACCTTCCCTTACGGTAACTTTTCCCGTAACGGTCTTGGTCTGAGCCTGAATTGAACCACAAACAACGGTTAACATCAAGGCAAAGCCCATACTTCCTATAGTATTATAGGATTTTTTCATAGTTTTGTAAAGTTTTAATTAAACGATTCAATAATCATTGCTCCTCCCAAACGTTTTAGTCAGCTTATGGGAAGGGGCTTTTTTATTGAATACCTTTCTTCTCAGGTTTAGCCTGTCGAAGTGCTATTTCATTTTATCTATATTATCACTACCGAATTCATGTATTTGAAAACAAAACTTCCCAAAGTGCCTCTCAGAAAAAAAAAAAGACATGGTAAGGTCTAAACAATAACCAAAAGACACCGGAAAGCATTAATTAATATGAATGAAAAATTGTCCCGTGTAAGCTCTTTAAAGCCTCAATAGGTTGTACCCTCCTATTGTATCATGCATGATACTATTTTGTAAGCAGGGCTTAGATTGTAATGTAGAAATGAGCGAACAGCATAAAAAAAAAGACGGCATGGGAAACTCTACAATATCTGCTATTGAGGCACTGGTATACCATACACACAGACAAGAGAGAAAACCCACGCCTAGGTCGTGAGCTTCAATACTTATTGTCTCGTGTGTTAAAAAGTACCAGTTTTCAATAGCGAGATTCTAAGCAATAGCTTCTATAATTCTTTGAAGTATCGCAAAGTTACATTTCAGTAACTTATTTTACAAATATAATAAAAATAATATTGGTACACAAAAGCGTACCGAATAAAATTTTGATTATTTCGTAATTGCGTGTATGTATAAGGAATCTGAAAAAATCATCATGTTAAAGGTAGCAATTACGTTACGCCTTTTACTTAGTCGTAATAAAAGCTATATTGAGTTAAATACAGAAAAAGATGACTTAGTTAATAGCTATGAAAAGATTGCTGCAAATTCAAGTGCAGATATTAGAAAAGCTACAGTTACAAATGCTTTTAGTGGCACAAAAAAATCTACAATGGTTACAATAATATTAATTGTTGAATCAATGGGCTTTGACATGAAAGATTTTGGTGATCAATATGATAAAATTACAGAAAAGGATATTGAAGAATTTAAAGAGTTTATCATAAAAAATAAATCATGACAATGTCATGATTTATTTTTTATCATCTCGTAACGCTTTTACAATATCTTTCATGCTTTTAATAGCAGATTTCTCTTCATTGATCCTAATAATAACAAATTCAAGTAGATTTTTAATGTTATCAGCTCTTTCTAAAGCTTCTTCTTCCGTATATTTATGCAGACCTTCAGATGTTTGATTGTATAGCAACATAATTGGATTACAATTTAAGTCTTTCAAAGATTCAGGAAGATATTGAAAGATATTTTCATAGATAGTGTAAACTTTCTCTGTTTTTTCGTATTTGTCTAAAAGTGATTGAATTTCTGCGCTATCTGAGTTTGGTAAATTTTTAATTTCATTTACAATATGTAAAAGCTCTTTCTCTATAATTCTTCTAAAATAACCTAAAGCTCCAACTCCAAGATTTTGATGTAATGCTTTTAGACCTTTAAAATAAAAAACATTACTTTCCTTATCAAGAAATTTTTTGACATTTTTATTAATTAACCTGAGTTCGGGATAAGATTACAAAATATATTTGCAATAAAAAGCAATAATTCGTACATTTAAGTATCTAACATTCAAATGTTTAAACGAATTATTGCTTATGATTCTGAAAGACCAAATTACAAATATTTTTGTACAAGTTGACGATTTTTGTAA
>Ga0308164_10002683_pt1 | contig 17279 bp, 20 predicted proteins | sample PhyTR2_FD_201031 | JGI IMG/M metagenome (GOLD analysis project Ga0308164, IMG submission 201031) | Phyllosphere microbial communities from UC Gill Tract Community Farm, Albany, California, United States - DLSLT.R2 | ecosystem: Host-associated > Plants > Phyllosphere > Unclassified | place: USA... | reverse complement strand
CATCCATTCGATGCAATCGGCGATATCTTCCAAAGTCGCATCCGGGCCGGGCGCAGAACCGAGTTTGAAGACGATTTCCGGCTCGATCCGAGGCTGTACGGCGCCCGCCAGGCTTTGCACGCCGTGATTGTCTTCGGTAAAACGTACGGTGTGGTCGTACATGAACGACCACATCGGCGCACTGATCGGTTCGCGCTCGCCGTAGTTGGCCCAGATCCGGCGATTGGTAAAACCAATCTTGCGGCCGACCGGTGTCTCGCCCTGCGCTGTGCGAATGTCCACGATGCATTTTGCAATGTCGTAGGCATCGGCGATCGACAACTCGGTATCGCGGCTGATGCAGGGCATTTCCTGCGATTTGGCGCGGGCCTCGAGCAACTGGTGTGCATAGCGATTGGCTTGTGTAGACATCAGCATAGGGAGCTCGCGCAAGATAGTAGTGGAGGATTCGCTGTCAGGCGTATTGTGGATTTTGTTGTAGATCTTGTTATAAATCTTGTTGAATACGCATATTTGCGACGCAACATTTTTACACAGGCTTTGAATCCTGCAAAGCCGCAAACGTTCGCCGAATTGGCGTAGTGGGATGAAATATTTTCACCCGGCAAAAGATGACGATAGCCAGTGAAGGAAGTCTCAGCGTTTCTGTTTTGCAAGAAACCGATCAAGCTGATTGGCAAAGGCGCGGGTATCAGCCTGACTGAAGGCGGCGGGACCGCCGGTTTCCACGCCGCTGCTGCGCAGTTCTTCCATAAAAGTGCGCATCCGCAGCATCTGCTGAATGTTGTCTTTGGTATAAAACTCGCCGCGCGGATTGAGCGGATGGCCGCCCTTTTCCAGCACATCGGCCGCAAGGGGAATATCGCCGGTGATCACCAGATCGCCCGGCTGCGACAGCCGAACAATTTCATTATCGGCAACATCAAACCCCGCCGGCACCTGGATCGCATGGATATAACGGGATGGCGGCGTACGCAGCAATTTGTTGGCGACCAGCGTGACGTGCATCTGCAGACGGTCTGCTACACGGAACAGCACGTCCTTGATGACGGAGGGACAGGCATCGGCATCGACCCAGATCTGCATGCCAACGGAGCCTTCTTTGACGGGATCAGTCAAGACAGGAAGTACTCACTGACTATTCCACAGATCGCCGTTCGGCTGCGATTGCGGTGCGGTGACGCCAAAGTGCGCGTAGGCAACAGGTGTGGCAATCCGACCGCGCGGTGTGCGTTGCAGGAAGCCCTGCTGGATCAGATACGGCTCGAGCACGTCTTCGATGGTGTCGCGCTCTTCGCCGATGGCGGCCGCCAGATTGTCGAGGCCGACCGGACCACCGTTGAATTTGAACAGAATCGCTTCCAGCAGCTTGCGATCCATTAGATCGAAACCGACCGGATCGACATCCAGCATGACCAGCGCGGCATCCGCCATCGCCTTGGTGATCTGGCCATTGCCTTTGACCTCTGCATAATCGCGCACGCGGCGCAGCAGACGATTGGCAATACGCGGTGTGCCACGGCTGCGACGTGCGATTTCAAACGCGCCTTCGTCATCGATGACGGCATTCAACAATGACGAACTGCGCGTGACGATCTTGGCCAGTTCGAGTGGCGTGTAAAACTCAAGACGCGCCACGATACCGAAACGGTCGCGTAGCGGATTGGTCAGCATGCCGGCACGGGTTGTCGCACCGACCAGCGTGAACGGTTGCAGGTCGAGTCGCACGGAACGCGCCGCCGGACCTTCACCGATCATGATGTCGATTTGGTAGTCCTCGAGCGCCGGATAGAGAATCTCTTCGACGACTGGCGACAGGCGGTGAATCTCGTCGATGAAGAGCACATCGTTGGCTTCGAGATTGGTCAGCAGTGCTGCCAGATCGCCTGCACGTTCCAGCACCGGGCCGGATGTCTGACGCAGGTTGACGCCCATTTCGCGCGCAATGATATGCGCCAGCGTGGTCTTGCCCAGACCTGGCGGCCCGAACAGCAAGGTGTGATCCAGTGCTTCGCGACGCTGTCTCGCCGCCGCAATGAAAATCTCGAGCTGGCCGCGGGCCTTTTCCTGCCCAACGTATTCGTCAAGGTGTTTGGGTCGCAGGGCGCGCTCGATGGCTTCCTCGTTGGGAGAAACCGGTGTGGCGGCAATGATGCGCTGTTCGCTGAAGTCGTCGGTTTGGATACTCATGGCTGCATTGTAGCGTGAAGGCGAATGATAAATCGAAGCGATAACCGCGTTGCTTCGCCTTGCCGACCATTCGCACTGTCTGCGGCTTGGTGCCTGCTTTTACGCTTCACCGTCGCACCGATTTTTCGTCCGCCTATAAATCAGGCACTAGCTTCAGACTTTGGAAAGTGCCTTCAGCGCCAGCTTGATGCCGTCGGACACGCTGCTGCCTGCGGGAACCTGTTTCATTGCCAGCATGGCTTCCTTGTCTGAGTAACCCAGCGCCAGCAAGGCATTGAGCACGTCAGAAGACGCATCGCTGGTGACTGCGCCACCGGCACCGATATCTGCACCGAGCTTGCCCTTCAGTTCGAGCAGCAGTCGTTCTGCCGTTTTCTTGCCGATACCCGGCACCTTGGTCAGGCGACCGGCTTCCTGCAAGGTAATAGCTTGCGCCAGATCGGCCACCGACATGCCGGACAGAATCGACAGCGCAGTACGTGCGCCGATCCCGCTGATCTTCACCAGTTCCTTGAAGACGCTGCGCTCTTCCTGCGTACCGAAACCGAACAGGATATGCGCATCTTCACGCACGGTCAGATGCGTCAGCAGCACGACTTTTTCGTTGAGGCCCGGCAGGTTGTAGAAGGTGCTCATCGGCACGTTGACTTCGTAACCAACGCCATTGCAATCGACCAGCAGTTGCGGCGGATTTTTTTCGAGAAGAATGCCGGAGAGACGACCAATCATCGTGATGACCTTGCGAATAGAAAATCAAATAAAACCAAATGAAGTTGCGACAGCCGCACCGGCCTGGTCAGCCAACCAGACGACCACCACGCACGCGCAAACCCTTCTTGGCCAACTCGGGCGCCAATGCACCCAGCGCCTTCAGGGAATCGCCACTGTGCGCGTGACAGATCGCCACGCCTAGCGCATCGGCCGCATCCGTGCCAGGCATGCCCGACAACTGCAGCAAGCGTTGCACCATGTCCTGTACTTGCGCCTTCTGTGCCTTGCCATGGCCGACCACGGCCTGTTTGACCTGCAGCGCCGTGTATTCCGCTACCAGCAGATCGGCACTCACCAGCGCGCAGATGGCAGCGCCACGAGCTTGTCCAAGCAGCAGCGTGGATTGCGGATTGACGTTGACGAAGACTTTCTCAATCGCAGCACAGTCAGGACGATACGTCGCAATGACTTCAGAAACGCTGGCAAGGATGGTCTTCAGGCGTAGCGGCAGATCTGCATCGGGCGTCTTGATGGTGCCCGATGCAATGTAGGTGAGTTTGTTGCCGTGCTTTTCGATCACGCCAAATCCCGTCGTGCGCAGACCGGGATCGATGCCGAGAATTTTCATGCGGGCGTGATCGGCAGGAAAAGATCAGTGGCGGAAGTGACGCGTGCCGGTCAGCAGCATGACAATGCCATGCTCGTCTGCCGCATCGATGACTTCCTGATCGCGCATTGAGCCGCCCGGATGAATCACCGAGGTCGCACCCGCCTCAACCACGACATCCAGACCATCACGGAACGGGAAGAACGCATCCGACGCGACTGCCGTACCAACCAGCGACAGGCCGGCGTTCTGTGCCTTGATCGATGCGATGCGTGCCGAGTCGATACGGCTCATCTGACCAGCGCCGACGCCCATCGTCATGCCGTTGGCACAGAATACAATCGCATTCGATTTGACGAACTTGGCGACACGCCACGAAAACATCAGATCCTGCAATTGCTGTGGTGTCGGTTGCTTTTTGCTGACAACCTTGATCTCGGCCAGCAACACATTCTTGGCATCCGGCGATTGCACCAGCAAACCACCACCGACGCGCTTGAAGTCGTAGTTGTTGACGGCCGCGCCTAATGGAATTTCAAGCAGACGCACATTCTGTTTGGCGGCGAAAATTTTCTTCGCCTGCTCGCTGAACGATGGTGCAATCAGTACTTCGACAAACTGCTTGGCTACAGCTTCAGCCGCATTGCCATCGAGCTCGCGATTGAACGCAATGATGCCGCCGAAGGCCGAGGTTGGATCGGTCTGCAGCGCCTTGCTGTATGCCTCGAACGGGCTCATGCCAATCGCAACACCGCACGGATTGGCGTGCTTGATGATCACGCAGGCGGCTTCGTCGAATGTCTTCACACATTCCCAGGCGGCGTCGGCATCAGCGATGTTGTTGTACGACAGTTCCTTGCCTTGCAACTGGGTATAGTTGGCGAGCGCGCCTTCCTGCGGATTGGCTTCGCGGTAGAACGCAGCCGATTGATGCGGGTTTTCGCCATAACGCATTTCCTGCATCTTGTCGTAATGCAGGTTCAGGCGCGCTGGATAAGCACTGCGCGTGGCATGCTGTTTGTCAGTGCCAAGCGACGTGAAATAGTTGGTGATGGCGCCATCGTATTGCGCCGTATGCGCAAATACTTTCTTGGCCAGCGCAAACTTGGTTTCATACGTGACTTCGCCATTGTGGACAGTCAGTTCGCTCAGTACCTGCGCGTAATCGACGGGATCGCAGATGACGGTAACGTCGCGATGATTTTTGGCCGATGAACGCAACATGGCTGGGCCACCGATATCGATGTTTTCGATTGCATCTTCCAGCGAGCACTCTTCACGTGCAACGGTTTGCTGAAACGGATAGAGATTGACCACCACCATGTCGATCGTCGGGATCGCATGCGTTTCCAATGCCGCGACGTGACCGGCAAAATCGCGGCGCGCCAGAATGCCACCGTGGATTTTTGGATGCAGCGTTTTGACACGTCCATCGAGCATCTCGGGAAAGCCGGTGTAGTCCGCCACTTCCGTAACCTTGATACCGTTTTCCGCCAGCAACTTGGCGGTGCCACCGGTCGACAGGATGTTCACGCCCATGCCAGCCAGCGCACGCGCAAAATCGAGAACGCCAGTCTTGTCGGAAACGGAGATGAGAGCTTGTTTGATCATGATGAAATTCGGAGGGGATGAATAACGCAAAGGTACAAAACGGGAGAATGTCGCTGTGCCCTTGCGTTATGCCTTTCTGCCTGATGAAAATATAGGCAGAAAGATTTCCGATCTTATTTCCGACTTCTACAACAGGTCGTGCTGTTGCAACTTCTTGCGCAAGGTATTGCGATTGATGCCCAGCATGTCTGCAGCATGCGACTGGTTGCCTTCGGCGCGTGCCATGACTGCTTCCAGAATAGGACGCTCGACCGTGAATACAACCATTTCGTACACGTTGGATGGCGTCTGCTCGCCAAGATCGCGGAAATATTTTTCCAGGCTTTTCTTGACGACGTCTTGGATGTTGTCTTTGCTCATGAGGATGTCTTACGTGGGCGTTGATACACCGGGTTATTGTTGTCGGCAGCCGGGCTAGGCTCAGGCTGCCAGTTTTTCTTCGGCAGGACGGTATTGTACCCGTTCGCCATGCGCCAATTGCGATTCAAAGAAGGCATCCACCGCCGCCAGTTGCGCTGCGCAATCTTCCAGACGGTTCATGCCACGGCGAAACTCTTCGCCGCCCACCAGATCACGCACGTACCAGCCGATATGCTTGCGGGCAGTACGCACACCGAGGTAATCGCCGTAGAACGCGTAATGCGCGCGCAGGTGCTCATCCATCAATTCACGCACCTCGCTGATCAGCGGCGACGGCAAGTACGTGCCGGTACGCAGGTAATGATCGATCTCGCGGAAAATCCAGGGACGCCCTTGTGCCGCACGCCCGATCATGATGGCATCGGCACCGGTTGCATCGAGGACGAAACGCGCCTTTTCCGGTGTATCGATATCGCCATTGGCGACAACCGGAATCGACACCGCCGCCTTGACTGCGGCAATCGTCTCGTATTCTGCATCACCGCTGTAGCCATCAGCACGCGTGCGGCCATGCAATGTCAGCATCGCGATGCCGCTGTCTTCAGCAAGACGGGCAATCTGCAATGCATTTTTGTGCGCGCGATCCCAGCCGGTACGAAACTTCAGCGTGACTGGCACATCGACTGCCGACACCACTGCCTGCAAAATCTCGGCCACCAGACTTTCATGCTGCAGCAAGGCCGAACCGCACCAGGCATTGCACACCTTCTTGACCGGGCAACCCATGTTGATATCGATGATCTGCGCACCGCGATCAACATTGAATTTCGCAGCCTCTGCCAGCATGACCGGATCGGCACCGGCAATTTGCACCGCCTTGGGTTCCATCTCACCATCGTGATTGATCCGACGTGACGATTTCTCGGTCGCCCACAATTTGGGATTCGATGCCGCCATTTCCGATACCGCGTATCCCGCACCCAGTTGCTTGCACAACTGGCGGAATGGACGATCGGTCACACCCGCCATGGGCGCGACAAAAACGTTGTTCACGAGGGAATAGGGACCGAGATTCACGGTGCGGCAGGCTTTTGGGGGAAAGCGCTATTTTAGCCGTTCAGGCCCGCGCCATCAGCAGAAAGACGACAAACCAACAAAGTTTCAAGGCAAACATTGCTGGAATGACACGCTGATTTTCGTATTGCTGAAATTACAGGCCAGAATCAACCAAACGCTTGAGCCTGACTTTGAAGCGTGGCGCCATTTTGTCAGCATGTCACGGGCCAATCAAAAGCAGCGCTTGGTTACTCTGATTATTGCGGCTGATCAATCTCATCCAATGCGCCTTGCGACAGATGCGCAATATCGGCCCACTTGAGGATGACAACCTGCTCGTCATTCCAGGTGACATGATTCAGGCTGGCGTTGAGCACTTCGAACGAGCGCGGCAGATTCAAGGCCATGCCGGTTGCACGTCGATACACGCAGTCGAGCACGCCGCCGTGCGTCACCAGCAATGCCCGGCGATGTCCGTTGGCGGCAATACGCGCCACACATTCCAGTGAGCGTGCGTTAAATTCGGTCAGCGTCTCGCATTCAAACTCGCCACGCGGATAACGCGCATCGACATCGCGTCGCTGCAGTGCGGCGTAGTCGTCGGGATATCGCTGACTCAATTCCGGATGGAGAAAACCTTCGAACGCGCCAAAGCAACGCTCACGCAAACCCGTCTCTTTTTGAATCGGCTTGTCGCATGCCGTCGCAATTGCCTGCGCGGTCAGATACGCGCGCTGCAGATCGCTCGAATAAATCGCATCAAACGAGTCGGCTTTCAGGCGTTGCGCCAATGCGCGCGCCTGACGCTCGCCTTCTGCATTCAGAGTAATGTCATGGTGGCCTTGCAGGCGCTTCTCGACGTTCCAGTCGGTTTCGCCATGGCGGATCAAAATCAGTTCAGTCACGCTTTTCCTGTTGGTGTTGCAGCGACAGTGGGGTTAAGCGAATACCAGCCCGTCAGCGAAGCTTCCGCCAGAACATGACCTACGATCGCTGCGCGCACTGCCGCACCCGTAAAGTTGCCGTCGACCCGCACCTGCGCGATGTCGAGTGCATACACGGTAAAAATGTAGCGATGTGCAATCGCATCGTTCCATGGTGGGCATGGGCCGTCATAGCCAAAGTAATTACCGGACATGTCCTTGTCCTGCGCGAACCAGCCGGTGTAATCGTTCAGTCCATGGCGCGCATTGGCAATGGGTGACGCAGCAATCGCCGGACCGCTCTTGCCGCGCGGTGTAATGCCATTGGCGAAACTGCCCGCTGCGATGCTGCGCAAGTCGGCAGGCAGATCGATCAAGGTCCAGTGATAAAAATCGACGCGTGGCAAATCGGCCGGCACGGTTTTGCCTTCCTGATTCACGTCATCGCCACGCGAGGGAACATCGGGATCATGCACAACGATGGCCAGCGACTTGGTACCGGCCGGCACATCCTGCCACGCCAGATGCGGATTGCGGTTGGCCGACATTGCCACGTGCGTCGCCGGGTCGGCAACGCAGAAAGCAAATTCGCCCGGAATGGCTTCGCCATCTTTTAAGGAATCACTCCACAGCTTCATCTCATCCTCGCGTTGTTGGTCTGCACTATTGGTCTGTCTATTGATCTGCTCGCGCACAATGCCATTTATTTTAACGGCATCACCGCACCAAGCACATTTCGATCAATTTTTCGCCTGCGGCAACGCCGGCTTGACCTGCAACCAGAAGGTGACCGGACCATCATTGATCAACGACACCTGCATGTCTGCGCCAAACCTTCCCGTTGCCACTTGGGTATATTGCGCGCGCGCCTGATCGGCAAAATACGCGAATAACGAACGTGCTACATCCGGTGCCGCGGCAGGCGTGAAGGAAGGCCGTGTGCCGGAGCGCGTATCGGCGGCGAGCGTAAATTGCGGCACGAGCAGCAAACCGCCAGCGGTGTCGGTAACGCTCAAATTCATTTTGCCGGCTGCATCAGAAAACACCCGATAGCCAAGCAGCTTTTTCAGCAGCGCATCCGCCTCACGCTCGGTATCGCCACGCTCGGCACACACCAGCACCATCAAGCCTTTGCCGATAGCACCAACCGTCTCACCCTCGACCACGACGCTGGCATGTGTCACGCGTTGCAACAAACCGATCATTGGAAAGTCCGAAGCCGAACGACAACTGTCATTACGACAATGTCACGCGTGCAAACTTGCGCTTGCCGACCTGCACGACCAACGTGCCAGCCTCGACCTTGAGTGCCTTGTCGCTGATCACCGCACCATCGATGCGCACGCCACCTTGCTCAACCATGCGCAGCGCTTCGGATGTGGACGCGCACAAATTGGCTTGCTTGAGCAATTGTCCGATGCCCAATGGCGCGCCTGGCAAGGCGACTTCAGGAATGTCGTCCGGGATACCGCCTTTGGAGCGATTGACGAAATCTGCCAGCGCATCTTCTGCGGCTTGTCGCGAATGGAAGCGTTCGACAATTTCCTGACCCAGCAAGACCTTGATATCACGCGGGTTGCGACCTTCTTCCACTTCCTTGCGGAATTGTGCGATCTCGCCCAGCGAACGGAACGACAGCAACTCGTAGTAACGCCACATCATGACGTCGGAAATACTCATCAGCTTGGCAAACATCGTATTGCCCGGCTCGGTGATGCCGATGTAATTGCCCTTGGACTTCGACATTTTCTCGACGCCATCGAGACCTTCCAGCAACGGCATCGTCAGAATGCACTGCTGTTCCTGACCATAACTCTTTTGCAATTCCCGTCCGACCAGCAGATTGAATTTCTGATCGGTGCCGCCGAGTTCCAGATCGGATTTCAGCGCAACAGAGTCGTAACCCTGCATCAGTGGATACAAAAATTCATGCAGCGAAATCGGCGTGTTGGAGTTGAAACGCTTGGTGAAATCTTCACGTTCCAGAATACGTGCCACCGTGTATTTTGCTGACAGCTCGATCATGCCGCGCGCACCCAGCGGATCGCACCACTCGGAGTTGTAACGAATCTCGGTCTTGCTCGGATCCAGCACCAGACTGGCTTGCTGGAAGTAGGTCTTGGCGTTCTCTTCGATCTGTTCGCGTGTCAGCGGTGGACGCGTGATGTTACGGCCTGATGGATCACCGATCATCGAGGTGAAATCACCAATCAGGAAAATGACCTGATGGCCCAGATCTTGCAACTGACGCATTTTGTTCAAAACGACCGTATGACCCAGATGCAGATCGGGCGCGGTCGGATCCAGTCCCAGCTTGATACGTAGCGGTTTGCCATTCTGTTCGGCACGCGCCAGCTTCTGGGCAAACTCGGATTCAATTAATAATTCGTCAACACCGCGTTTCGTGACCGTCAGGGCCTCTTGAACAGCATCGGATAGAGGCAACAAAGAAGAAGCAGCCTGATTTGTAGGTGAAACGTTCATGTCGAAGAAAATTGTAAGAAAGGGATGTAGGAAAAGAAGAAATCGGTACAATGCCCGTTGAACTTTATTTCAGCGCCCTCTATAACCTTGCCGTTCCAAAACCGACAAAAGCAACAATAAAGAGCACTTGAACAAGCGGCTGATTTTAACTTATTGCATGTTCACATTAAATAAATTCCTGAGCGCAGGCTCAGCCAGCAAAAATCTTCTCCTCGGTTCTTCGCGTAAAACACGCATCGTTTCCGCTTCTGCATTGCTTCTGGCCTTATGCGCTTTTGGCGCAGCCGGCGTTGCGCCTATGGCGCCCGATGCAGACGATCTGCCAGTCCGCGCAATCTCGCAAGAACTCGAGCTTCCGCAACTAGCCGAACAGATCGCTGCCCTCGAAGACCAACAGCAGAAATTCATCACCGAAGAACGCGTTCGCTCCGGCGACACGCTCGGTACCTTGCTGCAACGCTTGGGCGTTGACGACGAGGCAGCTGCAGCCTTCATCCGTACCGATCCCGTCGCTCGCAGCATGATGCAACTGAAGGCGGGCAAGCGCGTGCAGGCCGAAGTGACCTCCGATGGCGATCTCGAACGACTGACCACGCTGGTTACACAAGGCCGCGACGAACCTGTCAGCAATCTGGTTATCAAGCGTGACGAGAATGGCTTCAAGGCCGTACAGACTGCGGGCGATCTGGAAAAACGCATCGAGATGCGTTCCGGCGTGATTCGCTCTTCCCTGTTTGCAGCAACCGATCAGGCACAGATTCCCGACAACGTCGCAACCCAGATCGTTGATATGTTCTCGACCAACATCGACTTCGGTTCGGATCTGCGTCGTGGCGATCGCTTTAACGTCGTCTACGAAACCTACTGGCAAAACGGCGAGTACATTTCGTCCGGCCGCGTACTGGCGGGCGAATTCCTGAATGGCTCTGCGGTGTATCAATCCGTCTGGTTTGAAGAGTCGTCCAAGAGCGGCGGCTATTACAGCTTCGATGGCAAATCGTTGAAAAAAGCCTTCCTCAAGTCGCCACTGGAATTCAGCCGTATTTCTTCCGGCTTCTCGATGCGCAAGCATCCGATTTCGGGCCAGTGGAAAGCGCACAAGGGCGTGGACTTCGCGGCAGCGACCGGCACACCGATCCGTGCATCAGGCGATGGCGTGATTGATTTTGTCGGTACACAGCGCGGCTACGGTAATGTGGTCACGATCAAGCACTGGAACAACTACTCGACCCTGTATGCACACATGAGCCGCTACGCAAGCAATCTGCGTAAAGGCAGCAAAGTCAGCCAGGGTCAGGTCATCGGCTATGTCGGCTCGACTGGCTGGGCAACTGGTCCGCATCTACATTACGAATTCCGCGTCAACAACGAAGCGCGCGATCCGATGTCGATCAATGTTCCAAACGCGCAACCGCTGAACACCGCGCAGATGAAGGAATTCCGCAAGGTCGCATCGAACATGCAGCATCGCTTCTCGCTGTTGACACCGGAAGGTACTAACGTCCGCGTCGCATCGCGATAAATCGATCTTGCTGCGATTGAACCGCAGCAAAAACCGTTTGTCTGGTAAGGAGTGCTTTACAATCCTTTCACCTAGACAAACGGTTTTTTTATGTCCAATCAAAACGTACCCGCCTCCCTTTTCATCGGCCTGATGTCGGGCACCAGCCTCGATGGTGTCGATGGCGCGCTGGCATCCTTTGCCGACGAGACAGGCGCTCTGCAAGAAACACTGGCGTCAGCATACATCCCTTTTCCCGATGCATTGCGTGCAGAGTTGCTGGCCTTGCAAACCAGCGGCCCGGATGAAATTCATCGTGAGGCGCTAGCCGCGAATCAACTGGTTGAATACTATGCGGCGTGCGTCGCTGCGTTGCTGCAGCAGGCCGGGGTTGACGCGGATCGTATTGAGGCGATCGGCGTGCATGGGCAAACCATTCGACATCGCCCCGACGCAGGCTATACGCGACAGATCAATAACCCATCCTTACTCGCGGAACGAACCGGCATTGATGTGATTGCCGATTTTCGGAGTCGTGACATTGCCGCAGGTGGTCAGGGCGCGCCACTGGTACCCGCCTTCCATCACGCACTGTTTGCCAGTCAAGAAGAAGATCGCATCGTCGTCAACATTGGCGGGATCGCCAACATCAGCGTTTTGCCGAGCAAACTGACCAAGCCAGTGATCGGCTTCGATACCGGCCCAGGCAACGTTCTGCTGGATGCCTGGATCAGCCAGCACAACGGTCAACCGTATGATGCAGGCGGCGAGTGGGCTAAGACCGGCAAAGTACATCCCGCCTTGCTGGCAGCACTGCGCGAAGAACCATTTTTATCCATGCCGCCACCCAAAAGCACCGGACGTGATTTGTTCAATCCGGCATGGCTGGCCGACAAGCTCACACAGTTTCCGGATATTGCGAGCGCCGATGTGCAAGCGACACTGACTGTCTTCAGCGCAACCTCGATCGCCGATGCAATTCGTCTGCACGCGCCAGAAACCAGGGCGGTTTATGTCTGCGGCGGCGGCGCATTCAACGCCTACCTGCTGACACTGATTCACTTCTCGCTCAAACTGCACCGTCCTGACATCGTCGTCAGCACCACTGCCGCTCTGGGCGTGGCACCTAATCAAATCGAGGCTCTTGCGTTTGCCTGGCTGGCACAGCGCTTCGATACCAAGGAGCCTGGGAACCTGCCTGCGGTCACGGGCGCGGAAGGCCTGCGTCTATTGGGCGCGCTGTATCCCGCGTAATGCTTAACGTAGTTACCAAATAAAAAAGCGCAGCCGAAGCTGCGCTTTTTTTGAGCAAGAAGACTTACGCGGAGAACGACGAACCGCAACCGCAAGTGGTCGTTGCATTCGGATTCTTGATCACGAACTGCGCGCCTTCCAGATCATCTTTGTAATCGATTTCTGCGCCGACCAGATATTGGTAGCTCATCGAATCGATGAGCAGCTGCACACCATTCTTGGTCATGGTGGTGTCGTCTTCGTTGGTGATTTCATCAAAAGTGAAACCATACTGGAAGCCCGAGCAACCACCGCCCTGCACGAATACGCGCAGTTTCAGATCCGGATTACCCTCTTCTTCGATCAGCTCTGCCACTTTGGCCGCAGCACTATCGCTGAAGTTGATCGGTGCTGGCATATCGGTAATTGCATTCATTTCAGACTCCTGCTGGAAAACGGTACGTCAATTATAGACCTTGCGACGATTTCACGTGTTGTTTGCCGCCACAGCGGTTTTGGCCAACGTCAATAATGGCGTTTGCGCAACATCGTGGGTCAGCTTGCCTGAAACCACGGCGCCGCCATGCATTTCCAAGGCCTTGTAATGCACATCCCCAGTTATGCGGGCTTTCGGCTGTAATTCAAGCAGTTCCGACGAATAAACCGGGCCGTAGATCTCGCCATTGACCAGCAAATGTGCAACCCGGACTTCGCCTTCTACCCGCGCATGCTCGGAAATGACCAGCATGCTGATCTCATTCTCTTCAGCAATCACGTTGCCTTTGACGCAGCCATCAATCCGCAATCCGCCCTTGAAACACACGTCGCCGGTAATTGTGGTCGCGCCGCCGATCAGGCTGTCGATGGTGCTTTTGGTCTTTTTGCTGAACATGATGAACTCCTTACAAGTTTTCAGACTGCTGCGCACGCACTGCACCGCGCTCCAGCACCTTGATCTGGACTGACTTGACCACGGCATTCGCCGGCACGTCCAGCACACCTTCTACACGCTGATAATGCCTGAACGACAAGCGGTAATCCGCTGCAGCCTCGGCCTTGGGGAAAGTGATCATAGCACTTTTGCCGTTTTGGACGACATTCAGAATCAACTGATAATTGCCATTGAAATCCTGTGAATTTCTACCGCCCTGCATCAACAGCAGGTGGTAGCGCAAATGCGCAGGATCCACCATCTCTGTTTTGACCCGGCGTATCGAAATGCCCTGCGCACCTGCATCGGTCGGCAACACACTTTCAAAAAAGCCCAGGTCTTCCTTCAGCTTGATGTTCTGCGCTTCCAGCGATTTGATTTGCGCCACCAATTGCGACTGCAAAGACTTCTCGATATTCAACTGGCTTTCAGCCGCATTGACCGTGGCGCGATACTCGTCACGCTCTTTATGCGCCTGCAACAGTTGCGTTTGCACACCGGCAAACTGCTCTGCACTCGGACCACTACCAAACCCCGTGAAGCTGCGTCCGGCGTCATATGCCCACATGGCAACAGCCGCTCCCAGCCCCAACACAATCGCCAGAAAAATCGCGCGCAAGGGCCATGGCAAATGGCTCTTGATCGTCATCTTCGGTGCCGAAACCGACCAGCGCCGTAACCACAACTTGCGCTGCAGGGATTTGAAAACGGGTTTAGGTGTACTCACTTGCTATGGCAATCAGGGCAACACTGGCACGTGCAACAACCCGGTCGTCTCATCCAGACCAAACATCAAATTCATGCATTGCACGGCTTGGCCGGATGCGCCTTTGACCAGATTGTCCTGCACCACCAGTACGATTAATGTGTCGCCCGCCGTTCCGTTATCCGTTGGGCGATGCAATGCGATGCGCAACATGTTGGAGGCACGCGTCGAGCGTGTTTCTGGGTGCGAGCCGAACGGCATGACATCAACAAACGGTTCGGCCGCATAAGCGTCCTCGAACAGTTTTTGCAGCGCTGCATTGTCGATCTCTTTGGTCAGGCGCGCATACAGCGTCGAATGCATGCCGCGAATCATCGGCGTCAGATGCGGCGTGAAGATCAGCCCCACCTTTTCCTTCGTCAGTAGCGACAGACGCTCCAGCGTCTCCGGCGAATGACGATGACCCGACACCCCATAAGCCTTGAAGTTATCACCCGCTTCGGAGAACAGCGTGGCCACTTCAGCCTTGCGGCCTGCGCCCGACACGCCGGATTTGCAATCGGCGATCAGATGCGAGGCATCGATCACACCCGCCTTGAGCAAGGGTGCCAAACCCAGTTGCATGGTGGTTGGGTAACAACCCGGATTACCCACGATCTTGGCCTGGCGAATCGCATCGCGGTTCAACTCGACCAAGCCATATGCTGCGTCCTTGAGCAAGTCAGGACAGCTATGCGGCATCTTGTACCACTTTTCAAACGACGCGATATCCTGCAGACGGAAGTCCGCCGCAAGATCGATCACCTTCACGCCCGCAGCCAGCAACTCAGGCGCCTGCGCCATGGCGACACCGTGTGGCGTGGCAAAAAACACCACGTCGCATTCCGTCAATTTAGCCTTATCTGGCGAGGAAAAAGCGATATCGACTCGACCGCGCAGCGAAGGGAACATGTCCGACACCGGCATGCCATCTTCCTTGCGCGACGTTATCGCCGTCAGCTCGACCTCAGGATGCGTTGCGAGCAAGCGCAACAATTCCACACCTGTGTATCCCGTACCACCGACGATGCCAACTTTAATCATCTCTTTTCCTAAGCCAAAAATGTGCCCGTTATTTTAACAGGCGCAGCCATTCTGCTCCTGGAGCAAACAGAACGGTCCCACAATGAAAAAAGCCGCCGGGCGCAAACCCGGCGGCTCTTCGATACTGCTGAAAACGACAGATTAACGCTTGGAGAACTGTTTGGCGCGGCGTGCTTTGCGCAGACCGACCTTTTTACGTTCAACTTCACGTGCATCACGCGTCACGAAACCGGCTTTCGACAGCTCTGGCTTCAGAGTTGCATCGTAGTCGATCAGGGCACGGGTGATACCGTGGCGCACTGCGCCAGCTTGGCCGGACTCGCCGCCACCGTTAACATTGACCATGATGTCGAACGTTTCGACGTTGTTGGTCAGTTCCAGCGGTTGACGGATAACCATCAGGCCGGTTTCACGCGAGAAGTATTCAGCGGCTGGTTTGCCGTTGACGACGATCTGGCCGGAACCCGATTTGATGAAGACGCGAGCAACTGCACTCTTGCGACGGCCGGTGCCGTAATTGTAATTACCGATCATGGCAGTTCCTTAGATGTCGAGTGCTTTAGGTTGCTGAGCGGCGTGCGGGTGCGAACCCTCGGCATACACTTTCAGCTTCTTGATCATCGCGTAGCCAAGCGGGCCTTTAGGCAGCATGCCTTTGACCGCTTTTTCAAGCGCGCGACCTGGAAAACGCTCTTGCATTTTCTTGAAGTTGGTTTCATAGATACCGCCTGGATAGCCAGAGTGACGGTAGTATGTTTTTTCAGTTGCTTTGGTACCGGTCACGCGCAGTTTGCCTGCGTTGATGATGACGATGAAATCGCCTGTATCGACGTGAGGAGTAAATTCCGGTTTGTGTTTGCCGCGCAGTCGGCGTGCCACTTCGCTGGCAACACGTCCGAGGACTTTGTCCGTCGCGTCAATCACGAACCAATCGCGCTGGACTTCATGTCCTTTAGCGGAAAAAGTTTTCATGATGACTTCCTAAATAATGAATCGCTCAAAATGGTGGTTACGCAGCAAATCCGCGTACTCATCCTTGTAATCTCTTCCTGAGCAAACGGAAGAACCGCAAATTATAGTCTTTTCAAGGACTTGGCGTCAAACAGCATCGCCGCAAACCCTTGCGCAGACACCCTTTGCGTCTCATCCGGACGACAAACCCTCCCGCCCCCTCAAAAGAGGCAACGTATTTCTTGCACTGCCTACGGGCGCAAGCGTGGGCAATCTCGCCAATCCGCAAGTACAATGTCACCACTTTTTCCAACCCTGATGAGAATTTGACAATGGAATGCACCGTACGCTGGACCGGCCTTGCTGCCGGCATGACTTTTCTGGCTGAAACCGGCTCCGGCCATGTCGTTGCCATGGATGGCGCACCCGAAGGCGGCGGCCGCAATCTGGCACCACGCCCGATGGAAGTGGTCTTGCTCGGCACGGGTGGTTGCACAGCTTACGACGTGGTCGTCATTTTGCGTAAAAGCGGCCAGGACATCCGCGGCTGCGATGTCTCGCTCAAGTCCGAGCGCGCAGAAACCGATCCCAAAGTCTTTACCAAAGTGCATTTCCACTTCACGGTCACAGGGCGCAACCTGAAACCCAACGTGGTCGAACGCGCCATCAAGCTGTCACACGACAAATACTGCTCCGCCTCGATCATGATGGAGAAAACCGCCGAGATTACGCATTCCTACGAAATCGTGGAAGACGCGCCCGCTGCCTGAACATAAATTGATTAAACAAAAAAGGAGCCATCGGCTCCTTTTTTACTTTTCGCATCAATCTGCAAAACCACACCGTCCGGCAAGCCAGCAAGTTTTGGAACTGCTTATATTTACGACTGCTTATATATAGTAAGCAGTGGTCGTCATGACCTTGGCCATTGC
>Ga0308164_10002682_pt1 | contig 17284 bp, 17 predicted proteins | sample PhyTR2_FD_201031 | JGI IMG/M metagenome (GOLD analysis project Ga0308164, IMG submission 201031) | Phyllosphere microbial communities from UC Gill Tract Community Farm, Albany, California, United States - DLSLT.R2 | ecosystem: Host-associated > Plants > Phyllosphere > Unclassified | place: USA... | reverse complement strand
CCGCCAGGTCGAACATCGTGCCGTAGCCGTACGGGCGCACCCACTGCCCCGGCTCGTGGCTGGCACGCCATGCTTCGATCAGTTGCGGCAGGCGGGTAAAGTCGCTCAGGTGCCAGATCCAGCCGTCGCTGTGACGGGCGATCCATGCCATGTCCTGGCGTGCGCGGCCGACGACAATCATCGGCAGGCGCGGCGCCGCCGGCTTGGGCACCAGATCAATGCCGCCATCGAGGTTGCCGTAGTGCGCCGTGCGCGCATGCGGAAAGTCCTGTTCGGTGACGGTCTTGATCAGCCCGAACGCTTCGCGAAAACGCTCGCCGCGGTTATCGAAATCCAGGCCAAACGCCGGATACTCGACGGGCCGGTCGCCGGTCGACAGGCCCAGCACCAGGCGCCCACCCAGCAACTGGTCGACCGACACGGCCTGCTTGGCCACGATCAATGGCTCGCGCAGCGTCGCCACGATGCCGGCGGTGCCCAGCGCGATGCGGCTCGTGTGCGCCGCCAGAAAGCCCATGTAAACCATCGGATCGAGCACCTGGCCGGTGTCGCCGAAGTTCGGGTCATAGAACGGCACATCGCGCAGCCACAGGGTCGAGAAGCCAGCCTCATCGGCCATGCGCGCCATCGTCTGGTGATTGGCCAGCGTCGGAAACGGCGAATCCGGATAACCTTCGAGCGGCATGATGAAGCCGAAGGTCAGCTTGCCCGGCTTGAAAATCCGCTGGTAGCCGGCATGGCTTGCCAGTTCGGCCGGCAACGGGCCAATGGGTGCAATCGTCATGATCGTTACGCCTTGGCTGCCGGGGTCATACGCGCGACCAGGCTGGTCGCCAGTGCAGCCAGCACGGCGATGCCCGCAGCCACGTAACCGACATTGCCCGCGCCCCAGTTGGCCACCGCAACGCCACCGATCACGGCGCCCAGCGCGATGCCACCGTTGGCTGCCGACACATTGATCGTGCCGGCCAGCGCCTGGGCGCCGGTTGCCGCCTTCATCACGCGGATCTGGCAAATCGGATACAGCGCGGTATTGGCGATACCCCACACGCCCAGCGCGACGGCAAAGCCGATGCTCAGGCCGGCGAACAGCATCGACGCGGCCATGCCGGCTGCCAGCACGAGGCTGAAGATGGCGGTGGTGGCCAGCGGTTTCTGGTCGACCCAGAGACCACCCAGCCAGTTACCGATCAGGCCAACCGCGCCAAAGCCCATCAGCCACCAGCCCACCTGCGCCGGCGCCACGCCGGCCGATTTCTCCAGCATCTCGGCCAGGTAGGTGTAGCCCGTGAACATGGCGGTAAACACCAGGATCGACAGCGCCACGTTGGCCATGAAGAACGGGCTTTTCAAAATCTTTGCCTGTTCGCGCATGGCAACCGGCTGCGATGCACGCACCGTCGGCATGCTGAAGAACATCAGCACGGCCACGAGCAGCGACAGCGCGGCCAGCAGGCCGAACGCGCCGCGCCAGCCGATCGCGTCCGCTGCCAGCGTGCCGAGCGGAATACCAAACAGCATCGCGGCCGAAATGCCGAGATACACGGTCGAGACAGCGCGACCGGCTTTTTCTGGGCCAGCGATCTGGGCTGCGGTGTCGCTCGCAGTGCCCCAGAACACGGGCAGCGCCAGCGCCGGCAGCAGGCGCGCCAGCGCCAGCACCCAGATGTTTTGCGCGACAGCGGCCAGCGCATTGGTTGCCGCAAACAGCACCAGCACGGCGATGAACAACTTCTTGCGGTCGACGTTGGCCAGCCACGCCGTCAGGAACGGGCCGCATACCATGACGACCACGGCAAACAGCGTGACCAGCTGCCCGGCCGTGGCCACCGTGATGGACAGGTCGCGTGCCAGTGCCGGCAGCAGGCCCACGATCAGGAACTCGGTAGTCACGATCACGAACGCGGCGATGGCAAGAATCGTGATCGATAGCGCGCCGCCGGTGGCCTGGGGCTTGTCGGCCATCGCGTCGACGGTGGTAGTAGATGAATTGGGCATTGCAAAAAACTCCTGCGGATAGTTGTCTAACATGATATAAAAGATAAAAATTCTCGTGTTGGATAAGAATTCCTGCATCATGTGGAATAAATTTCCAGGAGTAAGCCAATGACGCCCGCAGAACGCCTGAAAGGCCTCGAAACCTTCGTCGCCGTCGCCGACGCCGGCAGTTTTACGGCGGCCGCTGACCGGCTCAACCTGACCAATTCCGCCGTCGGCAAGGCCATCGCCCGACTGGAAGGGCGATTGAAACGGCCGCTGTTCGACCGCACCACCCGCAAGCTGGAGATGACGGACGCCGGCAACGTCTTCTACAAGGTCTGCGTGCGCGTGCTGGACGAACTCGAAGCGGCCGAGCGGCTGCTGGCACACGACCATATCGCCCCGTCGGGCCGACTGCGCGTGGACATGCCGGCCACCTTCGGCCGCATGCACGCCGTGCGGTCATTGCTGGCGTTTGCCGAGCAGTATCCGCAGGTGCAGCCGCACGTGTCGTTCACCGACCGCTTCGTCGATCCGGTTGAGGATGGCCTGGACGTCGTGGTGCGCATCGGCGGCTCGGACACCTGGCCGGCGGCACTGTGCTACCAGCACCTGGGTGACGAAGAACTCGTCTTCTGTGCGTCGCCCGCCTATGTGGCGCGCCACGGTGCGCCGGCGACGCTCGAAGCGTTACTGGGCCACGACGCCATTCTGTACGGTCGCGCGGACGGCAGCACGAGTCCATGGCTGATCAAGGATGGCGAGCTGCCACTGGCGCGCCAGCACGTGAAGAGCCGCATCGTGCTGGGGCAGGCCGAGGCGCAGGTCACGGCGGTGGAGATGGGATTGGGAATCGCGCAACTGGCGACCTGGCTCGTCGAGCAGCAGCTGCGCGATGGCAGCCTGGTGAAAATCCTGCCCGAGCTGGCCACGTCCGGCCTGCCGCTGTATCTGGTGTGGCAGCGCAGCCGCCAGCACGCGCCCAAGGTAACGGCGCTGATCGCGCACTTTGCGCAGACGCTGACGATCCGGCCTGCAGCGGCCGACGCGCCGGGCGCGCTAGCGCCGCAGCCTGTCGCGCCAGCCTGACGGGGTCACGCCGACACAGCCCTTGAAGCGCCGGGTCAGGTGACTCTGGTCGGCAAAGCCGCATTCGGGCGCCACCGCCGCGAGCGGCATCCCACCCCGGATCAGCGTGCAGGCATGGGCGACGCGCACCGAATTGAGGTACACGTGCGGCGGCGTGTGATACGTCGCGCTGAACGCGCGCGTGAGATGCGTGCGCGACATCCCGGCCACGGCGGCCAGGTCGGCCACCGTGATATCGCGCTGGAAGTACGTGCGGATATAGTCCCTGACCTGCGCCATGCGCGCATCGGCGGCGAACGCGCCGGCCCGGACAACCGGCGCGCCGGGACGCTCGCCATGGCGCGCCAGCATTGTGCCAAGGAACGCACGCAGCAGCGTTTCCGCCCGCAGCGACTCGGCTGGCGTCGCCAGCAGGTTGATGGACAGCTGCGCAAATGCCGCAGCCATCCGGTGGTCGGTCACGCATGGCCGGGTGAAATACCGGCCGTCGGCGCGCTCGCCCTCGGGCGCGATGCAGCTTGCCACGAACGCATCCGGCACATACCAGATCGCATAGCGGAACCCGTCGGTCGTACCGGCGCTGCCATCATGGTCTTCATCCGGGTTGAACAGGACCAGGTCGCCCACCTGGCTGTCGTACTGCGCGCCCTTGCAGCGAAACCGCTGCACGCCGGCGGTGGTCACGCCGATCGCGAAACCATCGTGGCTATGGCGCTCGAACGCGTGATCGGTGAAGCTTGCCTGCATCAGCGTGACGCCGCCGGTCAGCGCCGAAAAGGTGGCATCGTTGACTGGCCGGGCGGGTGCGGGGTGCATGCAACAATTGTACAAGACCCCTGGCCACCCAAAGGCGCACCATGACGCTTTCACTTTTTCACTGAAGGAGAACGCATGAACGCTGCAATCGACCTGGCCGGCAAACTGGCCACATTCAACGAAGCCTGGCAACCGCGCACGGTCAGCCTGTTCAACGGCCACGACGTCATGGTGGCCAAATTGCGTGGCGAATACCACTGGCATGTGCACGACGATTCGGACGATTTTTTCCTGGTGCTGGCCGGCAGTCTGGAGATCGACCTCGACGACGGCACGACCGTGGCGCTGGGGCCGGGCCAGTTGTATGTCGTGCCGCAAGGCGTGCGGCACCGGCCCCGTGCGCCCCATGAGGCGCAGATCATGCTGATCGAGCGTACCGGCACGCCCAACAGCGGCGACCTGGCCACGGCGGCCCCGCGTCGCGTCATCTAGCGTCATTACAGAACAGGCTGATTTTCGATTTTGTGTTAAAAATAAGGCAACTGAATCAATCTCGCATTCAGTTGAATAACGTATCGAATAACACTACTCGCTTAGGAATTACCATGAAATCTACCAGCCTGCTTTCTTCCGCCCTGATTGGCGCCGTCGCCAGCGCCCGCTCGATGACCCCCATGGCCACCCTTGCCGCGGCACGCCTTGCCGGCCGTCACACGTCTGGCAACCTCATGCTACTGGACCGCCCGCTGTTCAAGTACGGCGCACTGGCCATGGGCGCCGGTGAACTGTACGGCGACAAGATGAAGTCGGCGCCGGACCGCACCGTGTTCCTGGGTCTGCTGGCGCGCATCGCCAGCGCGGGCATTGCCGGTGCGGCGCTGGCGCCAGAGGGTCGTGAAAAGGCAGGCGCTGCGGTTGCCGTCGCGACCGCCGTGCCGTTGGCCTATGCCACGCTGGCCGCTCGCAAGCAGGCGATCGCCAAAATGGGCCAGACCCGCAGCGGCCTGATCGAAGATGCATTGATCGTCACGGCAGGCATTGCCGTGGTGGCGCTGGCAACGCGCGCTGCACGCGACTACTGATGTACCTGGGCCGGCGTCAGCCGCCGGCCCGCTTTGCCCGGTGCCCGAGTTTGGCCAGTGCCTGCAGAACGGTGTCGCAATGGTCACCCTGCACTTCGATCACACCGTCCTTGACGGTGCCGCCAGCGCCGCAGGCCGTGCGTAATTGCTTGCCGAGCACGGCCAGGGCCATCGGATCGAGCGCCACGCCCTTGACGAGCGTGACGCTCTTGCCGCCCCGCCCCTTGCTCTGCAGCGATACACGCACATTCCCATCACCGACCGGCGCAGCACTGGCGCCCGCCTTGCACGTGCACTGCGCCACAGGCTGGCGACAGGTTGGGCACATGCGGCCCGTTTCCGTGGAGTAGACGAGACCGCCGTTCGAACTACGCATGGCGATCAGTCCAGCCGCTTGAGGCGCTGCCCCATGATGCCCCAACGGCAATCCACGCCATCGACCCGGCCGATCAGCGCCCAGCCGGTGCCGATCTTTTCGACAGTGACGCGGCTCTCGATTTCCTTCGCAAGCTTCTCGGCCCAGCCAGTGGCGGCGCCCTGCCCCTTGAAGAGTTCCTTGCCGTCGTAAATCACGGTTGCATCGAAGACGGACATGGCGAATATGGTCATTGCTTCCTCTGGACTTCTGAACGAAAGCAGCATCCTACCACCGGTCACCGTCGCGTAACCTCGCCATGCATGACGCATCGCAGGCACGCTGCCTGAACGTCGATTGATTCTCGTCGCATGGCAAACGACTTATTCGGCGGCATCGATCAATTTGAGGAGATCCGCCTTGCCGGTGCCTGACCAGCCGGTGCGCCGGTCGACGGCCTTGCCGTTCCTGAGCAGATAAAAGGACGGTATGCCTGTCACGTCGATGCTCTCCCATTGCGCGGCACTATACGGCGCGTGGATTGCCATCGACGGATTGACGCCGTTCCACTCGCTGATCAGATGCGTGTCGATGGGTGCGTTGGGGGCAGTGACCAACACGAGATGTACCTGTTGCAAACGCCGCTGGAGTTCGGGGTCAGCCTGTAGCGCTTGCAGCGCGTTGGCGGAATGATGGCAGCCAGCGCCGACGACCATCACGAGTTCCGTACCGGACCGACTCGGCATGGCAACGCGGGTCAGGGTATTGTGCTTCGCGTCGTACGTGAACGCGCTGCGGCCTGCGAAGGCTGGGCCAAGCGAATCCACGACCTGCGGGATCGTGACGTCCGCGAGATCGGGACGCACGGCGGCAAACGCCTGCGCATTCGCGAAACGACGCGCAGCGAGCAAGGCGTACAGCATGGCGTCATCCAGCGTGCGCCGGGTATCGATACCGCGTGCGGTGAGTTCGTAGTGCAACCGTAGCATGTCGTCGACTGCTGACGATGCCGCGTTGTCGTTAGCGGCAAGGCTGGCGGCGTCGAACAGGGCCACGAGATTGCCTGACGGCTCGTTGCTCAACGTTGCCGGGTTCAGACGGTTTCCGAATAGCTGCTGGTAGCGCCGGAGGACAGCCGGCGCGCCGATCCCGGTCGCGGTCACTAAAACTGCAGCGCGTCGTGTCGCTTCGGCATCCGCGAATTGACGGAGGCGTTGAAGATCCTGCTCCGTCTGGCTGGATAGCGCCGACAAGCGCAGTGGCGGGCCAACCAGCTTTTTTTCCAGCATGGGCAGATATTCGCTGGCGCCGAGGAAACTGAGCAGCGCTGCAAGTTGTCCGTGGCCCAGTTCACGGATCAGGGGCGTACTACTAAAACCAGCCAGGCCGTTTTCGTTCCAGCGGAGTTGTCGAATGACCTCGCGCTTGCCATAGGGTGTCAGGGCATCCAAGGGCGTCGGTTTGCCTGAAGCAATCGTTGCGCGCAGCGCCTCCTGCGTGTACACAGCCAATGGCGCAGGCGGCGTCACAACCGGTTCAGCTGATGTACAGCCGGCCAGCTGGCAACACAGGCAGAAAAGCAGGTGACGCGCTGGGAAATTCACTGACACTGCGTCTCTTGGCTTACTTTTCTCTGTTTTTGCCAGGCCATATAGCCAAGCATATTCCACAGAAAATCCCCACGAATGCAGCACGGCCCCAATCGAGCTCGTCTGTACTGCTCAGGAAACCGGTGTAAAGAAGTGTGCCAACGGCAACTCCTGACGCATTAAGAAAAAAGTTTTTCATCGTTTGCAAAAGTCATCTGGACGTGAAGTCAGTAATCTGCCAAGAGCAGATATTCAAGATCTTTTTCTATTTCCAAGTAATAAAAAGGTGACCGATGCAAAACCGCAAAGTATTCCTATACCAATACCTCGCACCAAAAAATTGGCAGATATCGGTCCAACGACATGCTCGTAGACGAGAACAAGCAGCGCTACAAGCAATCCAGCAAGCACGCTCTGGACAATCAATTTTTTTGTAATATTCATGCCCTGTTTTCCGTACTGAATCTGCGTTGTTCTTTGTTTCAGAAATGAGCGCTAAAGTCATCCGACTTTATCCAGCATAGCAGACACACAAGTTCCATAAGTCACAGAATGTCACAATGACTGCCTTTGGCGCTGGATTAGAATGTCGATATATCAACAGCGAATTGCTGGTCGCGCTGGAAAATGGCCGACCAGCCATTATCGGCATGGCTGTTGTTTCAATTCTCCGCGTTAGCGCAGCACGGCCAGCCTGACCTTCATGCCTTTGCGGAAGGTATAGATCGTCATCGCGGCGTCGCGCAAATCGCCCTTCTGATCGAAGGCAATGCTGCCAGTGACACCTTCGTGCCTGACGGCCGCCAACGCCGGCAGGAACCTGGCTGGATCGCTCGAATTTGCCGTCTGCATCGCTTTGGCGAACACCATCACCGCATCGTAGGCATAGGGCGCATACGTCTGCAGCGGGATCTTGTAGCGCTGCTGGTAACGCTGTGTGAATGCATTCAGGCCCGCTTCCTGCGCAGCGCCAACGCCGCCCGCCACGACGCAGTACACCTTGTCGTCGACCAGCGCGTCACCTGCCAGCAGCGGCATTTTTTCCGAGCAGACGCCGTCGCCCGAGATAAGCTTGGCGCGCAGACCGAGCGCCTTCATCTGCTTGAGCATTGGCCCGGCCACCGCGTCCATGCCGCCATAAAAAATCACGTCCGGATCGCGCGCACGGATCTGGGTCAGGATGGCGCTGAAATCGGTGGCCTTGTCACTCGTGAACTGGCGGCTGACGACGCTTGTGCCCGCCCCCGCCTTCTTGACGCCCTTGACGAATTCGTCCGCCAACCCCTGGCCGAAGGCGGTGCGGTCGTCGATCACGGCAATCTTCTTTGCCTTCAGGGTGCCGAGCGTATACGTGGCCAGCGTGCGGCCGATCAGGTTGTCGTTGGCAACGACACGAAACGCCGTCTTGAAACCCTGGTTGGTGTAGACGGGCGTCGTGGCCGCCGGCGAAATCTGCGGAATGCCGGCGTTGGCATAGATTTTCGAAGCCGGCACGGTCGTGCCTGAATTAAGGTGCCCCACAACGGCCGCCACTTTCGCATCGACCAGCTTTTGCGCGACCGTCGTGCCGGTCCGTGGATCCGCGCCGTCGTCCTCAGGCTGCAAGACCCATTGGACCTTGCTGCCGCCAAGCACGATGCCCTTCGCGTTGAGGTCATCAATCGCCATGCGGGCACCGTTTTCGATGTCCTTGCCCGCATGGGCGCTGGGACCGGACAGCGGAGATACCGTACCGATTTTGACTTGCACAACCTTGCCTGCAGGCTGGGCCTGGGCAAGCGGTACGGCGGCAAGGACGAGCGAGGACGCAGCGGCGAGGACAAGAAAATGCATGACGGGCCTTATGATGATGCGCTTAGCGCTGCGGTGCCATCAGGTCGAGCAGGATCGCCGTCTCGGCCTTGATGGTATTGGTGAGCGTCGGCTTCAGATCCGGCGCCCATTGTGGCGAATGGGTGCCCGGCAAGGGTTTGCCAGCCTTTTTCGCTGCCTCGAGACGGCCGGCATCGACCGCGCCCACATGCAGCAGCAGCGCTTTGACGCCGGGCTGCTGGCCGTACATGGCGAAGTCTTCGGACGTCATCTTGGCCGGCATTTCTTTCACAAAATCAGGGCCGACGGCCTGCTCGACCGCCTTGACGGCGCGCGCCACCAGTTGCGGATCGTTGACCACCGAGTCGGTGCCGGTCTTGACTTCCACCAGCGGCTCCTTCGGCGCGCCGGCGGCGAGCGCTTCGCCCTTGGCTTCGCGGGCGATGCTGGCCAGCACGCGCTGGCGCACTTCGGGCCGGAAGGTACGCACCGTCAGCGCCAGCTTGACCTGGTCCGGCACGATATTGGCCTGGGTGCCGCCCTGGATGCTGCCGACCGTGATCACGACCGGGTCGAGCGGATTGTTTTCGCGCGAGATCAGGGTCTGCAGCGCCATCACCAGCCGCGCCGCCATCACCACCGGGTCGCGCGTCTCGTGCGGCACGGCGCCATGGCCGCCCTGCCCGAACATCGTGATGGTGACGGTGTCGGCCGAGGCGCGAAATGGCCCGGCGTGCCACATGACCGTGCCCGATGCCATCGACGCGTCGTCGTGCATCGACAGCGCGTAGTCCGGTTTCGGGAAGCGCGTAAACAAGCCGTCCTTGAGCATGGCGGCGGCGCCCGTCAACGCTTCTTCGGACGGCTGGCCGATCAGCATCAGGGTACCGCTCCAGGCCTTGCGGTTCTCTGCCATCAACTTTGCGGTGCCATACCAGGCAGCCATGTGCAGGTCGTGGCCGCAGGCATGCGCCACCGGGACGGTGTCGCCGGCGGCATTTTTCGTCGTGACCTTGCTGACAAACGGCAAGCCGGTCTTTTCCAGCACCGGCAGCGCATCCATCTCGGTGCGCAGCATCACAGTCGGCCCCGGACCATTCTTGAGGATCGCCACGACGCCAGTGCCACCGACGCCGGTGGTCACCTCGAAACCGAGCGCCTTGGCCCGTTCGGCCAGCTTGGCCGCGGTCTTGTGTTCCGCGAAGCCAAGTTCGGGGTTGGCGTGCAGGTCACGGTAGAAGGCTTCGAGCTTGGGAAAGTCGGCGGCCAGCTGGGTGTCGAATGGCGCCGGAAGCGACGCGGCGTGCGCGCCAAGCTGGGACAGGCCAGCGAGCAGGCTGGCGGCGAGGATGGTATGACGGAACGTGCTGCGGAAGGTGCGTGAAAATGACATCGTGACTCGCTTCAAGAGTTGGGAAGAGGCAGTTCCGATTCATTCTACCTGCATGCTGCCGCGCACGAATGCCTGGCAATTCAGAGCCGGGCGGCATAAAAAACTATGCCTGCTCCTGCTGGAACTGGTCGCGCTGCATGTCGATTTCCTGCATGTAGCCCTCGAACTCTGCTGGCGTTTCGACACGCCGCACGACCTGGTCGTTGCTGTCTTCTACGGTGAAGGTTCCGCCGCCTTCCAGCACGCCCAGAATGGCGGCCCGAATGGTCTCCAGTGACACATCACTGCCTGTCGTCGCCAATGCGGTCCAGGTGTCCTGGTCAATCGCGACGTTGTGCTCGAGGAATTTAAGGTTGAACATCATGGTGTTATTTACTCCAGAAGAAATAGGATTCCAACATAGCATGGACACTGCCGCCGCACGCTAGCGGACGGCTGTCACGAATCGGACGCGCTATCAAAAAATCGGGTTCACGACCGCGTTGTGCCGGCGTCGTTATGTGCCCCCACCACAAAGCGCAAGCTGTAATTGTCCAGTGTCCCAGGCAAGCGCGCCGGATTCAGCCGACCCTGCTGCGACGGCGTCAGCCCGTGGATACCGTCATCCTCCCTGATCAGCGCGCCCAGCATCACGCTGGTCAGCATCAGCACCAGATTGCGCGCCGGGCACATCACCGGCCCGCTGCTGAACGGCACCAGCGGCCAGTCGCGGTCTTGCACATCGCGTACCTTGTCATCCTTCAGCCACAACTCGGGCGCAAAGCGGTCGGCGCACGCCATGCGCTCGTCGTCACGGTGGAAGAACGGCGTGAACAGCAGGATGCCCGTGCCCTCCGGCATCGTGCCCCCTTCCCACTGCGTCTCACGCGTGCTCTGGCGCAGGATCGCCGGCGTAGTCGGCCACAGGCGCAGCGACTCCAGCACGGTCGAGCGCAAAAATGGCAGGTACTGGCGTTCGATGCCGGGATGGCTGCGCAGCTCGGTCCGGGCGCGCGCCGCTTGGTCCGGATGCGCTGCCAGCAGCGCCAGCGCGCGGAAGGTGGCCATGCCGGCAGCGTCGAATGCGAACAGCCATTGCGGCACCTGATGGTTGGCCATCGTGTCGCCGCTCTGGGGCACGCTGGCCGCGACCGCCGCCAGGCTGCCCGGCTCGGCCCGGTCGAGATAACCCTGGATGCGCGCCAGGAAGCGTGATCGCAGGCCGGTCTTCTTCGGATGCATGAAGGCCCAGTTGGCCGCCTTGCGCAACTCGATGATCATGTCGCTGATGGTTTGGTCGCCGGCCGCAGCGTCGCCGAACACGACACGCCGCACCATGCGCGTCCAGCCGGCATTGAAGGTGTCCCAGTCGAGCTCGCCCTGAGTGCGAGCCTTGGCCAGCAAGCGCCCTGCTTCGTCGTCCACTACCGGCAGGAATTTGTCGACCATGTGGTGCACCGCGCGTTCATGCTCGAGCACGTCCTCGTTGAAGCGGCGCCGTGCAGTGCGCTCAGGACATTGCGAGATCAGCGAACCGTGCGGTTCAAAATGCGACAACGCCGCGCGCTTCTCGCTGCTGGCGGCCGAAAAAGGTTCGGGCGACTCGTCCAGCACGCGCCGTGCGTGTTCGGGCGTCAGGATGACCGCCTGCTTGCGGATCGGCAGTGGCAGCATCAGCGGGCCGCTGCCATATTTATTGCGCAGCTTTTGCATGCGCCCGATCGCGCGCCGATCCAGCTCCAGCCGTTCGGCCAGCGCGACCACGGCCGGGCGGCGGATGATCACGCCCTTGGCAAACGTCGGGGCCAGCACGTCCACGGCCAGGGCCAGCGTGTCGAGTACACCGGCGGTCGGCAGCTCGCCCTCGCGGACGCCTGGGGCGCCGCGAGAGCGCGTCATCAATCTGGTGGCAACCAGGCCGCCAGCCAGGCCAAGGGCGCCTGCGAGCAGCAGGTTACGATGGTGTTTGTTCATCTCAGCATCTCTTTCAAAACCGTGTGTTAATCGGCGCTCTCCGGCTCGGGCCCGCGCGTCTTGCCCGCCAGCGGCTTGAGCTTGACCACCCGGCCGCTACGCGCCGATTCGTAGATCGCATCCATGATGCGCTGGTCCTGCAACCCCTCCTCGCCCGGCGTGTGCACGTCCTTGTTTTGCTGGATGCAGCTGGCGAAGTGGTCGATCATCAGCGTGAACTGGTTGGTCTTGCCGGCCGGGATCTCGGTGGTCTGGTCCTTGCCATCGACCACGCGCGTGATCCGCAGCTTGTTACCGTGATAGGCGTAGGCAGGATCCATGTCGGCCCAGGCTTCAAACCCATTCAGGCGGAACATCTGCGACTTGTGCGCCGAATAGCTGGTGCTGCAGGTGGCCGAAAAGCCACTGGGAAAGCGAAGTACGAACTGGCACGATTCCTCGACTTCGCGAAAGCGCGCATCGCCTGGCGTCGACCAGATGCTGCCGAATACCTCGGTCGGTTCTTCGCCGCTGAGAAAACGCGCGGCATTGATGCAATAGATACCGATGTCCGGCAGCGCGCCGCCACCCGCCAGCGCCTTCTTGAGGCGCCAGTGCTGCGGGTCACCCATATTCTGCGAGTTGACCGAGTTGAATTCCTTCAACGCGCCCAGCTTCTTCTCGCGGATCATTTTCACCAATGTGCGATCCAGCGCTTCATACTGGCTGCGATAGGCGATCATCAACTGGCGCCCGGCCTTGCGGCACGCGTCGATCATCTGGCGGCACTCGGCGGCGCTGTTGGCCATCGGCTTTTCACACAGCACGTGCTTGCCAGCACGCGCCGCGCGTACGGTGTACTCCAGATGCATATTGTTGGGCAGCGCAATGTAGACGCTTTTCACGTCCGGCATCTGGGCCAGCTTGTCGTAATCCTTGTAGTCAAGCACCGCGCTTTCCGGGATGTTGTACTGACGCGCAACCTTCAATCCCTTGTCGCGGTCCCCCGTGACCAGCGCCACGACTTTTGCATGCTTGCTTCGCTGGAAGGCCGGCAGCATCTCGTCGATGGCGATGCGGCCCAGGCCGACCACGGCGACGCCCACCCGCTCATCCCACGAGTCACCCGGCGGCTCGGTCTTCTCGGGCTTTTCGGACTTGTCGAAGATAGGTGGGAAGCTGACCCGGTTCTGTTCGCTGGCAGCGGCCTGCAGCGCCGGCGTGGACAGGGCGGCCATGGTACCGACATAGCGCAGAAAATCGCGGCGCGGCGGCTGATCGTGCTTCATGAGGATTCCTTTCGCGTAGAGGGAATGGATCCTCGCATGCGATTCGGAACAGCAGCGCTCGCTTGCCGGGCGGAAAATGGCTGTCGCATGCCCAAAACAAAGGCGTGACCGTGGCGCGATACGGGGCGTGTAAAAGTAGTGTCGCACGGCATGGCGCCCGGCTGTTGTCGCAGCTGGCCTCTCCCACGCTCCTGCCGTCTCCAGGGCGGTGGCACGCCGCCGTGGCTGACGGCATGATCGGTCGATGGAGCGACAGGCGAGTGCGTCACACCCTGCAGCACGATGTCCGACATCGGTACGGTCCCTGCCAGCATGTGAATGTTCCGCCCGGAATCGTGAGGCCCCGGCGAGCAGGCATCCATTAGAATCGTTGGCGCGCTGATCGACGGGCAACCGGGGATAAACAAGGACAACATGGCCTTGGACTGGCCGCGGTCGAGAGTCCATATGGATTGCACAGGCCAGTTGGTTTGCCGGTCGGTGTCGCCCAGCCAGACCAACGGCCCGGATGTCAACCGGCGCGTGTTCGCCCGCTTCTGTCATGCACACGGACATATCTGAAAGGACCTGAGCTTCAATGCGTCGAATTACACAACTTCATCTCGACCATCTTCAGGCTTTGTTCCTGAGCGAGCGCTCCCGTCGCGAACAAATACGCGGTAGTCTCAGCACCCCGGTTGCTTCCATTTCTTTCGCCGTGTTCGCCTTCAGCAGCCTGTCGGTCGAAGTGAACCCGGAGCAGTGGCGTGACGTTCCCACGCTTCTCATCTTCTTTCTTGGCGGCGTCGCTGCGCTTGCCCTGTTTGCGTCGGCCTGGCAGGTGCTGATGGCCGAATGGCTCTTTGTCTACCACGAGCCGCCCCGCTTGATCGACCTGGTCGACGATACGACCGGCCGCAGTGTCGAACAGGAAGAAGAACATGTACGCTCGCTGCTTGCTGCCAGCTATTCCGTGGCGTATGAGCAATACCTTCAAGGCAATGCCATTAGCGCACGCCGCCGTACATGGGCTTTGCGGCTGATCCTGCTATCGCTGCTCACCCAGGCATTGGCGTTCGTGGTGCTGCCATTTCATCGTCTAGGTTGATCCATGCGATTTATCGACAAATTCATGATCAGGGGACGGCGCCAGCCCCGCTTCGATACCTTGGCAAAACGCGTCCAGGATCGGCTTGCTCCCGTCTGCCAGGATCTGGGCAAAGCCGAGCAGGCGCTGGCGGAGCACCTGGGTATGCCGCAGCCTCCGCGGCTACTGATCATCGACGAGGAAAATGCTGCCGTCCTCACCTACGATGAGCGTCCCGGAACTGACTGAGAATCCTTCCATCAACAGCTTGCTGGCATCGCTGCGCCTGATGGCCCGGGTTTGCGGCGGCGTTCATCGGCCGCCTGATTCTGATATCGGTTCGATCGGGGCCGGGTCGTGAGGCCGGCAATAGCCGGCGTGACGCTCGATACCAGCGGCTCTGCCGTGCGCGTCTCTGAATCGCCATCATCACGGGGTAATTTCGCTAGTTGCAGAAGATGCGAAGCTGATGATCGCTAAGCTATTGCCAATTTTTTGATGGAAACGCGAACATCACAATAACCCGGCCTATAGCGGAAAAAAGGCGGTTGAGGGCGTAAAAACACATGAGGAAAACCAGCCCCTGAGCCAAGCCGGTGACAGGCCACGTGCCAGCGCCAATTAGCAAGGGAATTGACGTAAGCGCAGTGGCAAAAGAGACCATGCCAATGAACCACCATTTCTTTTCAATATTCAAATCCATACTCCGTGAAAGCTAAGTTTGGTATATCAGGCTGACAGTCCGGAAAAGTCGCAGACGCCTCAAAACGGCCCGAACTGCCCCAGCCCTGATCCTGCGGAACTGTCGTCGCCGTCGGATACACCATGGTTCAGTAGCGAGCCTTCCAGGCCCGCCACCCCCCCCTGATCAGTTGTGAATGTACTTGGTGTACACGTCGCTGAAATCGCGCTTGGTATAGGTATCGAGCATCGCGGTATTCAATGCCGTCAGCAATTCATCGAACTGGCTGACGAGACCACCGGCGCCTGGTGCGATATTGAGCTTGTGCACCGATGCAGTGGCGTCCAGCGTACGCAGCGCATTGTTGCGGCAAACCGCATCGCGCTGCTGGCGCTTGCCGATCGAGATCAAGGCTTTATAAATGTCCTTGAGCTGTTCGATGAACGCTTTCTTGACGTCGATGGAAAACTTCGTGTCGTCCAGATTAAATTTGAGCTCGATATCCATATCGAGCGTGCCAGCGGTTTCGATGGTCACGCCACTGATCTGGTGCGATGCATAATCGTAGCGCTTGATCGCGCGCTTCGACGAAATGGCAGAGTCGCCATCCACATGGATCAGGCCAAGATTGGTAAAGCAGTATTCGTCTTTCTTGCTCTTGATGAGAAAGAAGATCTGTTCGCCGTCTTCGGTGAACAGGTAGTCATCCGCATCGACATTGCCGTAGTCGGCCGGGCCGACAATGACGCCGATATCGCTGATGCCGAGTGCTTCTGCCGCCATACGCTTGAACATGATCGCCTTCCTGTGTGGTGAGAAAAAAGATACATTACCACCGTTTATTCGGGCACCCCGAGAATCACGCTCGACGCCTTGAACAGGGCGGTTGCAAGTGTGCCCTCGGCCAGCGCCAGCGTATCGACACTCTCGTTGGTCACGGTCGCGGCGACCGTGCCGCCACCGCCAAGCGCAATCACGACCTCGGCATTGACGGCGCCGCGCGTCAGGCGCGCGACGGTGCCGGCCAGCTGATTGCGCGCCGACAGCCGCACGCCCTCGCCCGCCGTCATGACGATTACCGAGGACGACTTGATCAGTGCAAACACTTGCCGGCCCGGGGTCAGGGCCAGGTTGTCGGTACTCTCGCGCGTGACGATTGCAACGATCTTTTGTCCGCCGGCGATGGCGAGTTCGATCTCGTCATTGACCGCGCCCGGCACCACGCGCGTCACCGTGCCAAAGAACTGATTGCGTGCGCTCGTTCGCATCCTGAACCTCGAAAATAGTGAAACGTCGTCGGCCACGCCCTCTGCCTGCCGATTGAGTCGTTCCAGAAAATCATGATGCAGTTGCTCGATCATGGTGAAGTTCTCGACCAGCTGCGCGCCGCGCGCCGTGAGGCGCGTGCCACCACCACCCTTGCCGCCCGTCGAGCGCTGCACGAGCGGTTCGCCGGCCAGGTTGTTCATCGTGTCGATCGCCTCCCACGCCGCCTTGTAACTCAGGCCAACCTGTTTCGCGGCCGCGGTGATCGATCCGCATTGCGCCAGCGCCGCCAGCAAGCCGACCCGGTTCGTGCCGCCGAGCTGCTCGCCGCCGACCGTCATCCAGACGGTGCCCTCAAGAGCGATGTGCCTGTCATCCATGTGCGCTCCAGAATCCGTTATATACTTTCGACTATAGCGCTTTTTACGACTAAGGAACGACATGAAATACCTTCCCGGTGTGCTCGCCGTGGTGACCTGCCTGGGAACGGCCGATGCTGGCGAAGTCCAGGTGGCGGTGGCCGCCAATTTTGTCGGCCCGATGGAAAAGCTGGCCGCGCAATTTCAGAAGGACACGGGCCACAAGGCCGTCGTCGCCAGTGGCGCCACCGGCAAATTCTATGCGCAGATCCGCAACGGTGCGCCGTTCGAGGTGCTGCTGTCGGCCGATGACGAAACGCCGGCGCGGCTGGAAGCCGAAGGCCATGCCGTCGCCAAAAGCCGCTTCACCTACGCGGTCGGCCGCCTCGTGCTGTGGTCGGCCAGGGCCAACTACGTCGATGCAACCGGCGCCATACTCAAGACGGGCGACTTCAAGCATTTGGCCATTGCGAATCCGAAGACGGCCCCATACGGCGCAGCGGCAACCGCCGTCATCGACAAGCTGGGCTTGACCGCGCGCCTGCAACCACGCCTGGTCCAGGGCGAAAACATCGCGCAAGCCTTCCAGTTTGCCAGCACGGGCAACGCCGAACTGGGCTTCGTGGCGCAGGCG
>Ga0308164_10002681_pt1 | contig 17291 bp, 11 predicted proteins | sample PhyTR2_FD_201031 | JGI IMG/M metagenome (GOLD analysis project Ga0308164, IMG submission 201031) | Phyllosphere microbial communities from UC Gill Tract Community Farm, Albany, California, United States - DLSLT.R2 | ecosystem: Host-associated > Plants > Phyllosphere > Unclassified | place: USA... | reverse complement strand
CATATAATGCCTGAAGAGTAGTACGAATATCATTAAAATCTATCTCCTGAGCATGAAGTGAACGCCCGGAAGTTTGAATATGATATTTTAATTTTTGTGATCTGTCGTTTCCTTTGTATTTGTTTTTGATGGCTTTTGCCCAAATTCGTCGAGCTACACGACCGATTACTGCATACTCAGGGTCGATACCATTCGAAAAGAAAAATGATAAATTTGGAGCAAAATTATCAATGTGCATACCGCGACTTAGGTAGTATTCTACAAAGGTAAACCCATTGCTTAAAGTAAATGCTAGTTGCGAAATCGGATTTGCACCTGCTTCTGCAATGTGATAGCCTGAAATTGAAACTGAGTAGAAATTACGAACTTTTTCATCAATAAAATATTTCTGAATATCCCCCATCATTCTCAATGCAAATTCAGTAGAAAAAATGCATGTGTTCTGAGCCTGGTCTTCTTTGAGGATATCTGCCTGAACAGTTCCGCGAACTGAACTTATTGCATACGCTTTTATTTTACCATAAACTTCCGCAGGTAAAACCTGATCTCCGGTTACGCCTAATAGCATTAATCCTAGTCCGTTATTACCTTCGGGAAGCTTGCCGCTATAAGTTGGACGGGGCGCATTTCTCGACTTGTAAACGGCGTTGATTTTTTTGTTTACCTCGTCGTTTAAACCATTTTCTATTATGTATTTTTCACATTGCTGATCGATGGCAGCGTTCATGAAAAAGCCTAACAACATTGGCGCAGGACCATTGATGGTCATTGAAACTGAGGTAGAGGGAGCGCAAAGATCAAAGCCTGAATAAAGCTTCTTTGCATCGTCTAAAGTTGCAATACTTACGCCTGAATTTCCAATTTTACCATAAATATCGGGGCGTATATGAGGATCTTCTCCATATAAGGTTACAGAATCGAAAGCTGTTGACAACCGATGTGCGGGTTGCCCTAAAGAGACGTAATGAAAACGTTTGTTTGTGCGTTCGGGACCGCCCTCGCCGGCAAACATCCTTGTTGGGTCTTCACCCTCACGTTTTAAAGGAAATACACCTGCAGCATATGGGAATTCTCCCGGAAGATTTTCAGTCAATAACCATCTTAGAATATCTCCCCAGTCTTCGTAGCGAGGTAGTGAAACTTTTGGAATCTGAAGCTTGGAAAGTGATTCATAAAATAACGGAAGTTTGATTTCCTTATCGCGAACCTTATAAATGAAAAATTCTTGTTTATAACTTTTTTTAGTTTCCGGCCATTGGCGCAAAAGTCTTTTACATTCACCATCTAATTGTTCTTCGAAATGAGCATATGCTTCTGCTAATTCCGAATCAATGGATATTGATTTAATTTCGGATGTTAAATTGATTACTCCTTTGAGCTGATACATTTTTCTTGCTATGGAAGTCTGTTTATCAACCCATTCGTTATAATTTTGGCTTGCTTCGGCAATTTCCGCTAGGTAGCGAATTCTATCAGGCGGAATGATATAAATTTTTTCAGATTGATCTGAAGTCAATTCCATTTTTGCTTTGAAGTCTGTTCCTGTTTTAATTTTTATTTGTTCCATTAAGGCAACAAATAAATTATTCATTCCCGGATCATTAAATTGCGAGGCCATGGTACCGTAAACGGGGATTTCATTGTCTTTGGCATCAAAAATATTATGGTTACGTTTGTATTGTTTCCTTACATCACGAAGTGCATCCAAAGCGCCACGTTTATCAAATTTGTTTATCGCTACTAAGTCGGCAAAATCCAACATATCAATTTTTTCTAATTGAGTTGCAGCTCCAAACTCTGGGGTCATAACGTATAGTGAGACATCGCAATGTTCCGTTATTTCTGTGTCTGATTGCCCGATTCCGGAAGTCTCTACAATAATCAGATCGTACCCAGCAGCCTTACATATGTCGATACTTTCCTGAACGTTCTTAGAAAGCGCCAGATTTGCTTGCCTTGTTGCAAGCGAGCGCATATAAACGCGGGGATTATTGATCGCATTCATCCTGATGCGATCGCCTAACAATGCACCGCCGGTTTTTCGCTTTGAAGGATCAACAGAAATGATTGCCAGCGTTTTATCCTTAACTTCTACTAAGAATCTGCGGACAAGTTCATCAACCAATGATGATTTCCCTGCGCCGCCTGTTCCGGTAATTCCGAGGATAGGGGCACTATTATTTTTTGAGAGGTTTTTAAGCTCATTAACAAATTTTAAGGTGCCTTCAGGGTCATTTTCTGCAACGGTGATTGCGTTTGCAATCGCTTTGATATTTTTTGAAGCGATGGTTTCCAGTTCATCGGTTATGTTAGATTTCGTAACGAAATCTGTTTGTTTCAACATATCGTTAATCATTCCCTGCAAGCCCATTCTTCTGCCATCATCTGGAGAATAGATCTTGGCAATTCCATACGCTTCCAATTCTTCAATTTCTGAAGGTAAAATCACACCACCTCCGCCGGCAAAAATTTTTATATGTCCTGAGCCGCGTTCTTGAAGCAAATCGAACATATATTTAAAATACTCGATATGTCCGCCCTGATAAGAAGTCATTGCGATACCCTGAACATCTTCCTGAATGGCGCAATTCACAACTTCGTCAACTGAACGATTGTGTCCTAAATGAATAACTTCTGCCCCCGAAGATTGAAGTATGCGGCGCATAATGTTAATTGTAGCGTCGTGACCATCGAACAAAGAAGCGGCAGTAACAAAACGAATTTTATTTTTGGGTTTGTATATTTCTACTTGTTGCATAATGCAGGATTTTAGAAAAAAGAAAATCTTCTTTCAATTATATCTGGTACGCAAATGTAAGAATTACTTACTATCTGATGGGTTTTTAACAGAATTGATATCAATAATAAATAAAAAAGCTACCCTAAGGGTAGCTTTTAAAAATTATTTGTTTGTTATTTCAGTTATCGGTTCGCCGACACATCCGCTTGGCATTTGAATATGCAAAAGCGCAGCAAGTGTAGGCGCTATATCTGTCATATAGTGAGTTTTATTTGACGCCCCAGGTTTTATGCCCCAACCCATAAACACAAGTGGAATATGTGCATCGTAAGGATTCCAATTACCATGAGTTGTGCCGGTTGAGCCGCCGTTAAACCAGTTTGGATCTAAAATATAGTAAAGATCGCCACTTCTTCGGGCGTTGTAACCATTGGTAATCATTTTCTTTTGAATCTCCGGGATAGTGGCCATTGAAATTCTTGATATGTCAACCACGTTTGCAAATCCATCCATTCTTTTTAGGAATTCGATAGATGCTGATTTAATTACGTCGAAGCTAACCGTTCCATTGTCAGTTTTATCGTGATCAAAAATGATTTGGTTATTCATCGACTTCAACACAACGTTGTTAACCTTAAATTTATCGTTTAAGAAGCTGTTCAGCTTAAATACAATATCACGATCGCTAACAGTACCTCCCGGAAGCTTATTTTCTTTCATGAAACCCGGAACATGAGCAACGCCATGATCTGCACTTAAGAAGATGGTATAATTGCCATTTCCAACCTTTTTATCAAGATAATTAAAAAACTCTTCGAAATCTTTATCTAAACGGAGATAAGTATCTTCGGCTTCGATAGAATTTGGTCCGTAAGCATGGCCAACATAGTCTGTTGCCGAGCAGCTCACGGCTAAGAAATCTGTAATGTTGTCCTGACCTAAATCCTCTGATAATATAGCCAGTTTGGCGAGATCAAGCGTAATCGTATTTCCGTAAGGCGTGCTTCTGATGGCGTCGAAATTCTTACCAATGTTTTGCGTAAGTTGATGTGGAAATATGCCGGTTTTCCCTTCGTAATCTTTTTGGTCTGCGGTACTGTTTACGTAAGAGTCTATCGGATATAGGGTTTCCCAATTCTTAGCATAAAATTTGTTTGCTAATTTCAGTTTGTTATAATCAGCAATCCATGTTGGTACTTCTTTCATGTAATATGAACTGGTAATCCAGTTTCCGGTGCTTCCCTGATACCAGTACGCAGCATTTGCTGCATGGCCTGCAGGCAAAATGGAACCTCTGTCTTTTAATGAGATTCCGATAACTTTACCTCTAAAATTTGTGGCTAATCTTAATTCATCAGTTATTGTAGTTGCCAATAAGTTTTTTGGCGACATATTTCCTTCGATAGATGGCGTACTGCCTACGGTAACAACGGTAGAATCCTCCGTACAATAAACATTCTTTTTGGTTTCAGAGTTATACCAGTCGTTCCCGATGATTCCGTGAACAGCAGGAACGGAACCTGTATAAATAGTTGTGTGTCCTACAGCGGTATAAGTTGGCGTGTAGGGTATAAGTGTATTTTCTACTGAAAAGCCTTCATTAATTAACCTTTTAAATCCTCCGTTGCTGTAACGATTATAGTATCGATACAAATAGTCCCACCGCATTTGATCGACAACCAAGCCGACAACCAGTTTCGGGCGGGCTACTTCAGCAGGAAATGGTTTGGCTGTTGGTGTTGCTTTTTTTGTTTGAGCTGAAACGGTAGAGAGGGATAGGATAGATAGGGAAACAATCAAGTACGAAATCTTCTTCATTCTATTTTAATTTAAGGGCTAAAAGTAGTAATTTTTCACCTATTTCTTTATTGTTTACTTTGTGATGAAGCTGTTACCGTTTTGTTAATAAATTGCCTAGAGGTTAAACAAATTTTAATGGTTTGCATGAAAAATATATCGAGTTTCTGTGAATTTCTACAGCGCTTCGGCAACGACAAAAGTGCTGCCACCGATAAAGATCATATCATGAGCAGATGCCTTTTCAATAGCCGAATTTTTTGCTTCCAAAACTGAATTATGAGCTGATCCTGTTAAACCAAACAGAGCGGCTTGTTCCTGAAGTTTAGTAGAATCAAGACCACGCTCAATATCAGGCTTGCAGAAATAGTAATCGGCATGTTTTGGCATTAGTGATAAAACCTTGGTAATATCTTTGTCATTCACCATACCAAAAACTACGTGAAGTTTATCATGGGGCGTTTGTTCGATGTTTTTTACCACCTCAGTAATGCCACCCTCATTATGGCCGGTATCGCAAATTATCAGCGGGTTTTTGCTCAATGTCTGCCATCTTCCCTGAAGTCCGGTAAGTTTCTTAACCTGTTTTAAACCTTGATAAACTGCATGTTTTACAATCTTCATTTCAGTCGTTTGGCTTAAAGTTTCCAGAGCTTTCAGTACCGTTATAATATTTTTCGGTTGATATAAACCTGTTAAATCACTTTCTAGGTTTGGGTATTTTAGCGTTTCGTTTTCGTAAACAGATAGTTTGAGTAGACTGTTTTTAACTAAAATATCTTTTGCCTTCAATGCATCATCAGCAAAGTATATTGGCGCCTGCATTGATTTTACCTTTTCAAAAAACACAGGATGAGATTCTGTTTGTGTTTCACCAATTACCACGGGAACACCTCTTTTGATAATCCCTGCTTTTTCGCCGGCAATTTCCCGCAAAGTGTTTCCTAGCATGTTGGTATGGTCTAAACTAATGTTTGTAATAACCGAAATTTCCGGGGTGATGATATTTGTGGAATCCAGCCGGCCGCCCAAGCCAACTTCTATCACCGCTATGTCTACCTGGTGTTTTGCAAAATGCCCGAATGCCATAGCAACGGTGGCTTCGAAAAAGGAGGGTTCAACCTTGTGAATGAGTTTTTCGTTATTCTGTACGAAGGATTTTACCTCGGCTTTGCTAATCATTTTTCCGTTTATACGAATACGTTCACGAAAATCTTTGAGATGAGGAGAGGTGTAGAGGCCAGTTCTAAAACCCTGTGCCTGCAAAATGGAGGCAAGCATGTGAGATGTTGAACCTTTACCATTTGTACCTGCAACATGGATACTCTTAAACTTATTTTGAGGATTCCCTAAAGCTTCACAAAAAATAATCGTATTGGTTAAATCTTTTTTAAATGCAGATGCGCCTACCCGGGTAAACATGGGTAATTTGCTGTATAAAAAATCGAGCGTTTGCCGGTAGTTCATAGTATTTTATGAAACAAAATAGAAAGAGAAAATGATTTATTTCACTTTAAAGTTGAATACTACAACACCTGTTTGATTGTCTGCACCAACATCAGATTTACTTAGTGAAGAGTTGAGTACCGCCTGAATACATTTGTTAACCAAGTCGGTATCAGTAATTGTAGAACCTTTTAACTCTTGATTTGCTCTGGTAATATCTCCATTTTTATTAAAGTAAATTCGGATAGCAATTTTGCCAGTTTTTTGGCCATCATCTTTAGGAATCACGAGATTAGAAAATCGCCTGAGTTCTATCGGTTTGTTTCCAAAGCCAGAACCGCCATTACCATAGTTATTAGCTAAAGGATCTCCATTTACAGAACCTTGATTACCCGCTGTAGTTCCCGTTCCGTCGCCACCACCTTGGCCTGTATTTTTCTTCCCTTTATATAAGGCGTTTTGATTGATGACAGGTTTCGATGGTTTATCTTCGGCAGTTGTTGTAGGAGTAGTTGTTGTGGGTTTTGTTTTCTTTGTATTTACACTAATCGCTTCCTCGGTATTTTGAGTCTGAATTTCCTTGTCGCTGGTTTGCGATTCAGTATTTTGAGTAACCTTTTCTTCAGGAACAACCTTATCTGGCCGCTTATTATTGGCGTTTGGATCTGCAGACGGTTCTTCGATACTTGTATAATCATCACCCATTCCTGTTTCGGCGGTTCCATAATTTACAACCATCCCGCCCATACCTAGTTCTTCAGGAGGTTCGAAGGAACTAATCACAATTAAAAAGCTAATCGCAAGCAGTAGTGCCATTATCCCGGAGGATATTGCTACTGCTTTTGGATAATTATTTTCTTCTTTGTAATCCATTACTTTTTAGGCTCAACTGCTAAAACAAGTTTTAATTTCAATTTATTTGCTACATCATAAGCAACCATAATATTTTCTGCCGGAACATTCTTGGCGACATATAAAATGATAGTCATATCTGGTGCAATTTTCTGATAAGCTTCTATTGCAGGCTGCAAACTTTCTGCAGTCGCCGGTTTTTTATCAACGAAATAATTTAGGTTTTCGTCTATGCTAACTGTTACCGCTTTTTTAGCGGTAGATTGCTGTCCGCTTGACGATTGTGGCAATAATAATTTTACAACCTGCGGATTAACCACTGCAGATGCCAGTAGAAAAAACAGCATCAAGAAAAACATAATATCGTTTAGTGCCGATGTATGTACTTCTACGGAGCCTTTTGTTCTTTTTCTTAAATTCATTATTTACCCGGTTCTTCTAATAAATCAATAAAATCAATTGCATCGGTTTCCATCTTAAGAATGATTTTTTCGACCATTATATTTAAGATGTGGTATAAAACATAGGCGATGATACCTATAATTAAGCCTGTTGCCGAAGTAATCATTTTGGTATACAAACCGCCGGAAATTGTGCCGATTTCAATTGCGCCTTTAATTGATACCTGATGGAAAATGGTGATTACCCCAACAATTGTACCTACGAAACCAAGCATTGGTGCGATACCGGCAACAATGCCTAAAATGCTGATATTTTTTTCGAGCTTTGAAACTTCCAGCTTACCAACATTTTCAATCGCACCTTCAATATCTTTAATCGGGCGACCAATGCGTTTCAAGCCTTTCTGCAACATACGGGAAAGTGGCGAATTGTTGTTTCTTAATAATGCAGAGGCACCGTCGAGATTGCCAGACTGAATGTAAGATCTTATTTGACCCATTAGATTAGACTCATCTTTTGTCGCTTTTTTAATCGTTAAATAGCGTTCAACAAAAATAACCAACGCAAGGAAAGCTAAAAATGCTAACGGAATCATTACCCATCCGCCTTTAAATAACAAATCGATGAAATGTAATTCGGGTGCAGGTTGTGATAATGTAGGATTTACAGCATTTGCTGTATCCTGTAGCGCTTGTGTAGTGTCTTGAATTAATAAAGTTATCATTATGGTTGTGTGTTGTTTTTTATTTCTTTAACGTAAAATCCTTCACCTTTCAATCTTTTTTGAAGGATGTTTTTCTGCTTCTCAGCTTCCTCTTTTGTACTGAAACTGGCAATGCTAACTTTCTTTCTTCTGCCCTCCATTTTTGCGATGGTAGCATTTAAGCCAATTTTTTTAACCTTACTGATGTATTGCTGCGCTGCTGCTTCTGTTGCATATGAAACTGCGATAACATGAAACATGGAGCTTTGCCCTACATTGGTAACTTTCTTATTGCTACTAACGGAAGTTTTTCCATTAACGGTATCAGCTTTGTTCTGAATCTGATTTGCTTTTAATATACTATCGGTTTTTGCAACAGAATCTCGCTTAACCTTTGTACTATCAATTTTTTGAATTTTTGCTGAATCTGTGTTTATTGCGGCAGCTTTGTTTTTCTCTGTTTGGGACGCATTGCCAAACCACTCAGGTTTAACAAAATAGATAACAGCAGCAATTACAATTAGCGCAAAAACTGCTATCCAAACTTTAGTCCAGTTGGATCTACCTTCGTCTTCTGCAAAAACCTCATCGGTTAAAGGGTCGTGACCGAAGCGATTCGGGTGTTCGGCATGTTGCTCTTTTATAAACTCCGGAGCTTCAACAATTTTCTCCTCATTTGCATCCTCGTCAACTAAATTTCTGTATGTTTTTGGCAATTCAGATTCAGGTTGATGCCCAAATCGATTGGGGTGTTCTGCGTGTTGTTCTTTAACGAAATCGGGAACACTTACCTCTTCATGTTCAACATCAATAATTTCATGCCCAGAATTGGCCAAAGTATTTTTTAAATCATCCTTTACCTCATCTAATTCTATGTTTTCTACTATAGGTAAAACCCAGTCCGGAGTTTCATTCGTTTCTCCGGGTTTACTTGAAGTGGGCTCAGCAAGCTCTTGCAAACGCTCATTTTCCGGTTTACCGGCATTCTGGTTTTCTATCTCAACTGTTTCATGAGATTCAGGTAAGGTCTCGGTATCAGCAATAGGCGGTAAGCCAAAAAACTCAGAACCGTAATTGATTATTTTAGAAGGCTCAAAACTCAATCCTTCATGTTCTGTGAAAAATAACCGACCGATATTTTCCAATTCAGCTTCGTGGTCAATCTCTAACTTCTTGTTCGTTTCCTCAACAAACTGAGCAATATAATAACCGGCACTTTCTTTCGAAATATTTCTTTTCTCAGCAATAAGATTTAAAAGAAAATTATCATCCTTAACTTCAGAAGTAAATTGCAAAAAATATCCCGGGGGTAAAAAAGATTGCTTTTCCTTATCATATCTGCCTGCAAATTTCTTTTTAAAAAAGGTGCCCAATCCGGTTATACCAACCGAGGTACGTTGCTGTAAAAGTTCTGAAAGGTATAATACGATGTCCATTCCGGTAAAATTAGCGTTTTATTCTAAATACAACACAATAATAAATAATGTGTTTAAAACGAATAGGTTAGGCCGCCGAAAATATTAAAGCCGTTTACCTGATAAAATAAGTATTTATTATAGTTAGAATTCAGGATGTTATTGGCCTTTGCAAAAACTGAAAACTTATTGTTTATACGGTAGTCTGCACCAACCCCTAAATCGACAAAGCCTTTTACTGTAACAATCGATTCAATTGACGGATTTGGGATAACATACTGCAACGGATTTACGGGTGCTGCGATGTTCAATTTTGCTTTTACATCATCCTGTATTACCACTGCTGCATTAAAGCTTAGTTTTTTATTGTAAGTATAAACAAAATTTGAACTTACTTTTAAGCCAGGTTTAAACCAACTGTAAGTTTCAGATGCAGGTTTATAATCATCAATATTTAGCTTACCTGTCCATTTTAAAGCATCGCTAACCTGTACAGAAATTTCGCCTTCAAGACCTGTTACTTTTGCTTTTCCAAAATCATAAATCACATCAAATTTATTAAAATCACTAAAGTTGTTTATGAAAAGCGGCATATCATCAATCTGTTTCATGTAGAAACGTGCCTTATAACCAAATCCTGGTCCGCCGGTACCTTTAACGCCGGCACTTATACTTAATTTTTCGACAGTATTTTTGATCAGGATATTGCTATTTAACCATGGATTTTCATCGGTGAAACTTTTCATCGAATTTCGGGTTACATCACCTTTAACCTCTCCGAAAATTTGTAAGTAATCGGGAATCAGGGTGAAATCGGCCGTAACCGCAGGGAAAATTCTCGAACTGCTATATGCACCAAATTCCTGAACAAAGTTAATACCTGCAGTTACTTTGGCACCTTGAACTTGCAGGCGGATGTAGGGGTTTAAGCGCAACAGGTTATTGCCCACACTTGTTGTTAAATCTTTAGTATTGCCAAACTCGGTTGATGCTGCCAAGCCTAAATTTAACGAGCTTATTCTTTTGTTTAAATACCCATTTAAGGTTAGGTAACTCTCTTTAGCACTAAATTTATCATTCCATAAATAGCCATTGGCTTTAACGGCATAACTGAAAGCATCATCATCTTCTTTATAATTCTTAACCAATTCCCCTTCTGCCTCCAAAAAAGTTAAAGCCTGTTTTTCGGGGTTAGGATTCAGGGCAGGACGATCATTGTCGATTCCGTAAAAGTATAAACCGTTGCGTTCGAAGTTAACGCGACCACTAATTGTATTTTCGTCCATAATGCTACGCCCGAAAACACTAAACTGTTGGTTGCTACTATTCTGTTTATTCAGTTTACCTTCCTGACTAAAATGCTTAAAATAGCCGCCAACTTGTAGTGCAGGGTCGCGGCCCATGTTTACGTAAACTTCGCCGAGCAAAGTTGCCAGCGATCCAAAGCCGCCCTTTACGTAATTATTCAATAACTCAGTTTGTTTTTCATCAACCAAGGCCTGTGCTTGAAGCTTTTGAATATCGCTGTTGATTTCAAGTTTTCTATCAGTAACACTATAGTTCAGTTTAGCCTTGTAGGTTTTAACATCATCCAAATTAGGGCTTCTTCTAAGTTTAACCGCCTCTGCCAAAATAGGTTTGTACGGGCGAACTACCTCGATTTCTTCACTAACTGCAGCCTTTTCTTCCTGTTTCTTCTCTTGTGCCCGAGCTGTAATTAATCCTGCTGCTAAAAAAAGGGTACTGTAAATATATTTATTGAACTTCATGATTCTACTTCTTCGGGGTTAGTTTTTCCAATTTTTGTTTTGCCGTAGGGATGATATCATCTGTTTTATTATCGTAATTATCAATAATACTCAACAGCGTACTTTTTGCCTGCAAATTGTCTTTAAGGGCAACATAATTATCTGATAAAAGGATGAAAGCTTTAGCAACCCAATAATCGTAAGATGCCATGTTGTTAATTAGATCGAAACATGTTTTTGATGAAGTTTTATAATCACCTTTTGTGTATTCCAGAAAAGCTAAATTGTACTTAGCCTCTGCAGCGGCAATAGTTTTTGTAGTTGCAACAACATTTTTAAACTCTTTTACTGCGGTTGTGGTATCGCCTTTTAATAAATAAGCTTTACCTGCATATAGGCCAGAACTATTTTTCTCTTCCTCCGATGCTTTCTCAGATTCTTTAGTTAGCTGAGCATATTTAATCATGTCGTCAGCGGAGTTAAGAGCGGTGTAAGCTTTAAGGAGATTGTTGATCGCGTAGCCGTAGTGTGCCTTGTAATCCGTTGTTGTTTCAAGGCGTTTCAGGTAAACGATAGCTTCGTTGTATTTTTTCTGGTCGAGAAATACCTTAGAAATGCTTAATAACGAACGTTCTGTGTAATCGCTCGTCCAGTCATTTAGAATGTATTCGTAATCTGCAATTGCATCTTCAGGGCGGCCTAATTTAACCAAAGATTCGGCCCTTATGAATTTTCCTTCCTTATCGTGGATGGCTTTAGGGAATTTATCAAAATAAGCATTAATTGCTTGTAGAGCGCCATTCGCATCTCCTTTTAAGTATAAGTTATTCGCGGCAGCAAAAACTATGTTATCTTGTTCTGTATTTGAATAATTACCCAGCGGAGTTGTGCCTGCATAGCTGATAAAGCCATTTGCATCACCTTTGTCTACATAAATATTCTTGATCGATTCCATTGCCTGTTTAGCTTCATCGGCACTTGGATAATCGCGAATCACTTTTTTAAATGATTCTAAAGCCGCATCGTCCTGGTCTTGATTATACTGCACAAGGCCGATAGTTACCAAAGCCTTCGGTACGTAGCTGCTTCGAGGATATTTGGCCACCAAACCAACTAAATCCGTCTTCGATTTTTCTAAATCGCCTTTGTTAAAATAGGTGTATGCGGTTTCGAAACCTGCGTCGTCAGCATAGTTTGAATTTGGAAAACGTTGAAGCAAGGTTTGCATCGTTGCAATTTTTGTATCGTATTGATTTTCTAAACCCTGAATCATGCCCTTTTGGAAAATTGCATAATCCTCTGCGCTTGTTTTGCGACTGATGATTTTATTGTAATTGTTCATCGCATCACCATAGCTTTTGTTAACGAAATAAGAATCGGCTAAGCGTATCGTTGCATCATCAATAGTTTTCTGGTCTTTATCGTTTCCTGCCAAAAAGCGTTCGAAATAAGTCGCTGCTTTACTGTACTTTTCGTCTTCAAAGGCAGCATATGCAAGCGCATAATTCGCGAAGTTGTAAACACCTGTTTTATCAGCATCAGGCATTTTTAAAAACTTTTCGAATGTTGTAACCGCTTCAGCGAACTTACGCAGTTCGTACATTGATTCGGCTTTCCAGTAAGTATTTAAAGCATGAATCTCATTATCTTCAGGAAATTTATCTGAACGTAAAAACATTGAGAGAGCATTTGGAAAAGCTCTTTCGTTGTAAAATTCTAAACCGCGGAAGTAAGTAACTTTTTGATAAGCTTCCTTAGCTTCCAGATTTTTATCAGGAATCGGCTCCAAGATATCAACTGCAGCCTGATAGTTTTTTGTGGTCAACAGTACTTCGCCTAAGAGCGTTTTTGCTTCGTTGATTTTTCTCGACTTAGGAAAGGTTTTCAGGAAACTTTGAGTTGCATCGAGTGCCTGCTGATGAAAATTTAATTCGTAGCTTAATTTAGCATAGTTTAACCAGGCTTCTTCTTGAATAACCTTGTCGAAATCTAAACGTGAGGCACGGAAAAATGCACTTTGAGCCTTTTCTTTATTTCCTAACTGAATAAATGCTTTACCCAATGTATGCATACCGTTTTGAAGGTAAACATCATCAGTGTTCAATTTTTCCAAAACTGCAACGGACTGAGTAAATTTTTTGTTTTGGAATAGTGAGTAACCGTATTGATAGATGAAAAGATTGTTCTTTACATCGCTTTTATCTTTCGAATAAAATTCCGCAAAATATTTTTCGGCATTTTTGAAGTCAGATTTTGCAAAATAAGAGGCAGCAACCAAACTCAACATTTCGGCTTCGAATTGTTGTTTGGTTTTTGCAATTGCAGGTAAGGCGTAGCTGATTACATCATCATAACGCTCATCTAAATAATACATCGAAGTGATGTAGTAAGGATAGCTTGCCTCATAAGTGGGCGAACCTTTTAACTTTTCAAAGTTAGCTAAAGCGGTTTTATATTCTTTATTTAAATAATTAATGTAGGCGAAATAATAAGTTGCACTTTCCTGGAATTCGCCTTCTTCCTTTTTAACTTTTTCAAATAAGGGTTCTGCTTTATCGTAATCTTTTAATTGAAAATATGAATAACCTTGCTTAAACTGATATTCGTTTCTTTGTTTACCTGAAAGGGTGGAAGGGTCTGTTTTCTCGAACCATTCTAAAGCTTTGGCGTAATTCTTTTGATTAAAGTAGGTTTTGCCGACATAAAAGTAAGCGAGCTTGGTGTTCGGATTTAACGGATAATCACGTATAAAGGCCTGAAACAAACTTTCGGCATCGCTATTGGTTAACTCAAGTGCACAAACAGCTGCGTAAAATTTTGCATTTTCTTTTAATAGCGACAGTTCGGCGTTGCTCTCTGATTGAGATGATGGTTTAAAGCGTTGTTGTTCAACAAGTTTAAATTGTTGCGAGGCGGCTGTGTATTTTTCTTTATCTAATAATTCTAAGCCCGTTTGATAGTTTTTATTGAGGTTTTGCACTGCACTAACTTGTGCATATGTGCTAAAACTTCCTGCTAAAAGTAGCGGAATTAGTAAGTATTTTTTTTTCATTCGTGTCTGTCTTTTCAATAGTAATGAACCACACTGATCGCAATTTTGGAAAACTTTCAGATTATGATACCTGCATCGTTCTCAAATATGGTTGGTACTAAATTAGAAATAGTATCAAAGCTTATCAACAGAAGTAATTAACATCTGTTAATAACACAAATTAACGACAGGAATTTTTATTTGGTATCCGAAAAAGCAAAATGTGGAAAAATGGATGGGTTTTTAGCCTTGGCTGGCAAGTAAATAAAGTACCGCCATTCTAACTGCAACGCCATTTTCTACCTGCTCAAGAATGATAGATTGCTTACTGTCAGCAACATCGCTTGTAATTTCAACGCCACGATTTACTGGTCCGGGGTGCATTACAATGATCTCTTTATCGAGGTTATCTAAGATTTGTTTATTCAATCCATACATCATTGCATACTCGCGTAATGAAGGGAAATATTTGATGTCTTGTCGCTCCAACTGAATGCGCAGCATATTTGCTACATCACACCAGTTTAAAGCTTTAATTAAGTTGTGTTCTACCTTCACACCGAGTTGATGAATGTGTTTCGGAATTAGAGTTGTTGGTCCGCAAACCATAACTTCGGCACCTAGACGTTGCAGGCAAAGGATGTTTGAAATGGCAACTCTCGAATGTAAAATGTCTCCAACTATAACTACTTTTTTTCCTTCAACATCGCCAAGTTTCTGACGGATGGAAAACGCATCGAGCAGCGCTTGTGTGGGGTGTTCGTGAGCGCCATCGCCGGCGTTAACAATTTGAGCTTTAACGTGTCTGCTCAAAAACTGACCAGCACCCGCATATGGATGACGCATAACCACCATATCAACTTTCATTGAAAGGATGTTATTAACCGTATCAATCAATGTTTCTCCTTTGCTTACAGATGATGATGATGCAGCGAAGTTTACGACATCGGCCGAAAGTCTTTTTTCTGCAAGTTCGAAAGAAAGTTTGGTTCGGGTAGAGTTTTCGAAGAAAATATTGGCAATGGTAATGTCGCGAAGTGAAGGAACCTTTTTAATCGGTCTGTTAATCACTTCTTTAAAATTATCTGCAGTTTCGAAAATTAATTCGATATCATTCCGGTTAATATCTTTAATGCCTAAAAGATGTCGGGTTGATAGTTTGTCTGCTGCCATTTCTTATTTATTGTTTTTCGGATAATAAAGTCACTTTGTCTTCTGTACCTTCATCGGCCCAGCTTACCTTAACATGCTGCGAATCTAAGCTATCTACCTGTAATCCAATGTAATTTGGTTCTATGGGCAGATGCCTGCTAAATCGTCGATCTATCAAAACTAAAAGTTCAACCTTTTCAGGGCGGCCGTATGCGAGTAAGGCATCCATTGCTGCTCTGATGGTTCTTCCTGTCCAAAGTACATCATCTATCAGGATTACCTTTTTGCCTTCAATTATGAAGTCAATAGAATTGCTGCTGGCGGTAACCAAGCCATCTTTACGGCGGAAATCATCCCGAAAGAAAGTTATGTCAAGATTTCCTTTTAAAATTTTCTTGTTCTTTAAGATACTCTGAAGTTCAGATTGAATGCGGTCGGCTAAGAAAATTCCTCTTGGCTGAATGCCAATTAAAACGGTGTTTGCGAAATCATCGTGGTTTTCAATTAACTGACGGCAAAGTCGCTTAATTGTTATCTGAATTTTTTGTCCGTCAAAGATTGTTTTCTTTTGCATTGAAGAAGGATTGGGCAAATATATAAAAATGTTTCAAGGTTGGAAAGTTGAAAACTGTTTGTTTTAACCGATAATGCCTAAAATGTTCTGTTCCAATCGCTAAATTAATTATTTTAAAATTTTGGGTTTAGTTCGGGCGGTTCGTAAAATTTACAGTAATCAATTATTTCATTTCACTTTTATTGATTTCAAAACCTAAATTTACAACTGAAATGGCAATGGAACCGGTAATTTTCTTTGATGGTGTTTGTAATCTTTGCAATGCCTCAGTTCAATTTGCAATTGAGCATGATTCAAACAATACTTTTAAGTTCACGGCACTGCAAGGCGACTATGCAAAAAGAGTGTTGCCGCAGTTTAATCTGGATACGAGTAAAATCAATTCCATTCTTTTAGTGGAAAACGGGAAGTTATATACCAAATCATCGGCGGCCTTAAGAGTTGCCAAAAAGTTGAATGGCCTGCTTCCGTTACTTTTCGCTTTCATAATTGTTCCGAAATTTATACGCGATTGGATTTATGACATCATTGCAAAAAATCGGTATAAGTGGTGGGGTAAGCAAGATAGCTGTTGGGTGCCAACACCCGAACTAAGATCTAGGTTTTATGATTAATTTTCGAGATACTTTTTTGAATATTCTATTCCCATCAAATCGTATCGTTTAAATTGTGTTTTCAAACGTTTTTGAAAATCAGGGTAATTCTTTTTTTCTTTCGGGCTCCATAAAAGTTCGCTTAGGGCATCTAGACGAGGAAATAGCTGATATTGTACTTTTGCAGGATTGGTAATGTACTCAGTCCATAAACAACCTTGTGCGCCCCAAATGTAATTAGCCTGTTCAGCATTTAGCTCTGCAGGAATAGGCTCATAGTTGTAAACATCAGCCAAAAGTGATGGTTTACCAGCCGTTAAGCTATCTTCTTTAACAAATTGTGCATGGTTAAAGTACATTTTATTTTCAGGCGTCATAATTGCCTTATGATTTTGCTTAGCCGCTTCAATGCCGCCTTTTTCGCCTTGCCAGCTCATCACTACCGCATTTGGTGCTAATCCGCCTTGTAAAATTTCATTCCAGCCGATAATGGTTTTGCCTTTGCTATTTACAAATTTCTCAATCCTGCGGATGAAGTAACTTTGTAACTCGCTTTCCGTTTTTAAATTATTCGCCTTCATAATTTGTTGTGAAACCGCAGATTGTTTCCACCAAACTTTAGAAGCTTCATCACCACCAATATGAATATATGGTGATGGAAATAACTCCATTACTTCCGCTAACACATTTTCTAAAAATTTGAATGTTGTATCTGAGGCTTGCAAAACGTTATTGTATTTATTCATCATTCCCCAGGTTTCGGCAACGGTATATTTCTTATTTGGTTCAGTACCTAATTCAGGATAGGCAGCAAGGACAGCCATACTGTGTGCTGGCA
>Ga0308164_10002677_pt1 | contig 17304 bp, 14 predicted proteins | sample PhyTR2_FD_201031 | JGI IMG/M metagenome (GOLD analysis project Ga0308164, IMG submission 201031) | Phyllosphere microbial communities from UC Gill Tract Community Farm, Albany, California, United States - DLSLT.R2 | ecosystem: Host-associated > Plants > Phyllosphere > Unclassified | place: USA... | reverse complement strand
GCCGGCTACCTGCCGCCACCGCGCGCGATGCACCTCGTCTATCCGCGCGACCGCCAGGCCACGCCCAAGCTCACCACGTTTGTCGACTTCGTGATGGAACGCTTCGGGCCAGCGGCCTAGTGGCCGCTGGCGCCTCCGCATAACCGGTTGCCAGAGTTACCTGGCGGCGTCGTTCTGCGCCGCAGATGTCACAGCTGCCAACTGGGACGACGGCTGCCAGCCGGCGCCCAGCGACCGCGCCACGGCGACAGTAGCGAGCAACCGCTGGGTATTGATCTGCACTGCCGCCCGGTCGGCCGCCAGCGCGCTGCGCTGGGCATCGGTCACGTCCAGATACGTCGACACGCCACGCTCGTAGCGCGCCTGCGCCACCAGGTAGCCGCGCGCGGCCGCCACTTGCGAGACCGACTGCGCCTCGCCCTGCAACTGGCGCTGCTGCACGTCGGACAGCGCATCTTCCACTTCGCGCAAGGCCGTCAGCAGCCGGGTTTCGTGGTTGGCCACGGCTTCTTCGTAGCGCGCCTTGGCAATCGCCAGGTTGGCCTTGTTGCGGCCACCGTCGAAGATCGGCAGCGACAGCGCCAGCGGGCCGGCGCTGAACTGGCGCGCGCCCGACTCGCCCAGGTTGCTCAACGCCTTCGATGCATAGCCGAAGTTACCGGTCAGCGAGATGGACGGATAAAACGCACCCTCCGCCACGCCGATCTGCGCATTGGCCGCGCGCAGGTTGGCAACGCTGCCCGCCAGGTCGGGACGCTGCGCCAGCAGGCTTGCCGGCAGGCCCACGGGAATGGCCGGCGGTTGCGGCAGTACCGCCGGATTGGCGTTGGCCGCCGTCAGCATGGACGATGGCGACGCGCCCACCAGCGTGGCCAGGCTGTGCTCGAGCAGGTTGCGCTGACGCTGCACTTCGTGCAGGTCGGCCTTGGCGTTGGCCAGTTCGATGCGCGCGCGCGACACATCGAGTTCGTTGGACAGGCCGGCGTCGAAACGCGCGGTGACCAGCGCTTCGCTTTCGCGGCGGGTGTCGAGGGCGCCGTTCAGGATCGCCAGTTCGGCATCCATGCCGCGCAGCTGCCAGTACGTGGTAGCCAGTTGCGACGACAGCATCAGGAGCACGCCGTCGCGGTCCGCTTCGGCGGCCAGCGCCTGGGCATCCGACGCTTCGACCAGGCGCCGCACGCGGCCCATCAGGTCCAGCTCATACGAGAAATTGGCGCCGACCGAGTAATTGTTGCCCTTGATCGAACGGCCGCCCAGCGCGATGCCCTGCGCCGTTTCGGCCGACGTGCGGGAGTTTGAAATCGACGTGCTGACGTTCAGCGAAGGGCGCTCGTTGGCGCGCGTGACGCCCGCCTGCTCCTGCGCCTGCACCAGCCGCTGCGCTGCCGCTTTCACGCTCGGGTTGTCGCGCAGTGCAGTTTCTTCCAGGCGGTTCAGGGTGGCGTCGTTGAACACGGTCCACCATTGCGCCGGCAGGTGCGCAGCCGTACTGCCGGCCTGCGGCAGGTGGCGGAACGACGCATCCTTGACGTTTTCCGGCGTGCCGAAGTCGGTGCCGACGGTGGCGCAACCAGAGAGCGCCGCGGTGATGGAAACAGCGAGCGCGATGCGCTGCAAAGCTGAATTGAACATGGTATTACCTCACAAAATTTTAGATTAGTGCCCGCCGCCGCCACCACCCGAAGGGGCTTTGACCTTGTCCGAGAACCACAGCACGCCGATGCACGCAAACAGCACCATCGCCACCAGGAAGAAGCCGTCGTTATAGGCCATCACGAACGACTCGCGCCGCACGATGCCGTCGATCGCCTTGAGCGCCATGTCGGATGCGGTGGCCGGATCGAAGCCCTGCGACGTGAACGACGCTGCCATCGCCGACAGGCGCTCCTGCGTGGCCGGCGCAAAGCTGGTGACCGCTTCGCCGATGCGCTGCGAATGGAAGTGCTCGCGCGACGTCAGCGCGGTCGCCAGCAGCGCAATACCGATCGAGCCGCCCAGGTTGCGGGTCATGTTGATCAGGCTCGATGCCGACGCCATGTCTTTCGGCTGGATGCCGTTCATGGCAAAGTTGGACAGCGTGAGCATCACGAAAGGCTGGCCCAGCGCCCGCACGATCTGCGATACCAGCAGCTGGTCGTAGCCGGTGGTGGCGTCCATGTAGGCATTCATCATGCACGAGCCGCCGAACAGCAGCAGGCCGAACGTGCACAGGATGCGGTTGTCCACCTTGGACGACAGCTTGGCCACGAACGGCATGATGAACAGCTGCGGCAAACCGGACCACATGATCACTTCACCGATCTGCATTGGCGAGTAGCCGGGAATCTGGCCCAGGTACAGCGGCAGCAGGAACGCCGAGCCATACAGGCCCATGCCCATCGCCATCGACAGCGCGGTGGCGGCCGTAAAATTACGCTGGCCGTACAAGGCGAGATTGACGAACGGCTGCTGTTTCAGCGCACTGTTCACCACCCAGCCCAGCAAGCCAAACAGCGCCAGCGCGGCAAACGTGATGATGAACGACGAGTCGAACCAGTCCTTGCTGTTGCCCTCTTCCAGGAAGATGGTCAGGCTGCCCAAACCGATGGCCATGAAGAAGATGCCGCTCCAGTCAGCGTTCGACAGCAGCGACGGCTGGAATTTTTCCTTGTCCAGGCCATAGGCGATACCGGCGATCAGCAGCAGGCCGGGCACCCAGTTGATGTAAAAGATCGAAGGCCAGCCATACAGCTCCGAGAGGTAACCGCCAAGCGTGGGGCCCATCGACGGCGCCAGCGTGGCGGTCAGACCAAAGATGGCCATGCCGGTGGCGCGCTTCGATGGCGGCAGCTTGGCCATCACCAGCGTAAAGGCCATCGGAATCAGTGCGCCGCCAGTAAAGCCCTGCATCATGCGGAACACGATCATGCTCTCGAGGTTCCACGCAAAGCCGCACAGGGTGGAGAACAGCAGGAACAGCGTGGTGGTGCCGATCATGTAATTACGGGTGCCGAACACGCGGGTAAACAAGCCGGTCATGGGAATGACGACGATTTCCGCCACCAGGTAGGCGGTGGCGATCCACGAGCCCTCTTCCTGGGTGGCCGACAGCGAACCCAGAATATCCTTGAGCGACGAGTTGGTGATCTGGATGTCGAGCACCGCCATGAAGGCGCCCAACATGCCGGCGGCGATCGCGATCCAGGTACGGGCCGAGACTTTTTCGCTCGGCGCCGGCGGCTGGGACGAAGCTGCGGGTGCAGCCTTCCCTTCCGCCCTTGATGCCGGCGGATCGAATGTGGAACTGGCCATGACGTGGCTCCTTACTGGACCGTAGCAGGAGCGGCGGCGACTTTATGTTCGGACTGCTGCTGGTGGATCGCCACTTCGGCAATCGCCGACATGCCCGGTACCAGGCGGCCGTTCAGGGCCTTGATGTCTTCCGGCTTGAACACGATTTTCACGGGCACGCGCTGGACGATCTTGGTGAAGTTACCGGTGGCGTTATCGGCCGGCAGCAGCGCGAACTGCGCGCCCGAAGCGGGAGCAAAACTGTCCACGGTGCCGACCAGTTCCTTGCCCGGCATGGCGTCGATGGTGACCTTCACTTCCTGGCCGCGATGCATCTCGGCCAGCTGGGTTTCCTTGAAGTTGGCGGTCAACCACACGTTGTCCTGCACGATGGCCGTCAGTTGCTGGCCCGGTTGCACGCGCTGACCGACCTCGATGGTCCGCTTGCCGATCCGGCCCGATACCGGCGCTACGATGCGGTTGTACGCCAGCTGCTGCTGGGCGTCTTTCAGCTGCACGCGCAGCACGCCCACTTGCGACTTGAGCACGTCGCGCGCCGACTGGGCGGCGGCAATTTGCGCGCGGGCGGCGGCAGCATTGTCCTTGCGCGCGGCCAGGTCGGCCACGGCGCCGGCACGGCCAGCCACGGCGGCGTCCAGCTCCGCTTTCGACACGGCTTTCATCTGGCTGTTATACAGCTGGCCGAAACGCTCGGCGTCCTGTTTGGCGCGCAGCAGTTGCGCTTCCGATTGCGCCACCTGCGCGCTGGCGGAACTGGCTTGCGCCTTGACTTGCGCAATCTGCGCGTCGGACTGCAGCACCTGCTGTTCGGCGCTGGCGATCTGCGCCTGGATCTGCTCCACTTTCACGCCCTGGTCGAACGGATCGAGTTCGGCGATCACGTCGCCCTCGCGCACGACCTGGTTATCATCGATCAGCACCTTGGTGACCACGCCGGCAATGCGCGCCGATACCGGGTGCACGTGGCCGGCAATATAGGCATTCTCGGTTTCGACAAAATTATGGCTGCGGTACCACATGCGGCCACCGGCGCCAATGGCGGCAATCGCGATCAGGCCGGCGATCACCAGCACCTTGCGGTTCGACTTGGCCGGAGCGGCCGGCGTGGTGGCAGGCGCCGGTGGCACGGCGTTGAGCCCTTTTTGTTCTTGTTGGGGGTTGGACATGTGGATGCTCCGGAAAAAATGAAATGGGATGCGAGCATTATTGGGCGATTTTTGACGGAAGTCAAGAAATGAAACGATTGCATTTCATTTTATTTTGGACTAGCATGGCGCCATTCGATATCATAGATCGCCATGAAAAAAGACAACATTTCAGTTGAGGAAGACCTCGACTGCCCGGACGCCGCCGAGTATGAGCCGTGTTTCGGCAAATCGGCCGGCCGCCCGCGCGCTGCCGACAAGGAAGCACGCGAACACGCGCTGGTGCAGACCGCCGCCAAGCTGTTCCTGGAAAAAGGCTACAGCAAGGTGAGCCTGGAAATGATCGCGCGTGAAGCGCACGTTGCCGTGCGCACCATTTACGTCAAGTTCGGCGGCAAGGCCGGCCTGCTGAGCGCGGCCATCACCCGTGGCCGCGCCAAGTTCTTCAGCAACATGGCCAGCCTGGACACCGATACCCGCTCGCTGGAAGACATCCTGGGCGACTATGCGCTGCGCTTCCTGGAACTGGTGTCGCAGCCCGCTTTCGTCAATTTACACCGGATGGTGGTGGCGGAGGCGCGCACCACGCCCGAGCTGGCCGAGACGTTTTACAACGCCGGCCCGCAACAGTCGCGCGAGCAACTGGCGAAGTTTTTCGCCCGGCCCGACTACAAGCATCGCCTGCGCCCCGAGCTGACGTACGAATTCCTGGCCGTGCACTTCACCAACTGCCTGCTGGGCGACAATATGCGCCGCATGCTGTTCCCGCCGGACCTGCCGCCATCGCACGCCGACATCCGCCGCCAGGCCGCTCAAGGCGTGGATCTGTTCCTGCGCAGCGTACTTCTTTAGGACTGTGCAATTTTGCCATTTGATCTATACTAATCCTTTACAAGGAGTGCATATGAGCAAAACAAATAGACTGGACTGGAGCCGCCAAGTAACGCTCATGAACGAGCGCATCAAGAACTTCCAGGCCAACCCCGGCCAGGAACAACTGGACGCCGTCATCGAGGAACTGAAAGCTTACGCCGAAGCTGCCCGCAGCGGCGGCATCGAAATTCCCGCCCGCTTCACGGTTAACTGATCCCAGGGCGCAGCAACTTGCACATACGTACACTGCGACCGGACGACGCCGCAGCCTTGCTGGCGTTCGAACTGGACAACCGCGACTGGTTCGAACAGCATGTGGCCGCGCGCCTCCCCGCCTTTTATACGCCTGCCGGCGTCGCCTCTCATGTCCGGGAATACCTCGATGCGCACGACCAGGGCGCGTTGCTGCCATGCGTGCTGGTGGACGACGAAGGCGCCATCGTGGGCCGCGCCAACCTGCGCCACATTGATCGCGTGGCGGGAACCGGGGAAGTCGGCTATCGCATCGCGCGCACTGCGGGGCGACGGGGCCTGGGCAGCCTGGCGCTGGCGTACCTGCTCGACGCCGCGCGCACGCAATATGGCCTCGCCGCGCTGCACGCGTGGGTGAGCGACGACAATCCAGGCTCGAAAAAAATCGTGGAAAAGCAGGGCTTCGTGCGCATCGAGGCGACGCCCGAGATGGCGATAATACGGGGCCGCGCAGACCCCGCCTGGCTGTACCGCTGCGCGCTGTAAGCGCAGCAGCGGCGCATACTTTTATTTGCGCGACTGCGCCACCAGTGCGTCGAGCACCTGCAGCGTGGCAGCGGTGAGCTGCTGGCGCGGGATGCCCGGGTTGCTGGCATCGACCTGCGACGGGTTGGTGGAGTAGCGGCCGTTGACGATGATGGTCGGCGTGCTGTTCACCTCATAGCTGGCAGCAACGCGACCGGCGTTCTTCAGGCGGTTGTTGATCGCAAACGAGTTGTACACCGCCAGGAATTTTTCCTTATCGATGCCATTCTTGACCGCCCACTCGATATTGGCGTCATCGCTTTGCAGGCGCTTGCGTTCCACGTGCCACGTGTGCAGCACCTTGGCGTGCAGTTGCGATTCCAGCTTCATCGCTTCGAGCGTGAGGAACAGGTGCGCTTCCGGATCTTTTTCGCCCGTCAGCGGCAGGTGGATACGGCGGAACGAGATGTTGTCGCCCTGCTTTTTCACCCATTCCAGCATGGCCGGTTCCAGCGCGTAGCACGCTGGGCAGTGGTACATGAAGAACTCGATCACCTCGACCTTCTTGCCCTCTGCCTGCACCGGCTGCGGATTTTTCAGGGTGGTGTACTCGGCGCCGTTCTTGGGCGCGGTAGGCGTGGCGAACGCGGAGCCGGCCAGCATGGCGGCTGCGGCGGCGACTGCGATGAAGAGTTTACGACGAAGCATGGTTATCCTTTAAAAAAATCTGCACTGGGAATATACCAGCTTCCGGCGCCCGGTGGCGGTGGCGCGGCCGCAATTCACACTACGCTACAATTGTCGGCATTCGGTCCAACGGAAACTCCATGAACATCGCCCCGCTCGCATTTGTCACCTTGGCACTGGCTTCCTGCGGCGCTGCCGCCGCCGAACTCTCCCCCGTCGAACAGACCATCGTCGCCGAAGTCAAAGCCGCCTCACCCAAGGCGCTGCACCTGCTCGAACGGTCGGTCAACATCAACAGCGGCACCATGAACCTCGAAGGCGTGCGCGCGGTCGGCCGGCTGTATCGCTACGAACTGGAGCAACTTGGATTTGTCACGCGCTGGATCGATATGCCGCCCGCCATGAACCGCGCCGGCCACCTGCTGGCCACGCGCACCGGCAAGCAGGGTAAGCGCTTGCTATTGCTCGGCCATCTCGACACCGTGTTCGAAAAAGACAGCCCGGTGCAGCTGTGGCAACGCAACGGCGACCGCGTACGGGGCCAGGGCGTGAACGACATGAAGGGCGGCGACGTGGTCATCATCGAAGCGCTGCGCGCCCTGCAGCGCGCCGGCGCGCTCGACAACACCACCATCACCGTGATGTTTACCGGCGACGAGGAAGACGCCGGCGAACCGGTGGACGTGGCGCGCGCGGACATGGTAGCTGCTGCCCGCCACAGCGACATTGCGCTGGCCTTCGAAGGCACGGTGCGCGACACGAACGGCAACGACACCGGCACCATCGGCCGCCGTTCGGCGTCGTCGTGGGAGCTGGAGGTACAAGGCAAGCAGGGCCACTCGAGCGGCATCTTCAGCGCCAACGCCGGTTACGGCGCCGTGTACGAAGCGGCGCGCATCCTCGACGGCTTCCGCCAGCAGGTGATCGAACCCGATCTGACCTTCAGCGCCGGCCTGCTGCTGGGCGGTACCGACACCGCCGTCGATGCGGGCGGCATCACGGGCCGCGCGGCCGGCAAGACCAACGTCATCGCCAGGTCGGCCACGGTGCGCGGCGACCTGCGCTACCTGAGCTATGAACAGCGCGACCGCGCCCACGCCAAGATGCGCGCCATCGTGGCGGATAACCTGCCGGGCACCAGCGCCAGCATCGCGTTCCACGATGCGTATCCGCCGATGTCGCCCACGGCCGGCAACCTCGCTGTGCTGAAGGTGTATTCGCAGGCCAGCAGCGACGCGGGTTTGGGCGAGATCCCCGCCCTGCCCCCGGGCCAGCGCGGCGCCGGCGACATCCAGTTCATCGCCCCGCTGATCGACAGCCTCGATGGCCTGGGTGTGGCCGGTAACGGCGCCCATTCGCCGGACGAAGATCTGGAAATCGCGTCGCTCGAACGCGCCACCATCCGCAGCGCGCTGCTGATCTACCGCCTGACGCGTTAAACGTCAAGCGTCAAGCATGCCCGGGCCGGGCCTCCAGCCCGCCGATATCCTTCATCAGCGCGATCAGGCGCTTGGCCCCCAGGCCCAGCGGGCGGTCGTTCACCCACACCACGTCCACCCACAGGCGCAGCTGGTTGCTCATGGTGGAAAAGTCGATGATCAGCAGTTCGCCATCGGCCAGCAGCGGCGCCACCAGGCGCCTTGGCAGGAATGCCCAGCCGATGCCTGCCTGCACCAGTCCCAGCGTGGCCTGGTGGCTGTCGGTGCGCCACAGCTTGCGCGACACCAGCACCCGCGTGTCCTCCTGGTGCGCGGCACGGCTCACGATCGCCACTTGCCGGATATCGACCAGGTCTTCGAGGCGGAAATGGCCATTGCGCTCGCGCGCCAGCGGATGCTGCGGCGAGATCACCGCCACCAGCACTTCGCTGCCCAGCTCCTGGAAGCTTTCGCGCTCATCGACCTGGGGACGGTCATAGAGCAGCGCCAGTTGCGCGGTACCATCATGCAGCATGCGCCGCGCATCGGCCTGCGGCGCCGACAGCACATCCACTTCCAGCGACGGGAATTCATCGGCCAGCCGCGCCAGCGGCTCGCCCCACGCGGCCGACAAGAGCTCGGGCGCCACCGCCAGTATGAGGCGCCGTTCCAGCCCCTGGTGCAGCGACAGTGCGTGTGCCTGCAGGCGCCGCATCTGGCCGGCCATGTGGCGTGCCTCGGCCTCCAGCGCGCGCGCCATGTCGGTGGGGACCACCGCGCGCGAATTGCGCTCGAACAGTTGCAGGTCGAGTTCCGCTTCCAGGTTGGCAATGGCCATGCTGACGGCGGACGGCACCCGGCCGAGCGCGCGCGCGGCGGCAGAAAAGGAACCGTGGTCGATCACGGCAAGGAACAGGTCGACGTTATCGCTGGAAAAGGCCATGCATCATGCTGTCACAAAAACTGATAGCTGTCGACTTTTACTATCACATTCATTCAACTATCATCTGTCGATTGATGTTTGAAGGAATCTATCATGCAAGGTTTGAAGCGCAAAATTGTCTATGTCTCGCTGTTCGAGTTTTTTGCCGTTGGCTTGACCACCGCCACGCTGGTGCTGCTGGCCGGCAGCGACAGCGGCCATGCTGGTGTGGCGGCCGTGGCGTCGTCCACCATTGCCGTGATCTGGAATTTTATTTTTAATACCATGTTCGAAGCGTGGGAAGCGCGCCAGGTCAAGAAAGGCCGCAGCGTGGCGCGCCGGATTGCCCACGCCATCGGTTTCGAGGGCGGCCTGGTAGCGTTCCTGGTGCCGCTGTTTGCATGGTGGCTCGAGATCTCGCTGTGGCAGGCATTTGTCGTCGACCTGTGGATCGTGGTGTTCTTCCTGGTGTACACGTTCCTGTTCAGCCTGGCTTTCGATCGCATTTTCGGGCTGCCCGCGTCGGCCCAGGGCGGACAGCCGCAGGCAGCGTAGTTACTTCGACGCGGCCGGCGCTGGCGCTACGCGCCAGATCTCGCCGGTCACGTCATCGTCGACCAGCAGCGAGCCGTCGTCCTGCACCACCACCGACGACGGCCGCCCCCACACCTCCTTGTCGCTGACGACAAAACCTGTCATGAAGTCCTGGTACTTGCCGGTGGGCGCACCGTCCTGCATGAACACCCGCACCACTTTCGAGCCGGTACGCGTGGCGCGGTTCCACGAGCCGTGCAGCGCCAGGAACACGTCGCCGTCATACTCTTTCGGAAATGCCGCTTGGGCCTTGGGCGGCGTGCCGTACATGATCATGCCCAGCGGCGCCGAGTGCGCGGTGAGCAGCAGGTCGGGCGCCGTCACCTTGGCCTTCAGGTCGGGGCGCTGACCCTTGAGGCGCGGCTCCTCGTGGTCGCCGATGTAATGCCACGGCCACCCATAATGCGCCCCGCCTTTCACCCGCGTGAGGTAATCGGGCGGCAGGTTATCGCCCAGCATATCGCGCTCGTTCACGCTGCACAGCAGGTCTCCCGTGCGCGGGTACAAATACATGCCCACGCAGTTGCGCAAGCCGGTGGCAAAGGTGCGCTTGTTCCTGCCATCGGGGTCGAAGGCCAGCACCAGCGCCCGGTCGAGCTCCGAACCCCAGGCCGCGCCCAGGCCGTGTTTCGCTTCCCACTGCGCCAGCGGCTCCGGCGGCGTGGCGCCGATACCCTCGGCCACGTTGGACGCGGAGCCGATCGACAGGTACATGGTCTTGCTGTCGGCAGAGAACACCAGCGTGCGCGACGAATGGCTGCCCGTCTCCGCCGTCAAGGTGGGCACCACCACTTCGGCCGGCGCACCGGCCACCAGGTCGCCGTTTTTATACGGGAAGCGGACGATGGAATTGACGTTGGCCACGTACAGGTATTGCGGGTTCGGGCCCACCGGCCAGAAGGCAAAGCCGAACGGACGATCGAGCTTGTCGGCAAACACGCTGATCTCGTCGGCCCGCTCGCCGGTACTCGACCTGAACACCTTGATCAACCGCTTGGTGGTGGACGAGATGAAGATGTCGCCATTGGGCGCCTTGGCCATCACGCGGCCGCGATCGGGGTCCGTGGCCCACAGGTTGACCTTGAACTGGTCCGGCACCGACGGCAGCACGCCTGGCGGGCGCGGCACGGTCTTCGGGTTGTTGCCGGCGCTGGCGCTGGCAAATGGCGGCGGCAGGTCGGCCATCCGCACCTCGTGGATGCGGCCGGGCTGGTCGGCGCTCCAGTGTTCTTCCGCGTTGGCCGTCGCCGCTGGCGAGGGCGCAGCGGATGCCGCTCTTGCGGGCGCGGTTGCCTTGCCCCTGGCACTGGCCAGGTACGCGACCAGCGCCGCGCGTTCGGCCGGCTGCGCCACGGCGATCGGCATCGACGTGCCGGGCGCGTAGGCGGCAGGGTCCTTCAGGAACAGGTCCAGCTCCTGTTTCGTCCACTGCCTGCCCTTCGCCCCCAGCCCCGCCAGCGCATCGGAATACGCAAACCCCGGCACGCCGCCGATTTTTCGGTCGATCACATTGAACAGCGGCGGGCCGGCCAGCGTGGCCATGTCGGGCGACGCCGAATGGCACATGGCGCAGTTGTTCTGGAAGATGCGCTGACCATCGAGCGCCGCCGCATGGGCCGGGGTGGCGATGGTAACGGCTGCGGCAAACAGGAAGACGGAAGACAGGAAACGGATCGGGGTGGCGGGTTGCATGGCTGACCTCAGTGTACGGACAGCCATGCTTCCACAATTTTCCGCCCTCGCCTACCGCTACGCCGCTTTAATCAGGAACATGATTGCGCCATGCTGCCGGTAAACGGCCGCATCAGATCCTGGAGAGTTTTATATTCCGCGACGATCCCCACCGTCGAAAACTGCGCGCATTTTTTTCCGCTGTGACGAAGTGTTAGATTTGTTCGCCTAAATATTGCTATCCTTGCCTATACAAAAGATAACTTTCCGTCCAGTCCAGATTGCGAAAATACCAAATGAATGAAAAACGGTTTAAACAGCTATTGTGGGCAGATGTTGCGCTCATCGTGTTGACGATTATTGCGCTCTTTTTTCCAGGACATTCACCAGCCTTGGAAGCTGCGTACGCAGCTGAGCCCAATACTTGGCTGCTCAGCAACGGATGGCTAGCATATACTTTGCTCGGCGCGTTGGGAATAGCCGCACTGGCAGGATTTATCGGCCTGTTCTGGTTCAAATCCTGGGCTCGTTCGGTTTCTTTATATTCGACAATTTTGGGTTTTATTATTCTGCCATTCTTTGGAAGTGTACTGCAATCAGGAGTCGAGAGTATGCTGACCGAGGTTTCCGCAACCCTTTGGGGTATGATTTTGACCCTTTCGTACTTTTCCACAGTAAGTGAACGATTTCACGTAAAAAATCCGGGCGAATCTGATCTGTCCGACCTGCGTGGCTAAACACCGGCCGTCCCGCACCTAGCCAGAAAATAACGGAAAATGGTGGCCTCATTCGCTTTTTTTCCTTCATCATGCCCACATCGCTCACCGCGCCATTGCGCCCTCCTTCCAACATCAACCCCGGCGTGCTCTCGCTCGCGCTGGCGGTCATCGTCGTGGGCGCGTGGTATCTTGGCCAGGCTGTCGGCCCGCGCCAGTCCGCGCTGTACGTGGTTGGCGCGCTGCTGGGCGTGACGCTCTACCACGCGGCATTCGGCTTCACCTCCGCGTGGCGCGTGTTCATTGCCGACGGTCGCGGCGAAGGGCTGCGGGCGCAGATGGTGATGCTGGCCGTAGGCGTGGCGCTGTTCTTTCCGGTACTGGCCGCAGGTTCGCTGTTCGGCGAACCGGTAAAAGGACTGGTGGCGCCGGCCGGCACGTCGGTGGTGGTGGGCGCCTTCATTTTCGGCATCGGCATGCAGCTCGGCGGCGGTTGCGCTTCCGGCACCCTGTACACGGTGGGTGGCGGCAGCACCCGCATGATCGTCACGCTGCTGGCTTTTATCGGCGGCTCGCTGATCGGCACGGCCCACATGCCGTTCTGGACCTCGCTGCCGCAACTGGCGCCGATCTCGCTGGTCAAGTCGCTGGGCGTGGCGCCCGCGATGGCGCTGAACTGGCTGGTGTTCGCGCTGATCGTGGCGGTCACCGTGGTAGTGGAAAAGCGCCGCCACGGCAAGCTGGTGGCCGCCCACGTACAACCCGATCACACCGCGCGCTGGCTGCATGGACCGTGGCCGCTGGTCGCCGGCGGCATCGCGCTCGTGCTTCTCAATTTTGCCACGCTGGCATTGGCCGGCCGTCCGTGGGGCGTAACGTCCGCCTTTGCCCTGTGGGGCGCCAAGGCCGCCACGCTGGCCGGCGTCGATGTCGCCAGCTGGACCTACTGGTCGGCGCCAGCCAACGCCGCCACGCTGAACGCGCCGGTGATCGAGGACGTGACGTCGGTGATGGACATCGGCATCGTGTTCGGCGCCATGATCGCGGCGGCGCTGGCCGGACGCTATGCGCCGGTATGGCGTATCCCGTTGCGCTCACTGGCAGCCGCGCTGGTGGGCGGCCTGCTGCTCGGCTACGGCGCCCGCCTGGCCTATGGCTGCAACATCGGCGCGTATTTCAGCGGGATAGTCTCCGGCAGCCTGCATGGCTGGCTGTGGCTGGTGGCAGCGTTCATCGGCAATGTATTCGGCACGCGGTTGCGGCCGCTGTTCGGGCTGGAAGTGGAGCGGGTAAAGCCGACTGCTTGCTGACACCGGCGTTATTATTATCAGTAATCGACCTGTACCGAACACTCGCAACCACGCTCTTCACCACGTCAGCTCACGCACTTCAACCTTGCATACGCCATAACGGCGAACAGTAAATGAGCGATTTACTTAAAGCTCTTCTTCTCGCAACCTTGTTCGCCGTGGTGTGCGGACTGACGGCACTCCTGAACGCAGTGCCTTGGACAGGCGAGTCATGGCAATCGTTATTCCGATGGATAGCGTCGGCTTGCTGCTTTGGATTTCTCCTGGGAGGCGTCTACGCGTTCGACCCAGAGAGCGAGTTCAAAATAAGGTCCAGTTTTACTGGCAGGGTGTCATTCGGCATTACAGCCGCCCTGATGCTATCCACGCTATGGCATTGGCCAGCCGAAGGTGTTGCGCTGGCGGGACTCGTAGGCGCTGTGCTTGGCTATTTCGGCATGGCATGGGCTAAGCATGTAGATTTCTAGCAAATCAAAAGTAAATGTCGAGGTTTATAGTTTCCGGCCCGTTAACGCGTGCCCGTTCTGGTGCAGTTGACGTTGACCATTGCTCTTAAAAAAATGCCGCTCAGCTTGCGCTGAACGGCATCGGATGCAACCGGATGAACGGTGGCTTATTTCTTGCGCGGTGGCGGCAGATCGGTGCACGAACCTTCGTACACTTCCGCCGCCATGCCGATCGACTCGCCCAGGGTCGGGTGCGGGTGGATGGTCTTGCCGATGTCGGTGCCGTCGCAGCCCATTTCGATGGCCAGCGCGATTTCGCCGATCATGTCGCCGGCGTGGGTGCCGACGATGGTGCCGCCGATGATGCGGTGGGTTTCAGCATCGAACAGCAGCTTGGTGAAGCCCTCGGCGCGGCCGTTGGCCACGGCGCGGCCCGAAGCGGCCCACGGGAAGTGGCCCTTCTCGACCTTGATGCCCTTGGCTTTCGCTTCGTCTTCGGTGATGCCGGCCCATGCCACTTCCGGATCGGTGTACGCCACCGATGGAATCACCTTGACGTCGAAGTGCGACTTCTGGCCGGCGGCAGCTTCCGCTGCCACGTGGCCTTCGTGCACGGCCTTGTGCGCCAGCATCGGCTGGCCCACCAGATCGCCGATGGCGAAGATGTTCGGCACGTTGGTGCGCATCTGGCTATCGACCGGGATGAAACCACGGTCGGTGACGACCACGCCAGCCTTGTCTGCAGCGATCTTCTTGCCGTTCGGGCTGCGGCCCACGGCCACCAGCACCAGGTCGTAGACCTGTGGTGCCGGTGCTGGCGCGCCGGCTTCGGCGGCTTCGAACGTGACCTTGATCCCTTCGGGCAGCGCTTCCACGCCGACCGTTTTGGTCTTGGTCATGATGTTGTCAAAGCGCTTCTCGTTGAACTTCTGCCAGACCTTGACCGCATCACGGTCGGCGCCCTGCATCAGGCCGTCCATCATTTCGACCACGTCGATGCGCGCACCGAACGTCGAGTACACGGTAGCCATTTCCAGGCCGATGATGCCGCCGCCGATGACCAGCATGCGTTTCGGGATCTGGCGCAGTTCCAGTGCACCGGTCGAATCGACGATGCGCGGATCTTCGGGCACGAATGGCAGCTTCACAACGGCCGAACCGGCAGCGATGATCGCCTGCTTGAACTGCACCACTTTCTTGGTGCCGTCCGCGCTTGTTACTTCGATGTGGTTCGCGCTCAGGAACTGGCCCACGCCGGTGACGATTTGCGTCTTGCGCGCCTTGGCCATGCCGGCCAGACCGCCGGTCATGTTCTTGATCACGCCTTCCTTGTACGCGCGCACCTGGTCGATATCGATGGTGGGCTTGGCAAACGTCACGCCGGTCTTGCTCATGTGCTGCGTTTCATCGATGACCGATGCCACGTGCAGCAAGGCTTTCGATGGAATGCAACCGACGTTCAGACATACGCCGCCCAACGTTTCGTAACGCTCGACGATCACGGTGTTCAGTCCCAGGTCGGCCGCGCGGAACGCTGCCGAGTAACCGCCAGGACCACCGCCCAGCACCATCATGTCGCAATCGACATCGACCTGGCCGCTGTAGCTGCCGCCAACGGGCGCCGGCGACTGGGCAGCAGCCACGGGGGCTGGCGCAGCGGCAGGGGCTGGAGCAGGAGCGGCGGCAGGAGCAGGAGCAGGAGCAGGAGCAGCATCGCTGGCAGCAGCATCGATGACCAGCATCGCCACGCCTTCCTTGACCTTGTCGCCTACCTTCACCAGCACCTGTTTGACCACGCCGGCGTGCGACGATGGCACTTCCATCGACGCCTTGTCCGATTCCACGGTGATCAGGGACTGGTCCACCTTGATGGTGTCGCCGATCTTGACCATCACTTCGATGACTTCAACTTCTGCGAAGTCGCCGATATTCGGCACTTTCACTTCTGTGCTCATAGTCGCTCCTTACAGCAGAATTTTGCGCATGTCGCCGAGCACTTCGCTCAGGTACACGGAGAAGCGAGCGCCCATCGCGCCGTCGACCACGCGGTGGTCGTACGACAGCGAGGTGCCCATCATCAGGCGTGGCTGGAAGGCCTTGCCATCCCATACCGGCTTGATCGATGCCTTGGACAAGCCCAGGATCGCCACTTCCGGCGCGTTGACGATCGGCGTGAAGTGCGTGCCGCCGATGCCGCCCAGCGACGAGATGGTGAAGCTGGCGCCCTGCATGTCGGCCGGTTTCAGCTTGCCTTCGCGCGCCTGCAGCGACAGTTCGGTCATTTCGCGGGCGATCTGCGACACCGATTTCTGGTCGGCGTTCTTGATGACCGGGACCACCAGGCCGTTCGGCGTGTCGGCTGCAAAACCGATGTTGTAGTACTGCTTGAGAATCAGGTTCTCGCCCTTGGCGTCGAGCGACGCGTTAAACGACGGGAACTTCTTCAGTGCAGCGACCGACGCCTTGATCACGAAGGCCAGCATGGTGAGCTTGGCGGCATCCTTGTTCTTGGCGTTGGCGTTGTTGGTATCGACGCGGAATGCTTCCAGGTCGGTGACGTCCGCTTCGTCGAACTGCGTGACGTGCGGGATCTGCACCCAGTTGCGGTGCAGGTTCGGGCCACTGATCTTCTTGATGCGGGACAGCGGCAGCAGTTCGGTCGGGCCGAACTTGGTGAAGTCCAGCGAGGGCCATGGCAGCACGTTGAAGTTGCCGCCACCGGCGTTGGACGACGCCGCGCCCACTGGCGCTGCGGTCGTACCAGCCATGACGCCCTTGACGTAGTTCTGCACGTCGATTTGCGTAATGCGGCCTTTCGGACCGGAGCCTGGCACCTTGCCCAGATCGACGCCCAGTTCGCGCGCGAACTTGCGGATCGATGGCGAAGCGTGCGCCAGTTTGCCAGTCTGGACCGAGCCTTGCGAAGCGGTTGGCGCTGCGGCGGCAGCAGCTGGTGCAGGCGCTGGAGCAGCAGCGGCGGCTGGCGCGGCGCTTGGTGCCGGTGCGGCAGCAGGTGCAGCGGCGGCGGCAGCGGCAGGAGCAGCGGCGGCAGCGCCACCGGCCGCTTCAACCACGAACACGATGGTACCCATGGCAACCTTGTCGCCGACCTTGACTTTGACTTCCTTCACCACGCCGGCGTGCGACGATGGAATTTCCATGCTGGCCTTGTCCGATTCGACGGTCAAGAGCGACTGGTCCACCTTGATGGTGTCGCCCACCTTGACCATCACTTCGATGACTTCCACTTCCTTGAAGTCGCCGATGTCCGGTACCGCGATGTCGACCGGGCCGGCAGCGGCGGCAGCCGGTGCAGGGGCTGGGGCTGGGGCAGCAGCAGGCGCTGGCGCAGCGGCGGCAGGGGCAGGAGCGGCAGCAGCGGCGGGCGCAGGCGCAGCAGCAGCTTCGCCTTCCAGCAGCAACAGCAGGCCGCCTTCGGCGATCTTGTCGCCGACCTTGACCTTGATTTCCTTGATCACGCCGGCGGCCGACGATGGAATCTCCATGCTGG
>Ga0308164_10002676_pt1 | contig 17304 bp, 20 predicted proteins | sample PhyTR2_FD_201031 | JGI IMG/M metagenome (GOLD analysis project Ga0308164, IMG submission 201031) | Phyllosphere microbial communities from UC Gill Tract Community Farm, Albany, California, United States - DLSLT.R2 | ecosystem: Host-associated > Plants > Phyllosphere > Unclassified | place: USA... | reverse complement strand
CGCGATACCGGCGTGGCGTTGACTGAGCATGGCGCTGCCAACCCGCAAGCGAAGCAGTTCATCGCATTCCTGCAATCGCCGCAAGGCAGCGCGATCTTTGCCAGGTGGGGCTGGCAGAAATAATGAGTGCCGGATTGTCGGCCTGCGGTGGGTTTCAGTATGTTCAAGTACCGCGTGCAGCGCGTTGCACTGCGGCGGTAACGATTCCTGGACAAAATGGACAATAGCGCACCATCGCGCGGAGCGGTCTACGGGCTTGCCGGACAGCGACTGTCCGCTTTTGGCCGCTAGCTGAAGTCCAGAGGATGGAAATCCGACATTGCTTTACGCAGCAAAAGACGAGTATATACATCTTCATTGCTACCGATTACTTGCCCTAGGTGAAAATACTCGCCTTCATCAAAGGCTTGGTACACCGCCCAAGAGTAGGAAGGGAAATCTTCCAGTGGCGTCCAACGGCAAAGCAATCCGGCGCCGGTCCGGATGTAGGTAATGTCGCTGACATAAGCGAGATTCAGCCCGGCCGGATTGAACTGCCGGTTCAGCGCATTGGCGGCGACCGGCAAGCCGTGTTTGCTATCTGTCGTATGTACGAATTTACGCTTCCAGACGGGCTTCAGGGCCGCCTGACGCATCAGCCTGCGCACTTTGTGGCGCCCCATCTGGAAACCAGAGTTGGCCATGGCCGTATCCAGTCGGCGGCTTCCCTAGCTCTGGCTTGCCATGAACGAGAACTGCTCTTAGATATCGACTTGCGCAAGGAAGAACGGGACTTACGATAACTCTTGTCGCGGTCACATATGCCGCTCAACCAACCCCATTAAGGGAGTTATTTGATGAGTACCGATAAAGTCACGAACCTGACCATTTTTACTACCGACTGGGCGAAAGAAGATCGCCGATCCGTAAAGGCCTACCTCAATAGCAAAGGCGACGGCAGGGTCCTGTGGTGGAGCATCAATCGTTTCATTCACCAGCATTTCAGACCCAAAGCTTCGCTCGAGAAGATCATGGTTTGCTTCCACTCGCGCCACCAAACACTCACCGTATCCAACTTGGAATATCGAGCCTACGTACAGGAGGTGGCAAAGGCAATCCAGTCCGAGGGAGTCGTAGCAGGCATTCAACTCGCGATTTCCTCAGCCCGTAAGACGCGTTTATCTGAAGGATCCACGTACTCGCAACTCTCCTGAGATCAGTATGCCAATCCACAAATGTGGTTGGCATAGGCAGGACATAGTGATTTCGCCCTCAACATCATGAAGACAAAAAATGAACAAACTTATTGAGCATATTAAAAAAGTAGCGATCGAAGACACCCGCCTTTTTTTCGAACCACTCGCTGCAGTGAAACGCCTGATCCGCCGTGTGGCCACGGCCATCGCTTCCCGGATCAGGCGATCGAAGCCAAACGACAAGAAGGACGATGACCAATGAGAAGTGGTGCCTTCTATTTGCTGCTCTACTTCCATCCAATAGCGAAGATCCTTCTTACAATTGTGTGTCGGGTTTGCGGCTTCCTCGCAGTCATCACGCTGGTCGGAATGTTCTTTAACGACTCTTGGGTGGGCATTATCGTGATTGCTGCGCTCTTCTTTTTGGTGTCGATCAGCGCCTCGATTCTTCAGGCAAAGTACACCGGGCTTCTGCTGAAACTCCAACCGGACGAGACTGAATACACTTTCTACGACTAATTGAACAGCCAAGGCCGACCGTCGCGTGACAGTCGGCCTTGGTGCCTCGCATCCCTCGGTGAAACGCGAGGGAATCTGCAGCATCTTCTAGCCCACTGTACGTCGTATCCCCACCTCACCGCTCACCGGCTCCCAGATATCGACTACATCCGTCATTCAGATATCTTGACTATATCTGCAATTCAGATAATATGGATATATCTGAATAACGGATACAACACATGTCCTTCTCGCCCACTACCCACCGCCTCCTCACAGCGTCGCAACTCGGCCAGTTGCTTGCATCGACCCGCAAACGGCACAAGATCACGCAGGCGACTGTAGGCACGCGTGTCGGCTTGAGCCAGAATCGCATCTCCTACCTGGAGAGCCATCCTGACGAAATCAGCGTCAAGCAATTACTCAGTTGGTGCTCCGCACTCGAGCTGGAACTGCAGTTGGGCGAGCGCGATACGTCCGCCGCAAGCAATACGGCCGAGTGGTAGTCATGGGCCGCCACTCACACAGCCAAACGCTCCATCTTTGGGCAAATGGCGACTACGTCGGACGCTGGACGGTCAAGGCCAACGGCGTCTCCGAACTTCAGTACGATGCGTCCTGGCAAAGCTCAAGGCTCGGGCGCCCGATCTCGCTGTCGCTGCCGTTCAATCTACGCAATGAACCACTCAAGGGTGCCAGTGTTGCCAACTACTTTGAGGGCTTGCTGCCGGACAGTGACATCATTCGCAAACGCGTTGCGACCCGGTTCAAGACAGGCTCTCTCGAACCGTTCGACCTGCTCGCGGCTATCGGCCGGGACTGCGTCGGCGCCTTGCAGCTACTGCCCGAAGGCGGCAAACCGGAAGGGCTGGCCCAGGTCGATGGCATCGCCCTTGACGAGGAAGACATCGAGCGGCACCTGCTCGAAGTGGTCAGCTCGGAGCGACACGGCGCCACAGATGATGCCGACGATGATTTCCGCATTTCGCTCGCTGGCGCACAAGAGAAGGACGCCTTCTTGTGGTGGAATGGAAAATGGATGAAGCCGCGCGGCGCGGCGCCAACAACGCACATCTTCAAGCTCCCGGTCGGCATGGTAGGTGGGAAAAAAGCTGACTTCACCACTTCAGTCGATAACGAGTGGCTGTGCCTGCGGCTGTTCAAGGAATACGGGCTGCCCACGGCAAATGCCGAAATTGCGACGTTCGGCGCGCAACGGGTGCTGGTCGTCGAGCGTTTTGACCGCGTGCGATCACCCAATGGCAAGCATCTCTTCCGGCTGATTCAGGAGGATTTTTGCCAGGCGACGGGAACATCACCGCTGCTGAAATACGAAAATGACGGTGGGCCGGGGTTAAAACAGATGTTTACCCTGCTGCAGCAATCGCAGCAGAGCGCTACCGACATGCACACGCTGATGGCCTCCCAACTTCTGTTCTGGATGCTGCGCGCACCCGATGGCCACGCCAAGAACTTCAGTATCCAGCTACTGGCGGGCGCCGGCCGGTTCAAGCTGACGCCCATCTATGATGTGATGTCCGGCTATCCTGTGATCGGCCCTGGACCCAACCAGTGGGCCGAACGCAAGCTCAAGATGGCGATGGCGCTACTCGGAAGCAACCGGCACTACCTTGCGCATGGCATACAGCGGCGACACTTCAATAGCACTGCAAAAGCGGTCGGCTATGGCTCGGACGCCGAACAGCTCATGCTCGATTTCATTGCCCGCACACCCGCAATTGTAGACAAGGTCCGCGGCGAACTGCCTGTGGGGTTTTCGGAAAAGGTGGCCGACAAAATTCTGGGCGGCCTGCTTGATGCCGCAGCCGCCCTTCAACGGATGCCGCCAGCCTGACCAGTGCCTCGCAGACGGCACGGCCGCGCACCGGGCACTACCGCGAAAATGGCCAGTATTTTAACCTCGGTTAAACATGAGGAAAATCAGCAGCATCTTCTGGCCAGCTGTTCCGTTATTCCTCTTCTAAAAACGCATCCACCTCGAACTACAGCTCAGCAGGATCAATGCACAGCTGGCACCGATCGTGTTCGACAAGGAGTTCATGAAACGACCCATCCGGGGACTGTGCGACAGCTGCCTTGATCTTCTCTTGAACAATCCGTGTTGCCTCGCCAAGCAGGTCATGCCAGATGAGTGGAAGGAACACATTGGCAAGCCAGGACCTGAGGGTTTCTCCAGCACCATCTTCACTTTGAAAAGAAATGACTGACCAGTTCTCATCTCCCTCATCACAGTCGAACTCGGGATAATATTGAGGATGGTTGCGGTACAGCCACATGAAAAGGTCTTCCAACTGCGCACTTTGCGGGAACGCCAGCAAGAGCTCCATTGGCATGAACTCAAAACGCAAAATCGCTGGGCTCTTGTCGTTATCGGGATCACTCGGATTTGCCACCTCACTTAACGTTCCCCAGGAAAAAACATACCCCTGTTTATCCAGGTATTCGTCGAGCATGCTAAGGTCCCATCCATCTTTGGAAAGACTACACACGTCTTCAGCAGCAAGAAATGAATACTTGCCATGGACAAGCTCCCGTATAAGCTTTGCTGGCATCCCAAGCTGTACGGGACACGCGCTGATCAACAAATCCCTCGCCGCTCCATTCACTTCCATATCGCGATTGGTATTCACTCTACTTCTCCTATTAACACAACAAAAAATCGTTCAACATCGCTTCAGCGCTGGTGCGCAGCGCCAGAGGAGTCTCCAGCCCAGGAGGCATCCATTCCACCCCGTGACGCCGGGCATGCTTCGCAAACAACGTATGTGCCTGGTCAGCAGTCAAGGCCAGGCCGGCGCGAGCCATCATTTCCTGCATAAACCGACAGTCCTCCAACCGATCGGCTGGGACTTCGGGAAGTGCAACAGCGTCAAGAATTCGAAGTGCTTTCTGAATCGTCACGATCCCTTGATCGCTGTCCGGAAAAGGTGCCGAGGACGGCTCGAAGGAACCGATATACGCGCTCGTCACAGCCTGCCGGTTATGTCCCAACGCTTGCGCTAACTTCGCCTTCACGACGCCGCTATCGGCGCCATCCAGCTGCCCTGCCCTGCCACCCATCGTGGGCGGGATCATCCCGAGCAGCAACGCATGGTTCTCGGCAAATTGCGCGCGCAATCCATGTCCTGTTATGCCAGCATCGGCTTTGGTAAAGCCGAACGACGTCATCAAATTCTCGTAGCGGCGAATGTTCTGCTCCAGACTGGCTATTTGGCCCGACCGGGAATACTCCCAACCAAGCGCTTTGTTTTTCGACACGCGTGCTTTGACGTAGTCGAGCAAATCACGCTGCCCGTGTGACGCGATGGGAATATTTCGCCAACGACCACCTTTGCCCATCCCCGGAAAAACCTGCAGGTAATGGCCGTAGTCCTGAACGTGTGGATTGCATTTCAGGACCTCTTCACGCCGCAGTCCAAAGCCCAGCTCAAGGCGTAACATCAGACCGAGGCACGGGTCGCGCTCGTCAACCTTGCGGAACGTCTCGACCAGATCAATGCCATGTCCGGACCAAGACTTCGTGGTTCGTGCGGCCGAACGAACTTTCAACAATTCAGGATCTACATCCGGCAGATATTTCTGGACGGCGCCAACCATGCCTGGCTTGCCGAGCATTGCGCAGAAAACGCGTAATCGGGACAGGTCGTTCTGGATGGTCTTGGCTTTCTTGTGCTGGCAATACCACCAGTGCTTGACGAGCACTTCGATGTGCCGTTCACCGAGATTCTTCGGATCCTGAATCTTGTAGCCGAGTTCATGCAGCCGCCGGATCGATGCATATAAAACGTCTTTCGTCAGTGTCTGGGTGCGTTCGGACGCCACCTTGCCATTGACCCGGCGTGTGCCTGCCAATTTCATGATGTCGTTCACTTTTTGCTGCCACATATGTCCTCCACAAGAACCATCGATACCTCTTATCACCAGATGCGGAAGCGCAGCGGGGCGGGGGTAAGGCTCCCGTCTTAAATAAACCGGTTTCGCATCAGCGGGCCTTACTGCCAACCACCGATGCGCCGAGCCCTTGCGGTACTCGGTATCTCTTCCCGGGAAGAGAACTGAACATTGAGCAGTTTCTCGCTGCGCACTCCCAGACCAGGTCCGGGCGTTGAGGGTGCGCGCCTCCAGTTACGGGAAAACCAGTGAGAGCTGGCGTGACGTTCTCAGACGCCGTGCTTGACGCACATGCGGCCTGAGGGGTGACGAGCCCGATCACGATGTTTGCAGTTGAAGTGTTGGAGGGTGGTGCTCTTCGGAGCGAAGAAGGGAGGGAGACATGGCTGTAGCGTGGCCGTCTGCGCTAACCACTCAAGCAGGAACGTCGATCTGTGATCGGGTTTTCCCTGCCATTGCGCTGGAAAGCAGATAACGACACGTTTTGGGGATCACTCTGTACCTGCCTGTAGAGCCTTGCAGACAAGACTAGACCAGATAAGAGCTGTTTTTTTGATGGTGATGGGTGCTCGCGATTGGATGAAAGCGAGCGATGCCAAACGCTTGGCGTTGCGAAAAGCTGTTCTCTCTCTGGACAGAACAACTTGAAATTGCGGGGAACAAAAATGCCGAAGGCCGACGCTGCGTAATTTATACAAGCGTAGCTAGCGTGTCAAGACACATTTTTTGCTGCGCCGCTTGTCTGGATTTCCGCACTTGGTGATAGCTAATAACGGCGCATTTTCGAACCTCGATATTCGACACGGACTACTTCCCGGTTCCGGTTGCATCTTCAGGTCACGAGGGAAACCTGACTTGCGCACGCCGGCTTGCGCTTTACATTAAATCTTTCACTGACACTTGGAGTTCTAAATGGAAAACATCTCAATCGCAATCGATGGCGGCCACTCAATGTTCAAAATACGCGCAGCCTCGCTGGCTTCGCCAGACGAGCGTCATTCGTTTCAGATTCCCACTGTCGTGATCCCCGCTATCACGCTGACGAACGAGCAGACGCGACAAAAAGCTGAGCTTGAGACTGTCGAGGTGGATGGGCGCAGATACTTCTTCGGCGATACCGCGTTGCGGCAAGGCCGCTCAGAAGTTTACACGGGACAAAATGCGGATTGGATCGAAAGTCCCCAGCACGATGCACTGGTGCTGGGAGCATGGCGCAAGGCCATGCAGGCGTTCGGCAATCCCTCGGCAAGGGTTCATCTGGTGATGGGCTTGCCGGCCAAGTTCGTGGGGCCGCAGCGCGACACGCTCCGCAACCGCATCGTGGCTTTGCTGACCCCTCGCCTCCGGCCCGGCCAGACGCTCAGGGTGATGGTGCAGAGCCAGGCGGATGCACCGCTGCAGTGGCTCTCGATCGAGAATAACGGTAGTCTCCACCCGCAGCGAGATCTCGACAGCGAGGCCTGGGGCGTCATCGAGATCGGCCACTACACCACCGACTTCGCGCTGTGCGATCGCGGCTCCATGATGGAGTATGCGGCCATATCGTGCGCAGGCATGCATCTGGTGTACGACGGCATGTCCAGCGCCCTGGCGCAGGCCAAGCTGCCAACATCACTGGACGTGGTCGACGCGGCAGTGCGCAGCGGAAGCATCAAACACTTCGGGCAGCGAGTCGACGTCATTCCCTTGCTCAATCAGGCAAAAGCAGGCTTCGAAGCCGTCGTCATGGATGAAGCCAACCGCGTATTTGGCCAAAAAGCGGCCGTATTGGACGGCATCATCATCGGCGGTGGAGGTGCTGAAATGCTGCTTGATGGACTCAAACAACGGTATCCCAATGCTGTCACCAGCGACGAGCCGCGGATGATGGTCGCGGAAGGCTTCTGCCGCCTCGGCCTGTTGTCACTGCTGCAGTCCTGATCCAGGGGGCTGCCATGTCGACACCAATGGATAAGCCGCCGAAAATCGGTACCGAGATCACGGTTCGCATCAGCCTGACTTTTCAGGAGGCACCGGACGTCCACACTCTATTGGCGATGACGCCAGTGCGCGAGCGAGGCAAGCTCGTGCGCCTGGCTTTGGAGAGATACATCGCGGAGATCGGTCATCCAGCAGGTGACGTCGAGCAGCAGATCCACGCCATCTCGACATGGCTGAGGTCCCGAAGTGGGCGGGAGGAACCGACGGAGCATACTCCAAGCACTTCCGGAAAGCCCCGCCTGGTCGAGGCTATGAGCGAAACCCAAGTTCGCGAAACGGCAAAGCCTGTGCCAGCACCAGGTGAACTGGCTCAGAAAGAGACATCCAGTGCGTCCTCACCCATTGCGAGATGGCTTCAAACTTAGGTGGACAATCGGATGATCGATTGAATCCGCAGGCTAAATAAGCTCAGAAAGGAAAGTCTGAAAGGCACCCGAAATGGGCATCGACGAACGGATTTGGACCGCCGGAGGCAGAACCGCGAGAAAATGCTTTTCTGTTACGGTCACATAATTACACTTCAAGCTCCATCCACGTCAAAAGGAGCATTTAATGAACCAAAAACAAGCTGATCATAACGCTAACCAGCATAACCCGAACAACATCACGCACAAGCAGGTGAATGACAATCGTTCGAATCAGGGAAATCCCACAAGCCCGGTGCATGACAAAGGCAGAGCCATTCAGCAACCGGCCGTGAAGCGCAAATAAAATAGAAGGCAATATCTTGGGGCGCGCAGCATCAATTTGCGGGCCCCGCTTCCAAAATGGAGTGTGCAATGGCAAGAAAAAAGGCTAATGACGGAGTTTTGGCAACGATCGAGCGACTGACAGGCAAAGTGCCTTGCCCTATGTATTTACGGAGTGCGCTGAACAAGTATTTGTACCAGGAACAGCTATTTGAAGGCGCGACTGCGGGGAATACACATGGTCGCCGTAAACAGCTGGGACAGCTACGTGGCCCAGATACTGACAACCTCGTGCGTAACCTGCTGGACCTCGATGCGCTCTTCAGCGGTGAGACAACCACGGTGATAGAGGTCGTCACTGGTGCAATAGATGCGAATATCTTGAACGAACGGCTGAATGATGTCGAGCAAAGCATGCAGCAACGCCTCGATATCTACCGCTACTGGCTGGATCGTATCTCGTCAGCGCGCTCCGTTCTTGCTGACCCTCATTTGAATTTAAAGGTAGACAGGCTGGATGAGAGGTTGTTGGCCGCCAGGAATACTGAAATACCGGCTATTGCTCCCTTTGCGCTGCATGCACTGCAAGTGCAGGAGGCAAGTGAAGCGAAGGCGCGGACAGGCTTGCCAAGCGCAGCTGAGTTTGTATCAAGGGCGGATGCTTATCTCGCGCTGGACGACTTGGCGAATGCGGATAGAAATGCCTGCTCAGCTATCGAGCAAGACGCAGCTTGCGCACGAGGCTGGTTTATCCGCGTCGCAATCGCGCTCCGACGCCGTCAATCGGCAATGCGAACCTTCCATCGGAAGAGGATGGAGGCGCAGGAATTTGCGGAACCACTCTCGGGGCATGAACGATGGGCAAATGAACAAGCCGACGAGTCAGCTAACGATGCCTGGGAGCACCAACAGTCTCTGGATGCGATACTGCCGCAGGCCATTTTGCATTGGCCCCAAAATGCAGGGCGACGTGAATACGCCGATTTATGGAAGCAGGTTCGCAACGTATTCGTCGGAAGAATGTTCGCGATTGCGGTGCACGATGTCCAGCGAGCAGGCTCACGGGAGCAGTGGGCGCATCTGAACGGCCTGGAGCTAGAATGGGAAATCGAGCACCGAAAGCAGCCATATGCGTCGAGCAGCGGATTGACTGGAAGCTCATCATTCAACGCAGAGGAAACGCGAGCCATCACTAAACTGCTGGCTGTCTACGATGATAAGCCTCAGCAGTTTTTTGACATCATTGAGGATAGCAGAATCTCCACTGACTTCCAGCTTTATCACCTGCGCTTCGCGCTACGCATGGAAGGTTGCGACGCGCACTGGGCCAAGCTGCAGGCCGCAGCTACGACAAGCACGCTTGCCTCGCAGGCCGATAACCTGATGCGGGATCCTACTGTAGCGAAACTATGGCAGGCGCATTACTGCCGCCACAGTCACCCAGCTGCTCTGGTGCAGTCTTACACGAAATGGCTAAAGGAAACCCAAGCTCAAAGCAACGGACACCTTCGTCACTCTGTCCTGCGGCAATATGCCTACCTATTTCACCATCAATTCGTGCGGCGGCAATTCGGCCTATGCGGGGAGGTGGCCGCTGAGGCACTCGCACTTTTTGAAGGAGCTACAGCGCTGACCGGCTGGTTCGGGTGGCAGCCGCATCCTTACGACGATTCCATCAGCATGCCGCTCCATCAATGCTGTTACTGGGAGTATCTTGCCGCAGTCGCTGCCGTCGAGCAGCGCAGGAAGAGCGAGCCCCTATCACCACAAGCACAAGCGATACTCGATGACGAAAGCCGCTGGAGAGAGGCCTTTTCAGAACAAACCAAATGCTTTTGGACGGCTTCAATGGAGTACGAGGAGGGCTATGGCGAAGACTGGCCCGAGCCGCCTTATGGAATCGACCTGCGCGAGCAGGAAAGTTGGGCGAAAGAGGCGCAACTTGTACCACATAAATGAACTGAAGGCGGTGCGCGTCAAGATAGTTGTCGCATAAGTCCGGTTTTAGAATGCGTCGATTCCGTCCTTTCCTCAGCAGGTTATGCGGCGCGCCGTTGGTCAAGTTTGGACGGAGGGTTGAGCCAAACCTCGTCAGCTACCTGCCATGCGCGTGGTGCTCGTTTCCAGCGCAACGGATGGCGCTCGCGCGCCTGCGCGTAGACCTCCCGTCGCTGCCGCAGGACGTCGTCGGCGAGGCCGCTGTGGCGCTGTTCTGGTGTCACAAAGGATAGACCGCTATGCAGATGCTCGCCGTTGTACCAAGTGACGAATTTCAGCACCCATTGCCGCGCCAGTTCGATGTCCTCGAATCCATTCGGCGGGTAGCCTGGCGTGTACTTGCAAGTGCGGAACCAGGCTTCGATATGGGCGTTGTCGTCCGAGACGCCGGGGCGGCTGTGCGACGGTGTGATGCCCAGCATCTCCAGCTTGGACTTGAGCGTGTGCGCCTTTTGCGCCGCGCCGTTGTCGGCGTGCAGTACCAGCGGCTTGTTGTGGGGGCGGTGTTCGCGCCAGCAAGCCCGCTCCATCAACGCTGCCGCTTCGTCGCCACCTTCACGCGCATGCACCTCCCAGGCGACCAGCTTGCGGCTGAACAGGTCGATGACGGCGTACAGATAGAAAAACATGCCGCGCACCTGGCTGGGCAAATAGGTCACGTCCCAGCTCCACACCTCGTTGGGGCCGTGGGCCACATGGCGCTGCGGTTCAGTGCTCTGGGGCGCCTTGGCGCGGCCGCGATGCTGCTGTTCTTGCGCAGCACGCAGTATGCGGTAGAACGACGATTCGGACGCCAGATAGGTTCCCTCGTCGGCCAGCCGCGGCACGATTTGCGCCGGTGGCAAGTCGGCGAAGCGCGCCTCGTGACAGACGTCAAGCACGCGCTGGCGCTCCTGCTCGCTCAGCTTGTGCGCCGGTGCCGGTCGGGCCGCAGCCGGTCTCGCATCGGCTCGGACCTCACCTGTGCGACGCCAGCGCTCGACGGTGCGCGCACTCAAGCCCAGTTCGGCACAAGCCAAACCAAGAGGGGCGCCATCCTGGCAGGCTTGCTCAATATCGGCGACCAACTCCTGGCGCTGCGGCAACGCAATCATGCGTCCTCGCCGTCGGTCCACAGCGCTTCGTACTTTCGGGACAGCACCAGCAGTGCCGCCGTCTCGGCCAGTGCCTTCTCCTTGCGGCGCAAATCCCTTTCCAGCTCCCGAATGCGCTTCTTGTCCGTCGCGCGTTCAATGCTGCCAGCTCGGTTCTGTCCAGCCGACAAGGCTGTGTGGACTTCAGTGCGCCAGCGTTCCAGCTGCTCCACCAGCAATCCTTTGCGACGGCAGTACGCCGCCAATTCTGCCTCGCTCAGCGGGGCCGCTTCCAGAACCACTGCGAACTTGTCGGCGGAACTCCATTGCTCAGGATTTTGTCCATCGCCAGGCACGGCGCGGCCTTGCTCGCGTGCCTGCTTGCGCCACAGGTACAGCGTGGCCTCCGGCACCCCGGTTAGCTGCGCCACTGCGGCCACAGGCTTGTTATGCGGCGCGCTCATTTGGCTGAGCGCGTGCTCTTTCTTCTCGTTGGTGTATTTCGTCATCGTAAAATCCATCGCCCCAGGGCAGATTAGAACTCCAATTGCTGGAGGCGACAACTATTTTGACAGAGGGGGAAAGTGTGTCAAAAACCAATTCGTCCGAGGACGGGGAGTTTGAACCTGCGAGGCGGAAAGCCTGAGAACGGCTCAGATACTGGGTCTGAGCCGTATTATGTCCTGGTGCCCGGGCCGGAATCGATATTTAAAACCGAGCCCGTTGTTATTGGTCTTCTACGGGATACCTGTAACGACCCACTGAATTCTTGCTCACGTCATAATTGAGGAAATTGACAGTGAGTACAAGAATGGACGAAGAGGTAAAACGATGGACAGCCAAGCGCAAGAGCGCGCTGGTGCTGGAGATCATCCAAGGTAAAACGACGGTCGCGGAGGCGAGCCGGGCCTATGACCTTGCGCCGTCGGAGGTGAAGGCCTGGGTGGACGATGGCAAGCGCGGCATGGAGAACGCGCTACGTACCAATCCGCTCGATGTGCGCGAGCAGCATAAGCGCCAGATCAAGGAGCTGCAGCGATAATGACATTGTCGAACAGATGCGCTGTCCTAATTTAAAGTCCGTTCCAAATGCGAATTAGATATGTTGATAAAAATACTATAACCAATAGAGTCCAAAACATAAAAGAGAGCGGTAGCTTATCCCGAAATAGTCTAAATTTCTTTTGCTCATCAACCCAATCAATCTGGTACTGCCAAAAAAATTTGTAATGCGCATACCAGTCACTAAAAAGAATCTGTTTACTTATTGTTGTCGCGTAGTATTCATTCTCTATCTGATGAAGTTGATCAGCAAAGTGATCAACATCATCATTGTTGTGGCTTTGGACACTTCTATATAGATCCCGCAGTTTATTGTAGAGGACAGTTAATTTATTAGCTGTATCCGCATATTTGTTCTTATTTGGCTCATAGAAAGTTATATATAAGGCAATCAGGCCAAAAACTATAAACGCAGCAGAAAGATGCTTTTCTGAAAGTTTTTCATAAATTAATGAAAATATGCCAAAAGCGGTCGAGAGAAATCCGATAAGCCCAGGGATCTTATCAACAATATCATAGGTGGCCCAATGTTTCCTGCCGCCAAAACCAACATTATAGCCAGTCTCAGCAATAGACTTAAGTAGTTGATTTTTATTCATTCGATTGGCACGTGAATGCGGTCTTTTGCCACAATCACTCCTTCTTTTTCAATGTAGCATTCGACTATGTGGTCGCCATGGAAATCGGTTTCCTCTACTATCTCTTTGTCGCCTGCATTAATAGTACCACGTGTACACTTTCTTCGGAAAGCCTCCTCTCCGCGATTTAGAACTTTCCACAGAATTTTATAATTTCCTGGTACGTCGCAAGAATCAATGTAAAAACGAAGTTTTTTCTTACGGTTCAATGGCAACCGGCGACGTAAAAATTCCCTGAGAAGGTATTCTCGAAATCCGTTCTGGGAAACTTCACACTCAATGCATAGCGAGTATCGTACGTCGACCGGCCATAAATCTTCCACAAACTGTTCGGTGGAGATGAAGTCGTGATAGCGTTCGAGAGATGCTGAAGCCTCAGACTTCGCAACTACATCGGAGAAGTCTCGTCCATAGATCTTTTGCCACTTAGCGGTTTCATTATCTTTATCGGCTGCCTCGATTGCTTTGAGCGCAAGTTCATACGCTTTCTTGGCCTGTTTTTGAAATTTAGATTTAACGCGGACTCGCTGACCACTGCCAAGCGCCGCAAAGTAGTCTTGCTGAGGTAATTCGGAAAGATATTTGAAAAAATCGCGACTCATCCAGTCGTAATATAGATAGCTCTTGTCGTCATAATCCTTGGTGTCACGTAGAAAATTATGTGCCAAAGTGTCAAGAAGCAAACCTCCCATCCCAACACCATGCTTGTTTTTCCAAGCCCTAGACATCTTGCAAAGTCGACGTAGATTTTTGTTCTTCTCCGTCACGAATTCCGTCATAGCGGAAATTTCTTCTCGGGGTTTAGTAATTTTCCAGCTGCTGCCTTTATATGTATCTGGATATTTGAAGCTTCCATCATCTAGTTCAAAAACTGGCTGTACCTCTACGTGAAAATTTTTATACAGAACGCGGACCACGAGCCGGTCAACATACATCTCAGTACGGGGATACCTCAGTTTAATTGCAGCTTTAGCTCTTTCAAGTAGAGCGCTCTGGCCGCCATTTTTGTAATTGTCCCACTGTGACGCTGGAACGATGTAGAGCATATCCAAATCCGAAATGCCCTTTATCGCCGTCCAACGACCGTAGGAACCTACTTGGAGGTTGTTTGAAGTTTTGCTTTCTGAATCCCTGAATTCCTTATTCAGGGCAGACGTTATTTCGCCGTATCGAAGTTCGATTTGCTCATCATTGTCAACTTTTAGGTTTGATAAAAATTGCTTAAACTTATTCGCAATGCTCAACGTTTGCTCTCCTTCTATCTTACGCGCAAGACGGGGAACATCGAGTTCCCACAATTTATTCTGAGTGTTGAACGCTTAGAAATAGGGCGGTGATTAGGCCTGGTTCCTGATCGGTCCCGAACGGTAACAGCGCGTGTAGTTTGCTACATTCATGCCAAGAGGATAGCACCTTTGCGCGTATGAAAGATGAGAAAAATGTAACGCCTGTAGTGTGGGGAAAACAACATTGAGTGTATGTGGCCATGAGAGCCACAAGCCCACCGTGTCCGGTGAATCAGGGTACTATTTCACCACAACAATCAATGACGAAGGTGACGAGGTGCTGGCCGGTCTTACGGTATCTGAGTCACAGTTCTTTTTATCCTTCGACCAAGCTCCTAACGACGGACAGCAGGCTTTGCAAAATGCCGACATGCTTGGCACCTAGCTCGGTCCAGCTGAACAGCCTGTTCTTTCTGCCCACAGGGATGACGCGCAGGGCGCGTTCAAGGTGGTTTGTGTCGAGCGATACCTCCGGGTCATCCAGGTAGACCGACAGGCCGATCCGGCGCTCACGGATATACGCCAGCTCCCTGAGGAAGGGACTGCTCGTCAGGAAGCCCTGCTTGTCAAACTGCTCGCGATCCAAGCGAAGAAGCGCTCGAGCATGGGTTTCGAATGCTCCTGTCGGCGCACGAGATTGGCGTGTCCCGTCAGATCATCGTCGCGAATCTGCTGTTCGATCTTGTAGAGACCAGCGATCGCATGCAGTGCCTGGTCTGAGTATTCTCACCACTGCCGCCAGCCATTCTCTCAAATCGCTGCAACCTGTTCTCACTGACCTCCGCCACCCAATCGCATTGAACGCCGCCACTCTCTCTCATTGGTCACCGCCAGCGTTCTGCTGTGGCTGCGGCCATCACCTAACGGCAGCGAAGGACTGCTTCCGCCCCAAAGCCGACCTTCATCTCCGGAGGACCATTGCCTTGGGAGTCTGTTGACTGAGTGAATGAAGTCGTGGGCCGGCCGTTCGGCCGTTGGCACCGCCGGTTTTTGCACTGAAAATCTAGACTAAAGTTTGTCGGGTTTTTTACTCGAAATCTCTTCAAACCTGTTTGCAACACCGTTGTAGAGATCAAAAACATCAACGGTCTCTCCCCGTTCAACACGTTTTGAAATCATGGTGATCGGGAAGACTATGACGGATGTGTCTTTGTATCTGAGAGCAAAATCTCTGCCGTATTCGTCTTCGACGACTACCCAATGGAAGCCCATGTCGAGGACAAACGCGTCGCCCAAGACGACCCCCATGCACTGAAGTTCGAACGTTTGGTTTGCTTTGAACATGTTCGCAGCAATAACCGCGCGCAACGTTCCCAGTTTTCCAGGTGCAGTGATATATTTTGATTCCAAGTCCGATGGGGACAAGAGCTTCTCGATGACTGCCCGCTGGTGTGCCAACACTTCTATGTCTTGTGACGATGGAAAATAAACCTTTTGATCGCTTGACATAGCTGCCCCAGAAATTAACAACAAAAACGCACAAAGTAACTTATTCAAGAGACCTCTTGGAGGTGGGAAGTTTCTTCCAATTTGGTGGTTTACGCGACTTTATCGAACGGCCGCATCTGGCCGAAAGCTGACAATCGGCAGCGCTAATTTATCTGTCGAATTTCGTACCACATTTCGAGCAATGAACAGCGGGAGAAAATGGATTTTGACTTCTATTGGTGGCACCGCATGATAAACAAAATTTGATGCCTCTCAAGTTCATAACAGTGATAAGCACTAACATTGCCATGAAAAACCATGAAAACGGTTGAGAAAAGTCAAGACGCGACGAGGCGAAGGCTCCGAACAATACTGAGGCTCCGACCACCAATACGGGGTGTATCCGCCGTTTCAAAGCTGCATTTTTACTCCAGAATAAAAATGTGGTCGATACGATTCCCAGAATTATCCATATGACCAAAAAAAAATTATAGCTGCCACTACTACTCATGATTCCTCATCTCTTAATCTGTTTAAGATACACCAATCGTTGTTGAACGATTAAATTTAGTTGTCGTAAAAAAATGTCCGTTCCTGGCCGAACTCGGCCGACGGCATTCAGGATAGCATCTTGCCCGTGTGAAAAATTCACCGATTGTCACGCCAGGCGGGAGTCGCCCCAAAGCCGTCGGTCGAGGAACGCAATCAAGATACGCGCAATACAGGTCGGTGAGTTAGGATGTGTATCAATCGATGGAGTTCTGTCTTCATCGCTGACCAATCCGAGACGCTATTATCGATTTCGATTGCACTCGCAATTTCTGGATGAAGTTGAATGCTAACATTTATGTCCTGCTGCTCGAGAAGTTCCTTTGCGTTCTTCAAAGTGCCTAATGAACCAGTTATCCACGCACTCTGAGGGGCGGAAATGAGGAGTATCGTGTCTTGAAAACTGCACTCCAATTTCTGGCGCAGATTTACAAGCGCAGTTTTTTCATATCGCGTAAAAATTGGCCCGAGAACGTAGTGTTCATCCCCCGCCGCTTCCGCATCGTATCTGTCTTGCAAGAAGCCTTCGACCGACTGACCGCTTCCGACAAATTCGACGTTACCGGAGACACTGGACACCAAATACGCATTCACACCGACGTACTGTTTCTCAACCATTCCCCGGTGCACAAAATCCTCGCTGTTTGCGCGGACGATCCAATAGTCACGGCGGGCTGACAACTCGCAGGACTGAATTACAAAAATGTCACGGCAAACACCGCTAGGCGCGCTGTTGGTTCGACTTAAAACGATAGCATGCGCATCTTCTGCAGTAATCATCTTTTTAATTCTATCCATACTTGAACCGTCAGCTTTTGGCCGCTCTCCGGCCGGTCGCGCCAGCATAGAATGCTACCACTGAGAAAACATCTACGCCGACACTCCGTTATCGCCCCATTGCGGACACTTCAAGCAGTTACTTCGCGCTAGGCAAGCCGGTCGCTGAGTAGTTGCCGAAGGTGCGGCAGCAGCTCAGCGTAGGTAGAGAGGTAGCGGTCATTGCCGACGTGGCGAGA
>Ga0308164_10002671_pt1 | contig 17316 bp, 14 predicted proteins | sample PhyTR2_FD_201031 | JGI IMG/M metagenome (GOLD analysis project Ga0308164, IMG submission 201031) | Phyllosphere microbial communities from UC Gill Tract Community Farm, Albany, California, United States - DLSLT.R2 | ecosystem: Host-associated > Plants > Phyllosphere > Unclassified | place: USA... | reverse complement strand
GTTCAAACTCGCGTGCTTCGAGCGTGCTGCGGATGCGCATTGCATTGGCAGCCGCTTCGTTGATCGGTCCGCGATTGCGATCCCAGAGTGGCAGGCTCATGACGACACCGAACTGCGTATCGCGCACTTCTGGATCACGTGCCGAGGTCGCCTTGAGTGCAACGGTTGGCATGCGCAGTGAGCGTTGATAATCCACTGCGATATCAGCGCGCTGGAGCTCCATGCGATATTGCGCCAGTTCGTAATTCCCGGCGAGCATGGTTTGGCGCAGGTTATCCAGTGACGGGATGGTCGGTATCGTATTCATACCGCCCGCGATAGAGAACGTAGTGGGCAACACGTTGCCGACCTGTTGGCGCAGGAAGGATTTCGCCTGATTGACGCGGAGCAGCGCACTTTGGCTGTTCTTTTGCGCGTTCAACAATTCTGCAGAAACGCGGATGGATTCGTACTTTGGCGCATCGCCTACATCCACACGTACTTGGGCGCGTTCATAGAGCTGTTGCGTGAGCGACAGATCTTCCAGTGCTGCTTCCAGCTCGGCTTCGCGTCGCAAGGTTTCGTGATAACCGCGTTTGACCTGCGACATCAGTTCGATGATGAACTGGCTTTGACCGGCAGTTGTGGCGCTCAAGGTTTTACGCGCCATTTCCTGCCGCAGATAACGCTGGCTCGGCAGGTCCAGACGCTGGGTGATGGAAACGGTTTGACCGTTGCCTGGAACGGCGTCGGGCGTGCGGGCGCGTACCCGACCACTGGTGTATTCAATTTCCGGATTCGGGTAAGCACCGGCGGTGGTAACACCTGCGCGTGCGGCTTCAACTCCCGCTTCGGTTGCTTCCACATTCTTGTTCCCTTGCATGGCGAGGGACAAAAGTTGATCCAGTGTGTAAGGCTGGGCGGCGGTCGCATGCGACCACATACCCGCCAGCCATACCGACATAATGAGTAGAGAGATAGGTTTCATTTTTTTTCGTTAAAGCGAGTTCTCGCCGTGCGAGTTGCTCGCACGGCGCACGGACAGCCGGAAAACGGCCCCGAAGGTAAGGGAAAAACTTAAGCCGTCAGCGACGGAGGTCGGTAGGCGCGGAAAACCGGCGCGTTACGAGGAGGGTGCTGCGTAGCCATGAACAGGATATCGGCCAGCGAGGAGCCGGTCAGGCCGAGCGCAAACGGGATATCGACTTCCTGTGGATCAGGCAGCTGAGTTTTGGAGTGTTTGTTTTCCGGGACGCGCAAATGGCAGGAGAGGTTGTCACCCGTGACGTCGTCCCAGACGGGATCCTGAATTTGCGCAAGGATGCCAAATTTATCGTCGGCATCCGCTTCCCAGCGCGCCAGTTCAGCCAGAATCGGATGAACGTCCGGCGCAATCAGCGAATATGGGAGTCTGCTTTTCGGGGCGTCTGATTCGTTGAGGGATAAACGATCCACAATGGCATCAATCAACGCATTGCTGACGAACAGGGAGGAGCCCTGGGCAATGGAGGTTGCCGGCGTCAGTGACGTTGTTTTGCAGGAAGTCGAACTTGCCCACACCCATTGGAGCGGCAAGCAGAGTACGACAAAGAGCAAAAAAACATGGCGCATTTGCAACGTTTCTAAAATGGAAGATGCTTTTTGCAATTTTACTCGCTTTTTCGGCGAGATCGCCGAGACAGGATAAAAGCGGAGATGCAAATTGCATGCCTGAGGGAAATTTAGCCGTCGGTGATTGCATGAAAAACCGGCGCTAACAAGCTTGAACGGGCAATCGAAACAGTTTGTGCAGCCTTATGCGCGTCGCCCGAACATCATCTGTTCCGCCAGTAATTTTTTGGCAGGGGCAATGCCATCCACCAGGCCGAGCGAGAAACCCAGCAACGCCTGCGGCAAGCTGCCTGCGTTTGTGCTGGCAAAGGCTCGCGCCATCATGTCGGTCAGATGAATGGTCACGCTGCGGTCCTGTTTGCGGCCATCGGCAAACTCTTTCAGCACATCCGCAGAAGCAAGGCCACTGCTGATTAACTTGGCCAGTACACTGGCATCGCGCAGGCCAAGATTGAGCCCTTGCCCGGCAACGGGATGCAGGGTCTGCGAGGCATTGCCGATCACTGCGATGTGTTTTTGGTCTACCGTGTGCGCATTCAGTCCCAGCGGGAAGGCATTGCGTGTCGAGACGGCCGTAAAACGGCCCAGGCGCCCGCCGAAAGACTCGGATAGCGCCGACAAAAATTTCTGGTCATTGAGGGCCAGCAAGCGTCGAGCGGTATTGGGGCGCACGCACCATACCAATGCGTAGCCGTCATCCTGCGGCAGTAGCGCCAGAGGACCTTCATCGCTAAACCGTTCAAACGCACGATGCGGAATGGGTGTGTCGGAATGGATATGCGCGACGATGGCAGTTTGGTCGTAGTCGCGATGCAGTTGTTTTGGTTGCTGGTCGTTAAACAAACCGCCTTCCGCCTGAACAACGAGTTTGGCGACAATTGAAGGATGAGCCTTCAAGGCAATGCTTGCTGCATCGCCCGTTTCCGTGATGCCCACGACACTTGCCGGCCGCATGATGGTCATACCGCTTTGCTTGAGTTGTGCTTCCAGCGCACTGACGATGTCACCGTAGCGCAGTACATAGCCGAGAGCAGGCAAGTTGTATTCGTTGCGATCAATCAGTGTGCGACCAAAGTGGCCGCGACGCGAGACATGGATTTGCTCGATGGCTGTTGACGATGCCGGCCAAGCCCCTAGTTGTTCAAGAAGCTGGCGACTCCCCCATGACAAGGCGATCGAGCGTGGGTCACGTGCAGATTGCTCGGCTGTTTTTGCATCGATCAGCACAATACTCGCCGCAGGCGTGCCGCGCTGTATCAGCATGGCTGCCAGTGCCAGTCCAACCGGGCCAGTACCGCAAATGGCGATGTCGAAATCTGTCTGCATGTTTATTGACGCATGACCGCTTCGATGTCGGCAACGGTCTTCGGCGCTGCCTCGCTCAGGATGTGCACGCCCGTCGGCGTCACGAGTGCGTCATCTTCAATGCGAATGCCGATGTTCCAGTATTGTTCTGGCACGCCTTCTGCGGGACGGACATAAATGCCGGGTTCGACCGTCAACACCATGCCGGCTTCGAGCGTACGCCATGGGCGATCGGTGCCTGCTGGCGCAGCATCGCGATAATCACCGACATCATGCACATCCATGCCAAGCCAGTGCCCAGTGCGATGCATGTAAAACTGGGTGTAATTGCGATGTTCAATCACGTCATCGAGTGTGCCGACCTTGTTGGCATCGAGCAGGCCCGTGTCCAGCATGCCTTGTGCGAGTACAAGTACGGCAGCATCATGACCATCCATGAAACGCTTGCCCGGACGGGTTTCTGCGATGGCAGCATATTGTGAGGCGAGCACGATCTCGTAGAGTTCTTTTTGTGGCCTGGAGAACTTGCCATTGGCCGGAAACGTGCGCGTGATGTCAGAGGCATAGCTGTCGAGTTCGCAACCGGCATCGATCAAGACCAGATCGCCATCCTTGAGTTCTGCATCGCTGGCGCGGTAGTGCAGCACGCAGGCATTGGCACCCGTTGCGACGATCGATCCGTATGCGGGAAACTGCGAGCCGTTATTGCGAAACTCGTGCAGGATTTCCGCTTCCAGATGATACTCGCGCAAGCCCGGCCGCGACATGCGCATGGCGCGACGATGCGCTGCGGCAGCAATGTCGGCGCTGCGCTGCATGATGTCGATCTCGACTGCGTCTTTCTTCAGACGCATGTCGTCGATCAAAATCTGCACGTCGTAGGCGGCATTTGGTGGCGTGACGCCTGCACGTGCCTGCGCGCGTACCGAACCCAACCAGCGTTGTACTTGTGCATCGAGTTTCTCATCGCTGCCGAGTGCGTAATAAAGTGCAGGCGCATTGGCCATCAGTCGCGGCAGTTCTGTATCGAGCGTATCGATCGCGTATGCCGCATCGAAACCGAAGGTGTCTCGGGCTACCTCCGGGCCGTAGCGGAAACCGTCCCAAATTTCGCGCTCCATGTTCTTTTCACGGCAGAACAGAATGGATTGATTTTTTTCGCCGGCGATCAGCACGATGACTGCTTCCGGTTCAGTAAAACCGGAGAGATAGTAGAAGTAACTGTCGTGACGATACGGATAGTCCGCATCACGATTGCGCATGACCTCAGGCGCCGTCGGGATGATGGCAATGCCACCGCCTTTGGCTTGCATCTGTGCGATCAGTGCGGCTCTACGATGTGCATAGGGTTTCATTCTGCGTGTCCTAAAGGCGCATTCAATTGCGCAAGCTGCTCTGTGGTGCCAACGTTGATCCACTGCCCACGATAGATTTCGCCGCCAATCTGGCCTCGCGCGGCATATTCACGCAGCAAAGGCCCGAGCTTGGCATGCTCGCCCGCTTCGATCGCATCGAACATCTGCGGACGATAGACGCCAATATTGGAAAACGTCCACAGCGGTGTGCCTTCATTAGCGATCGAAAAACTGTTCAACGCAAAATCCCCCAGCGGATGGTGGTCGGGATTTTTGACGAGGTACAACCAGGCGACATCTCGCTGATCCAATGGTATCGGATTTCCCCATACGTCGTTGTCCTCCAGCACTGTCATGACTTGCTTGAAATCAAAGTGCGGACAGTAGATGTCACCGGATACAGCCACGAACGGCTGGTCACCGAGCAAGTGACGCGCCTTGGCAATGCCTCCGGCGGTTTCCAATGCCGTACCTTCGTCCGAGTAAAGCAGTCGCGCGCCGAATTGACTGCCGTCGCCGAGTGTTTCTTCGATCAGGTGACCAAGGTGCGCGTGATTGATGACGATTTCGGTAATGCCGGCGCGGACCAGATTGAGTATCTGCCAGACGATCAATGGACGACCGCGCACCTTGAGGAGCGGTTTGGGGCAGGTATCGGTCAGCGGACGCATTCTCTCGCCGCGTCCGGCAGCGAAGATCATCGCTTTCATGGCTGTTTGCACTTTATGGAAAGGAACCTGCGAACGTAAATTGTCGGCAGGTTCAAAAATGAATATCAGAACGTGTAACCGACGGCTGGTGCCTTGTCTTCCAGTTCGTCGAGTAACTTGACCAGTGGCGCCAGCTCTTTGTAGCGATAGGCCACTTTGCGTGTGTATTCCATCACCAGTGGCAAATCTTTCAGATACCCGTCTTTGCCATCGCGATGGTAGAGGCGCGCAAAGATGCCTAGCACTTTCAGATGCCGTTGCAGGCCCATGAACTCGAAATCGCGGTAAAAATTGTCGATGTCCGGATTGACCGGCAGGCCGGCGCGCCGCGCGCGTTCCCAATAACGGATCACCCAGTCGAGCACCAGTTCCTCATCCCACTGTACATACGCGTCTCGTAACAGCGAAGCCAGATCATAGGTAATGGGGCCAAACACGGCATCCTGAAAATCGAGAATGCCCGGATTGCCCTGCGACAGAACCATCAGGTTGCGTGAGTGGTAGTCGCGATGTACGTAGACCTGAGGCTGGGCCAGATTGTTTGCCAGCAGCAGCTCGAAAATACCGCTCAGTGCAGTTTGCTGTTTTTCGGTCAGGGTTACGCCCAGATGTTTGTTGATGTACCAGTCCGGGAATAGCATCATTTCACGCAGCAATAGGGCGCGATCGTATTCCTGCAGTACATCAGGCTGGCTCTGTACCTGCATCAACACCAGCGCCTCGATGGCATCCATGTACAGCTTGTGTGCATTGTCTGGCGTGAGCAGTTGCAGATAGGTCGTATTGCCGAGGTCGGATAACAGCAGGAATCCGTTTTCTGCATCCTGTTCGAGAATCGCTGGGACCGACACCCCGGTATCACCGAGTACTTTGGCAACGTGAATGAAAGGCCGGACGTCTTCTTGTGGCGGCGGCGCATCCATCACGATGTAGGATGCGCCATTGTTGTCCTCTAGGCGGAAATAGCGCCGGAAGCTGGCATCGGACGAGGCCGGGCGCAAGGAATCTGCCTGGAGCTGTCGCGAGCCGAAAGTGGCAATCCATGCCCGGATCTGGTTCAGGCGTAAATCAGGGGAAGTGTCTGGTTGGGAATGGGATGACATGAAGCGAGCCTGCTTAATACGGTTTGTGGACGGTGAGTTCCCATATAATAAGGGATTAAATTCCAAAAGACGCCAGCGATGGTACTCAAACACTTATTTTCATGACCTGGCTTCCTTCACTTCATCCCAAACGACGGTCCATGATGGTCATGACAGCAATGGCAGCAGCGATTTCCGCGCTGCCATTTGCCGTTTCCGCGCAGACGGCAGGCCCCGCTTCCACGCAAAGCAGCGATGCCAACGCGCCGACCAATATCAGCGCCGAACAAATGACGGGACGGCCGGATCGGGAAGTGGTGCTGGAGCGTGATGTCGAAATCATCCGCGGCGAGACTACGATGACATCCGATAAGGCGACCTACTGGATTGCCGAAGATGAGGTCGAAGCAAGCGGCAACGTGAAAATGACACGCTTTGGCGATCGTTACACTGGTGACAAATTGCGGTTCAAGATGGATGCCGGCACCGGCTACGTCGACAATCCAACCTTCCATATGCGAGCCAATGGTGGACAAGGCGCTGCGAACCGGATCGATTTTGAATCGGATGACCGTGCCTTGATTAGTCAGGGGACTTACAGTACTTGCGAGGGGCCGAATCCGGACTGGTATTTGAGCGCGAATACCATGCACCTCGACAAGGGGCGCGATGTGGGGACGGCCGGTGCGACCATCGTTTATTTCAAGGGTACGCCAATCATTGGTACGCCATATATGTCGTTCCCTTTGTCAGGTGAGCGAAAGTCTGGTGTACTGCCGCCAAGTATTGGTACGACCAGCCGCGGCGGTCTGGAAATTCTGGTGCCTTACTATTTCAATATTGCGCCAAATCGTGATTTCACCTTCGCGCCGCGCTTTATTTCCAAGCGTGGTTTGCAGCTCGGCGGTGAAGCACGCTATCTGGGAAATACCTACGCGGGTGAGACGCATTTTGAATATCTGTCGAACGATCGTGAAACAAAAACAGATCGTTATTCGATATCGACTCGCCACACGCAGAGATTAAGCCCGCAGGCATCGTTTGGATGGAACATCAACGCCGCATCGGATGACGATTATCCACGAGATTTTTCGCGCAATTTGGCAACCAGCACCAACCGCCTTTTATTGCGAGACGTAAATTTCAATTATCAAGGCGACTACTGGAACGCGACCGCTCGCGCCTCTAATTATCAGGTATTGCAGGATCCGTTGTCGCCGATCACCCGGCCATACGATCGTTTGCCACAGTTGACATTCAGCAGCGGCAGGCAGGATGTCGGCGGTTTTGATTGGACAGCCAATGTAGAGGCGACGCGCTTCTATCATCCCGATTTAGTGCGCGGTGATCGGTATATCGTCAATCCGAGTCTTTCTTATCCGATTGTGCGGCCTGGATACTTCATTACGCCGAAAGTCTCCTTGCATGCCACGTCATATAGCGTGCAGGATCCGGTAACGGATATCAACTCAAGCTATAACCGCACGTTGCCTACCGTTTCGTTGGACACGGGCTTAATTTTCGAACGTGAGGCGAGTTTTCTCGGCGAAGCGATGACGCAGACCTTCGAGCCACGTTTGTTCTATGTGAAGACACCTTATCGGGATCAGCGCATGATTCCGATCTTCGATTCAGCGGAGGCCGATTTGAGCTTCGCCCAGATTTTTTCCGAGAATCGTTTCATTGGTAGTGATCGCATCAGCGATGCCAATCAATTGACCGTCGCAATGACATCGCGCTTTATTGAGCAGAATGGCGTTGAGCGGTTGCGCGTTGCACTTGGTCAGCGTTTTTACTTTGATGAACCGCAAGTCACACTTCCTAGTCGTTTGCCAAGCACAGACAAGAAATCCGATTTCCTTGCTTCGGCAGCGTTGAAGCTTTCCGAAACGCTCAGTACTGAAGGTCATCTGCAATATAGTGCAACGCAGAAAACGGTTAGTCGCGCCAACTACGGTTTGAGTTGGCGCCCGGAACCGAAGAAAGTCTTGAACCTGACCTATCGTCGCGACAAGGCGAACGAATTGAGTCAGATTGACGTCTCAGGACAATGGCCACTCGCTGATCGCTGGTATGGCGTGGGCCGGATTAATTACTCTTTGTCGGATAGCAATCAGGTCGTCAATTCAAGCAATCGGATTTCTGAAGGGTTGCTGGGATTGGAGTACAAGGCAGATTGCTGGATTTTCCGTATCGTTGGACAACGTTTGCCAACCGGTACTGGCCAAGCCAACACCAGTTTGTTCTTCCAGTTGGAATTGAGCGGCCTGACCAAGCTTGGTTCTGATCCAATGACCGCAATTCGTAGAAATGTGCCGGGTTACCAGCTCATTAATCAACCTTCCAATGTTACTGGCATGTAATCATGAAAAAAATAGCTTCAATGTCTGCAACCCAAAACCGGTTTTATCGTAACAAGCTGGCAGTTGCTGCCGCGCTCGGGTTGTCCTGTTTTTTGAATACTGCGTTGCATGCGCAGGAAGTACGTTCGCCGAGTGCGAATGATTCTGCACGTGTACAACCGCGTCTCGCTGATGCCATTTTGGTCGTGGTCAATAGTGAAGTGATTACGCGTTATGAATTCCTGCAGCGTCTGCAGATGGTCGAGCAACGTTTGAAGGCGCAAGGTGGACAGATGCCACCTATTCAGCAATTGCAGCGTCAACTGCTGGAACGCATGATTGTCGAGAAGGCGCAATTGCAGCAAGCCAAGGAGCGTGGCATCAAGGTCGATGACGCGATGCTGGATCGTGCAGTGGCGCGTATCGCCGAGCAGAACAATTTGGGCATGGCTGATTTCCGTCGCCGTCTTGAGCAGGACGGCATGTCCTACGCATCCTTCCGTGAAGATATTCGCAGAGAAATCACGATGCAACGTCTACGTGAAGTCGAGGTGGATAACAAGATCCAGATTTCCGATGCAGAAATTGACGTGTTCATGGCCGAGCACAACAATGCCGGCGCCGCTACCGCAGTCGCACAGGAGCTGAACATCGCACAAATCCTGATTTCTGTGCCGGAAAATCCAACGCAACAGCAACTGATTGAAAGCAAGCGCCGCGCGGATGACGTCATGGCGCAACTGCAGGCAGGTGGTGATTTTGCCAAGCTGGCGGCGGCATATTCCGATGCGGCGGATGGTTTGAATGGCGGCGAGCTCGGCTGGCGTTCGCAGGATCGTTTGCCGCAATTGTTTGTCGATGCAACGGCTAATTTGCAGCAAGGTCAGATTTCGCAAATGATCCGTAGTGGTAACGGCTTTCACATCCTGAAGCTGGTTGGCAAGCGCGCGCAGAGCGTGATGCGGGCCGGTGCGGAAGGTGCCGAAGGTGCACCAGCACAGCAGCCGGCGATGCCGAGTGTGCAGCAGACACATGCAAGCCATATCCTGATCAAGGTCAACCAGGTGGTGACCGCAGCTGATGCACGCCGCAAACTCGTGGAGTTGAAGCAACGTCTCGATAACAAGGCGGCCACGTTTGAAGAATTGGCACGTCTGTATTCGAATGATTTCTCGGCATCCAAAGGCGGCGATCTTGGCTGGATCTATCCTGGCGATACGGTGCCGGAATTTGAGCGTGCGATGAATGAGCTGGCAGTCGGTCAGGTCAGCGAGCCGATCGAATCGCCATTCGGCTATCACCTGATTCTGGTCAAGGAGCGCAAGGTGGATGACGTTTCGAAAGAGCGTCAACGCATGGCTGCCCGTCAGGCCATTCGCGAGCAAAAACTGGAAGAAGCTACGCAGGACTGGTTGCGTCAGGTACGCGATCAGGCCTATGTCGAATATCGTCTGGGTGAGCAGTAATCCTTGACGATATGAGCCAGCGCCCGACCATCGCGATTACCTGCGGCGAGCCCGCAGGGATCGGCCCCGAAATTTCGGTGCGGGCGGCGTGGGAACTGCGGGCAGATGTTCGCAGTGTTTTGATCGGCGATATGACCATGCTGACCGACATTGCGCAGGCGATCAATCCGGCGATCGAGTTGGTGGCGCTGACGTCGATGGCAGCCTTGCAGCAGGATACTGCGACAAGATCGCGAGAGCAGTTACTGGTGGTTGATTGTCCGCTGGCTGAGCCCGCAGTGGCTGGGCAGCTCGATCCGCGTAACGGATTGGCCGTATTGCGTACGCTTGATATCGCGATTGATGCTGCCATGCAAAAGCAGATCGACGCAATCGTCACTGCGCCTTTGCAGAAATCTACCATTAACGATGCAGGCGTTCCCTTCAGCGGGCACACTGAGTATCTGGCTGAACGCACGGCGACACCGCAGGTTGTGATGATGCTGGCAACCAGCGCCACGCCACAACCCTTGCGTGTGGCGTTGGCGACGACGCATCTGCCACTCAAGGATGTTGCCGCGGCAATCACGTTTGAGCGCTTGGTGAAGATTCTCGATATTGTGCATGTCGATCTTCAAACCAAATTTGGCCTGGTAAAGCCGCGTATTCTGGTAACCGGCCTCAATCCGCACGCGGGTGAAGATGGCTATCTGGGGCGTGAAGAGATTGACGTCATCAGGCCTGTCATCGAAGCAGCCGTGGCAAAGGGGCAGGATGTGTGTGGTCCTTATCCTGCGGATACCTTGTTTCAGCAACGTCATCTTGCGCATGCTGACTGTGTGCTGGCGATGTATCACGATCAGGGTTTGCCTGTGCTCAAATACGCCAGCTTCGGGTTAGGTGTGAATATCACGCTGGGTTTGCCCATCATTCGTACCTCGGTTGATCATGGTACGGCACTCGATCTTGCGGCAAAAGGATTGGGCGAGGCAGATTACGGCAGCATGATGGAAGCCATTCGTGTCGCTGCGCAGATGGCTTGCGCCTCGCGCACGGTACTTTCTTAATTTCAAAACGACTGCGTCGAGCAGTCTCGGTAATGAATCCATGAATCACATTCCCCGCAAGCGTTTCGGTCAGAACTTCCTGACGGATGATGCAGTGCTGCACAACATCATTCAGGCGATTGATCCGCAACCGCATGACACTATGGTCGAGATCGGCCCAGGACTGGCGGCCATGACAAGCCTGCTGGTCGATCGCGTGGAGTCCATGCATGTGGTCGAACTGGATCGTGATCTGGTGGTGTATCTGAAGAAAAATTTTGGTGCAGACAGGCTGACGGTACATTCTGCAGACGCGTTACGATTTGATTTCAGCAGTATTCCTGTTCCGCCGGATCGCAAGCTCCGTGTGGTCGGCAATCTGCCGTACAACATTTCCAGTCCCCTGCTGTTTCATCTGGCCGATATCGCGCCACATGTGCAGGATCAACACTTCATGCTCCAGAAGGAAGTGGTCGAACGCATGGTCGCAGCGCCTGGCAGCAAGACCTTCGGTCGTCTGTCAGTCATGCTGCAGTGGCGTTATCACATGGAGCTGATGTTCATTGTGCCGCCTGAAGCCTTCGATCCGCCACCACGGGTTGAGTCAGCCATCGTGCGTATGATCCCGGTTGCAAATCCTTTACCGTGCAATAGAGAGAAACTCGGCCAAGTCGTACAGAAAGCTTTCTCGCAGCGGCGCAAGGTCATTCGCAATTGTCTGGCAGGCATGGCGGATGAAAGTCAGTTGATCGCGGCCGGGATCGATCCGCAATTGCGGCCCGAGGCGATTGCGATGGAGCAGTATGTTGCCTTGACCAACCTGTTGAGTAACTAGCCTGTGCGCAGGAAAAACGCGTACGGCTTACAATCTCACCTTCAGATAACCATGCTTCATGGAGGACTATTATGCGCATCCTGCACACGATGCTGCGTGTTGGCGATTTGCAGCGTTCTATCGATTTCTACACCAACGTGCTCGGCATGACGCTTCTGCGCAAGACGGAAAACCCCGAGTACAAATACACACTCGCATTTGTAGGTTACGGCAAGAATCCCGAGCACGCTGAACTGGAATTGACGTACAACTGGGATGTCGATCAGTACGAGATGGGTTCAGCCTACGGTCATATCGCGATCGCCGTGCCTGATGCATACAAAGCATGCGCAGACGCCAAGGCAGCCGGTGGCAATGTTACGCGTGAGGCAGGTCCGGTCAAAGGTGGCAGCACGGTGATTGCCTTTGTAACCGATCCGGATGGTTACAAGGTCGAGCTGATCGAACGGAAAGAATGGGAAACCGCAGAGAAGTTCTGATGGCTTTGTCATTCTGGATGCGGCTGATGCAATAGATCATCGCATCCAGGTAATGCGGCTATGCCACCAGCTTAGAAAATGGGCAAGGTTTCCGGTGCATGATCGCGCAGCGCTTTTCTTGCCGCTGCAAATTCCGGGAAGACGGATTGCACTGTCGCCCAGAATTGCGGGCCGTGGTTCATCTCACGCAGATGCGACAGTTCATGTGCAATCACGTAATCAATCAATGGCAGCGAAAAATGGATCAGTCGCCAGTTCAGGCGAATGCGTCCATCGGCTGTGCACGATCCCCACTGCGTGGTCGCCGATGACAGCGCAAACGATTGGTAGCTGACATCCAGTTTTTCTGCATAGATGGGTAGGCGCTCCGCAAAGACGCGCTTGGCTTCCAGTTGTAGCCACCCCTGCACGCGATCCTTCAGTTGTTGTTCGGCTGCATCCTGCGGCAAGCTGATGATCAGCTCTCTGGTTTCCTTATCGTACTGAATCCCCATGCCATGATTGGTGCGCAATCGTAAGGTAATGTCTTCGCCGAAGTAGGGCAGTTTGCCGCCGTCGCGCCACTCCATCTGCGGCTGCAGACGGCGTGCGGATCGTTCACGTCGCTCATTGAGCTTGCTGAAGATCCAGCGTTGTTTCTCGTGGATGGCGTGATCGATCTCGGTCAGCGTCACCCATTTCGGCGCGGTGATGCGCAAGCCATCATCATCAATCATGAAACCGATCGAGCGGCGCTTTGAGCGGATCAGCGTGTAGTCCAGCGCATGTTCACCAATCTGTATGCGGCGTTTGCCCTGCGGAACAGGACGAGATGCTTCGCTTGCCGTGACGGGCTGAATCAGTGGTGCTGACGGGACCGGTGCAGGATGGTCAACCTTGGGCTGCGTCGAGAAATCGCCCGCAAAAAAGTCGAGCTGCAACGCAAGCTGTTGCGGATCGGGAGCGGTGTGGCGAAGCAGCTTCAAGGATGAGGGCTCAGGTAGTTTGATGCGTTGTGGATGGATCGAATTTGCCTGCATAAACATCGGGTGAAATCACGCGCATTTCCGATTCTATCCAATTTTCGACTTTACTCATCAGATCGACCGGATTCATGCCATCCACCGCAATCGGCTTGCCAATCGAAACCGTGATGACGCCCGGCTTCTTGATGAAAGAATTGCGCGGCCAGCATTCGCCTGCATTCAATGCAATCGGCACGACCGGCGTGTTGGTTTCTACCGCCAGACGTGCACCGCCACCCTTGTAGCGGCCTTGGCTACCGACAGGGGTGCGGGTGCCTTCCGGGAACATGATGATCCACTGTCCGGTAGACAGACGTTGACGACCATGTCTGGCGACCATGGCAAAAGCATCCTTGCCGTTGCTGCGATCGATTGGAATCATGCGCAACAAGGCGAGCGCCCAGCCGAACAGCGGAATGTACAGCAGCTCTTTTTTCAGGACATATACCAACGGACGCGGCATGCTGTAGAAAAGGAAGATCGTTTCCCAGGCAGACTGGTGCTTTGACAGAAGAATGACGGGTTTGTCCGGCAGGTTTTCCTGACCGATCATGCGATATTCAATGCCGCACACAACCTTGGCCAGCCAGATGATGAAGACGTTCCAGCGCGATGTAATGTAGTAACGTTTTTCGTAAGGCAAAGGCAGCGCGAAAAAGCAGACAAAGGCCCAGAACACAGTGGCCAGAAACATGCCGATCGCAAATACCAGTGAGCGAAGGAATAAAACGGGTTGGGACATCAATGCTCCAGAAAGAGTGTTGTAGCGATCATCGCGCAGGCGGCACAGATGGCAGCGAAAGAATGTGATCGACGACGCTGGCGAGGTCAGGGAAAACTTCTGTGCCCGGTGGCAGACCGCCTTTGGCCAGGGTTTTCTCGCCTTTGCCGGTTTTGACCAGATAAGGTTTGCAGCCGACGACAAAGGCAGCCTGCAGGTCGCGCAATGAATCACCGATCTGCGGTACACCCTTGAGGCTGACTTCAAAACGTTGTGCAATCGCCTTGAGCATGCCGGGTTGCGGCTTGCGGCAATCGCAATGCTCGTCCGCACTGTGCGGACAAAAGAAAATCGCATCAATCTCCGCGCCGACTGACTGTGCCGCCTGATGCATCTTTTGATGGATGGCATTGAGCGTCATGATGTCGAACATACCGCGTGCAATACCTGACTGATTGGCTGCAACGACGACCCGATAGTCGGCCTGATTCAGTCGTGCGATGGCTTCCAGCGAACCGGGAATGGGTGTCCATTCATCCGGCGACTTGATCGGTGTTGCCTGATCATGATTGATGACGCCGTCACGGTCGAGAATGATCAGTTTCATTGCATCACCTTTCGTCGCAGGATTGAATGGCAATGATCAGGAGGCCAGACGCGAAATGTCCGCGACCTGATTCATGGCTGCATGCAAGGTTGCCAGCAAGCCCTGACGGTTCGCGCGCAATGCGGCATCGTCGGCATTGACCATCACGCTGTCAAAGAAGGCATCAACCGGTGTTTTCAATGCGGCCAGTGCTTGCAATGATGCGGTGTAATCGCCACGAGCAAACGCTGCATCGGCATCCGGCTTGACGCTCGCCAGGGTGCTGTTGAGCGCCACTTCCGCAGCTTCTGTCAGCAGGGCTGTATCGACCCTGGCTGCAACATCGCCTTCGATCTTCTTCAGGATATTACCGACACGCTTGTTGGCAGCAGCCAGACTGGCGGCTTCCGGCAATGCCGCAAAGGCACGCACTGCTGCCAGACGGCTGGTGACATCGGCCAGATGTTGTGGCTGCAGTGCCAGCACGGCATCGATTTCCTGAGCGCTGTAACCCTGATCACGCAGGGCATTGGCCAGGCGATCAAAGAAAAAGCTTACCAGGGCAGCGCGATGTTCGGCACTCAGTCCGTCGAATGGCGTGGCAGCGGCATCGATCAATTCATCAATGCTGATGTCGAGTTTGCCTTCGGTCAGCATGCGGATGATGCCGAGCGCATGACGGCGCAATGCAAACGGGTCCTTGTCGCCGGACGGTACCTGTCCGATGCTGAACAGGCCGACCAGTGTTTCCAGTTTGTCCGCAAGTGCTGCGACGGTGCCGACTGGATTGCGTGGCAAGACGTCGCCGGCAAAGCGTGGTTTGTAGTGATCTTCGATGGCGTCCGCAACCACTGTTGGCAGGCCGTCATGCAGCGCGTAGTAACGGCCCATGATGCCTTGCAGTTCCGGGAACTCGCCCACCATATCGGTCAGCAGATCGGTCTTGGCCAAACGCGTGGCACTATCGACCTGTTGCGCATCGACGCCGAGTTTGGCAGCGATGGCGGCGGCGATTTTCTGCACACGCTGCACGCGCTCGCCTTGTGTGCCAAGCTTGTTGTGATAAACGACCTTGTCGAGACCGGGCAGGCGCGATTCGAGCGACTTCTTGCGATCCTGATCGAAGAAGAACTTTGCATCGGCCAGGCGCGGGCGCACCACGCGTTCGTTACCACCGATAACCAGGCTGGCATCGGTAGGACGGATGTTGGAGACGATCAAAAATTTGTTGCTCAGATTGCCTTTGGCATCGAGCAGCGGGAAATACTTTTGGTTTGCCTTCATCGTCAGAATCAGACATTCCTGCGGCACATCGAGGAAGGCTTCTTCAAACTGACCGATCAATACATTTGGACGTTCCACCAAACCGGTGACTTCATCCAGCAAGGCGTCGTCTTCGATCGGCTGCAGGTTGTCGCCAGCGGTGGCAGCAGCTTCGCTCAATTGACGTGCGATTTCTGCGCGACGTGCTTCGAACGATGGGATGACGGCGCCTTCATTGGACAATTGCTTTTCATAGCTGTCGGCATCGCGAATGTAGAGCGGATCAATGCCCGCTTCAAAACGGTGACCGTGTGTGGTGCTGCCGGATTCCAGGCCGAGCACGGAGACGTTCAGTACATCCGCGCCATGCAACACAACCAGACCATGTGCCGGACGCACGAAGTTGACTGACTCCCAGCCGTCGGCCAATTGATAGGTCATGACCTTGGGAATCGGCAGTTTGGTGAGCGTATCGTCGAGCGCCTTTTGTACGCCTTCCGCGAGCGTGGCACCGGTGACAACGCTATTAAAAAACAGCACGTCTGCCTTGCCATCCGATTCGCGCTTGAGCGCGGCCACGGCCGATTCATCCGCACCCAGCGCGGCAAGTTTCTTCAACAGTGCCGGCGTCGCCTTGCCATCTGCCGTCAGGCCGACCGCAACAGGCATCAGTTTTTGTGCGATTTGTTTGTCGTCGGCTTGTTCGATCACATCTGTCAAATGAATGCCGAGACGACGTGGTGATGCAAAGGCGGTCAGCGTGCTGTTCGCACCGAGCAATGCCTGCGCTTTCAACGACGCCTGCAGACCTTGTGCAAACGCATCGCCGATTTTCTTTAGCGCCTTGGGTGGCAGTTCTTCGACGAACAGTTCGATCAGGAGATTCTTGTTGCTCATGCCGCTTCCTTCTCGATCTGGGCCAGCACTTCGGCGGCATGTTCAGGGTTTGCCATCGGAAAGCCGAGACGTGCGCGGCTGTCGAGGTAGCTGCGCGCAACACTGCGCGCAAGATTGCGAATACGGCCAATGTAGGCAGCGCGTTCAGTGACCGAGATGGCACCGCGGGCATCCAGCAGATTGAAAGTGTGTGCTGCCTTCAGAACCTGTTCGTATGCAGGCAGCGCCAGCTTGTGTTCCATCAGGTTCAGTGCCTGTTTTTCATGTGCACCAAATGCGGTGAACAGGAAATCAACGTCGCTGTGTTCGAAGTTGTAGGTCGACTGCTCGATTTCGTTCTGCTTGTAGACATCGCCGTAGCTGATCTTCTTGCCGTTGGTTTCGGTCCAGACCAGATCGTAGACATTGTCGACGCCTTGCAGATACATCGCGAGGCGTTCGAGGCCATAGGTGATTTCGCCGGTGATCGGCTTGCAGTTGATGCCGCCGACTTGCTGGAAGTAGGTGAACTGTGTGACTTCCATGCCGTTGAGCCAGACTTCCCAACCGAGTCCCCACGCTCCGAGCGTTGGATTTTCCCAGTCGTCTTCAACAAAGCGGATGTCGTTTTGACGCAAGTCGAAACCAAGGGCTTCTAGCGAGCCGAGATAGAGCTC